>ERZ1292625.75-Hain-H41-01um-R1-75-length-174678-cov-33_pt1 | contig 174678 bp, 242 predicted proteins | sample MGYA00564400_ERZ1292625 | MGnify/ENA primary metagenome ERZ1292625 (study PRJEB36523, sample SAMEA6512639) | groundwater metagenome | collected 2019-01-08 | study: AquaDiva: Metagenomics assemblies of 32 groundwater samples | reverse complement strand
GCATCGACCACTCTGCTTTACGAAAGAAGCGTGTCGCTATCAACACCTCAGGGGCATGATGGTCAGGCTGGCTGGACTCGCACCAGCATGGTCTCCCCTCCGAAGGGAGTAGTCACCTTTTGACCCACAGCCTGTTCTATATGGAGCGGGTTACGGGAGTTGCACCCGTGACGACGGTTTGGAAGACCACCATGTTGCTGCTACACCAAACCCGCATATTTTACTGTCATGGAGCGGGGGACGAGAATCGAACTCGCGTGGTCTTCCTTGGCAAGGAAGTACATGGCCTCTCTGTCACCCCCGCATATTTTATGGCGCTCTGACGTGGAATCGCACCACGGTGTGCCACTCTTCAGGCGGCCGCTCTACTATTGAGCTATCAGAGCATAATGGCTCCATCCCCAGGGATCGAACCTGGCGCTTTCTCCTTAACAGGGAGACCCGTTCACCGTGCTCGGTCGGATGGAATACACTCAATAAAAATCAACTCCAACGATGAAATATCTAAACTTCCGTCATGCACCTCCGCATGACAATTGTTGCACAACAAAACACACTTCTTGGCTTCTGTGATAATCTTTTCCCAAGATTTTGGGGTCGCTCTAATGGCTCCAAACCCAAATTCTTTTGCCGTTGGATCAATATGGTGAAGAGATAACGCTTGTGTGGATTTCTTATAACCACATACTCTGCATTCGCCTCCCAATGCAGCAACCAACTTATCCTTGGTTCGTTTCCTCCACCGCTTTACATTCTCCGATCCTCTCGACATTATGATCTTTCATGGTAGGGGCACCTGGAATCGAACCAAGTCCGACTGGTTCAGAGCCAGTCGTGCGGCCATTAACACCTTACCCCTGTTCAACTGTAAACGTCTCCTCATTCGCCCATCGAAAACGACTTCTGATTTCCTCTAACGCAATGGGCTTATAATCTGTATGCTCAACACACACGCACACATACCACGGATCGGGAATTTGATTCGCATGAGTATGCCCATGCACATTCGCCTTGAATCTTCCTTTGCTATCAGGGTGCACCGGGATATGTGAAAAAATCATCCGGTCCATGACATGATAGGCACGAATATCTCGAAAGTGCTTCATGTAGTCTGACAGCTTAAAAATATCGTGGTTCCCCTTAATAAGAACCTTGTCACCATTCAATCGATCAAGAATGGCAAGGGCCCTGCGGTTAATCACCACGTCCCCCAGGTGATAGACCTTATCAGTGGGCTTCACTGTCTCATTCCACCGTTTCACCATTTCTTCATCCATCTCAGACACATCATCCCACGGTCGCAACTTCGTTCCATCTTCATTGAGGAACTGACAGATGCCAGCGTGACTGAAATGTGTATCTGCGGTGACGAAAACATTCATAACAACCTACAAGATGCCCAGAAGCCTGCTTGCGCGTCCTGTCTCACCTCCCACCCCCATAAGGGCGATCATCAGCGTACAGCGTACTCCTGAAATGGAAGGGATACTTGGTACCGCCCCAAGGTTCACAGGTTCAAAGCCTGTTGTCTTTCTATTAGACGATATCCCTATGTTTGGTGGTCCGCCAGGGAATTGCACCCCGTTCCCCTGGTTAAGAGCCAGGTGCTCATCTACTAAAGCTTGCAGACCGTATATTTTATATTTGGAGTCGCGGGAGGGAATCGAACCCCCGATATGCTGCTTTGCAGGCAGCCGCCTTCGCCACTCGGCCACCGCGACATCATGGCGCTCTCGACGGGTATCGATCCCGCTTCATTCCTCATTGACAATGAGGCGTCCATCCTACAGACTCCAAGAGCATTATTCCTTTTCAATCTTCTCTTCTCGTATCTCTTTATCCATTCGCTGGATCTTCTCAAGTTCTTTGGGTGTCCATCGCGGTTCATGCCCGGTCTTGTTTGGTTTACAGAGCGAGCAACTTCGTTTCTTGCGACGATAGATACGACCCATAGACCCCTCTGAATATGGTGGATACAGGAAGGATTTGCACCTTCATTCCCTCACGTCTGAGGTGTCCTGCTTGTTAGACGACCGACCCATATGGTGGAGCGTCAGAGAATCGAACTCTGCGAGCATTACACGACTGGTTTACAGCCAGCCCCGTCTCCATAGCGGTTTAACACTCCATATTTTTGGGGTGGCGTTCTTTCAGTAAACTACCGTGGCCCTATGCCAACGGGCGTAGTGAATACGCTTTTCCACCACATTTATTGGCCCCACCTGTAAGGCTCGCACTTACCTGTGTACTCTTGCAAGAAAGCACACATCTCTCTACCAAGAAGGCGGGAAAATGTCGGGTAAGTTAATCAGCCTTCAGGCCATGCTGAGGGGGACGCGCTTCCCCTGTCTGGACTTACTTTAGAGGCCAGACTACCTTACCACTGCTCTTTGGTCGGCAGGAGCATTTCCGTCCTATGACGGCGCCAGCCTGCCTCAATCGAAAAAGGACCGCAGACGCGGGAATTTCACCCGTTATTGATTGGTTAGTGTCGACCCCTTCCAACCTCACCCCTTCGCATCCCTATTCGGTTAGCTAAGAGTCGCCGCGCTGTGCTCCTGATATTCTGAGGAGACTTAATCTTGAAAAGGGTTTTGTTGACGCGGGGCCCCTGAATCCGCACTCTACTAACTTTGGGCGCAGTGACTACACCGTTGTAGGCTGCAACAGATTACCCGCCGACCTCAAACATTGGGGCGTCTGTCTCACCCCGCCGATCTATAAAAATGTCATACCTGGGAGGACTTCACGAACGTACCAACTTCTTCGGACTTTGATCGGCACCCCGATCTGTCTGTTGGTGGACTCCGATATGACTCTCTCTGCTCTCTTGCGAGAGACTTAAAATTGGGAGTTAATTTATTAAGCGGAGCCTCCTCTCCTCTAAAAATCTAAATTTTTGAATCGCGGATTTCTAACGCGATAGGGTACTAAGGTGCTCAGTTATTCCCTGACCGGGAGCACTCCACGCATGTCAGGCCAGATGTTCTCAGTCATACCCCTGTGAGAACCCACGCAACAGCCACCGTTATTCTGGATGGACTTGATACCGGCCAGCGTCCTACCCTTAGACGATCTTATATCGGGGAATCGAACCCCGCATTTCTGGCACTGCTCTATAAATGTTGTAGGTTCAGGGTCGGCAATTCCACCCCTCTTGTGATTCTCCGGTATTAGAAGCCGCAGAGAATACCTATCATCTGCTCCCGATGTTCTGAGGAGACTTAATCTTGCATTGGGTCAATTATTTTATGTCGCTGACCGCCTTGCAATTATGACGACAATTGTAGGGTACGCATTGAGTCACTGTGCTACCCTGGAATCCAAGGGTGGGATTCAACCCCACGATCTACCCTACATCATAAGTCTATCATAACCACAGAATAAGTCAAGAACTATTTTCGTATGTAAGTCGTTGATTTTACTCAACTTCCAAAAATAGTTGGTACACCCGCTTGGAATCAAACCAAGTCGAGGCCCCAATCTAGGGCAAAGAGTTTATAAAACTCTCTTGGCTATCAAGCCACGGGTGCAAAATTTACGAGGGGAACCTTACTAACTCCAGGCCCCTTCACGCTCTACGGTGTCTCAGTAATTGTAGAGCCTCGCATCAATTGGTGGGGCGCCTCGGTATCGCGCCGAGTTCCTCCGGTTAAAAGCCGGGAGCTTCACTTTGAAAGCTTACACCCCATATTCAGTTTTGGTGCCGTTGAGGAGACTCGAACTCCTAAGCACTACGTTCTAAGCGTAGTAGGTATGCCAATTCCCTTCACAACGGCGTTCTATTGGTCGCTTCGGATGGAGTCAAACCATCGTGGTACGCCTTATGAAAGCGTCCAGGCAATCGTACCGCGAAGCGTCTTATGGTTGCGGGCACTGGAATTGCACCAATGACCAAGGGTTATGAGCCCAAGAGGAGAACTATCCCCATCCACCCGCTATTCATCTGGTGCCGTCAGTGGGAGTCGAACCCACAAGCGTTTGGCTCTCGACCAAACAGGTATGCCAATTCCCGTCACGACGGCGTACTTAATGCTAAAGGCAACTTCTCGCACAATTTCTTTGAAACACTTCCCGCTTGGATCGCAATTGCAGTGACTTCCCAATGTCGATCAGGTTCACAAAATACTGCGACTGCCAATCCCCGCCGCATGGCTTTCCATGCCAAAAGTTTCAAGGCACCTTCATGCTTCACGGAAAGAAACCCAAGATAATTCGATTCTTCTCTCCATCGTGCATTCAATGTCGGAAAATCAATCGCAAACTGTTGCGCGGCATGGATGCTTTGTACAGCCTGATAGCCAGGGGACATGTCCCGCCGAGTCACGATATAAAGTTTATCACCACGTTTCATAATCACCTATTTGGTGCTCCTACCGGGTATCGATCCCGGTCTTCCTGCTTGAAAGGCAAGCGACCTAGCCAGTAGTCTATAGGAGCGTATTTCTTTATTCGCGCCGACGTTCTTCCGCTAAACTATCCCAGTATAACTTATAGGAGCGACCTACAAGTAGCATTCACCCTGTGCACCGGGTTTCTGCTAAAACTGCGAGAGGGAATCGAACCCCTCGCCTTCGGCTCGTCATGGTCTAGGTGACAGGACTCGAACCTGCATGGTCTCGGCCCCAAACCGAGTGGTCTTCCATTGACCCACACCTAGTTAATTTCTTTTAGCCCGCTCGTTAGCTTCACTTAAGTTTGAAGCCCTTCCCGGCCCGAAGGACAACGAGGTAGTGAGCGGAACTTTTTGGTGGAGCTTCCGGGCTTCGCTCCCGGCGTTCCGCATTGCGAATGCGGTGTTTTCCTGAATAAACTAAAGCCCCGTATTAAGTTTTTGGTGGACCCATTCGGTACTGCCCCGAATCCTCCGCAGTGCAAGTGCGGGATGCTCCTATTAACACCTTGGGCCCATTCACTTATAATAATTCAAAATGTTCTTAACCAAAATCTTATGATCGGCAACCTTATCAATCATACCCAAGATTCGGTTGCAAACATGGCACAAAACTCCTCGCACCTCATTAGTTCCGTGACAGTGATCCACTACAGCACTATTTTTGGTTGGTCCTATTCCTCTTTTTGGATTAGGTTTTCCATCAAAGTAAATATCAATACCACAAATCGCACAAAGGTTGTCCTGTTTGTCAAGTAGCGCCTGCCTCTGGGGAACAGTCAGTCCGTATTTTCTTTTACTACCTCGGCAAGGGTCACAAACCCTATACTTCTTATGCTGCTCGTTTGAACAACCAGGCGACTCAGATTTACCACCACATTTCATAACAAACCTTATGGGCTTATGGGGTGTCGGATGGGAATTGAACCCACACTTGAAGTGCCACAAACTTCCGTGCAGCCTCTACACTACCGACACAAACGATCTGGGTCACGTATGAGCCAGAAATTGTTATCCTTTTACCCCGCCGTGCATAACGGGAACCACCCACGGTAAGAATAACTCCATCGATCCTCTGTATCTCAAGAGGAAAAAGCGGGGCTATTTGTAACGCGCTAAGCCCCAACGCTGGCGAAAGCATAGTTTTTATTTTAGGACGGCGCTTCTCCCGTCCTGTTTGGAGCCCACTGTCGGACTTGCGCCGACCTATCCGCCTTACAAGAGCGGCACATCGCTATCTATGATTAGCGGGCGTATATTGTAGGGGCATGAAGGATTTCTGTTACTCGCGGTACGTTTCCGCTTTTACTACCCTCGTTAGTGTCAGATCGGAAGGCCTCTAAGGAATTATTTTTGGACCTTAGACTTCTTCCGCTTTCACTGTCCTTGGTGTTTAGACGAACACCCCCGGTTCCTTATGTCAGTTCACAATTCCAGTACAAGTAATCTGACCAGTTCTCTGGTGTCTTGCGTAACCCGATGGTCACCGTGACTACCTGCGCCCAAATTGGCTGCTTCGGCTTCTTCAGCAACTTCATCTTCGCTTGCTCAGGTGTTCTGCCTTCCTTATGAGAATTGCAGTCCACACACGCCGTCGCAATGTTTTCCCAGGTCTTCTTACCCCCTTGAGCCACTGGAACCACATGGTCAAACGTCAACTCTTCCGATTCAAACTTCTCACCGCAATACTGACACTTGAAACCATCGCGGGTGAAGATGTTCAATCGCGTAAACTTCACAGGTGCTCGGCGCTTAATACGCACTGGAAGCAACATTCTGAGTACCGAAGGAATCTTCATGCTGAAGGAAATTGAGTGAATTTCTTCCTCATGTTCCTCAAGCACCTCAACCTTCCCTTGCCAGAGGAGCGTGATTCCACGCTGCCACCCAACGACCTGGAGAGGTTCGTAGGTGTTATTGAGTAAGAGTGTCATTGCTTGCATGATATGTCCTCTTCGTTTACTTCCTACTAGCACATGGCAGAGGGTGCAGGAGTCGAACCCGCTCTTACTGGTTTGGAATCAGTAGTGCCACCGTGTACACTCACCCTCTATTTATTTGGTGCGCCGGGTGAGATTTGCACTCACATATTCCCACTTATCGGGTGGGCCCCTTGCTAGTTAGAGTACCAGCGCATATACTTATGGTGGAGCCTACGGGTACCGCCCCCGTCTTCCCTACATGCCATGCAGGAGTAATCCTAATATACTAAGGCCCCGTCTATTTTGAGAGTGTCGCCAGTTCCGATTTGCCTAATCACATGTGGCATATGACCTCCACAGAGGCTTTCAGTCATGGTGGCTGCGCGTTCGATATATCCGGTCAAGGACACTCTCATGATTCTACAAAATAGGGTCATTAGCCTTTTCCCGCAAGGTAGTCAATCTTGCTCGCTGTTGACTAGACAGAGGAACTAATGACCTTCGTTCAAAAATTGGTGCAGCGTCTTGGTCCTCAGTTATTCCCCAGCCGGGAGGACTCCACGAATGCTGGGCCAGATGTTCTCATGTACCGCTGCCGGAGAACCCACGACTCGAAAACTCTTTTACCCCTAAAACAAAAATAGCGGGGGATTTCTCCCTCGCTTTCTACTGAACCCCGTACTACCGGGGAGATGGTAGTAACGGTCTTAAATTGTGCCTCCAAATTGAATCCCGGCGGATGCTGACCAGGCCGTATAATTCACGGGCTGTGGGCATTCGGTGGTATTCAGTTTTGTATCGAGGCTATGTAAACTACGCATTAGGTTCCTGTTGGTTCTGTTCCGACTGTTCTAAAGATTGTAACACAATTTTCTACGCTTGTCAAGCACTATTTCATGTCTATTTAGCAAACTTTTATTTTCTGCTTCTCAGGACAAGCTTTACGTCTTTTTCAAAGGCTTCTTCTACCGCCAATGAACCATCCCAACGAATGTCCTGATTTTTACCACTTAAAAAATACAACAACACGTAGGTCCATGAATTTTTTAGAGAATTCCACGACGCGCCTTCAACAGTCAACGTGTAGCCCTTATGGTCGCTTTGTTCAACTCTGTCACCAGGATAAAACAACGGATCGGCGGTCGTGATAATGTCTGACTCGGTCGCATAATCTTTCATGATGCTATCCTATCATACTCGAAAGGGATTGTCAAGCATTATTTTCTCTTTTGTAATTTCCCAACAAAATCAGCCACTAAACTACGCATCTTGGCTTGAGCCATAGGACTGGCCAACGAAAAACTTCCATGCCTATCGGTCAAAGATTCCAGGTCTTTGAGAAATTGAATATACTGCTTATCCTCTTTGCTCATTCGCATATTTATGAGACTTCAAACTGCTCCATCAAAACAGATAATAGGTGGTTGTAGTCGCCCGACATCGCTTCGGTACGCACCGTATCCCATTTGTCTTTGGACCACTTGGCTTTATCGGCCGCTCGCTTCGCAAGACCTAGTAGCGCAAACGCATTCCCATCCATCCCAACCAACTTCAATTTAGGCTTTTTCATACACAATCACCACTTTCTCAACAGGTTTCACTTCCCCACATTCAATCATATCCGGTTCATACTCATAGGGGCTTTCGTCTTGGCTTTCTGTTGCTCCTACAGAGTAATATGTACGATAGAACTTTCCGTCGTGTTTGAAGACTCGTTCGTAATGGATCGACCAACGGCTGGTGTCTATGATTTTATCATACACCGTGGGGTCTCCATCATCATCCAACAAATCCAACAAAAACTGTTTCTCGAATAACATACACTACACCTCCTTGAATTTTAGAATGCCCTGACCACAGGTGCCAAGCACAATGAACCTAATTCTCTGAACTTCATACTACTGTCCGAGATAAACAAACACCGCCTGCTTTGCCTCAGCCATCGTGGGTTCATCGCCCTTATGAATCACCTTGCAAGTCACACGATCATATATGTCATAGTGATACAGGTCATTCACCAAATTCATCACCACTTGAAGGTCGCGCTGCTGCCAATACCACAACCCTGCTGGCATTATAAATCGTTGCATTTTACACTCCCAACTTTCCGCGGCACACAGGACCAATCCCAAACGCTCGGCTCTCTTCATCGGTCAATTGCTTCCTACAATGACCGCAATGTCCTAATTCTTTCCCGTATCGCTTCAAGGCTTCCAGAGGATTCTTCAAAATCTCTGCAAAAATTCTGTCACGATCTGCCTTGTTCCGCATGGGGATATGGTTGTCACCACTCACTTGACTGAGGAACACGTAGCCCATCCACTTACCCTGCTTTGGCACACGGACCTGGTAAAACTTCAGGGTTGAATCCAATGGATCAACCGCGGCATAATGACCCTGGTCAATTTTGATCTTCGGAGGGACCGTGCTGGGCACGTACGGTCGCACCGCAGAACGAGGGACCCAGGTCTTCTGCATCCACGGCAACCCAATCAACCATTCAATGATGCTGGTGATGGATCGTTTATCTAACGAGGGCAACGAGGACAATAATCGTGCTCGCTGTTCATCCGACAACTGCTTGCCTTGCACCAAGGCATGGAAAAAGTTCACTTGCTTGTCGGTCGGAGGATTCTGAATCTGTGGGGCCGGGGTCGTCACAGGTTTGTCACCCTGTAACTGCTTCGCCCGAACCTCTTGCAAACAACGGTCTAATACTTCACTCAGCATCTTGCGCTCCCTTGTGACTATCCAATGACACTATAAGTCTATCATAGTGCGGTAGAATGTCAAGGGGTTTTCTGAACATTAGAGAATTATAATGTGTACAATAATGTACACTGGGAGGGAGGGCTAACCTACGGATACCCAGGGGTTAACCCCTCTGAGACCCTTTTAGCCCCTTTTGGGGTGTGCTACAGACTATGCCGCTGAGGGGTCCCGTTCGCATACCTGTACTTGTGGGGATAACCTCGGCATCAGGAAAATAGTGCTGTATCTCCTCCGAGTAGTCGAGGTGCCCCAATGGGGGATATTGCAAATTGAGCCTGTCGCACAGGCTACAAGTGCCCTCGATAATCTCATTGAACCGATTGCACCAGATATGATGTTTCGTGATACTCACTCTGTCGAACCTTTCGGTTTTTCGTCGCCTTCAATCGTTTTCTTGAAATAGGTCTTCGCAGCCGAATGCCAAATCACCACACCTTCAGGTTTCATGAACCCAGGAGCCACTGTGCTTCCATTCAGCTTCAACTCATTCAAGCAATCTTGTATGATGATCTGATCGAATAGACCTTGATATAATACAGGCACCACACGGCAACAGGCAGGTGCCAAAGAGCGGTTGTGCCCATCACTCCATACATGCGTATTGAACAACGAAAAGACTTTCTCTTTCATCCCATAGCGACGTTGGATACCCGCGCCCCACCATTCGCCATAATGACGACCGATACCGAGACCCGGAATCAGTTCGTCTTTGTGTTCCAAGACCCAACGGCCGAAACCAAAATTGTCTTCCCCCAAACTATCAGGAGTCAAGAGCCAGCGTGATCGACTGCCAGCGAACAACTGCCCATCCTCAGTAATGAGAATTTGCGCGTTCGTACCGTCAATCTTTTCCGTCACGGTGCATTCGCGGGAAAGACGAGCAATTTTATTGAAGGTTTCAAATTCAGGAGTCATGTTATTTTCCTCGAAATGTTTCTACCAAATACCACACTGTAGCCACGATCCACAGCACAAACACTATCGCAATGCTATAAACCATTCCTTGCTCACTCAGCATTGTGGTTATCCTTCCATCTTGTCGGCAAGCTTTACCGCGTCTTCGATGGGTCCTACAAAAACCTTTTTCATGCTGCCGACATTTCGCGCATCACAGGGAACATCATACACAACTAAATTCCACGTTGGAATATCCTCAATATGACCCTTTGAGGAAATCTGTATAATGTAATACCACTCGATATCGCCATGTAAATCATGACCCTCTTCAGGCTCAAATCCACCCGGATCGGCCGCGCACAAAAATGCCGCAACCTTTCCGACACGGCCGTGTTGCCAATCAGGTCTATAGGCGCTCGCAATCAACGGCACCATATTCGAGGGGTAACCATCACAATGATGATACAACGTGATCGCCGTCCCCTTTTCAAAATCCTTACTAACAACCTTCACTTGGCAACGTGTTGACATAATTTTCTCCTACTTAAAGTACCGCTGAATCAATTCGGAATCTTCAGGTCGTGAATTCTTATGGAGCGATTCACTCATTCCTGAAGCAATCCATTTCCCATCTTCTTTCCAACAAAACCCCGCGCTCACAACCACCGTCCTGAGATTATTCACCGCACAATAATGCGGTATACATTCAGGGAATAAAATCGGAGATTCTTCGCCTTGATTGTCAGTCACTATCACGTATTTCATGTTACTTCACCAACCGATAAGGTTTATCCCACTGACCCACGTTGATATTCACATACCAACCCACATCAAAATAGTCCGATTGGATATCTGAGCGGTCGTGGTTCCCGATGCTCAATGCTGCCTTGGCAGACAGAAGCAAATCCTTGGCAATGCCTGTGAAATGGTCCTGAATCCAATATTCGTTGACTTGCATGTACTTGGCATCAAGCCTGCCATACTGCGGGCGATTCGGTCGTGAATCAATCACGTCCTGGGCATTCTTGATAAAATCAATATTTCCCTCAGAAATCGTCATGATGATAGACGAATGATGATGCACCCTAAGCGTATACTTGATCTTGTAACCCTTCATTGCCTTTTTCAACGCTTCTGCTAACGTCTTTTTCCGCTCTTGACTCATAAATGCCATGGTAAAAACTCCCTTGTAATGTGATCCACTGACACTATAATTGTATCATATCGGTGGAATATGTCAAGGGGTCAAATGGCGGGGGTTGTACGTTTTTGAACAAGTGTGGTATATTTGACACACGTAATTTCACTCGCTGCGGCCCCTACGGGAATTCCTCCCTTGATCGCGGTAACCCCAATTTCTGAGGCTTCATATTCGATCAATTCGCACCCCACATAGGGGTCCTGGGTTTTATCAAAACTGGCATACCGCCTGGTCGCTTCATACCGTTGTGCAGTAATCGGGTCGTTCAGTTTTTTCGTGAAGTATTCACGTTCGTCCCGCACCAGAGTCAAATGTGCTCTTACGTGATTCAGTGCCACCCACGTCTTCCCTTTGCGGGACCATGTGGGGGTCGAACCCCCGGTGCTGAACAATCCTTGTGGATTACGAATTTTGAAGATTCGCATGTTCCTCGGCGCTCTTGGTGATTTTCTTGCGGGCCCTCATCTTGAGGTATTTCGCCTTCACTGGGGGTTTCTCTATATCTGCTGGGAGCGGAGGAAACAACAGATTAAAATACCCTGCGGCATCCATCGTGTTTGCCTTCTTGGTGCTGGTGTTCGCAATGTCTCGTCGTTGCTGCTTGGTCCGATGGTGCGGAGGCGTCTTCACGTCCTTCTGATAATTCGCATCCCGCCAATCCTGCCTACGTGTTTTTTCTGCTACGTCCAATCTCTTTTTCATTGTTTCCCCTTTGGAATATAAGTTATGGTTACTTGCACTGTACCTTGAAACGCACCGTTAAGCACATGTGCTTTAGGATTGTATTCTGAACTGATCGCTTCATTGATATCCATGTCAATATCCGCCAACGTATCAACACCTGGATAGAGCTTATCAAAAATCACCACGGGTTTCTCGGAAGTCATTTTCTCCCAATCATCGCTGCATTGCTGTCTGTCACTATTCCTTTCAGCCAAGGGCTTCCCGGCGCAACGTTCACAATCACAGCCGCCGTAGCACATTAGGAATTTTCTTTCATCGCGGTATCGTACCCGTCCGAGAAACCCTTATCATAGGCTTCTCGCACGTTGCCGGAACCCCCACTATCCTTGGCGGTTTGAATCGCGGTTTCCACCAACGTCTCAAATTCACGCTCAGTCATATGGGTCTTCAAATAGGCTTGCATGATCGCTTCCACATCTGCATTGCCATTCAATTGACGAGGGTTTTTCATTTTTGTTCATCCTTTTCTGTGAGAAATTTTTCCACTTCCTTCTTGGACATCACGCGCCGAATTCCCTTATCCGCGTGACGAATCACCCCACTCGATGCCATCAAAGAAAACGCCTTATGAATTCGCGCCCGGCGCTCAAGCTTGCTCTGTATGTAACGAATCAATCCCATGTTATGATTGCCCCTCTATTTCACCTTCTATAAACCCTGACGTGTACCCGGCATTGAAACCCTCACGGTGCCCTTCATCATACTCACCATCACGCGAAGATTGACCATCAACGAACCCACGTTGATACGCACTCGCATCGGTATCAACGGCGGACACTTGATCCCGCAGTTCCTTGATAACCTTGTCGCATTCATCCTGATTCGCTATCAACTGGGCGTTCAATGCTCGCAATTGGGCGACTTCCTTCTGTAAGGCAACCGTCAAGGCTTTGAACGATTGAAGAAAAAGGATATCTTCAATATCTGCCATGACCATATTCAATTCCACTTTGACCTTCTTTGTCATAATAGCTCCACCAGAAAATTCGGGTCGCCTTCCACCATTACCCAACGAAAATCTCGTCCATCCAGTGACCGGATGAACAAACAATTTTGAGGGGGCGGCAGCAAACTCTCCACCGCACCTGCTTCAATATTCCACACATCACCGGACATACCAAGGCGTGATTTCCCTTTGCCGGACTTCGCGGTCAATCGTACTTGCTTCATGATATCAAATCTTCCATCTCATCGTGTTCCTCAACGAGCATTCGCATATACGATTGCAACCTGGGCAACACCAATATCAAAAACAATGTTGCAATTGTCATCACCACTAAAATCTTCATACCATCTCCTGTTATTCTACTGACTTACACTATAATTATAGCATAACCCATGAAATAGTCAAGAGGCAAAATGCGTACATTATTGTACAAGTGTGTGATTTATGACACACTTTTACTGTCAGATCGTTCTAAATGGCAAATTGGAATCTTTTTTTGAGGGAACCAGCCGCAATTGTCGCGGCATTTTACTGAGACCCTTAGATGAAAAGAGCGAATGAGCGCCATCCTCACCGCGCAGGGGTTTTCTGTAGAGCCGTGGTGAGGAACCCGTCGCTAAATCCAACGACAAGTCTGAGTTACGAAGTTTACTCAACGCCTTCCTCAGAAGTGTGTCAATCTGTCTAGGGGAGCGTTGGAGACATTCAGCCACGCGAGTTTGATCCATCGCTTCCAAGCGTTCCCCACTCCCATTCACCATCAACCCAAAATGTAATCGCACGGCAATCTCTTCTTCCTTATTCAGCACATGGGATAGGGTATGTTCTATCGAATCATGCAAATCCAGTTCTGCACGGGTAACCTCTGGCTTCATGGGCACCAAATACAATAACGTGGCAGGAGACACTTTGCGGTATTTGCCCATGATTACACCTTCAAGAGAAATTCTGCCAGACGGAACCCCAACCACACTGGCCAGAAGAGTCCATACGCCAACGCCCACCAAAATCCATAGAGACCCCACACATACCACCACACTCCAATGGCAATCCCCAGGCTTCCGCCCCAGGAAATGCTATTCTCAACATGCACTTTTTGTACGTCACTCATGATACCCTCCTTAGTTTTCCAGTTTTCCGCCACTCCTCTGCAATCTTCTGCATCTCGTTCGTAGTGTCCACAATTTCAACCAACCCACCTGCTATCATACCAAAGGCACGTCCACTCAGCGCAAGGTCGGTGACTTCATGCTCGGTCAATTCCAACAGAGGACACCCACTATGACCAGTGTTGATCTGTTGGATACCTGCCACAGCACCTTCTGAAAAGTGAGGTCCACGGATAGCTTCTTCAAGCACTATGATACGGGCGAGGTACTCCGCGATTTTTTCATCCTTCTCGCGGCTAGTACGCTCAAGGTGCCGGACGTATTGATCCTGTAAGAGTTCCTCAGACATGAATCACGGTTGCATCCACTGGGGGTTCTTCAAGTGCCATACGCTCCCGAATAATTTCCACAAATGCCACCGCACTAAGGTATCGGCTCAAGGCGCACTCATAATTATGAATGCGACTTTGATAATCCTCGTGGTGCTCCATCTGATTTTGCGCTGGATACACAGGTCGCTCACCCACATAATGCTGTAGGGTGTTGGCGGCACGAGTCCACACCTTGCGCCGTTCATGTGCCAAACGCTTCACCATAAACTCTTCTGCTGGCAATACATTCTGGCGACAGACCAAGATGATCTCCCGCACCTCTTCTTCGCGCTTTGCCGCTTTCTGTGAATAATGGTCTTGGTGTGATTCGTTCATGGTCCTTACCCCTTTGGTACTAATGGTACTAACGTTTGCAAACGGTTTCGGAGGGCTTTTTCCACCATGGCGAACCGCCACTGTTGCAACGGAGTCATGCTGCCGTCCCATTCATCAGCCACCGAATAGCTTCTGAACAAATCGATCAATTGATCGGGGGTGGACTGTTCTAGGGTATCCAGAAACAGAGAGGTGCCCTCGATAAAGACCTCCATCGCTTCTTTCTCGGTGTACCCTAACCGATCCATCAAATCTTCTAGGACTTCTTGTTCCAATGCGGCCCACTCCTTATCGGTCATCTGAGCACCTCCAATTCACCCTGCTGTTGCCGTACCTTTTCCCGAATGCTGTTTTCTAACTGCACAATCGTATTCATGACACAGCGCATGTCTTGACACTTGTTTGTATTTTCATCAAAGCTTGCCCGCAATTCCTGCGCCTGGTCGGGGGGCATCGAATCCAACCCTTTGAGGGCCCTCGAAATATCTATGCCTATCACGATCCCCATGTTGAGCGCCGAGCGTTCGTTGTCGGACATAGGATGAAACGATTGAGGTTGATTGGGGTGGGTCAGAATAAACACATATTCTCCGAGGGCAAAAAATATCAAGAATATCACAAGTACTGCCAGAGTCGTTGAGGTCTTCCAATTCAACATATTAAATTCCATTCCAACGAATGTTCGTCCAGGTGGACGGGTCTTTCACATCACCACGCGGAAAATTCTTCGCGGGAGCCTTCCAACTGGCGGACTTCCAGATGAATCCTCGCTCGTCAATGAAGGAATGACAGGACTGCGAGCCTTGGTGGTACATCGTGACCACCCTGATATACTTCGATCCTTTATGAAACTGCACCTGAAAGCCACCACTGTCACCCCCTATCGCCTCATAGGACGCGAGTATATGTTTCTGGTAGTCCAGCAACGCCAAGATCATGTGGGCATCAGGAGTCATGCTTTCAGATCCAATCGAATATTGAAAGGCTTCATGCCACGCCTGGCATCGAATCGTTCTATGGCAAGACAGGCGCGTGTGGAGAGTCGTGCATTTTGGTATTGACCGTGAGCATCCTGCCATTGGACATACGTTGGTAGGACTCGTGGCGCACCGCCGATGGTACGCTCGATTGCTCTGGCAATCGGACACCTGAGGGCATTACCCCTCATGGCACCGTTGATATCTTGCTTGGTAATTTTGAGAATCATGCCTTTGCGACCCTTTCGTCTACCACGTCGGACACTTTGTTCTTTGCCTCTTCTAAGAGGATAATGGCATCGGTCAACCGCACATCACACCCCATCAGTTCAACCGCTTCCATGGCATCCCGAATGGCTAACTCTGCTGGCACCATCTTCTGTACATAACATCGTCGGGGTATCATAGGAGTCCAATTCTTGCGCGGAGCCATTCACCAGGGCGAACCAACTCTTCACAGGTGACAGGGTTATTGAAATGTTTCGTATCGTATCCGTAGGCACGACCGACTAGCTTACCGAGTCGCTCCCCTTCACCAATCACCTGGATAATCTCAACAATGCTGTGGTTCTTATCCCAACAATTGGCTTTGAAATTCTCATAGGCGGCAAGGGCAAACAGCGTATTCGGGTGCCTAAATTGCTTGATCGCCCGCTCATACCCTGCTATATCGATCTCACAACATGGGTTCTTCATGAATTCAAAATCCTCACCAGTTCTTTGCCAATGGCTTTGACCCCACGGACCACGGCACTCGTTGCACACTCCGCGTCATAGAATACGATGATACCGAGCACGACCCAACCTAACCATGCAATCATTTCTTGCCTCGCGTGTCATGCCCGACCGCATAGATCATCAGGATCATCAGAATCACCAACGGCAAAAAGATAAACAGTGCCATGTTACGCAATCACTCCCATATCCGCAATCACTAACTTTTTTATCACAATCACAAGCCATTTATTCGGCAAGCCTGCACTGTACATCGCTTGCAATCGTCTCCGTTCGGTTCTAGCAGCCTGCCGTGTTTCCAAACACGTTATGAACGTCAGGGTCACGGAATTCCAGGGGCGCACGAAGACGCCGTATAAATGCGGAACTTTATAGGTGGGCATCATTGAAATTCTCCTGTGTACATATGAAAGTAAATATCCGGGTCACCCGCCACTCCCGATCTATCCTCTTCTTTTGAGGCGAGATAATGGGCGAGCGCCACCGGGACGCCTTTGGACAACATCCGTTCCATCGCAGTCTTATACGTCTCGTAGCACATTAGAACTTCCTATAGTAATAGACAGAGAAACGATTCGCGTTCGCCTTGGTGGTGTGCGCCCTGGTAAAATCATACCGAGGACCACGGAAACGGTAGCGGATTGTGTATCCCTTCGGACACGTTTTTCTCAGACGATCCTGCGTTTCCTTGAGGAACTGAATCGGAATGTTTTTATAGGTGGAACATTGCACCCGCGGGTGCGTCCGAAACGCATTGATATTGGAGGGAAGGTCCACACCCAACGGAGAAATCCTTGTGATATCGAAGTAGTTCATGATCTGGTGTGCTCCTTGTGTCTCTGAATCTGTTCCCGATAGGCATGAATCGTGAAATTGAGCCGAGCGGGTATCGGAATGTTGAACATGGAAAGGGTCGTCAAGGCTTCGAGTAATCGTGCCAAGTCGGCTTCCAGCATCGGGAGATGGTAGGACTTCTGCATGTTAGGCAATCCTCTCAGACCACTTTTTCGCATACGCCACGCGGCGCTTGGAATCGGTCATACACGGCCGCGTGGCGATACGGTGCAACATCTGATAGACGGTTTCTTGCTTGTGGGATTTCACTAATCGAACCAAGTGCATGAGATTATGCGCCTCCAGTCTCTTGTCACGTTTCGTTTGCACATTAATCAGATCATGCACCGAGACGCCACAGGCTTGTACCAAGGTCCAAGGGGTCTTGGCAATCTGAGTGATCCATCCAGGCACCGGAGTTTTCTTAGCTTGATAGAATCTGAGATGTTCCGTGGTCAACTTCATCATAACTCTCTCACTTGCACAAGGGCCTTCAGGGTCTCAATCATATCCTGTTGTGCCCGAATCAATTTATCCTGCGAATCAATCACACACTGCAACTGCTTGATTTTGATTTTGTCTTCGGTGTCCATGATATCCTCGTCTTACCGAGCCAAATAGCGAGCCATCACCAGGCGAGCCGAACGCTCACTCGGATACCCGTCGGCATTGTTGGTTTTGGTATTGAATCCTGCATGACCCATGGTAATATAGAACCGCTTGGTGTCCTCATTCTGCTTCACCGCATCCCGGCAATTCGCGCACTGGCACAGATCGCGGTTCTCGATACACCCGGATGTTAGATACGCTGGAATCATCATGTTCTCCTTGTTCTTCATTCCCTACACTATAAGTATAGCATAGCTGAGGGAGATGTCAAGAACTATTTTTCCCAGTATTATCAAGCACTTAGATCGTCTTCGTCGCCCTCTAACCCATGCTGTGCAACACTTTCCGCCATTTTTCCCCATTCTTCCTCTGTCAGTTCACCGTTGGGGTCCATAGCGTTTCGCATCGGCCGCGCATAGGCATGAAGCACCTGTTCCTGAGAGCAGACAAAATCAGGGGATTCGCTCAAGAGGAAGGTATCGGTAATCATCTGAAGAATACGCCGCTTCTCGTCGTCGCTCGCGTCCGTGGCTTTCTGTATGTGCCCGTAGTCTTCAATCATACGCCATTGGTACATGGCGACTTCGACCATATCCTCAATGTCTTGGATATCCTGCACTGTCAATGAAAACCATTCGCGCCGTAAGTGGTGCGCGTGATAGTGTTGATGGATTTTCTTCTCGATACTCAAAGCAAACGGTATCGCGCAAAAGCTGGTCCAGAGAATCCTGATATCCCGATAGGAGCCCGTGGATATTCCGGAGCGCCGGGAACCCGGGTTCTTGGAGATACCGACTTTGCAAGGATAGCGCACCTCAGAATCAAGGTCCATTCCATCACATTCCACCGTCGGGTCATCAGTCATGACATAGATGAAGGAATAATGATCGGTATTATTCAAGAGCGGTACATAGCCGCTAAGACGTTGCGAGACTGTGGGTGACGAAGGCTTCCGGGGTCGCGGTATATGAGGCACAGGGGCATGGGGCTGGGGTCTTCCAGGCTTGCGCGTGGGGATGGGCTCCTGTTCCGCGGTGAGCCGCTTCGTCATGGAGCGAGTAATCCGCTCCGACAAGACCACTTGACGTTCCGCAGTGGTCAGGTGTGAATGTTTGATCTTCATGACGGTTATCTCGCTCCGTCATACGTGGATTGACTCAGCGGGAGGCACTCATACACGATCTGTTGGGTCGCCGTGTTCCAGACCTTCACACACCGTTTGGGTTCGGGGGTCTGGTTGAACCCACAACTGGACAGGACGAACGCGACGAGGATCATGGCTAGCGTGGCATTCATCGTGAGAGTGCCTTATCAAGCAAGGCTATTTGTTCTTTGCGGTCTTTCTCACGTTCCTTTTTTGTTATCTTGCGGTATGGCGGTCGTATCAAGTCTTCCAATCGTTGCATTTCCTTTTCGAGGTGCATCGTGGCTTGATGGATGCCGTCCTGATAGTCGCCGGGAGAATAATCCACCCGGGGCCCCATATCCCAACCGCTATAGTCTCCATTTGGTTCCATGATGATCTGTAACTTGATATCATTCTCATGGAGAATCGTCCCGGCGTCGTCTAAGGCTTCCCAGGCATCCTGATACGTGGTGAGAAGGTCACTGATCTGTTCTTTTTGTGCGTCGGTCAGCTTCGTCTTTGCCATCCTAGCACCCCTGGCTTTCGTCTTGGAGTGTCGCCCAGCGTTCCAGGGCCTTACGTCCTTGTGGTGTATCAGAAAATTCCTGCGGTGCCTCGGTCTCTTGTTCGAGCTGTTCCTCATGCGTCGTATTCATCGTATCACAATGCCTCTCGCTCTCAATGCCTCGCGTTCAATCGTGTAGTAAATCATAGTCCCCCTTCATTATCAAACACTCGCGGCGCCGGGGTGCCTATCAGGAGCACATGATACCCCATCGTAAAGAGGCAATCTTGCTTCCAGAGGAATTCGTCGGCCTCCTGCACCGTATCAAACGTCTTCACCGCAGGGATATGCGACAGGGCAGGGTCCATGTAGTACATACCTTCCTGCATAATTTCTTCTAGCACAAACCACGATTTCATGATTGCACTCTATCGCTCAGGGTGTCAAACAACTCAATCATTACTGAATGCTCGGCTTGCGGTAGGTCTCGGTCCTTCTCGTACATGAGGACCCCATTGACATGCAACGACCTGGAATGGGCATAACACCAATCCATCAGCGTGGCGACTTGATCGCACTCGGCACCTGCGAGGCCTCGGACCGGAATGTGCTCAAGATCGCCGTCGTAAAAATCTCCATGGTCTATTTGTATCTGTACCGTCATGCTAGGCTCCTGTCCTTCGGTCCTCTTCTGCCAACACCGCCTGTAACGCATTCACGGTGTACTGAAGTCCCTCAAACTCCGATTGAAGACCCACAACTTCTGCGCGACTCAATAGGGTGGCTGACAACACGAGTTCCGTGTGTAAGTGCCGCAGGTGCTCGGTGGCTTTCCCAATCTTTTCCATGCGCTGTTGATTCTTGGTCATGGGTTTTCCGTAAACGCTCGTAAATATTTGCTTCTCGCAGGGTGCCGCAACTTCCGTATGGCTCTCGCATAAATTTGACGGATACGCTCTGCCCCAACGCTAAAGACCACGCCCGTTTCTGCTAAGGTATGGGAGTCTTCGACCCCAATCCCAAACAGATACCGCACAACTTTTTCCTCGCGTGGGCTCAACGTCTCTAAGGCATGGTCCACACACCCCTTCAAATGGATCAAATCGAACGGCATCTCGTACAGCGGTTCCTGCGTCAATTCAGCAATCGCTACAACATCTAACCGAGGACATGGGCGACCCATCTTCTTCCCAAACAACAACCCACGCTGATACCGTGACTCATGATTGCCGGTCCAGGCAGGGTCTCGATCTTCATACTTCTTGCGGCGGGGCATGATTACTTGATCCTCACTGCCATCGATCTGATTTCGTCTACATACACGTCGCCCATCTCTCCGTGAGGACAAATCGGGGTGACCACATCGCAGAACCAACGGGCATAGGGCTTGTTATCATCCGCTTGCCACTTCTTGAGGACATACCAGGTCCATGAACCTGCTTGCCACACCTCGTAGGCTTGCGCTCGCTTCACTGTTTTTGCACAAAGATTCTTCATGATTTGTTCGCCTTATCAATAATGTGTAATCGCGCCGTCAACTCGACGGCACAGGTCTCTCGCTTCCAGATTTGCCCCGCGGTGAATGATCCGTCCCAATCATCAGACTGGGCATACTCGGCATACAGGTCAAACAACTCCACCCCTGACACGTCCTGCACGGTCTTGATAAACTGCGTTTTCTCTTGCTCGGTCATCTTCCCTCTCATTCCCTACACTATAAGTCTACCATCATCTACCGGGAATGTCAAGTCCTCTAAGTGCTTGGAATTACAGGGATATCCACACAAAGACCACGGCAAGCAGCAATCCAAGGCACAGCGCACTGAAATTTCTCATCTCTCTGGTCATCATTCCTTCACGTCCTCTCTGATTGGGCACGGTGAATACAATTCCACACATTTTGGAAACCCATCGGCATCGATACTCGGAAACGCCATTTCAAACGCATTCCCAGGTGCCGGGAGCACCACAGGGGTGACGGCGGCCGCGGTCCACATCGACCACAACAGCGCCACCGCACGAAACACCGCACTGAACCCCAGGAAATCCATCTTACCCTTTCACTTTCATGGTCTTGATGTACCCTGACTCATCAACGACCGTATAGTGCCTGGTGTTCTGTGCGTCTTTCTTCTTGAAGACCACCGACTGAATCGGATAGCGACCTACACCCATGAGTTTGCGAATGTCCACGATTCCCTGCGACATGACGGGCACCGGGTAGCTATAGTTCGTGCCGCTATCAATATGCACCAGGGAAAACAACTTCCAAATTTTGCCATCACTGAATTGCATCGACATTTCAGTACCGAGGATCGTCATAGCCACCACATACTTACTGCGGTCACTCATGAACACCTGTTCACCGGAATGGACATAATACTCGGCAAATTCTTTGTCGCATTCCTTCATGATCCGTTCCGTCATGGCTTTCATCGCGGCGTCTTTTTCTTCTTGCGGCGTCATGTTATGAGGCCCAGCTAGGACGGGCGGATGTGGGTTTCTTGTTCGGGTCGGTCGTCATGGCCCGCAACCCCTGTTCAAGGGTCGGGTCCAGCCAATCCCGTTTGGTAGGCAAGTCATTCAATAACTGTCTCACTAAGTCTTTCAAAATCGTCAATTCGTTCATGATGGTCCCTCTCATTCCCTACACTATAAGTCTATCAGAACCTACCGGGAATGTCAAGTCCTCCAAGTGCTTGGAATTGCTCAGATTTAGCGAAGCTTTACTCGTTGATAGTGCGCCTGGATCACTTTTTCCACGTCGCTGTAGGTATAGTCAGGGTCGCCATAGCACGGGTACTGCATGGTCACGCGCCAGAAGTCTTCAAGGCGTTCCGCGTCGGTAAAGAAGGTCGCATAGAACCCTGCGCGGTTGTAATGCGCGATATGACCGAACGTCAGGCTGAGGCGCACATAGAACCACTTGTGAAACAAGGTCCACTTATAGCCTGAGCACACGAACCGATGGAAATGCTTGAGAAATTTCTCTTTGTCTGCTGCGGTGCTGAATTGGGTCGGGGTAAACATTATTGGGTATTCCATTTCTTCATGAGGGCACGATACTTCGAGGCAGGGGTTTCTGCCTTGACGAGGGTTCGCAACATGGCTTCGAGGTCGGGGTCCAGCCAATCGCGTTCTTTGGCACGAAGGGCAGACCCGCGAAGTTCGCCATCACAGGTCAGATTTTCGGGGCTGAGTTCGTTTTCGATACGATCCAACCACGTTTTGGCATTTTGGGCATTCGGGACCGTCAAGCCATAGGCGACCTTGCCACCGAATAACCGCAGAGTCTCTAGCGTTCTCTCAAAATACGTCATGATTCTTTGCTCCGTTCCTCTAGGACTGCGAGCGCATGGTGCGCCACAGCTTTAATCGCTTGTATATCGCAATGTTGCAGGGGTCCAAGCACCCCGGCGGCATCAATCTGTCTCAAGGCAGACCGCATAGACAGATACGCTTGCTCATCAATGAGCCGATAACTGCGGTCTTCAATGGTCACGGTCTTGTCAATCGTTCGCTTCATCGTCCTTCTCATTCCCTACACTATAAGTCTATCATACCCAGAGGAAAAGTCAAGGGTTTTCAGAGAAAACCAACACAATTTACCGCTTTTAATGTGTACAAAACTGTGCAATGTGGCATAAATGACACACTCTCCAGGTGTATAGCGAATTATACACCCGTATTCATGAAACCGTGTATACTTTGCCTCTACCGAATTGCTCAAAATAATACAAAACCGCGAAAAGCGGTAAATATGCAATAGGAAAGAATGGAGCGCATTCTTCTATCATACGGAAGAATGATAACCGGGGTGCTTAGTGGTGCGGAGGGCCTGGTGGACGGGTATAGAGGGCAAAGGTGCGTTGGCAATCGAGACAGACTTGCTTGACTAGCTCTAGTCCGGGACTCTCGGGCGCCAGGGTTGTATAGACTTCAAAGTAACGGCGATGCTGACAGCCTAACAATGGATTCTCGATCATGCGAGCACCGTCCGAATCAAGCCAATGGCATCAATCACCAGGAATCCCGCGTAGAGCGCACAGAGGCCCGCAGAGCCACGACTATAACTCGCCAGCATCAAGAGCAGGCTCGCGGTTTCCCATAAGGCATAACACAGGATCAGGGGTGGCAACGGTGTGGTCACGGCAATCACGACCGCGACCCCCAGGCTAATGACCATACCCAGCACCTCCGCGACATGGCGCCACGGGTGACCCAGATAGTCTTGCTTGATAAAGTCTAACGTCGCGGTCATCATGAGATATTCCCCACACTGAGCCAGAATAACATCAACAGCGCCGCGGTGCCCACCATCACAAAGAACACAGTAAAGTGAAAGAATCCATAGAGGAGCACCATGGACACCAAGAACCCCACGCTCACGGATACGACCAGTAGCAACAGTATCACCATCACCCACATCATTGCCATATGGGTACCCGTGTCACTGTCATCAACCTCCGACAGTCTTGACAGTGGCGCTCCGTGACCATTTCGCCGTGCTGGATCGTGGTCATGACGGTCTGGTGCCGCAGCGGCAGGTGCTGACACGGGTCTTCAGGTATCATGGCGAGCCAGGCGTCATAGTAGGATTGCATCGTGAAGTCTAATGCGGTATCTCTGAGGCCTTGGAAGTAGGCTCTGTCACTCATATAATCACCGCGGGCCCTTCCATCATGCGCCCCATGCTCTCACGGTTCCTCACTCTGAGAATCAGCGTGTCATTGTCACCCGCGATAATTTGGACACCTGAGACCATTTGCCGTATATCGTGCATCTCTTCAGGGGTGAATGTTTGTTCTCCACCAAGCCTGAATAGCAGGCATCCAAGGAATGTACGCATCAGCACGTCATTGAGGGGGTCTTTGGGGTGTAACATGAGTCCTCCAGGGTCGCACCACGTTCCCCCTCGTTTTGAGGAGTTTCGCGGTACGTGAAAATTGCTCTACCATTGGCTACAATCGTATGTATCTCGGTAACTATCCAGGTGCTCATATCTCGGTCGCCTACCGCAAGCTATCCGGTATCCTTCTATTCCGGTAGATCACTAGAATAGTCAGTTTTAACAGGGGTTCTACCTCGGTTGGCACGTAGGTTCATAATTCTATTTTGCGCCCTCTGTATGTCAATTGTGACCCTTAGGTGCATAGGTTTGTGGAGTCCCCGAAACACATACGTTTCCGCTTCAGGATCAGTTACCGAATTGCTCGTTGTATCAATCATAATCTAACAGATACAAGACGACCAGTATCCAGAGGACGCCGACACATGTGCCGAGCATCACCCAGGGTTGATAATAAAAGAGAAACGTCAGGACGCCTATGAATGGGGACGCGAGTAGGACGAGTCCAATTTTATTTTGTGTAGAGAACACGGGTCACTCCTTTGGTTGAGGTTTGGTGTAAAGATAGTGAATCGCTGTTCTGAGAAAATTCAGGCCCATGTTGCTGAGGCATCCCAATTCCGGTATCTGTTGTCGGACCTCTTGTTCGAGCTGGTCGAGGTCTCGATAATATTGGGTGTCTTCGTCGGGTATCCAGCCGTGGCACTCGGTCTCTTTGTGTGGGGTAAAACTATTGGCATCGATGATCCAATCAGGGCAGGTCTCATGATCTTTGGCAGTGAGGACCGCCGGGTGCCCACAGCGAATCTCGGTGAGTTCCCCTTGACTCATTTCGACCGGAATATGATGCTGGCAGGTCCCACAGGATTGATACATTATGGTTTCTTGACGATCATATAGGCAAATTGGTTCACGACCCGTGGCATCACTTCTGCCATGTGAAACATAATCACTTCCCGGTCTCTGTCCTGTTCAATCAATTGGGTCAGATTTGTGAGCATATCCAAGACCGTTTGTTTAGACCCAGGGGTCAATACGAGTTTATGAGTGCGGGGATTCATTGCCATCCTCGCAGCACGGCCAGCACCCAGGCCGGGATAATAATGAAGGTCAGCAGCACCAAGACTTCAAGGTTCACGGTCTCGATCATGACTGGGCAAGCCTTTCACGAATCTCTTGGAGTGTTTGGATATTCTGAGCGATGCCATCCACAAAAATCTCTTGCAGTTCGCCTTCAGCGGACTCCTCCCACTCTGTCACATCTTCTCTGAGCGCGAACGAACCCTCTATGGCATCGACACAGAGCAATCCTTTGGCAGATTTCTTCAATCCATCATCCGTCTTCGGGTTCTTGGAAATCGTCACTCGTTGCCCATTAATCACGCCTGAGGTGGCTTTCATCGCCATCCCAAAGGTATCACGGGTCACATACTGATAGGTATAGCTGCCAATGCCAAACACAATGTTGGTGCTGGCAAACCCTTGAGCTTCAAGTCCCTGGACAATTGCGACGGCTCGCTGATAGGTGATCGAATCCCCATAAATGAGACCGATATGCGAATCCAATTGCTTGAATCCTTTTGAGTTGACCGTGCCTCCAAACAACTCCCACAGAATTTGGACACTACCCCGGGCTTCTGGACTATCAAATGGCGCCTCGGCATCCCCACAAATGATCTTGACGGGATCGCCCGAATCAGGACGAATGACCAGCTTGCCGTCACGCGCCATGATCTTCTCTTTGAGCGCCGGAAGGGTTTCGGTCAGGACTTTCCAATAATCCCAGGTGTCACTCACGATACTGACAATGCCATGGGGGTAGACATCTTCGATCAATCGGCGGTAGGTGTCAAACTCAGAGGTTTCCCCACCCATACACATCACTGAATGCTCGGTCGCAGGCACAGAACCCCCGATCAATTCCTGTCTTCGATCCGCGCCGTAATACTTTTCGAGCCAGGAAATGGCAGGAATGGTATCGGTGCCTGTAAAACTCAGCAGGTGCGCGGCACCACTGACACAACTCGTTTCAAAGCTGGACATGCCCCGCATACTAAAATCATGACCCTGCCATTGCACAAACTCAGGGATATCCGACGTGAGGCGAGCGCATTGGTTCAAGAGGGTTCGGTAGCTATGAGCAATCGTCGCCGTGGTGATCGGGTGCCAGGTCACATTCGACATGAGTGATTCGACCCAGTTCGTCAACCAAAAGAACTCAGGGTGTGTATTTTTAATGGTGAGAAATGGCACACGCATAGGACACCGCGAGCCTTCCGGCAACGCTTTAATAATCAAGGGAAGATATCCCAGGTCATGCAACGCTTCTACATGGTCCATGGTGATCGCATTGGGACCGAGTGAGGCATCCAGCAGGTCTTTGTAATCCCCAACCACTTCAGCTTTTGGCTTGTCGAAGAAATCTGCATTGAAGCGAGTAATCAGGTATTCCTGCACAAAATATTGCAATCCAAAGACGACCACTTTATCAATCGTAGGAATACGTGACCCACGCGCGGTCAAATTGGAATAGACCTCGGTCGTGTTCGCAGGATATTGTCTGCGGTGATCGGTCTTGTAAAAATCTGAATTATGTATTGAGCTTGCCATCATGTACTCCTATTAGAAACAACCTGCGCCCTGGTGACCCGCATATGACCATGTGAGTATTTTGCCCTTCGTATCCGTGACAATTGTTTTTTGACACGTCAAGATTCTGTGATTCGTATATTCAACCTCTGTGACCCACGTATAGGTAGTACCTTTCGCGGTCGTTTGCACTGAACCTGGACGACCCCATGCCTTGAATGCTTCGTCAATCGATCCACCTTTCCAATCCTCAAGCGTACCATAGAGCGTAGGCACTGAGGTACAACCAATCATGAGTATTGCCAACGCAGCAATCAATTGAGTGTATGTATGACGTTTCACGCGAATCTCCGTCCTTGGTTATTCACTGCCTCAACATGATCGATGATACCATCGAACACATCCATGCCTTTTGTGAAGAATCCATGGGTGACGTAGAGATGGATTCGTTGTGCGCCATGCTTTCGCAGTTCTTTTGCGAGTTCAATGAAGGTGCGCCCACCATCACAAATATCATCGACGATGACATAGGTATCGATTGCTGCAATCTCATGGTCTGCCATGTAGACCACGGTGCCTGTGATTTCACCTGTCGCCGTGTTGCGAATCTTACTGGATTCAATCACACCGAGCAATCGGGGAGTATTGAGGAGTTGAGCGAGTTTGTGAGTTTTCTTGAGGGCCCCAGCATCGGGACTGACCAACCAGAACCCACCATGAGTGCTTGAAAGAATCAGAGGCGCGAGCAAATCCCATTGTGACTTGACCCGTACATTATGAATGAGCGCAGGCGTCACATCTGAGTGAGGGTCCATGATATAAACGTTCTCAAATTGTAGACTGTTTATGAGATTGGCAAACACGGCAAGGCTGAAGGATTCCCCAGTTGCATTAGTACGATCCTGGCGACTAAAGGGCACATAATCCATGTGCAAGTTAGCCAGGATTTTACCTGAACGTTTGGCGGCATCACAGAACAGAAGCAATTCAATAATGTCTTCGTTCTTTTCAAACTGAAAATACACATCAGCATAGATTGTGGCTGAGTGAGCCAGATTGACTTGCATTTCACCGACAGGAAATTTGAAGGTCTTGAATGGGAGATTAGCAGTAATCATGATTGTGTTCCGTTCATGTGACGAGTAAAATCTTCAACTCTACAGGCAAGGTACCGAGCGTGATAATCGATTTCTTGATTTTGAAGATGTTTTGAGCACCAAAATTGAGTTTCAAGTTGTGTCTCAAGGTCTGCATCACTCAATGATCGAAGTGTCATGGCAAAATCTCTAGGAGATAAGCCCTGAGTTGTGTTGATCTCATCCGACATGATATAAGTCTATCATATTGGATGGAGATTGTCAAGCGAGGGATTTCTCTAATTTTTCAATGGTTTCGAGAGCATGATTGAGGAATTCAGGGGAGGTGATATGATGGAATTCTCTATTATGCTCCTGGCATTCATGCACAAGGGCTTTGAGCATGATAAACAATTCAGCATCGGTAGGTTTCATTGAAGATTCTCGTTGAGGGTGAATAACGCCGTCACATTTTTAGGGACTGGACCCCTAGCAAAGAGGACAACTCCGTGCCACTTAAAGCCAAATTTGAAGTCGTGTGGTGAATCAATCTCTATTCGTTCCACCCTGGCAAACATACTTTTGCCTGTGGTCCATACATCATCAACGACCAACACACGGTGAGCACCGGATTGTGGTTGAATGTACTGCGAGAAGATTGTTGCCCAGGCATCTCCACCGCGGGGAACAGAGACTACCCGATCAAACGCTGGAAGGATTGGGAGCGCAATGCGAGCCAAAGAATGCCATTCTTCCGGCGCAACAGCCTCACAGACCAATTTGAAACGACTGATTGCTCCCGATGCAAGTATGAATTCTCCGAATTGAAATAACAGACCACCATCCCATTCTTGTTTCATGTTTTCTTTTTCCGTGGAATTTTTATTGGTTGGTCTTGGCCAGAGGAAAATTGGTAGTCAAACGGGTTAATCACCGCTTCCCACGCACCTGATAAGTGTTTTGGGTCAACGCGCCAAGGCTGTTGCAGAGAATTATATTCTATGGAAGGGAGTTTCTTGATTGCTTGGGTTCTCAGTTCACGTTCCATGTATGTTAAACCAAACCCATGGACGAGTGTACACTCGATTGTTTCTCGGAATGGAGGCGCCCCACTCGCCCAATTGTCCCAGTCTTTACGCGGGTCAAACCTAAAGCGGACCTCCTCATCGTTGAGCGCACTGTCATAACAGAAAATGATTTGACGTGGTAACTCTCCATCGTGCGTCAATTCCACAGGCAATTTCCGCGTATCAATGCGGCCGCTCTTATTATAAAAATACACATTAACTTCAAGCGACATGACAACTAATCTTCTTTACACATGCTGGGGGAGAAACCTGATCCAAAAATCTTTGTGAGATAGAGTCGGTGCTTGGTATCCTCAACATCGTTATACTCAAATCCCCCTTTAGTACGCTCATTTATCATAATCCATTCTTTATACAACGCGCAGGTCTTGGTTACTACTTCGTTCACGGGTTTGGATTTTTGATAAGTGGGTGACTCAGACACGCCGCGAACCTGCTCAGGGGTGCGCTCGATGCCAGGGTGTGTGTCATACGATGGAACGATGGATAATTCAGGAGTCTTGAGAACTGTGCACCCCTTCACATTTTTGTTGGTGTAAAGTATGCTGCCATCAGCTTGGGTACACGCTTGGATCGGAGCGTCAGCATAGGCATACGCAACCATGATAAAGAGAATGGTAAGCATGATACCGAGGATGAGGTTGAGATGGCGGTAGTTCATGGTGTACTCCAATTAGAAATTATATGGTCGGGTATGGGGAAGTTTTTCGAGGTAGTACACTTCAATGCCCTTGTCAGTCGATTCGATACCGACGGTGTACCCTAGAGCTTGTGCTGCCAAGGTGCGCTCGTTCAAATCACCGAGCGACCAGGAAGAATTCATCTTTTCTTTAGGGTAGGTCCATAGATGAATTTTCTTTCGTGCCAACACCTTTGTCATGAAGGTGTTACCGTCATTACGGAGTTCTGTTAATTGAGCACGAAGATTTTGTATGGTTGTTTGTGCGCTCATAATATAATGGAACGGTGATAGGGGATGCCAACCCCTATGACATTCATCTGAAACAGTTTTAACTATGCGATGAGTCTAAGATGTTGTTGCAACAACACCGTCAAACAACTCAGGGGGACTTTACCCTCCCGCACACGCCCACTGGTTTAATAGTGTTACATGTGATTCGGTCTCCATGAATTCCACACCAGAATCTTCATGTACGCCGGCACTAACCAATTTCAGACTACTTGTTCTTTCCCAGGTGCAGGTACTCAGCCTTTTCCTCGTGGGAGGGAGACTTCAGCCACACCGCTCCGTTTTCCTTTCTGTTAGTCGTGATTATATTCTTCCACTTCGATGTTCTCGCGAGTCACTTTCACTTGTGCATGGTCACCAAAGATCACTTTAAGAATGTCTTCGATCTGGTTCAGCGAGGTTGCTGGTTCCTTACCATAACATTCATGTTCATAAATGTCTGGGTCATCCTCAAATTCTTCTTTTGAGGAGAAGGTGGCAATGGACCCGATGCTAAACACACACGGGTCACCATCATTGAAATATGGTGTATATTGCGCCCACATGATCCCATAGATACCGGGATTCTTGTCAAAGTATTCCTTGAAGAATGCTTTGGCTGCAATCATCCCCTCTGCTTTGATCTTTGCATCCAATTCTGCTTTGGCTTTCAAGAATGGTGCAAAGTGCTCTGAAACTTCATATTCTGCCATGATCTATTCCTCCATTTCAACAGGGATGACTTCAAAATTTGCGGTGATAGGCACCAATCCATACTCATCTGCCTTACCGTCCTTGTCCTCTTGCCAGGTGGCATCCCGGCGATAATCCTCGTCCGGTTCCTCTAAGAGAGGTGCATTGAGTTTATCACACTCGGCTTGTGCTTTTTCTTGTGTGTTGTATGCCTTGACAGGCATTCCACCTTCAGACTCAGGACGGTAATAATTCTCGTCGTTGTATTCCCATCCGATCTTACTAATTATGTAGACTGTTCGCTTTGCCATTATGATTCCTCTCGTTCGTTGATTACTACACCTTCTGTGCCATTTCCAATAGCCTGTCGAATGGCTTCATCAAGCATACGGGTCAGCCTCGTGCTCCCGTCCCCGGCTTCCTCATTGATTTCCCGCAACACATCAAGCGCAAGTATTTGTGAATCGATGATCTGAACATCCTCTTCCCAAAAATCAGGATGATTCTTGGCAGCAAATGCTAAGATATCTTGCCCAATTTCAAAATGAATCACCCCATGATCCACATAACAACGAAGTGGAAAACTCTCAAGAGAATCCATTAGTCCACCATCTTAATCGTGCGTTTGGTTATTTTTGGACCGCCGAGCCACGAATACATCGGCATTCCATCCAAGTAATCTTGGACTGTGGGAATTTTTCCCATATCATCAATCACATGCTGTTCGCCTATGTCTCTAACCTGAACAACCTTCCCATCAGAATTCGTCATAGTCGTGCCGAACACTCGCTCGGCGAGGTAGATACCAAATGAGGAATGCAAAATCGCTCTGTGACGCATATCAGGGACGTGAGCTTTTGAGCTATCAAAAAAATCATGTATCTCTTGGTAGTCTTCTACCTTACCACCGAATCGTCGCACACTGACTTGACCATGTAAATAGGGCTTCACGGCTTTTGATTCTCCAATAAACGATATTCATAAAACGGAAAATGGCTCGTTAATTGATTCTTACATAATCTTCGTTCAATCGTTTCCCACCACACAAAGGTTTCAGTACTATGAACATTCCCATCCACAATTTTGTTGTCTGTTATGTACACAGGAATAAGAACAAAGAATCTGTTCCACACTGGCTCACCATCAATTGCTAAGAGTTTGTGTCGAATCATTCATGCCCCTCAGGCCAGACAATCTTTGTTGAATGGCATGAATCACACTCCACACGCTGGCGGTAGACAAAGATATGGGATATGTAGTCACGCCCATATGAATCCTCACTACATTCACTCTTAACCTTCACAGGATACTCTGTTGGGTTTGAACCATGTTGGAATTCTACCTTACATTCAGCATCGATGCTTTTCTTATACCAATGCCAACCAAATTCATCTTTGATCTCTGTGAAACTAATTGTGCTCATAGGATGGAATTCCAAATGTTATTTTGGTAGCGTTGGTCGAGGATCACTCGTTCAATTTTTCGTCTGAGCACATCAAATCCAGCCGACTGAAGTAGTAGCGATACATCATGGGTTTCTTTATGTGATTGGATTTCTGAAGTGAAATGGCTGGTGGCATAGCAGAAAATGTAATCACCTAGAAGAGGGTCGCCTGCGATACGTGAGAAAGACCAACCAGATTCTTCAATGTAGGCACGTAAAAAATCAATACGATGCAGAGCACAACGAATTGTGATATGACACTCCAGGTCCATGATTAGGCTTTCTGTTCCGCAATCAACTTCGCAAGCTTGGCGCGTTCTTTTTGTGAGGCACCTGGACGGCTATCGAGTTTCCTCAATCGGGCATCCAAAGACATCGCTTTATGGGCTCGCTGTCTATCCTCTGCTGCTTCGCGTTTTTGTCGGACTGTGGCTTTGACTTTCGTTGACATTAAATGTCTCCAGTCTGTGAGTTGTGGCACAGGTCCGGCTGTCCAGACCTGTGCGCTGTGTTATGAAATTACTGACCGCCGCAGCTATTACCTTGGCATTGGTTTCCGACTCCGTGGCCACCTTGGCCCCCGTTGCCACCGTTACCACCAACGCCGCCTTGGCCTCCGTTACCACCTTGTCCGTTTCCACCGGCTCCGCCGTTCCCCTGTCCACCCGCGCCACCATTACCACCAGCGGCATTGTTACTGTTGCCATTGGTGTTAGAGTTGGTTGCGGTATTGCTGTTCCCGTTACTGTTGGTGGTCCGTGCGGCTGAGTCACGAATACCATCAGCTAACAATGCAGAGGCACCGAGAATCGCTCCCGCTTGAATCAATGGGGTCGCCATGCCGTTCACGTAAGGGGAATAGGTCACAAAATTCGTGCCCGGCTGTTCAGCGGTAAACGTACAGGGCTCGCCATAGGTAGTCTCAGTCCACTTGAATGCACCGTTTTTCTGACTCTTGACGGTGCGCTGGCAGACTTCCATCCAAGACCGTTGTGTACCTGGTGAGAACGCATGGGGGTCTGAGACCGTGCGCTGTCCTAACGCGGTGCCGTTTTGGGTAACAGGCCCGTATTCTCTGACGGGGAGGAAGGAGTTGGTTGAACACGCAACAGAACTAACAAGCAGCAAAAGCGCACATGCTGCCAAAGTAAACTTAGAAAACATAATAAAACCTCCTGAATTAGGAAAATTGAGAAACAATGAACCAACTCTAAAAGTCTAACACATTCCTCAAATACTGTCAACTATACTTTCGTAGTGCGTAGTGACACTTAGACGGTGGGACGATCTGGAAATTTAATATCCTTGATGGTCGTATACCGGAATGAACGCCACTCTTGTTTGTCCACATCAAATACCGTAATCAGTTGGGGGTCACGTTCGCGGGGTACTTGCACCTGAACAATTTGGAATGACCCATCGTCTGAGGTTGAATCGATCTTTGGCTTGGGGTGTTTTTCTTGTGGAATAAGTGCCAATTGCTTGGTGCAATTCATGGTACGCAGGGTGCCATCTTTCTTCGTGAACAGGACGGTCACATGCCCCTCTAACAGGTAGCGAGTCATCATGTCCACACCGACTTTAATCATATCAGCATCAATAATCACTTTATTTTCTCCTCTTTCTTTCTACCAGCATAGAACATATCTATACCCTTCTCATCCTCCAACACAAATCCATATTCACTGGCATGGAACATCATGGTTTCTTTAAGTGAGGCCTCGGCCAGTGCCAGAGAAAACTTATTTTCTTTTATCATAATCCCTCTGAAACCAGCTTCCGCCACTCGTTTCGCATAGACGAACGCATCCAAAAAATTTGAGGTGAACGGCAATTCAATATGCACTCGATTTTTTCGTGTGCAGGTCAAGAGAACATGGTAGGCTGTTCTATCCGCTGGTATGTTGGGGTCACCGGGCAACTCTCCATGGACGCGAGTAATATCATCAAAGAAGTAAAATTTCACTACTCTATCAACATGATCCATGAAGAATCCAAATCCATCCCAAACCGCCGGAGCATGTTCGAGCAGCGTAGTTTCGGGGATTTTCATATCTTCTTTCGTGTATTGGGTTTCTTTCGTCCTTCAACCCAATCCTCGGCCGCCGTAAATAGAAGTGCGATGGTATAGATGATACCCCCAAATACCGCAGCAAATGCACCAAGGGCCACGAAAATTATAAATCCTGTAAGGGCAACCCCAAGGACAAGGGGAGCGCCAATAATAACAAGAATAATAAGAAGGATGGAAGCAACAATCTCTGAGAATCTCATGAAGAAGTCTCCTATATGATATAAGTCTAACACAAGCCCGTGAGAATGTCAAGTCTAAATACGCTTGGAGGTACTATGAACTGGCAATACAAAGGTGTTGATTTTATTGATCCTGCTGGACATTTCGGATTCATCTACCGTATTACCTGTATTCCTACCGGAAGAATATACATCGGTCGTAAGTTATTTACCAAGGCAAAGACTAAAGCCGTCACGAAAACCAACAAACGAAAGAAAAAACTACGGGTCGCCAATGATTGGGAAAATTACTATGGTTCCAGTGCTGAGTTATTAGAGGATATCAAGACGCTGGGTGTTGAAAACTTCCATCGTGAGATTCTTCATCTGACCACCAAGCGCGGGGAAACCAACTATCTCGAAGCACTCGAAATCCTCACGTCTGGCGCCCTACTGTCGGATAGGTTTTATAATAAATGGGTCAGCCTCAAATTGCATAAAACCAGCTTGGCTCACCTCTCATCATCATCCCAGTTATCTTCTGCGTCCGAACCTGTGATTCCTGGTTGATCCTCATAGGTGGACAATGGGTCATCTCCTAATTCTTCACCGCAGAATGGGCAGAACAGGGGAGTCCCATCCGATTCATCATACTTCAACGAGACGCGACGGTTGCAACTCGGACAATCTTGTGAAAAATTCATACACTCTCCTTGTTTGATAGACGCAATAATGTTTCCGCGTGGCATCGCTTCGGGGTACACCAACACGCAAGATTCTTTCCTACCAATGGCATCAACCACTGCGGGTCCACGGTGAGTCTCCATACCGCATACCGTTCAAACAACTCACACACACGTTGACGCTCGGCTTCTGAATGGCTTTGTATGACGAACGGATTACCCCAATCGGTCCCGCGATCTACACGAACGAATGCGACCCCACCAATGGGGGCGCGAAGATTGATAATGATTGGCATAGTTAATCTGTCTTCGTATGCTTCATGGCATTAGTATTCCCGAAAATTCTGACTCCATAGTACACCCACGTTGCTCTGGGCCACCACATCCCATCTTCACGGCACATGGTATAGAGCAGGCGATCCACATGGATACGGAATGTGGCTTTCTCAATATCCTTTCGGCGCATCAATTGATACAACGCATCATGCACCAACGATCCACGCATGAAATTTTTGGTATCAATGGCAGGTCCACTAGGTCCATCCCAATTATATCCTGCTTTCACTGCCAAGAATTTTTTCTCATTCAAATACAAATATTTTGTTTCCACTTCCCCCGACACATCAGGGAATTCATGACCAAGTTGTACCTCATAGGTTTTCAATAACTCATACTTGTAGCTAATCAGGCTTTTTCGATATTCTATGCTTATCATGGTTGGTGCTCCTATAATTGACAGACACCACTTGGGCATTCCATCACGGCTTCTGAACCCGTGGTGTGCGTGTCCTTAAAACGTTTCTTGGCTTCCTTCAAAGGAATAGCAGACAATGGGGGTTCCTGCACTTCCCCGGTCTTTGGGTCCACATATCCGCGTGTCTTCTCTCGGTAGAATGTGGTCCCCTTGAGGCTAGGAAGATATTCCAGCCACAACTTTTCCATATCCTCGATAGGATAGTCATGTGGAAGGTTTATGGTCTTACTGACTGCGTTATCCACATGCTTCTGGATGATACGCTGCACCTCGAGGTGATCTCTCACATTCAGATCATGCGACCCGACAAAATGGCTCACGTCTTTTTTCTCAATCATGAACTGCTCAAACAATGGGTGAAACACTAATTCCGTCTTGCGTTGGTCCAACTCCCAGTATCGTCGCTCATAGGCTGGGGCAAACATCGGCTCAATACCGGAACTGCAATTATCTGAGAGAATGCTGACCGTACCCGTTGGGGCTTGTGTCAGAATTGCACAGTTACGAATGCCATGCTCCAACACAAGAGACTTGATCTTGTGCGGCATACGTTTCATGAACCCTGATTCTACATGCTTGAGAGGATTGCACATCGGAAAGGCGCCCTTTTCGACCGCCAACAAGACACTTGATTCATAGGAAATTTTACTAATGAAGCGATAGAGTTTATCGACGAACTTGTTCCCCTCTTCCGATCCATAGCGATAACCCAAGAGGGCTAACGTATCTGCAAGCGCCGTGGTGCCTAATCCAATACGGCGTAAATCATGTGATTTAATTTTCATGGGGGCAAGTGGGAAATGATTCACGGATAACGCATTGTCAAGGAAGCGCACAGCGAGACGGATGGTGTCTGCCAATGAGGCCCAATGAATATCACCATCAACTACAAAGCGGCTGAGCACAAGGTGCCCGAGGCAGCAAGGTTCCATGGCAGCAAGGGCTAACTCTCCACAGGGATTGGTCGTCACAAGGTCTTCAATATAATAAATGTTACTTTCATGTTCAACCAATTCCCAATTCAAGAACCCTGGTTCGGCAGAGTTATACGCATTCTTCACGATAGTATCCCATAGTCCACGCGCTTTCACATGCTTCTTATACTTTCCCTTCCAATGCAGTTCAATGTCCCCATCATCTTTGATCGCCTTGATAAACGCTTTGGTGTGACGGGATCGCACTGAAACATTCGCATGGGTCAATTCACCTTTGGTGAGTTTTGCACTCAGGAATTCTTCAATGTCGGGGTGAGAGAGGTCCAATGAGAACATAAGGGCCACTCGTCGCTGTCCCCCATTGCGAACTGGCTGGGCGCAAGCGTCAATGAGCCGCATAAGCTCCACCGCACCTGGGGCGGCTCCCCGCTGACTACCAATAGAAGCACCGCGTGGTCGTACATCTGAGAAATCATCGCCGCACCCACCTCCTGTCATACTGGTAACGATCATATCATAGGCGGATTGCCCCCATCCCTCTTTACTATCTTTGTTAGGGTTGAGCACAAAACAATTGAGCAACTGAGGATTCGGGCGTCCTGAGTTATACCAAATACGTCCACCAGGCACAAAGACATTCGTTGAGAGGACTTTGTAGAATCGATCCAGATACATCTTCTGTTTATCAGGTGCCTCGGCGGTTGCCATTTGATGGGCCACACGCGCACACGCCTCCTGCCAGGTTTCTTCTGGTGTAAACGCATAACGATCTTGAAAAATCTTGAGCGAAAACCCAGAAGGGTTGTATTCTTGAATGTCCATATTGGTGTCCTTATTTCTTCGTAAGTTGTAATTCTTCCCAGGCTGCAACAGCAACCGGGACAATAGGGCGGATTAATTCTAGCATGGCATGTGCATACACTCTGATTTCATATTGGGCATGGGTGTGTGTCCTGAGTCCAAGGAAATGAAAGAGGTTATGCAGGTTCACGGTGCCGAACATCTGAGAGTATGTAGCAACAGGAAGAACTGAGCGAGCGAGTTCGCGGGGGCAGCCTTCGGCGAGCAAATCATGATACATCTTAAAAGACACTTGATTGGTGACCCTCATCCATTCGCGCATCTGTTCCGCTTTGGGATGCAGTTCATCGGTTCGCATCTGTTTGTTGGAGGTGGATTGTGTGGTGATCTGATCGGCTTCTGGCACATAGAATTCTTCTGGCAATTCTGTGTATCGTGCTGACATTTCATTGTATGCCCAGGTACGGTGACGATGCCACTGCCTGAACACAAAGATTGGTGCTTTCACATCAAAGGTGAACGACACAGATTCAAGTGGGGTCGTGTGGCGGTTCTTAATAAGGTATTGAATCAGCTTGGCATCTTTGCCAGCATCTTCTCCTGTACGCCACACGGCATTGTAACTCACTCGCGCCGAACGCACAATCGACAAGTCGCTGCCCATATGGTCCACAAGTCTCACATGTCCATAATCCAGTACCTTCACTTCACTCATACCCTGACTCCTCTTTGGTTAGATAGTTTCTTCCACTGCGTCAAATGCGTGAGAGCGGTTAACCCACTGTACGCACAATCCTTAATAATCTGCATCACAAAATGTCCTGAGAGTACCATCGCATTGATATCCTTCTCTTTTATCCACTCCGGCCAGATCACCACCGTGAGTCCTACCTTGATTGCCTTCTCCATTTGTCGGCAAATCTCATGGCTCCTGGGTTCATTATCGAAGACCAGGACAATTTGGGCCGCGGATAATTGTTGGGCAGTCAGAATAAGGTTGGCATCTCCTGAAGCGACAGCATTCTGTAGAAAGAGACTATCAATCGGACCCTCTGTTATGTATACGACCTGTGATTGGTCCACTCTATCCAAGCCAAAAATGAGCTTGTTTGCCTGTTGGTCCACCTTGATCGTGATATACCTGAGCGGAGAGTCATCTAAAGCACGTCCAGAAACGGCGAGAAGGGCTCCAAAAGGGTCGTAGAAGGGTATGACGAGTCTAGGCTCATCTTTGATCTTCTTATCGTGGTTTGGGGCGATTTCGAGGAGGAATTTGGGGTAACTTTGGACATAATAGAGCTTAGACCAAAACTTTTGAGGTATCCTGCGGTCCTTGACATACTGGCGGCAATAATGCGCTTCCGGCAAGTCTGAAATCTTCTCGGCATGTTGGAAGATTTCCTGATCAACTAAACCAAAACGCATCGACTCGGTAACTGTGGTGGGTTTATCAAAGAATCCGGGTTCGGTAAGTAACCTGTGCATCCGATGTGCGGTAGGATTATTCTCTTTGAATGTTTCGAGGAGATATTCCTTATACAGTTCTGGTGCCAACTTTTTTATCAATGCACCAAGCCAGAGTCCTTCGTGACAATTGTGGCATTTATATGACAATCGTTGCTGCTTGCGGTAGATATACCCGCGCATCTTAGTTTTCTTCGTTTCGGAGTCCCCGCAGAGGGGGCAACGCACGTTGAAGAGGTAATCGCTTTTGCGGGTGAATCGCTCGAAGTAGGGGGAGAGGAGATTCGTGTATTTTAGGTCAATATGTAAAGGCATAGTGAACACATTATACAGGAGAAGGCGGGAAAATGCAAGGAGTTTTTATCCACCGAATAGCTGAAGGATGACTGACCATTTGAGGTGAGCAAGAATCCAACCAACAACAAGCGCCCCCCCGATAATCATATACTTCCACTTATTCAACTGGTCTAATGTCTTCTTGGCATCTTGCTCGGTAGAAGTCATCATGGTGGTTGTGGTGGTGGTTTTTATAAGACTCTGGGCTTCAATACGACCCTCAAGCTCCTTGATATCATCCTCGGCATTTTCATGCTTGAGTTCGTGTAACGCAATGATCTTGGCAAGCTTGACATTGACCTCTTCAATCTTTTCGACGGCCTCGGCCAACTTGTCCGTGATTTTTGTTTGGTTAATCATATCGTGTTGGATAATTCCCACGGCTAACTGCAACTGGGTAAAATCCTGCTTATCTTCTTGAGAATCTGACATGATTATTCCGTTCTATTTCTTTTTAGCGAGTTCTTCGATTTGCGCGGTCTTAGCTGCGGAGCTAGCTGATGAACCAAAATAATATCCCAGGACTAAACCAAGCGCGGCGTCCAGGGTACCCAATGAACGCATGACGATATTGATTTGTCCCGGTTCCAGCACATGAGCCAACACATAGTATTGCACCCCGATGTACAGTCCCACGATCAACCCAGCCAACACCCGCGGGGTCCAATCCTTCGTCGCAATTTCTCTGGCGCGAGCATCTTTTGTATTATCCACACTCAACTTTGCCAAGTCCACATCAAGCTTCTTGAGGTCGAGAACTAACTGTGCTTCAATTTCTTTCAGCTTGATAAGTTGTTCCGGTGTGGCTTTAGCGACGGCTTGCAAGACTTCATCTTGCGTGGCATCCGGTGAAAGACCCAATCCGTTAATCAGGGCGGTGGTAGCCATCCCTGCCAATGGACCGCCGAGGACCGAAGCAATCGTGGGAGCAATAGTTGCGAGAATGCCGCCTGCTGTCTTGAGAAAATCACTCATAACATTATCCTTTCGTCAAACACTCTTTCAATTGCTTAAAAGTCTTACGCTTCAACATTTGCGCCATAACAGGTTTCTTCTTTGGTGTGACTCCAGGCTCACCTTGAGGCCCAATGCCAATTCCTGCTACATCACCCCCACCGGCAGTCATCTCTTCTTTGATCGCTGCATGAAAATCAGGTTTCTTAGATAAATCAAGATGCGATACTCGAAATCCGTGCCAGCCATCTTTTGCAGCCTTTGTTTTGATCTTATCAATGTCTGCTTGTGTCTTACATTGTGTAGACAACACTTTCTCATGTAGTCTGTCGTTCTGTCCCTTTGGCAACCCCCATAACACTAGCTCATGTTGCTCTGCCATGTTAATCGGCCCAGAAGGTCTGGTGACATCGGGAAATGCGGCGCCCTGTGAATCTCCTAGGCTATCTGTTGGTGTCACCGCCGGAGCCGTCATTTCAAACATCTCTGGGTGCGCTTTATTAAAATCCCGCATCAGCATTCCCGCAACGGCATTCGCTTCGTACTCCAATTCTTCAAGGGTCATATCGTTGTCACCTTCAGACAATTGCTTGTGGTGTACAAGTTCATGCCCAAGGGTGCGAAGAATATCGGAGGTATGTCGCCCCTCTGTTGCGACGATCACGGATTCCTCGGAGGGCTGGTAGGAACCAAACGATGTTCCCCCAGTATGCTCCACAAACGTCAAAGATGGAGGGTCGCTGATATTCAATCGCTCCCACACAAACTCACAAAAATCATGGATCAAGGTATGTTGGAATTCTGTGGTGCATTCAACCAGCAATTTCATGTTAGCGGTGTCCCTTGATTGCCACGTCTTCTAATCGATTGACTCTGGCAGATAATGCCTTGTTCCAGTTTCTCAAGCTTTCAATGTCCTCTTTTTGCGCTTCGTTCTCAGCATGAAGCACACCAATCTGAACTGCGTAACCCTTGATCTGTTCGTCCCGCGCCGCCTTGGCATTTGATAGGCTATCTGAGGCATCCTGCCATAGACCAACCAACAAAAGTGCAAGCACCACATATTCTAGTATACGATAGACCGTGCTCTTTGCAAAATTAGGATTGAGTTTTTCGAGAATGGATAGGATGGCATTCATGATACTTTAATCTTCCTCAACACATCTACAATGATTTGGTCAACCTGTAAGTCTGTTGAGAGTATGGTCTGCCCACGAATCCCTGTCACTTTTTCTGGCATGTAATTCAAGAAAATCAGAAAAGTCTTGAGAATGGCGTGATCTTCTTGACGCACATGATAAAACAATAATCTGGTTGCAGCGTGTACACCAAAGATATTGTAGAGAATCACAATATGGTTGAGGATCAAACGCTCTCGTAGTTCCCCGTACTGGTGATATCTACGAAACAACCTACGCACATAACTCAGATGTTTCAAATCCTCTTTCAATTCGCTCTTGATGTACGTCGGCTTGTCATATGACTTAATCGCGTAGATCATCACGGTATCGGGATTCAAGTCAATCATTTCGTCCATAATAAAGTAAATTCCTTATCCTTGATAACCTCTCGGCCCAGGTCCATCGGAGTATCCTGCTCGCCCACGATCCCAACCCGCCGAAGATTCTTTACCACGCTCTCTGGTATGTACGTCATAGTCTGTATGTCGGCTATGAGCATTCAGATGCTTGGCTAACGGGCTGCCTTTTCCTTTTTGCACATGGGAGGCGTTAAACTTGACCTTGTGCTCAAAGGCACCAGTCTTTGGGTGTAGATGAATTTCATGCCCAGTGTAACCAGAGTGAGTGTAGACGTGGTGCTCACCCGATTGCCCAGTCTTCTTCCAGCCTTCGGCTCGTAGTTCTTTGTGAGGGGTGAGTTTTGTTTCTTCTGTGATAAAACTAATCAACGTCCTCATCGAGAATCTCCTCTAGTTCCTCTAGATTCATGATTTCTGCAAGACTGTCGTAGCTCTGGTCATCGTTCTGTAGAAATGCAAAATACAAATAACAAGCTGCAAGTTCTGGAGAGTTTGGGGGAAGGGGGCGAGTCATACCGAAAATCTCTTCGCCTTCAGTGTCACCAAACAACTCAGGACGCGCTGAGACTGGTGGTATTGAATACCCCAATCCCATCAAGACAGAACGAACCCGCTCATAGATTACAACAGGCAACGCATTTTCGTCGGTAATATCAGAAAGAACAAAATTCACCGCATCGCGCTGTATTGGATTATGAAAATCCACCGAGTCGGCGGTGCCTTCGATGGCGGGGAGGGAGGCCTCCCCATCCATACATTCTTTCATATACTGACGAAAGGCTTGCATTATGCGATGTTACCGCCTGCAACCAACGTTTCGTACTGAATACGGTTGGCCCTGCCACCCATAGTGACAGTGAATGCCGCTTGTGTAGAGAACGTGGCGACGGCATTGACGTTTGGTGTGCTCACATAATTGCCGCCTACCAAATTGATCGTAGCGGCCACAATGCTGTTAGTACCATTCACCGTATAGGAAATATTGGCAAGGTTGTTGCCGACGCCCCCACCAGTGATGGTCAAGAATCCGTTGCCGCCAGTGTAACCTGTACCACCATTAGTGATCGTGATAGTACCGATACCACCAGTGCCTAGCTTCTTCGAGACCCAACCTGCATGTTGTGGACCCGCGACGTTGGCTTTTTCGGCTGGGGTAACTCCATCAATACCTAGACCGACGTTCGCATGGAACGCGCCCGATTGGACGTTTCCAAAAAGCACATTACCATTTGCAGCGACACCTAATCCCGCAAAAATTGCGAATTTTGGGGCCCCTGTGTTTGCATCTGTCGAATTCCATAGACTCATGTTGCATCTCCCTTTTTTTGTTAGTGATATCCCAATTCTTTGAGCTTCAAAATCGTCACTTTCGCACTGACATGATGGATGCCAATTCCCCCAGCCATCTCGAATTCCCGAATATTATCGGGATGATCGTCTATCAGAATATTTCGCACTTTTCCGTTTCGTGCGAATTGTGATTTATCCTTCCGATACACGACATGAAAACGGTCTCTGGAGAGGGAGGGAATATGGTGCTGATACCACTTCCACTTTCCGTCTTCTACTTCCTGAAAATCATGATCCCACGCTGGTACTGCCGTTAGAATATGTGGATGAAATTTCTCAATGAAATTCCAATACACCTTCCAATCTGGCATGGGAGGGAGTGTTTCCCAAAACTTCTCATGCTTGTCTACAAGTAACCCCTGATCGATAGACTTTTTCGTGGTCCCATGCTTTTCACCCCACGGGTGTCCTAAGACTCTTTCCGCACCTGCATAGAAGTCACAGATCACACCATCACTATCCGAATAGAGTATTGCCTTGGGGTCACGCATTGTCATGTTCCTATTTATGCTATCCGTTATCTCACGCCTTGGCTGCCGCTTTTCGGGCTAGAGGTGTCTGGTAGTGAAGTAATGGGTGTCACAATAGGCTCGGCTTGAAACTTATCCTCGACTCCTGGCCCCTTCACGTCCAACTTCTTACCCTTACCCTCTTTTTCAGGTTTCAAAGCATTGGACTTCTTTTCCTTTGGCGGTTCGGCCCCAGGGACTTCCTTATTTGGCTCATTGGCGCCATCACCTGGAAGATTGTCTACCAATTCTTTCTGAGGGGCGGCATTCTTCTTATCCTTGGCAGCTTGGAAGACTTCTTGAACGATCTTGCGGTTTATCCCAGTTCTGAAGGTATTCAGTTTCTTCTTTGGCTGCCCGGGGCACCCGTTCGTATGAGCACTATAACTTATCGTGCCGTGAGTGCAGATATGAGCATTCATATGGTCTACATCATACTTATCTTTGGCGCCTTCATGAATCGGGGCCCGGTCCACATCTTTTGGATCTGCTTTTGCAGCCCCAAGGTGATAGCGATTCTTGCGACCCTCTCCATGTCTCTCTGGCTGAATATTCACGTGCCCAGTTGGATGCACATGGATGACCTTATGCACTTCGCCCTTATGAGGACCAATTTTAGGAATCACACGATCCCCCACCTTGTATCCCTCGGGCCCTGTCGATTCCTGTAAGCGCAGGTCATTCTTTTGTTTTGTAGTCAGGTTCTTGTAGTGTTTATTCATCTCTTCCTCATGATGATTTCGTTTGGTTAGATGCGTTCTGTCAGTATCACTCAAGTTATCATGCAGCTTGAACTGTGCCCAATGATGGGTGAACTTAGAAAGAGGATCGTGGGTCTCATTCAATCGAAGGTGCTGCGGGATATTCCTTCGTTCTTCAGGAGACATTTTCGCATAGATGTCTGTCAATGCCTTCCTATGGTGTTCTTTGGCAGTCTTCTGTGATGGATCACTGGTTGCTAAATGCTCATGCTTTCTGAACAAATTGAAGTGCTGAACGTATTGACTTCGGTGCTCATTGAATACCATGTCGGTTGTCTCCTTCAGACTCTTCAATGCTTGCTTGGAACCAGTTGCGCCAAGGTTCTTTCGGGCGCTATCGTTCAAATTATCTTGGGCCACCAACTGCTTCTTATGCTTCTCGGCTCTATCCACTGGGGGATGCTCTTTTGACTTCAGACGCTCGGCGCCAGAGACTCTCTCGCGTGGGGTCAAGGCTTCATTGAGTGATGGGTGGCATGTTCCTCCCACTGGTTCTTCGTCGCCACAGCGAATGCAGCGTGGGTGTCCGTTCGGATGTGTCCACTCTGCGGCTTTGAATTCATGCGCTTTCTGATTCTCTGATTTTTTGGCGTTTTCTTTGATTCGTTCGCTTTCAGCATCCACAGATGCTTGACGAGCCGGAGATAATTCTTCTTCTAACTTCACTCCAAGCAACTTGCTGAGGCTTGGCATCTGCTTCCAAATCTTTGGGTCAGGAACAAACTTTTTCTTGGCTTTTGGTTTTGGCTTTTTACCCTCTTCAAGCACGGCGTCAAGGGCTGCTGCTTCGCGGTACAACTTCCAACTATGATCCTTTGGGTCACGCTTGGCTGAAAGCTTTTTGCCGCGAGCCTTCTCTGCCTTCTCCCAACTCTTTTCCACCTTATCATCAGCGTCTAGGTGTGCAAGACGTGGATCGGATATGTGTGATGGGAGTCGGCTTGACATAGCATCACCATACTTGGATTCCTCTAACCCAGCGATAAATTTTTCAGGGTGCTTTTCACGATCCTTGGAAAATTTCTTATAGTCAAATTTTCCCTTGGTGAGATATGCACCCTTTTTCAATTCTGTGAATTTCTTCATCTTAGACCTTTGGTTCCCCGGCGTTTGCTGCGGCATAGAAACGCTTGTGGTCGAAGCGTGGATTCTGCGCCTTGAAGATACCTGCATGGTGTGCAGCTAACTCAGCACGTTTTGCGGCATCTGGATGTGCCTTAATCACATCGGCAACCTGCTGGAAATGTTTGCGGGTCACCATTTCGCTCAATACACGCTTGACGGTTTGCTTGGTGGACATGGTTTCGTTCCCTTCAGTTAGTTTATGTGCTGCCATTGCCTTGGGCCAGAGTTTCTTGTGTAACTCATACTGGGCTTCGTGGTGCTTATTGTGCCCATGCTTCTTTAATTCATCGTGGTAGAACTTGGCTTGTGCCTGATCGGCAGCATCGCCAAAATGCTTGGCAAGATGCACGATGTTGGCTGTGTGGCGATTCGCGTTCTCATTGCGATGATAGGTTGCCATGAAATTCTTGCTGTGGGACTTCACCGCTTGCTTGAATTCATTTGGATGCTCTGCCTTGGCAATCGTGTAATGAACATGCTCAGGAGACATATTCTCTGCCAACTTCACGGTCTCTTCTTTAACTTCTTTGTATCCGAGTTTCTTCCTTTTATTATATTCTGTTTGGTGTTTCTGGAATGCCTTGTCCCCCTTGAGCACCATCTCTTCCAGTTTCTTGGGCTGCACTTTCACCTTCCCCCACTGTGACATAGGAATGCCTTGTGGGTGGACCCCACCAACACTTACCACTTTCTTCATGGCTTCGGATTTATCCTTAGCTTGAACCTCATGAGTGTGTCCCAGATGATCGGTGACGTGCCATACTTGTTCGTTCATATGATCCTCGTTGATGATGTGATGTTTCTTTGCAAATGCTAATGTGGCTGCTTTGCGCGATGCCGCGAGTGCCGCGTGACGATACTTGTCGCGCTCTGCTTGGTATGCGGGTGTGCCTTTTTCTGGCTTCTCTTCATTGGATTCTCCAAAGCGACGAAGGAACCTATCCGCGGCACCTTTACGCATTGGACGCTCTGCCTTAATCTTTTCTCGCTTTGCCTTGCATAACAAATCATACATGGGCTTGTTCTCAGGAGCCGCTTTGAATGTTTTGGATGGAGGAGTCAATCCACTATGCGTTTCCTCTTCCAACTTGGCAGATTCCTGACCACCATGAATATCCTTGATATGCTGGTGAACGCGAGCCATCTCTTCTGGCTTCAAAGTAGGATTATTATGCTGAACGTGCGTTGGCGAAGTGACAATGGCATAACGCATGGCAAGTTTCTTGTCTCCCTCAAATGAATGAGGAACAACGTAGGTCTTGCCATTGATCGTGCCTGTGTAGTGCAAGTCCGTCTTTGTGGCGCGTTGAAACTTCGGGGTTGTCTCTTCATACAAACGTTCCGCCTTGTGGGCAGGCACCTTGGCAGAAGTGACATCTCCATGATCCACCACATAGAATGGGCTGCCATGCGGTTCCCCTTTGTCGAAGCGCACGACCTTCCCAAATTTCATCTTTCCGTTATGAGGAAAATGAACACGGGTGCCTACCGGATGAACCATATTCTTGAGATGTTCTTTTAGAGATTCCATTACTTCTTCTCTCTCAGTTGCTTGAATGTTTTCTTTGGACCTGATGTAGATATCCCACCAGTATTTTTGTCTAGGTTTTCCGCAGGTCCGCCACCGAGGATCGGACCACCTTCACCGCCAAGGTCTAGCGTCGGCTCGCCTTCTTGGAGGATTTCTTTTTCTTCTTGGGCGTCTCCTCGATCACTATTTCGTCCATATAGGCGTCCCATGAATCCACCGAAGGAGACTTTTTCTTGCGTGACTTCTTCACTTTCTTTTCCGTGCGCGGCAAGTTCTCGGAGGTCAAGGTAGTTGACTCCTCCGATATCTCTCGACAAAGAGGACAATTTTCCAATAAAGTCGGGGAAGTGTTGTATTGGTAGAACCAGAGTCGAAGATTCTCCCACCACATTACAAGTCTCCATGTTGTTTCGTAATCCCATATACTCATGATTGTCCTCCGTAAATAATTGTTCAAACTCTTCGTTGATCTTCTTTGGCTTTGGCTTGTCTGTCTTGAGCACTGGGGGCTTGAGTGCCTTTTGTTTTTCAATCAAACGATCATGCAACGCAAAATGGGTGACACGACCATCCTTCCCATAACGACCGTACCCCATCCACTTCAACCCCAACTTATCTGCGTCTTCTTTTGCCTTCGAGTCAGATACCGGTGGAGCTAAGGCTGCTTGTTGTTTCTTGTTGCCTGTTGGCATCTTAGCTAGCTTGCTGACATTCTTAAACATCCAGGCCTGTGCCGTTTCAGACTTTGGAGGCTGCTGCGTAAACTTCTTGACCGTCTTATGCAGATCATCTAATTCGGTGGTCTTTTGCCCGGCAATTTCTGGGTCGCTATTGTGACGCAAATCTTCGTCGTTATTGAATTCGTGATAGTGCTCCCCACCAAATTCCTTCGCCAACTTGACGCGGGAATCCTGGGCTTGTCTCCACTTCTCAGCACGGACTTTCTCAGGGATAACCCGGCCGCCCTTTTGCCCCCGTTCCACATTGCGATTACGACTGACATTATCCGACGCATCCACGAATACCATTTTAGAATCATACCCCAAGGCCTCTAGCTTTTCCTTGATCTTCTTGATGTGGGCGTGGTTTGCACTGGTGCTATTGATAATCAATCCGTTGCGTCCATGAATCGCCAACCGCTGACGAAGTTCTGCCAAGGATTTTGACTTTGCACGATGCACATTGCGGCGTTCTTGTTCGTGCTCCGACATTTTCCCATCAAGCTTTTCCTTGTCCTCAAGATGCTGTAAAGCTTGATCGGAATTAATTTCCGTCATACCATGCCCGCTCAAGGCTTTCTTCAAGACGATATCCTTACCGGAACCAGGGGCACCCGCAAGGAACACAGCTTTGAAAATTCCATGATCGTGAACGGCTTCTGTGACTAACTCTAGTTCTTCGTGCAAGTGTCCCATACCCTTTCGTACATCGTGGTACAATTCTTTGGCATGTTCATGACTAACATGACCCGGAATACCTTTTTTGAATTCATGGAAATGTCCTGCCGATGCGTGTTGACGCATTTTGCTAGCTGACATACCTTCTGTGCCTTTGGCATGGGGGTCACGGGCACCAGCCGAATGGACGGTGATCGACTTAAATTTGTAACCATGACCCTCTTTGTCGAAGTGTCCGTTATATTTATGAAGATGCTCATGGAACTCTTTGGCACGATCCGCCCCAGCAATGACGTGGAGGTGCTTATAGCCTGCCTTGTGGAGTTCAGCGGCATGGTGAAAAATCGTTGGATGTTCTTTGGTTGCCGTCTTGATATTGGTATGTGGGAAGTAACGCTTCGCATGTTTGACCTTCTGTTCTGCGGTCAATGGATTCTTCTTGGCATCCTGGGAATGACTGAGCACCACGAGGTGGTGGGCGTTGTGCGCCTTGGCGACTTCATGCACCTTATCAACCAACTTCGCATGTCCTGTGGTCGGAGGATTCATGCGTCCATACGCCAGAACTGCATGTTTTTCAGCCGCTTCAGTGATCGCTCTGAAAGATTCCATCGCATTTCGTGTAAAGGATTTGGGGTATTCTTTGGTTGCAGCAATGAGGTCAAGCACCTTGGTATGAATAACATAAGCGGGGATAGTATCCTGGTTGTTGAGATTGAGCAAGGCAATCCATCGATGGTGCCCGTCAATCACATAATGATCGCCTGAGACTACGATGGGACGGCGAAGCATGTCGCTATCCTGTGTCATGAGACCCTTGATTTTCTCTTGATTGAAGTCGCCTTGGGTAGGATACAAGGCGGTGACGGGAATTTCTGTAAAGGTGTGGGAGATATTCTTGTTGGTTTTCAACCAATTAAGATAATCGGGGACATCGGCACCCGCGACTTGAGGAAGCTCGGTACGAGACAGGTTGAGCCCATGCTGAGGCAGATACAACGAATCCATCAAACACTCCCTCTACAGGAATAAAGCGTATGATTCTATTTATGTTATGCAGGTTTCTGGACACGTACCCAAAGCCATTGAGGGTGTTCGTCTTTACAGGTTCGTGTCAACTGGTGATCTAACCACATAAATCCAGAGTTTACCAGGTCTGCCTTGATGATCTCCACATTTTCCACGCGCACATCCTTATCAACAAATTCTGCTTCTGTTGAATAGGCTTCTGTAAAATAGTCTACAGAGCGTGGGTGCCCAGGTCCAAAACCTGTCTGAAAGCAGAGGTACCCCCCCGGCTTCAAGACCCGAAGGAATTCTTTGTAGAGATGCAGACGCACAGCACGATTGGTGATATGCTGGTGTGAAATCACCATGAACACAATGTCATACCCGACCCATTCACCGGAAGCGGGAGGCATAACATTCGTGGCCGACATAATCATGTCGAGTGAGCGCCCATCATTAGACCAAAGATTTGGTTCGGGTACATGCGAGGCAGAGAGGTTGATCTTGGCTTTCTCAATACACTCGGGCGCAATATCCACACCGTCAATCCGCTTGAAACGTTTGTTCCAACGTATGATATTTCTTCCAGGTCCACAGCCATACTCCAACACAATTTCTTTTCCGGTGATTGGAATATCACGAAACAATACCGTGTCGTATTCAGGGAAGTTCTCATGTTCGTCGTACCATCCGACAACAGGGTTCTTGTTTTGAAGACTCCACCCCTTCGCAATGTCGCCCCAGAAGGATTGTTGACGCTTGAGGAAGGAACCTTCTCCGATATCTGTCACTCCCATTGTTGTGTCTCCCTTTAGATATTTTTCAGTGAACCATGGGTACCAATCGATCTCGGTAATCAGTGTCCCACTCGCAAGATCCCCACGGTTGATGGGCTTTGTGCCATTCAACATGTGCCCCCATTTGGAGACATAGAACGCCTGTGAATGTTCAAGGATACGATTGGTTTTCGCCCCAACAGCCTGTTCGATCTCCTGGTGCTGATTCACATATGTAGGATCAATGGATTTTGACCCGATGTCGGTGGGTATGATGTGCTCAATACCAAGGCTGTTGTGGGTGAACCCCCAATCATGTGATTCAACGATGGACAACTTTGAGCGATCATATTGCTGCCAGACCCGCTTGAGGAAGTCGGCGTCCCCACAATAGCAACCCAAATATCGCTCATCGAACCACCCAACCGACTGAAGCACTTTCTTCTTGATGTAGAAGAATTGATCGCCGGCTGGCGCCCAGATCAAATCATACTTTTTGCGGTTCGTTTCAATTAGTTGTTCAAGGGCATCTGGTTCTGTGATATAGGTATCATCCTGAACACAAATCATCTCATCGGCATCCTTGAATCCCTTGAGGAAGATATTGTTCCATGAACGCGCACAATACGAAGTGGCTTCCGGGTCCGAGAGTGTGTTGTGGAGGATTTGAAGTTTTCCACTCTGAAGCAAGTTTCGGTTCGCTTCTGTCAATCCAATCTGAGGATGGTTGGTAAAAATTCTCACATCAGTCCAAAAACTGAATGCGCTAATTTGACGGTTCAGGGCTTGCGGTCTATCAAAGGTCAAAATCCACGTATTCAACATAATTTATCTCCAAAATCTCACATCAGGTAAAAAATTCTCAGCGGTGTCATTCACGTCTTTTGCCATATTGAACCCGTGGTCATATAAAAATGCCGTGATGGCCGAGGGGTGTTGGTATTGGCGAATCCGTCCTTTTTCCACATCCTTGATTCGCCCCCCCAAACTCTCCAAACAATTCTCTTCCGCGAAGGGCGCATCAATCCGCAGGTAGTCAATCTTATCTATGGAGTACAAATTCATGAAGGTGTCCAGCCGCATGGTCCATACCATCTGAAATCCTCTTGGCTTTTCCTCTCTGAAGAAGGGATGGGCCAGAGTGCTCTTTCCTTCAGGATATTCAAACAATGATTCCTGGTTGTCCCCAAGGTCTACCGCAAATGGGAGTGCCGTGAGGCGGTGACGTTGGGGCGAGAGCACCTGTAGCTCACGAAAAAATTTCTGGTCTGGTTCAAACGCATACACATAGGCTTCTGCATCCGAAAGAAAGTGTAATGTCTCTACTCCTTTATGCGCCCCAACTTCTACAATGGTTTTCATTTCTTCCTCTCAATCATCCAGAAACGTCGCTGACCAATCGTAAATCCAGGGCGACTTCCATCCTTCCAACTATACACCATAGCATGGGAGTCCAATACCTCTTCATCATAGCGCACAAATGTTGCGCCCAATGAAGTTATGTAGTTCTCAAAACATTTACCCGACAACACGGTGCCGGTCCTATTCAAGGCTTGATCGTAGTGGTCAATTTCTCCCTTTTTTTGCTCAAAGGTTGGGTCATCTGTGTCGAAAATTTCCGTCTCAAGGCACAAAAGATCAGCACGATCCAATGCACACTTTACATCTTGTTTCCAATTGTCGAGGTGATATAATACACCCCAATGCACAATAAGATCGAATTGCCCCTCTATGGTCCATTCTTTATCTTGGTCCATTAAAAAGGTATTCAACCCCTCTTTTTTCAAAAAATCAAGATGCAACTCGCGGCCGTCTGTGAATAAAACCTGAGCACCGGCAGCAATCAACGCTTTACCGTTTTCTCCATGGCCGCAGCCAACCTCAAGCACCTTCTTTCCGGCAATCCAACCATCACCAAGTATAGAGAGAAGTTTATTAACGCGCTTTTTGTTCCAATCGAATTGGGGTTCATGATGGAAATAGTTTTCTTTAACAGTCATGGTGCTCCAAATAGGTTTTGAGGTCCTCGGGTGTTCCGATGCCCCACATTTTCTCAATACCCTTTACGCGAATCTTCTTTCCGTCTCTGATGGCTTCATTGAATACCGGGCACACGTAGAATTCATTGTTCGTGCGGATATTCTTACTAATCATTTGTTCCGCGTACTTCACATAATCTGAACCACGCTTCCAATAATAAATTCCCACACTAGCAATGTCAGAGATCGGCTTCTTTTCAGCCACCTCAGATACATACCCAGCGTCATCTAACTTGGCATAGGACCACTTTGGATGGACCGCTTTGAAGGTGAGGAGACCCCCATCGATGCCATCTGCGGTAAACGCATACATACACTCATTGGAATTCCATTCCACATACTGATCGGAATTTGCCAGTAAGAGAGGCGCGTCGTTATTGATAAGGTCTTTGGTGAGCAAGGTCGTGCAGGCTGCACCCTCCGTGACCCCATCCACCTGCACAATGTCACACCCAGGCGCAATCATATTGAGCATGTACTTCAACTGATATTTTTCATAGTGCTCTTTTTGCACCACGAATATGTAGTGCGCCTCGATATTGAGGTTTTCGACCACCACTTGAATCATAGGTTTGCCGTTGACCTCAATGAGGGGCTTCGGGAAGGTGTACCCTGCTTGGGCAAAGCGCGACCCAAGCCCCGCCATTGGGATGACCACCTTCATTCTCGTGTTGCGCCAGGGAATGGTTGGTCTGGAAATACCTTTGAAGTAATCAGAAATCTGCTCACCCAAAGCATGTGTCACATCGCCTGGGTCTCTTACTGGGATCAAATGCCCACCAGACGCTAGGGCGGCTTCGCGTCCAATGTGTGAATCCTCAATGATAATCGTGTGGCTCACATCTGTCTTGAGCGCAATCATGCACTTCCAATACATTTCGGGGAATGGCTTGGGGTGCTTAACATCTTCATTAGACACAAAGAAATCCACCTGATCCATGATGCCTAATTTGAGTAGTGCCTTCACCATCGTCTTACGAATGCTATTCGACGCGACGGCAATCTGAATTTGCTCTAAATGGAGAAGTGAGAAAATTGATTGGATTGCTGGACTCTCCTGAATGTCTTCATAGAGTTCTTCGGTGTACCGCTGCTTGGCTTTCCAGACATGATCGTAGAGTTCGGCACTCAGTCCCTTCTCTTTCGTCAAGAGTAGCAGTTTCTTGGTAGTAGGCAACCCATCATACTTAGCAAGGTGTTCATCCCAGGAAATTGCAAATGTATGGTTGAGGTCATTCAGGGCTTGATTCAACGCCGTGAAGTGCATGACCCGGCTATCGATCAACACTCCATCTAAATCAAAAATCACCAATCTATTGTTCATAAGGAAATCCTTTTTTATTATTATCCCGATGGGATTTATTATGTCTGACAACGGACAATGGATTACACATCAATCGTCCTCTGTGGCGCACTCTGAGCGACCATTCAACATCTTCTGCTGAACCAGGCTGCATCTCCTCGTTGAAGGGAAACTGTCTCAAGAAATCACGCTTCACAAGGAAATATCCACCACTGACATACTGATATTGGGTTTGAGTCCAATCATCATAGGGTAACGAATGATAGCGCGGAAGTGTTGGGTGGTCCCAAATCGTCCAGTCTGTGAAATGTCGCTTACCATTCATAAGATATTGGGGGTTCGATGCTACTGCCCAACCAAATTCATTGAACTGCAACCACTTCTCATACCAACCTTTATCAAAGAGGTAATAATCATGCAGCAACACAAGGATTTCATGACGGGCAACCTTAGCCACCAGATTCTTTTTCACCGGGGTCCATCCATCTGTAAGGACATGTGTGAGGATTGTTTGATGCCCATTTACTCCCTTGGCAAGCAAGGGCACTTCCTTATTATTATAAGAACCAGCCACAATGATCTCAACGTCTGGTATATTAAGACTGGTGATTGAAGCAATTACTTCCTCTAATTGAGGGATGTTATCATAGGTTGTCATGATACCAAATGTACATTTCATGCTGATAGAATCCTTAGAATGTCACTGACCGTGTGTTTAATCAAATGAGTAGTCACCACATACTTCTGCGCTTCTAATAGATGCGTTCCTGATGTGCCTCGATACAGGCTCAAGAATAGTTCCAGTTCCTTCGGTGTCCGGTAGGTGTGCCCATATTCACGCATCAACTCTGCGCCTGCGATCTCTCTACCTACCCATGGAGTCATATTCAACATAGACTCCAACAGGACCAAACCAAATCCCTCCGTGTAACTATTTAATATGTAGAGGTCGGCGTCCAAGAGCGCGTTGAGCATTTCCTGCCTATCAGTGAAGAGGAACGGCTTAACGAATTCTGATTCTTTGGGCATGATCCCAAATCGATTATCATACCCAGTCAACACAAGAGTTGCGTCTGTCCGCTTGGTATCTTGAAATACCCCCACCAACTCATCAAAGGCTTTGTTGGGCCAGTACCCACCGGAAGACAAAAACATATAAGGGGTCGTGATTCCATACTTATCACGAAATCCAGGTTTGCCGCAACAGACACGATGATCGATGCCATGTCGTACCCGCACCGCACGATCTTGAGCGTTATAGGATTGGACATGTCTCCAATCTGCCAGAGTTGAACAACCAAGATACGTGGCACGATGCAGAGCGCCCACACACTCCTTGGAATGAGAAGGCATAATCAGCATATAGAGGACGGGGCCACCGAGTTGATCGGCGTGTTGTAGCACAAGGTTCTGTATGCCTACATCCCCTCCATGCACCACAATCAAATCCCAATGATCTTTGAGAATCATGGGCTCCGAGGAGACGATCACTCCATTCAGATTGCCTTTATGTTCTCCCGCGAACACCGCCACATAGTGCCCCCGGGCCCGTGTTTCTTCTGCCATGTCGCGCACATAATTTTCCGACCCACCTGGATAGGGAGCGTAACGATGCACCACAAAAAGAATTCTTCGTGGACGTTGATCGATCTTAGCAGGAAGGCCTGCGATACGTTCCTCCCCACGACCCTGTTTATCATCCCGTTCTGCAAGGGCGCTCATGCGTACTTCCTTTCGATCATCGCTCGAAGTTCGGGGACTCGATCCCATTGGTGAACGACCGTAAAGGGCTCACCGTTGGCATTTTCCACCATCTGAGTAATAGGATTAAAAGAAGGCATAGGATCAACCAAAAGAGGACGATATGCAGCAATCTTTGCCGGATCTAGTGTGGTGCCGAGTTGTGCCGCCCAGGTTTGTCTATGATTAGATATTTCTGTGATGTGGTCATATACCGCAGTGGAGAGTAGGAGGTTCAGTGCTGCTTGGTCAGGCCCTCCACCACCAGGAACATGCTGTGTAGTGCCATGAGATAACAGGTACACAGACTTGCTCAGCCCCATGAAGGTGTCAAATTTCCCTGCCAGGACACCACAATTGATAATGATGTTTTCTTTATGACGTTCATACATGACAGGGCCGAAAGATTGGAGAAGATTGTTGGCGCCCCAGGGTTCGTGTTGGTAGGCAATGCCTTCTGAAGACACAAGCAACTGCGAGGCTCGCATATCCACCCCATTGAGATACACAGATGGATTCAATTGAAACACCACATCACGAACATCGGTGGCAACAACAAAGCGAATATGTTCTCGGTTCTCTTTGCTATCAAGCATCAGGTAGTAATGGAGGAAACGATCCACCACAATAGCAAAATCTTTATTGGGATAGGTCACCCGACCATTTACATCATCTTTTTGAAATGCAAGGATGGAATAGTTACGTTTTTGAAGTTCTTCAAGAGTCGCATAATCAACATTATAAGCAATGACTACTTTGGCGCCAGTGAACCCAGATTGATCCAGTGAATTCACCCAATATTTTATCTGCTCCCACTTGTACCCAGTAATTGCCCCGATCACCATATCAACTTGTGGCATAATAACTCCATGATAAATGTTACAACTGTCTCTTCTACTTAGCTCCAGTTTTTTGCTGCATTAAAATTCGCATGGCTGAAAGACAAACGATCCACAAGCTTTACCGCATTACCGACGTGATCGATTGCCACAAACCCCTCTGGATTCGTTGCGACCAGTCCGTCTGCGGTCTTGAGGAATGTCTGTGTCCCTTTTACTTGACTCAATTTTCGGACGATCATTAGTTTAGCATAAATCAGCGCATTTTGCAAGTCAAAAATTGCCTTGAGGTCGGTGGCGTGGGCGCGAAAGAATCCCAACACGGTAGTCTTCTCTTGTGTGCGCTTGCGTTTGGTGTCTGGTTGCTTGGCGTCTCCGATAGCAGCCGTCATCTTCGTGTCAAGCCAACGAATAAATTCATTGGTGTGCGCGGTAGTATTGGTGATGGCGGTACCTTCCCGTACCTTTGTGTTATTGAAGGTTTTCAGCCACATTCGGTACACTTCATTCATGGCAATCTGATTCAAGACTTTGCCATTGAGACCTTGGAAGAGGGTTCCTGCGGTAGTCAGCAAGCCACCCAACTCTGTGGTTTCATCTGCGGTAAAGGTTGCGGTACCGGATTGATCTACAAAGCTGGCATCACGAAACCACACATCCTTTGTATGGTTCAAATAGCCAATATCGATATGGAATGAGGCTTTCAGGGAGGACATGGTTTTGCCGTGGTATTCAGTGTGGAAGATAATACCAAGTTGTGACTTGAGGATACGATCTGCCAAGGCGGTCTGCTTCAGCGGAATGGCATAGGTGATAGTATTCGGAGTGAACGTAATATACTTCTCGCCTTCGATGGTCTGAGAATGCACGTCACCCTTGCTGTACATGAGGTCACCCTGAAGAATGCCTTTGATACCCAGTTTTGGAAGGTATCGCAAACACACCCTGAGTTTGTCCCGAAGACCCTCGCTCTCATGATTTCGTTCAATGTCTGCTTCAGTGTAGTTTAGTTTGGCATTCTTGGCAAACACACCCTTGGTGCCCACGAAAAACTTTCCATTTTCTGGATTGATTCCACAGAATACCGCAGGTGCCCCGTCCCATTTCGTGGTGACATTGATAGGCTTCTCGACGTGCCCTGCAAGCATGTCGCGCAAGGAACGAAGGAAATTGATGGCTTCTCTTGCCCCATCCACCCCACGATTGAGCACCTGATCCTCAAGGTGTTCGAGGTGCAGGTTCTTATCTGCGGATTCGAGAATATGTTCTTTGAAGGGTTGCATCTATTTCTTTCCGTAACGGGCAGAGAGTGCCTGTAAGTATTCTGGATCATCGAGGTCGGCTTTGGATTTTGTCAATGAGACCGCTTGTAGTGCCGTGGAGAAACGATAATTATTGATTGGATTGCTCCCGCCGCGCTTCAGACGCACACGCAAACGAAGATTCACCATAAACTTCGTCACTCCGAGTTTTGCCACATCTGATCCCATCCAATAGAAACCATACCCACCGCCTACCTGGATATAGTAGGTCTTTTTACTTGCGTAGTACTTGGCTACTGAATCACTTGGGACTTGGACAAAGAAATCTGTGAAGTGGGAATAATCAAAATCAACATCTTTTTTGGTGTATTGGGAGGTGGGAATAGTAAATTTTCTTGGTGCGCCATGACGGCCCCAGCGAAGATTCACAATTCTAACGACTCCAAGCATTTCAAGAAATTCACGCATTTGCTTGGCGGATTCGGTGTCTGCGCCACCGAGAGTCCACTTTTTCTTGACAAGATCATAGTCGAGGGAGCCCTGCCCAAAGTCTACCTTGGTATCAAGCTTCACTTCAACTTTGTAGGGTTTATTCTTGAGCGTCATTTCCGCATCGGGAGCATTAGAGTCAGCGCCGGCGCCGTGGAAAGAAAGACGTTGGAGCCCTGCCTTCTTGAGTGACTTATTCAGTTTCTCTTCGTAGAGGAGACCCTTATTCTCAGGCATTGTATACCTCCGATCCACTATTTATATGTAATGGAGATACCCGCTCACAATGTATTTGTTGCTGCTCTCTGGCTTGGCTCCCCAGTGCGGAAATGTCCAAAGTGGAGGAAATATGAGGACTCTACCCTCAACCGCTGGGATGAGGAGTTCTGGGGCATCCACATTTTTTCCAAATCCAGTTTGTCCACCGACTTCAACGGTGTTGAGATACCACAGAAACGCAAGGAATCGTCTGGCAGACCCATAACTTCCCACGTCCGTATGAAGACCAAATTGGTCCTTGCCGTTCGGAAGATACCGCTTCATTCTGAAGTGCTCATACCCAAATGCGCTGGGCCACTGAACGTCAAAAAGAACATTCTCCATAGTCATGTAGGATTTCCATGCAGTTTGGACCACACCGACCATTATCTCATGTTCCTTCTGCCAGTGTTGTGAGACGTTCACTTCTTTGAAATGTCGCACATTGGCTAAGAGGGTATCCACTTGTACCCCGTCCTCATTGGCTTCAAATTTTTCAATCAGCGTTTTACAGAAGGTGTGAGGTAACGCACCATCGAATACCAGGACGTTGTTCTTTTGGAACGTAGGGTTCAGTTTCATGTTACACCTTTATCGTTTTGAAATCCCGCTTAACCCGCTCAAAGGGTTTACGATCTGCGCTTGGAGTGGCTTTAACTTGACCAGATTGTGAGATGTTTACTTGCGCCGATGGGGCCACGTCATAGAGTCGCATCTTCGCACGATCCAATCCAATCACAAACTTTCTATTCACACCCTTGTCCATGTATCGATTCTTCAATACCTTGACCATATACTGATTCATCTGATCCAGTTCATCTGTGGAAATAATTGCTGCCATGAAGTCTGCGGTGGCTGGCAGTCCCACGGATTCTGAGGTATCGGACATTTCAAGGTCTGAACTATCGAGTCCTGCCCTTGTGGTTTGTGTGGCAGAAATGATTGGCACACGTTGCTCAACAGCCAGACCACGCAATTCTTCTGCAATTGCCTTGATGTATGTGTAGGTATTGACGTTGCCGCCCATCCTGATACGGGATGAACAACAGATGTTGAGATAATCCACAAAGATCAATTGAGGACGGAACGATTTCTTCAGAACTAATTCATTCAACAAGGAACGAAAATGTAATGTAGAGACAGAGGCCGTCGGGTATTCCTTGATGATAAGTTTACCATGTGCCTTACTTCGCAATCTCGCAAACTTTTCATCATAGTCTTTTTTGGACAGATGTTTGATGCTGTTCATTTCCACATTCAACAGGTTGGCATCGATTCTCTTGGCAATTTGTTCCTCTGCCATTTCCATTGTAATGTACAGCACGTTATACCCACGAGCGATTGCTGCCGCTGCCATATGACACATGACAAGAGATTTTCCAACGTTAATTCCTGCCATGAGGATATTCAACGTCTTGATAGAAAATCCACCATCGGTAATCTTATTGAAGAAGTCCAAATCGAATGGAACTTTTTCCTCAACGGTATGATAGTACGCGTATCGCGCCTCATGCTGTTCCATATAGTCGTGCCCGACGTGCGGATCAAAGCTGACCGCAAGGGCTTGTGTGAGGATTTCTGGAATGGAACCTTTGTGTTTTTTCTCAGGACCACCCTTCGTATCATCCATGATACTCACGGCTTCCAACACAGCGTTATACAACGCAGAATCTTGACAGAACTTTTCTGTCTGTTCATTCAACCACGGAAGATCGGTAGGTTCTTTTCTATCAAGATGTATATGCTTCAAGAGTTCTATCGCATCACGAACCTGTTCTTCCTTCAGTTCTTTTGATTCTGTGAGGTTGATGACCAGGGCTTCGTGCGTTGGGGGATTCTTGAATTTCTCGACAAAGGACGTGATTTCCTTGAACACAATTCGTTCGATTGGTTCTTTGAAATACGCTTCTTTGAGAAAGGGGATCACCTTCCTCATGTACGGTTCGCTATAGATTAGGTTCTTCAGTATCGTCGCTTCGAGACGGACCATTATACTCCCCCGAATTGTTTTCATCTGTGATGATCGCAACCAGCACGTCACCTATCAGAGTGGTAAACTCTGTCGATTCAACCAACTCTTTCTTTGTGAATTGTGCAGAATCCCATATCGTATACTGGTACGCAAGTCTGTGGGTGTCCCCTTCAGGCACCACCTTTACATGACCATAGTAGTATATCACATGAGCATACGGTCCGTCAAGCAACTTAATAGCATTGACAGTCTCTTCTGCTAGAATGATCTCAGTGAAGAGATAATCCTTATTTTCCTTCTTCAGTGGCATCGGCATCGTCTGCCGCGAGAATATCCCCATGAGCCACTTCATACTTCTTACGAACAAATTCATTGAACGCCTCATTTCCAACGATATCTTTCCAGAATGCCATGTCTTTGGTGTCTGCCTCACGAACCTTGGTCTTTTCCCCCTTCTTGAGATACCACCCAGGACTTGGTTTCTCAACCAACCCCGCTTCAATAGCTAGGTCCATCAATCCTGAGAATGGCTCAATCCCATAATCAAAAATCGCGGTCACTGGGAACTTCGACTTTTCCTTCACAAAACGTGATTTTTCAATATTCAAAATGAAGTTGAACCCTGCAACTTCACCCCCAGCCTTTTCTTGCTGACGGCCGACGATCCAGAGCGTGTCGGCGGCAAAATAACCACCCGTGCCACCCCCTGGAATATCCTTTGGAAACATACCAATTTCTTTGTAGGTGTGGTTAATCACCACAAGAGGAATATCCTTGATTTTCAGGTGTGGAGTAATCATGCGGAAGAGGGACTTGAGTGCCTTGGAGCGGGTAAAATCCGCCTTGGTGCTTCCCTCAAGCGCATCTTCAACTTCTTTAAGAGACGCGAGTTGTCCGATGGAATCAATGACAATCATGAGAGGATCGCCTCGCTTGGCTTCTGCTAATTGGAGCATGATATCATGCTTGAGTTGTTCCACGTCGGTGATGGGAGTATGAAAGACTTTCTTCTTGTCCACCCCGAAGGTATCGAAGTAGGCTGGGGGTGAACCGAACTCTGAGTCATAAAACAGAATAGCGCCATCTTTATGTGCTCGTTGAAATGATCTCATGAGCAACAAGGCAAGTCCTGTTTTGAAGTGTTTGGACGGACCAGCAATCTGGGTGACTCCACACCCCAGCCCACCTTTGAGACTCCCTGAGAGTGCCACATTGATGATGGGCACTTCGGTTGTGATGCTCTGCTGTTCCCCGAAAACTTCAGAGTTTTCCAAGACGCTGGCAATTTCAATACTAGAGGTTTTCTTGAGACGATCCATCATCGATGACATAATTTCTTCCTTCTTAAAACATTCTAAGGGTTTCGACAACCGCGGCGAATAAAAAATCCTTAACACGCTGTTCAAGGGGCAACTCTTTATACGGCACACAACATGGATGCTCTTTCTTAGCAAAATCTTTCACTGGACCATACACCCAACCATTCAAACGCTTGAACTTCAACCAATTTTCGTGGGATTGTTCGGGTGAAGAATCTGGATTGGTGATATGATATCTCACTCCATCAACGACTGATTGACGAATTTCTTCTGGCGCCACACCCCACGGTGCATGAGAATAATCTCCTAACGCATGACAATAGGCGCGGTTGTTTTCATGTGCCATCTGTGCGATTTGTTCATAGGTGAGTTTCATATCGATCCTTCCATCATATCAGGTTAAAGGGAGAAAATCAAGAGGAAAATGGCTTGAAGTACACTCCGCTGCTAATAAACCCGCTGCAATCCTCGGTAGGACAGTACCATTTAGCATATAACTGCCGATCAGGGTGCCCTGTGGTACGCACACCACTAATCAATTTGGTGGAACTATATTCTTTACCGCATCGGTTGCACAACACCGGACCAACAAACTGCATAGGCGGTAAATTGACTTGGCGAAATTCCTTTTTCATTGGACTGTTCCTAATTCTTTTGAGATAGTGAGGTAATGTTCGACGCGCATTTTCTTGGCGTCAATGGCGGTACGATCTTTCATAGCGGTTTGTTGCGGTAATAGACCTTCAGCTTGGCACATTTCAACAAGCGCCACACACTCAAGAAATTCTTGATAGAGACGTTCGCGGGCTTGTCCCTCTCTAGTGGGCCAGGTATGGGTGGGTCCAAAACGGATACACTTTGATGCGGCTTGAGCCACTTCTGTTGCTTCCTCAGCCACTTGTAACAATAATGATTCACTTCTATTCATGAGAAAAAATCCTCCAAACTACACTTCTTTTCTGACTGCCACCCTATCGAAGATAACACGATATTTAGTGGCTCCCTAAACGTCTTTTCAAATTGTTCATCATAATCTACGTGCTTTTCAAGATCAAATTCTTTGGGAATACGGCGAATGAACGAGAGTACCGTATCCCCAAATTTATTGCCTTTTTTCAAATGAATGAATTTAACCTTCTCTCCATTCTGAATAATCTCATATTGCCCATCAAGATTGAGTTTTTTGATCCAATGGTTGTAAATAAGGGCACCTTTGACGTGAATGGGAGTGCCGGAGATATAAATATCACTCCCCGGGCCCTCACTACCAACATATCCACAGAAGTAAGAGGTTAGTTCCTTTGCCACACCATCTTTGTTTATATACTTATCCATCCCATTGCACCCACGAGGAAACGCGATATCACTAATCGGGAGTGTCCTGAATTCTTTCTTAAACTTTTCGACAAACTCAATAAGTTGATCCTCCGATCCGGTCAGGATAATCTTGAGAGCATCTTTGATCTTCTCACGAACCAAGCTTGGGGTAGATGATTTGATCGCTTCCAGTCCGTGAATGAGCATCTTGGGTTCTTTATAGCGCACCCCTTCACTATCCCACACATTCAAAATATACCGTTTCTTCGCCGTCCAAATACCCTTATCTGCCAGAGCTTCCCGCTTCATTTTCATCTTCTGAGCATACGCATGGGTGTAGGTTGCCAACTCCTGATAGCTGTCCGTCAACACCCCTTGGATTTTGGTTTTGAACACCTGATCCATGAAGTTAATGACCTTCTGCGTATCCGAGGTATCCTTGAATACTTTCATCACCAACGGTTCAAGATTGAGATACACAGAATCCGTATCACTCGCAATCACATAGTCCACATTGACCGTCTTGAGCAATCCATTCAAATATGCGTTCAACTTATTCCCGATCCAACGAATGCTCAACTGTCCTGCCAAAGTGACACCTTCGGCGATACGAATATCAAAGAACCGGAAATATTCGCTGCCCATCGCGCCGTAAGCGGAATTCAATCCTACCTTCTTTGCCAACTGAAGGTTCTCATATCGAGAAATCAACGCGGTGAGTTCAGCCCGCCTGTCCTTACCCGTACACACTTCCCTTTCCTTCTCCGCTTCCAATTGCTTTGTTTTATAGATGACTCTTGACTCAAACATATTTTGCATGATTTCTGCCAAGAATCCTACTTTGGTCGTATTGAAAAATTGACCGTTAGGAGTGAGGGTGCATCCTTGGAGTGCGTCTAGGTCCACCTTTTTTTCAAGTAACTGACCTACCGTGATCCCTTGTTGTAAGACACCCCTCATGACATCACTATAATTATCTGGTTCGATCAATGTCTCTGGCGACATGTTGTACTGCATAATCAAATGCGGATACAAACTTGTTAAGTCGAGCCCCATGACCCACTTGAACAAACCACAAAGAGGGTCCTTCACAAAGGCGCCCTCATACGCTTTATCTTTACTTGAATGCTTCTTTGGTGGAATGACAATATTCTTCCCCTTCAGGAAGTTGTAACAGATGGCATCCCACATACGAACCTGGGAAAAACAATCCTCATAGTTGGTCTTATTGTCGTAGGCAAGGATGATAGCCAAATCAATCAACCGACCTTTGGCGTTCAGCTTTTCAACCAACTCTACGTCATGAACGTTATACTCGATAAACTTCTGATAGTTGTCTCGGTAGAGGGTATGGAGGGTTTCGTATTCAGAATAATCGAGTTTACGTTCCTTGAGTTCGACGTGAGCAATATGATCCAACTTATAGGATTCTTGATTGGAATTCTTCGCATACTTTCGGAACAATTGCAGGTAGTCGAGGGTAGACAGACCAAGGAGTTGGTAGGTCGTAACAGGTTTGCCGTAGAATTGATCTTCCTTGCGTGTCACGCGACCCCAGGGACTCATCCAGCGAGCGTATTCTTCGCCTATACCTTCCAAAGACCACATACGATTAATAAGATATGGTATATCGAATGTCTTAACATTCCAACCACTCACAATGTCAGGAGATTTCTCCTTCCACAGCGAAAGAAAACTAAGAAGCATTTCTTGTTCTGTCTCACACCACAGCCATTCAATGTCGGCGCGATGGGGGGCGTATATTCCACACCCCAACACATAATACTTTGGATCATTGGAAAATTTAACTGTGATAGCCGTGATAGGATTGCCGGCCGTATCAACATTCGGCATTCCCCCGTCGCTTCCGACCTCGATATCGATAAACGCGGTGACGATGGAATCAAGTGCCCAATCAATTTCTTTTTCTGGGTGCTGGTCGGCGATGAACGCATACTCAAATTTAGAGTTGCCAAAGATGGTGAAGCTTTGAACATCTTCATAGCTCTTGATAAATTCACGGGCGGCACTGATACTGTCGAACGACATAGGTTCAACAGGATTGCCTTGAAGGTCTTTCCATTTTACAGGATTGGGGGGATTATTGGAGGGGACGAACAGGGTCGGCGAATACTCCATCTTCATGTATACTCGCCGACCGTTATCAACACCGCGGTAATAAATGTAATTGCCCTGACAGGCAACGTTGGTATAAAACTTCATTCAATATGATAGCACACTCTGAGTGTGTCTGTCAAGTCTTAACCTCGACCAACCCCAGGCGGTAACAAGAGACCTGAACCAAAGGATGTGTTGTAGGAGTTTTCCAAATCCCGCTGCGGAGTAGCTACCGTGAGCATATCTTCCGTCACGAATGGCACCCCAGTTTCCCACTCTTCGGTGTATTGCAAAAACGGTGCAAATGCCATACCGACTTGTCCTGGCTTTTCGGCATTCTGGTTCGGCATCATAATCAATTGTACCGGTTTGCTGATCTTGGCGCAACGATCCTCTGTTCCACCGACATACTCACCGATGATCTGTAGACCATTATTAAACACAACTAACTTCACGCTCATGATAAAACCTCCTGTTGATGTTGGATGATTGGTGCGAGATTGGCTTTAGAATATGTAGGTGGCTTCACCCACTTCCCATCCTCTCGTTTGTGTCCACCAACTTTGGACATATTTGATCGATGCACTTCAGCGAATATCGGGTCCATGTCGATGCCATACGTCACCGCAGCGCCGTACACCACATAAAGAATATCAGCAAGCCCATCGGCGATATTCACTAGATGACCCACCGCGATGGCTTCTTTCAATTCATCAAATTCTTCCTGAATCAAACGAATGCGAAGTTCCGCGGTCTTATCATCCACCAGCCCAGGGTACTTGTTGTCATGTATATCAAAGGTTTTATGAAACTCTGCTACCTGCTGTTGTTCTTTAATCATAATAAATCTCCATTAAAACATCTTACTTGCCTCATTTGAAAACTCACTTTCCAATCCATTATCTGCTGTCAGCACATAATAATATGTAGTGCCGACGTAACCAGTGGTATCTGAGAAAGTGGTGATCGTGCCATCTACTGTGGCAAAATACACCCCCTTAACATTTCCACCAGAAACCGTTGAACGGTAGATATGATACTGAACCACATTATCGGTGATGGGGTTGGGGGTCCACTCAAGTATTCCGATGCCGGTGACTGGTGGGGGTGGTGTTGGTTTGCCGTGACCCTTCCCTTTGTTTCCTGCTGCAACAATTTCCGCATTGGCGTCATCGGTGGATGAATCCGCTCCACACGCCGCAAGTAAAGCAAATAACACACATAACACTAACCATGAATAAAGAATCCGTCTCATTCTACGATACCTACTTTATAGACAGTTTTGCTGTTCTCTCGTACCACCGTGAGGATTTCTTTTCTATTATGCCCTGTGTTATAGCTCACATGGACCCACCCAGAATTGGGCTGTCCTGGTGTATAAAATTCCAGAATGATTTGGTCCCATTCTCCGAGGTGTTCAACACACCACCGAGCAAGTCCGGCATTGGTCACCCCATCAACTTCAAAATCTACCGCGTGACCTGTGCAATGCTGGGATAACCTGTTGATAGTGGAGGTCATAGGATTGACTGCCATATTGACCGCGAGCGCACGATACCCTGAGTTTACTCTCACAGGACCGTAGACTTTTCGGACAGGTTCTAATACCTGTTCGCATAATATCCTCAAATTCTTCAAATGTTCTTCTGAGGGGGTGTTATCGATACCGAGTCGGACTGCGGTATCTGAGCGAGTCAGTTCGCGCAATGAGAAATGAGGAGTGATTTTTTGGTTTAGGTCCATAACGACCTCCTATTCTTGATAATGAGTTGCAGCATCGCTTGATCCTGCTTCTCATACTTATCCTCTATTTTTTGTGAGGTGTGCAATGCTTGGCGTTCTTTGGGAGTGAGCCCGGTCGTCCAATCCTTCCCTCCACGAAGGGCATAATAGGCCTCAAACGGGTCTTTACGAGCCGGTCGATCATGGACCCAGAATTTATACACCTTGAAGATATCTCTCGCAAAATCCCGTTGACCATCATGATCGGTCATCTTCATCTGCCAACGCAAATGATGGAGACCCCGACGAGCATTCCGGTGGGGTTTGAGATACCAATGAAGCACCGGTAGTTCATGAACAAAACGGTTGATACTCTGCCAACGAGTCTCGAAGGATGTTTTTGTCATTGGAAATGCCGCGCATTCAATCTCTACGAAATCTACGATCATTTGAAAGAGGATATAGAGCATGATATAGTCAGCATCATGATAGTGACCCTTGGTGAATTCTGGATGGTGAATCACCACACGATCACTGGGGTTGATCCATCGATTATGAATGTAGGTGACGGGCGCCATAAGTTGGTTGTGAAGGAAGTATGTCCATTTCATTATGTGTTAGCTTTCGTAGTAACAGAGAGTAGGGAAGAGGAATGGGTGTACGACCAATGGGGTTCAATTTTTGCTTTTCTGGTACGGTTACCTTTCCTAGGATCTTTGTAGGGGCAAGGTAGCAAGTGGTCTATGACCGTATCCTCATCGAAGCAAGATTGACACACAATATACCCATCGATCTGTGGACCATTGAGAGGAGCAAATTTGCGGCATTTATTACAGATGGTGGTCACATAATTGACACAGGAACCTGTTATTGGGGTATTGGCAGGTAGACCTTCAATGTAGGTATCTACTTGGCTAACAGCCGATCCCTCTCCTTTTATTAGTTTAATAGAAGACGAAAAATGTGGTGGAGTTTCTTCAATCATAATCTATACTTCTTATATCGTGTTCGTGGTTTTCGCTTCTTGGCGGTGTAGCGTTTTGTCTTTACGATTCGTAGAGGGTTTCTTTTACGAATAATACCGATACAGGCTTGATAGGCAAGTAGGTCGTGTTCGTTACCATTTAATTCATATAATAGTTTATGGACTTCGGCATGTTGTGCAAGTGTGAGATTTGCGGTATTGTCGGCTGCATTGACCCCTTTGAGACTACCGAAGCGTTCCAACCATTCGTGTTTGGGAATTATATGATGAATAGGCAATGAGTTCCTTCTGAGGCCTCGCGCCCCGCGAGTCTCTAGTACACGCTGAAGACCATCCGGCAGAACTATTCATTATAATCTCTATGTAGCTCGCTTTGCTCGCGTTCAGAAACCATATGGTTTAGGAATTCTTTAGGATGATTAAGAAGTCTTTAAGAGGTCCGGACTCTGATATCTATATGTTCCTCACCAGGGTCTATTGCCGCTATAGCGGCTTTTTGACCAACATTAGTAAATTTTAATGTTGCCGAGATTATGGTTGAGGATCAACTCTCTTTTTCCCGATGGTATATTTAGTCACCAACTGCCAATCATTTTTCTCTTTGTGGGTGATAATTTTGATCTGGTGCAGCGGAGCGACTTCAACCATAATTTCAGGATTGACGAGCACGACAAGTCCCCATTCCGCCAACAGACGAGCAATGGCATACGTGCGAGCCACGTCATTCTCAGAGATATCGGTAGGCTTACCGTCCAATGCGAAGAGTTGTTTGAAGTGAAGAATAAAGTACCGTCCACGTTTATGAAGGATATGACAGGATTGGTAGAGGATTTTCTCTTTGCGTGACGCGACACCGATTCGGGAGAGGGTCTCTCTGACTTTGAGAAAATCATCAGGGGTTTTGAGTGATATTTCAACGCACGTTTCGATATCCAACATAATAACCTCATAGATTATAAATCAATGAAGTTATTTATGTTTTTTCGTAAGTCCACCCATGTCAGTAATCTTCTTGACTGCCTCAAGTTGCTCAGGAGTCAGGATACGGAGAATTTCAAGTGATTTTCGATCTGAGCATTCCCATAATTGCTTGATGCACCCAAGATCGTCATTGTCAATCTTCTTGACCCACTTATGGAATGGACGCTTGCGGGAGCGGATCATATGAAACAAGTAACTGAACTGAAGTTTCTTATCCAGATGGTGACGGGAATTCATGGCATTGGCTTCCATCAGGCAATCTAGTTCATAGGATAACGCTTTGTTGACCACGAACGGCACATAATCTTTCTCCGACTGTGGGTCAGCCATGAGGTTTTGTTTGGTGGATTGGACTGCTTTGACGAAATCAAATGGACTCATATGGGTAAGGTTCCTGCATTCCTATGTTTACATTTATCAAAATGACTACATTTCATACCGCGAGAATTTCCGGTCTTTCCACAATGAGGACAAGTTACTAATAGAGGAGATTTGCCGTTTGAAAATAAGATTTTCCTAATCAAACCATAACTCATATCAAGGGATACACTTATTTCTCTACAAGTTAATCCATTCTTTCTTAACTCTAAAATTTTATTTTTTAATGGTGATTCTCTGAAACGGCATTTATCAAAATGATATCGTCTTATTTGAGCGTTTCCCCCACTCAACCCACATTGGGGGCAGGTTAATCTTGGACGAGGTTTGCCTAACAGTCTTTTTCTTATATCCTCTGCAAATTTTTTAGGAAAGGTCCCGCGCTTTCTTCCTAAATTAAATTTATGTAATTTTCTAATATTCTCCATTCTGATAGGGTCGCTTCGCATCATTAGGCTCATTTTTCTTTTATATTCTTCAGAATGAACTAATCCTAGATTTCCTTCCCCTCCCTTTGTTATATTATATTTGGGATTAAGAGTTGCAATCCAAAAAGGCTCTCTAATACCAAGACCGATTTTAGGGTCCCAACCTTCCTCAAGAATTTCAATATGGAAGTTATCTATTCCATATTTTCTGATTGCTCTGTAGAGCACACCCTGATGACCTATTTTTGCGGTAGATTTGTGGCAAGACCATCTATGTTTTAATTTTCTGGAAGTAAATCCGACATATGAATGCCCATTTATATCATTGATTATTTGATAAATAATGAACACTATTGGAATTCTACTCCCATCATCAGTTCTACCAGCAATGCCATGACGTTGATTTCCTGATCTGCGACAAACGCGCCTTTGTACTGGTAGTCTGCCAACAAGAGAACCATCTGAGGAATTGATTCTGGTTTCAGGACAGTATACATGTTGTCGTAGAGTTTACGGAACAGTGTGGTAGGTTCAACATCATGAGACGCGACCCACTTCCTCAGCGCACCAAAGTCCTTGGTTTTGAGGTGCTTGACGATTTCCGCAATATCCACATCACCCAGGTGACTCAACAATCCTACATCGATCTTTCCGAAACTAGAGTACCGCTGCAATTCGTTGAGAATGCGTCGGAAGTCAGGGAAAAACTTCTTGAGGAATTCCACCAACACAGCCTTGTCGTAGTCCACCGCTTCTGTCTTGAGGATCATCTGCACACGCGCAAAGAAGTCGGCAGCCATCTTTTGCTTTTCCCCCGCTTTCAAGGTAAAATCTACGACGGCGCAGCGAGAATGCAACGGTTCGATGATTCGCCCTTTGAAGTTACAGGTAAAGATGAAACTACAATTCCCGGCATATTCTTCCATGGCATTACGAAGTGCGGGTTGAGTAGAATTAGGGTTGAGGTAGTCGGCTTCATCGATGATAATAACTTTGCGACCCCCTGCCATCGACAACGAGGACGCATAATTCTTGATCTTGGTGCGGAACACGTCGATACCGGATTCGTCTGATCCGTTGATGACCAGATAATCACACCCAATTTCTTCACACATGGCTTTCGCTATGGTGGTCTTCCCCACCCCTGCTCCACCGGAGAGGAGTAAGTTAGGAATCATCTTTTGACGGACGTATTCAGCGAACGGAAATTTCAGCCGTTCAGGGAGAATACATTCCTCCACGGTGCTGGGTCGGTATTTTTCAGTCCACAGGACATGCTTTAGCATACGGTTCCTTTCAAAAGTGCCTTTTCGGGGGCGTCAGAGGGTCGCAGAGGGGTTATTTCCATAGACTGATACCAAGACACCCGAAATCCTTTCGGACCCGGGGGCCAGAAGGTAAAAATAAGTACCACTACCTATTACTTCGTCTGCTGTTCCAAGGCGATCCAATAGGCAAGTTTTCGAGTCGTGTTTTCAAAGTGACCCACTCCCTTTGAGGACACGGTCACTTTATAGGTGCCGGGCATCATCTTCCAGTTCTCGGTCTTGAATAGAAGGAACGCATCAGGACCATCCTGCTTTTCAATTTCCAGCGTATCGGTATGCGCTGAGTCATTTTGAGCATCCAACACGCGAAGGGCCAATGCACCAGAGGAACGAACCACGGCAATATTCGGGCAACCAAGGACGTTCGCAGATTTCAAAATCCACTTCAGGTCAGGCTCCGTCAAAAGGAATACCGCATCCTCAGTAGGGACCGAGATATTCTTGTCCGGTGGAGTTTTAATTTGGGTGGAATCGCAGCACCGGTAGGTGATCTTGCTGCGATCATTATATCCCCTCGCCACGACATCATTTCCACTGACCACCAATTCTGGTGCCTTGTCGTAGAGGGAGAAAATGGAGAGGAGTTGATTCAATTCACCGATACCAAAATCGGCGGGAAAGGATTCATCCACGGTGGCTTCGGCAAGAATCGTCTTGCCTTTGTTCACGGTGCGAAGAAGGTTGCCTTTCTTGATAAACAATCCCTCATTGATGGTTGCATAATTTTTGAGCACGTCGAGAGTACTATCAGATAGTTGCATGGGAACCTCACAAGTGAATAATGATTTAGTCTATCATAGTCGGCGGGGAAAGTCAACTACATTCGTATCAGATCGTCTGAGTTGATTCTGTTCGGTAGGGATTCTTCAAAGATGGTGGCGTTAGTGACAACATGCCGCACATTGTCTCGCAATTCTGACAAAGTATCATCGTTGTAAATGGTGTGATTGATTGGGCTACCTATCCAATCCCATTCCGAGAGATGGACCCCGATCATCTCGGTAGGTGATAATCCCTCACAGTTTACTTTCCACGCGGTTTCGTACCATGAAGGTTCAGGACCACGACGGACGCGCACGATGATGCCGCCTTCTTTTTGAATCGCGGCAACTTCATTCTTGAAACGAACATCGGTAATGACCGTGGATATATTACGCTTGTTGCAGCGATTGAGGAGACTTGCGACCCAGAGGTCTGGATGAAACACCTCACGCCCCGCTTCGGTACCCATCAATTGCAATGCAAGTCGTGGTGTGAATGGTTTATCAAATTTATGGGACCAAAATTCATCAGGTTGTTCGCGCCACTCCCGTGAGGTCTTTGTGCTGCCTTCAACCATCTCACGATCCCACCCAAAGATGATACTCACGGCATCCTTGAGTGGTGCTGCAAATGAATCTTTGGTGAAGTTATGATCCACTGCCAGGAAGTCGCCTACAGTTCCCTTCCCGCACCCAATAAACCCTACCAGACCAATAATCATGGTTTGTCTCCAGAAACAAATGACGATCTGACTTTGCTGTGAAGAAGATTGAACGAACCAATCAATCGTTGATCGGTGTAGTTCATGATACCTTCTCGCCGAGGCATCAACCCTGCGGTAATAGCCTCTTCAATGAGAGGAACGCGACCTTCTGTGGTACAGGTACCCAAGAACAGATCACCAAACCATATTTCCCACAGCATATGACGCTGCGCTTCGCTGTTTAACATAATTAAAGCCTTCCAGTGAGGTCGGCAATCTTTGCCATGTTTCCTGTGAACGCATAGGTACCGACATGTTGTGTTTGCACCCAAGGACACAACCAAATGTTACCACCGATTCTTCGGTACCATTGGCAGAACGCATAATCCTCTGAGAGATATCGTTCAGAAACTTTGTCGATCTCGGTATCGAAATACGCATGAATATACCGGGTACCATCGAAGTTCTTTTGCCCCACATGGTCAGGACGGTACTTCTTTTCAGGATACGCCTCGGCCCATTTGGTGAACACTTCACGCTTGACCAGCATGTAGCCTGTGCCAATTTCCATGACTTCCAGAGGTTCAGACACCTGGAAACGCTCGGTACCCTTCACCACGTTGAACACGTAGTCGCCTACCACGTTTTCTAGTTCCTTTGGATCAAGTTCTGGATGCTTTCGGGCTGCTTCGGCAATGTTCCCCCAGTTCAAGGCTTTCTTTGGGTACGGTGCCCCAATCACGTCCTTATCTAAGGCAAGCATGGCAATGATATCCTGCGGGTTGTAGTGAATATCGGCATCAAGAAATAAGAGGTGGGTGAAATCGGTTCTTAGAAATTCATCAACGAGGTAATTACGGGCCCTGGTAATCAATGATTCGTTGAAGATGAAAGAGAACCGAGAAGGAATGCCGTACTGCTGAAAGATCGTCTGAAGATCAAGACAACTCTTCATGTACATACCGCAACACATGCCACCGTACATTGGTGTGGCAATAAAAATTTTATTCTTGCGTAGTTGATCCAGGTCGATCTTGATTTCCAATTGTCACCTCCAGTTGAATAATGAATCTCGCTGGTAATATGTATGCGTCATATCATTCGGATTCTGATACCGGACTCTCGAAGCATAGCCTCACTGATTTTTGCCATGTCCTGCCATCGCTCTTGCGTTTCCCCTCTTTGACCAACTACTTCAATGATACCAGATTGTATGACGGATTTGCAGCACTCTGGACATACATTGGGAATCATCAGGGTGGGCCACACATAAATGGTGCATCCTGCCACGGGCCCGGTAGCATTCAAAATGGCATTGAGTTCTGCATGGACCACGAAGCGATACTTTATCTCACGATCATTGTACCGGTCGGGGGTGTCTTTGACACCGCGGGGGAATCCATTGTAACCCATACCTCTAACGATGTTGCGCTTATCGACAATGACTGCCCCAACTTTTGTGCTGGGGTCTTTCGACCAGGCAGCAACATGCCGAGCCAACTCAAGGAACCTGTGATCCCATTTTCTCAGATCGTTCATACCTGTCCTTGAGCTTCATTCCAGGGGTTCACCCCAGGGTCCTTGACTGACCCATTATTCTGTATGTCGGCCCACGACCAAGCCTCTGCGCCATTGACGTGTAGATGAAAGGAGATTTCACCTTGCGGTAATTCTGGGTGGTGGGTCTCTTGAAGAATTCGCTGAACTTGTTCAGCAATGATACGTTTTTGGTTGAGGGAGAACATGGATATCCTTTATGAGAATGTCACCGACCGTAGACCGAGAAAAGTAGGGGCCCCCATTGCGAGAGCCCCTACTAGAAGAACAGACCGATCTAAGGATTAGATCGTGCCCTTTGCAACCACACCACGATACGCACACTCCGAGGCGAAGGACGCAGACGGCCGACCCAAGCGATAAATCGCCACTGGGCTGCCATCAGCGCGGCGCTTCATGTTTGTGTAAATGGCATAACCATCTGCACGAAGACCGGCGATCAAGGCAGAGACATTCTTGACGTTGAAACGGGCTTGCGCCTGTGCAACGCTAAGGGTGTTGTAACCCTCAGTCTTGCTCAAGAAGGTAAGAATCTTGGACTTTGCTGAAACTGTTGACATAGAAACCTCACTAATAAACCACCGCAGATAAGGGAGCGCGGTGAACCTCCAAAACATGTAAGAAACTTACACGCACATTGTAGGACTATGATAGCATAGTACCCATCTACTTGTCAAGAACTATTTTTATGTAGTTGCCGCGTCATCATCGTCGCCTACCGCAGTAGGAACTTTTCCGCCTGCCATGGTGTTATCCACGGTAACTGTCTCGTCCAGTTTGCAATACAAATCGATCAACGAGGCCTTGGTCATATCATCAAAACGATTCAGACAATAGGTAATCGACTTGATTCGGTCACCATTGAAAATGGCATATGACTTAGCGATATGCACCAAGCGGCGGGTGGAAATGACCTCCTGCAAGGCCGCCTCTTCATCATGTGCCTTACGAACCACGGTCGCCCACATAACAAGGTTATCGGCAAATTCATCATCGGCACGTCCGGCTGACTCCAATTCTTTCTTGACGATGCGTTTTTCCACGTTGTTCGGTGCCCATGGCTGTTCAAACGTGATCGGAAAACGCTCAAGGAAGGACTCATTGAGGACGTTAGTAAACATATACCGTCCATCCTCTGAACCTTTTCCTTTGGTATTCGCGGTCGCAAAAATCTGGAATCCATCGGCGGGGGTCACGATTTCACCTTTTTTCTTGAGAAGAAAAGGTTTACCTTCTAACACTCGTTGTAAGCATGAGAGATTTTGCGCTCCGTAGTCAATTTCATCGATACAGAGTACCGCTCCACGTCTGGCGGCAATCGTTACACTACCATCTCGCCACACCATTTCATTGTCAATCAAGACGTAGTTACCGAGCAAATCCCCCTCGTCAGTCTCAGGAGTCATGCTCACCACGATATATTCACGTCCAAGAATTGCACACGCCTGTTCGACAGACATAGTTTTTCCGTTACCAGACGCCCCGGTAATAAAGACCGGATAGAATTGTTTGGAGGCAATGATGGATTTCAGATCATCGAACGGCCCGAATGGCACGAAGTTTTTGTACTTCGGGGGGATACTTCCCTTATCCTCGATATCCGTTATCATTGAAGATATACGGACACGCGGTGCCGGGGTCTCGGTAGGATGGGTAAGTTTTTCGAGTGTCGGATTCAATTGGGCAGCCATCGTGCTCGCAGACTTCTTCGTAGTCTTTGCAGCAAAGGGCACATGGTACAACCCACGGCCAGCGCGAACCGCATGGTCCTTGGTATACCACTGAGGTTCTTTGAGGTTGTTCTCCTTCATGATGATACGAATGTCTTCCATCGTCACAATGTTCTTCCCTGTTGCGACCAGCAAGCCAATCCATAACTCATATCGTTCTTTATTCGCTCTCATGTCAAATGCTCCTATTGATAAAAGTGACTCTATAATTCTATCATAACCACAAGAATTGTCAAGAGGATTTAATCCCTTACAAATCAATGGGTTGCTATCAGTTCGATGAATCGGCTGACCAGCACTCTACTCACAATCCTCTTTTTGCTCGCTTTTTTGAAGGCGGAGAGCAACCTATTAGGCGTCCATGTTCCACTCTTTGATGTATTCACCATCTCTCCATTATCCGCCGCCAGTTCACCGCCGCCAGGAACAAAGTAGAAGCGACTGTACCCCACGCTGTACGACTCAAGGAATTTCTGTTCGGATAATTCATTCGCCAGACGATTCATTAGAAACATGTTTTCAGAGTTCCTGTCATAACGATTGATATATCCCAAGGGCACTCCAAGCTTATTCACATACATCTTCTGAAGGGCATCCTTCACCATTTCTAGTCTTCCGGTCACATAGAAGCCAAACACCCCGCAACCTGTGGTTTTCTGGAACCATAACAACAAGGCAGTCTGCAATCCTCGTTTATCTCTCGGACAAGTGATTGACAAATTTTCCTTCTTATCGGTAATGGTCACCCGATCATGCTCTGTGTCAAACCTCTGTTCTTCTGGAACCCCGCAGCGGTGTATTTTTGTTTTTAATGCACTCTTATTTCCTTTATGGAAAGCAAAATTCTTATCAGAATCTCCATCATGAACGATGATGGTGTTGACAATATCTAATTGATGCTTCAACTTAAATTTTCTTACCAAATTTCGCAGGACGATCACCGCTTCGTTGAGCGGCGTCGAACCCATTTGTTCCTGTTCAGGCACCTCCATATGAGTCCTGTTGGCTAATTGATAGGCAAGGAGTAACTGATTCGTCATCGCATTATTAAATTCAGACGCTTGCATGTGTGAATTGAGAATTTCCCTGAAGGCAAGGTCCATCATCACGATTTCCGCATCATTGGTGCTGAATGGTTGAAGGTGGTTTGACCTAATACCAAAGTCGTGTTTCAGGGATACACCATTGTTATCTACGAACGTGTATGCCGTGAAGGGAATGTTCACCTTGCGGCAAAACAATGCCATAATCAAAATTTGTTCGGTGGCAGACTCCACACTTCGTTCCATGGAAGATGAACGATCTAAGAGGAGTACCAATCCGTGTGATTTCCCCTTATTGACAATGAGGAGTTTCTTGAAAATATTATCCTCTGTGCGATAGTTTGCGAGTTTGTTGATGTTGATATCCCCCGATTCGGCATGGCGAGCGTGACTAAACGACCGTGCCGCTTTCTTCATTTCAAATTCTTTGGCGAGCAGCGAGACATAATCCGCATTCTTCTTTTTGAAATCAATGAGGAGTTGTTGCCCCATTCGTCTGAAGTTGCCTCGTGAGAAATGAGCCGTCAACCCTTTATTGACAATAGCTACGGGAGTCACGATATCATTGAGATTCGGGGTGGGAATGTTCATGTACACTGATCGAACCGTACCGTTGTCTACTAGACCCTCTTCCCGTTGACGAAAATTTTCGTCTGTACTTGCTTTGGGAATAAATTCGTCAAGGTCACCGTCCGTTCCGGTACCACTAGACGAACCACTTTCGCTTTCGTCCTGATCTTCGTCACCCTCGTCACCGGAGCTACCTTCTCCGTCTTTACTGTCTTCTTCGCCTTCTGTTTCTTCATTTTCATCACCCTCTTCCCCGTCAGTTTCAGACTTCCCTTCCTCAGAATCTTCTTCACCTTCATCGTCACTTTCCGACTCACTAGACTCGGACCCATCTTCGCTGTCTTCAGAATCCTCATCTTCGCCACCTTCCCCACCTTCGTTTTCCTCTTCTCCCTTTTCCCAATCCTCTTCTTCTTGATCTCGCTCCTCTTGTCGGCGCTCATCGATTTCCTGCTTGAGTTTTTTCTTTTCTTTTTCACCTTCTTTTTGTTCCTCTTTGCTGTACTGATACAACTTGCGAGCTAATGTGAGTACATCGTCAAATGTTTCAAGGTTCAGCATCTCCTGATAGAAGGGCTGCTCCTTGGTGGAAAACTTGATATTGAGCAATGATCCAACCTTTGCAGACAGGTTGAGTTTGTCAATCAGGTACAGTTTATTGTAATCAGAGATAGCAGACAATCCAAAGAAGTCACGCGCCATCAGGTCTTTGTATCCCTTAAACATTGGGGCACGAAGACCTGGATATTGCCGCTTCACAAGTTTTTCGATTCGAGCGTCTTCAATGACATTGAGGAAGTGTTTGAAAGCTTTTTGCTCTCTCGCTGAAGCTTTCTTGTTGCCTCCCGCATAAATGACGGAATCATGCCATCCCTCTAATGGGGTTCTCAGCGCATGGGAAATTTCATGCCCCATAAGCAAATCATACAAATCTCCACCCATATCCTTCCAGATAGGGCAAATCAATACGCGAGTCTTCATGTTGAAGCTGGCGGTTTTTGCATGGCTGTGGTGTTCGACTTGAATGTTCTCGGATGCCATCAGCTTGGCGAGCATACTTTTTGATTCAACAGTATACATGGATTTCCTTATGCAGTGAAGAGGCTTGTGGTGGAAAACAGATCGATTGCGGGGTGTGCAATTTGCGAACGAGTGGAGAGAATCAACACAGCATCCCAAAACGCACAATTATACGTCTTTTTGGTTCTCGGATGTGTGTAATTGACCCAGACATAGCGGCGACCATATTTGGTGCCCGCTTCAGCAACCACAAGACCTGTGGAATTGCCCATGCCGTATTGTGAGGAGTGACCGACGGTGGAGCCGACGTGAATAGGGGATTTATGAACTTTCATACCTAAAGTATAGCAAATGGGGAGGGAGTTGTCAAGCCTATGGTAAGTGCTTGATTTTATTGAGAAGAGTGGGTTGACCCCGAAAACATCTTCGGGATCAAATTTTAGGTGGTGTATGATGGACCGGGATTATAAGGTTTGACCCTTCCTGGGCCCGTTCTGACCCTCTAGGAGGGCTTTCTATAGACAAACAGAGGCTCATACTTCAGCCAGAGGCCGTTATCTTTACAAAAGTTCTTCGTTTTTGGAAGCCCAGTCTCTTCATGAACCCTGTGACTGCCCGGCATCTGTGCCAATGCCATTTTGATTGTTTCGATGTACTGCATTCCAAAGGTGTCCAGAAAGGATCTTGAGTCCGTTTCAAGAGGGAGGACCGCATTCCCAAATTCTGCGTTCGCAATGTTCCACACCAGATACCCACCCGGTCGCAACCATTCCACCGCCGTCCTGAGTGTTTCCTTCAGAAAGCCATCGCGCCAATGTTCGTACTGAGCAAATTTCAGATAGGATTGTTCCTTGTCTTCAGAGTACGCTTCCTTAGAGAAGTAGGGGGGACTGGTGAAGACGAGACTGATCTGACCTTTGTATTTCTGGAATTCAGGATCGAACTGCATGTCCTCGGAGCCTTTTTGCCAAAATTCAAATCCATTATGTTCAATATTCCACATACCACCCTTATGAACATGCTCCCGATAGAAGTCGGCGACCTCGTGATACTTGGTGCGCCCAGGTGTCGTATTATGGTCGGTGTTTGGATCGTTGCCGAGATAGGTTATGTGCCGGGAGTCTTCTACTGCCATTGCACCAAGCAAACGTCCTGCCCAACCAGCGGAAGGGTCCCACACGAGAATATTAGGTTCGCTTTTCCATCGCTCCGTATACTTCTCATAGATGTACTTCGCCACCACTGGGGGGAAGTTCACAGCATATTGGCAAAAACTGACACGGAAACATTTCAACCCAAGCGGGAATACTTTTTGTCCCACTTCAAATACCCGAATGCCATAGACTTCAGACTTCTCCCAATCTACATTCGTCATACTGTTGGTTGGGATTGCCCCAGTGAGTTGTTCAATGTCGGCGCGAGTGAGTCGCAGGTTCTTGGTGGCTTTCAGTTCTTCTTTATAGCCTGTATAGTTTTCGTCAGCCTTTTCTGGTGCGAGCCAATAATCCCAACCCGTGCGCTTTCGGTAGTTCTCCTGTTCAAATTTTGAAATCCATTCGGTGGCCGTCACAGCAATCGGAAGCGGCACCTGGCGAAATTCATCAGGATCACTAGCATGGACGGAGCGGGAATAGTGGTAGAAGCTATCGCGTTTGAAGTGTCGTGTTGCGTAGATCAAGAAATTTTCAAGCAGGTCGGGACGAGCGAAGTAATCATAGATGGACTTGCCTAGTGCGGGGTCTTTGGAATAGTTGATCTTGGTTTTCATCATGGTGGGGAAGAACTGATTGACCGCGTTACCAAGGTTAGTGGTCGGGCGGAACATGTTGCGTTCGCCTGTGTGTTCATCCACCCCCTCATACTGCTGGACAATACACCCTTCGAGGTTCTGGAATTGTTCGATGATCTCGGATTTATCGAACCCCACGCGAGGGGGTTGATTCTTTTCATCCCACAGGCGAACAACTTCTTTACGAAGGTCGATGGCCCACTGACGAAACTCATCTTTGGTCATCCAAAGCAATTCATCAAATGTTTTGTTGACGGATGATTCCATCAACTCACGGTTGCGTTCATAAAACCATTGTGTCATATCCAAAAGAACCCTTCGTTCGCCTGATAAATGGTTTGCAGCCCTTGCTCAGTGTACACTATTACCTTGATGTTTTGTTTTCTCGCTTGGTTCACCATGTTCAGGGTGCCCTTAGAATCTTTGATATTATTATGAAATGCCACCACGATATCAGGTTTCCCCTCTTTCAGCATTTGTGTGTTGCGAATAGGTCCAGCAGCCCGTCCATACTTTTCCCAATCAGCGGGAAAGCGAACCACGGGTATGCCAAAATACTCAGCGGCATCGGATGCCATTAGATCGGCACCCCGCGCCTCACCTTCAATCACGACATCAGGATTCAGGTCAGCCATCACATCGGCAATGACCTTATATGCTGTCCAATTTCGATCACCACAAAATAAAACTCGCATTGTGTATTATCTCATAACAAAGGGAAAATGTCAAGCGGTTGGGGTGGTCAAATCCACCGCAGCGGTAAGTCCTGAGCGGTAGTTTGAGAGGGAATTTCCAACCGAAGCATACATGACGGTGATGCTGTTGGCATCCGGCTGCCACTGCATCGTGGAATTTATTGATATACCGTACATGCTCCCTGCGGCAAACGCATCGATGTTGGCACCCAAGAACACAAATTCCCATTTGTAGGTATCTTTTTGAAGAGTGATCTGTTCCTTCACCTGATCTAGTGTAAAGTGAAGGGACGCATTCTCTTCTCCATCTGTGACAATCACCACCACCACTTTGTCTGGGCGTTCCTCTTCTGCTTTATTAGCGAGCCTTTTCCCTTCGTTGGTGATTGCAGTACCCACTGCATCTAGTAATGAGGTAGAGCCCTGTGGTCTATAGGTGGTTGCATCCAACACTTTGAAGTCAGCCACCTCCTTGACGTTTGTATTGAACGTGTAGAGCGCAGTGGTGAGCACCCCAGCCTGTGACTCTTGGTTGTTCACAAGGGCATTCACCCCCTCGATAGTCGCTTTGGTGAGACCTGCCATGGACCCCGACTCATCAAGCACAAGAATTAAATGAGTATAGTTTGCTTTCATAATGAACCTCCAGGTTTATATTGCAGACTGAGGGAATTGACGATCAACTGTTCTAATTTAGGAGTCACGATGGTATCCACCACCAGGTGAATGCGCTCCTTATCTCCACCATTCACCGCTTTGTGCGGCTTCCTGGTATCAATGATCCAACATTCCCCAAACCCAAAATGATAATCCTCTTGGATATCATCTTGGTTCCAGGTACTAAACACAACCTTCTCATTTGTTTTTAGAGGGAAGTGCAAGCGAGCCAAGGCGCCTAGTGAGTTACCAGCATCAGGGTCGACCTGGTCTGTATGCCTTTGCAATTCTCCCCCACCAGGGGCTAATCTCATGAACCTGACACGGTGCACCTCCCCATCTAAAAAGGATAGGAGTTCACGCACTTCAGGAAAATAACGGTAGAGTTTGGTATCTTGGAGTTCGTAGTGTTCGTCTTTATGTTCTTCCTGCCACTTGCTGTTCATCTCTACAGGTTTCGTGATAAAGGACGAATCATCAGAGTACCCGCGAAGAGAAAGTGCCGACCATGCAGCCTTTTGATTGTAGTTGCTATAATGATTTGTAAACACCGGGCACATAGCTCTCATCGTGTCGAGCATATGGAAGTGCATCGCGGTGTCAATATCACAAATCTTTGCCATGCCAATCAGTTCAGCGGGGGAAAGTTCTGGATGCTTACGACGATTGAAATTCATCGCATCGTTGCGGAAGTAGACGGAGATGATCTCTGAGAAGGATGTGACTTTATATCCAACACAATCAAACCCCGCTCGCTCGGCGATCTGACGGATTGGAGTGTTCCTAGCAAAGGTCAAGAGCCAACAGTTTTCATCGGTGTATTGATCCAGGGCATCCAGAAGTGCCAATGGATCACCGCAGAGGCGAGATAGGGTTATGTCGCCTCTGAGTTTCTTCCCGATAGGCACACCTGGGAACATGTTGACTGCGCCTTGAACTTTCGCACGTTCAACGACCATCGCGGCGTCATCCAAGAGCACCAGCGTACCCTTATGGATGGCTTCTGCGATGTTATTCTTTTTGAACTTCCCAAAGGGAGATAACGCAAATTTATTGTGGGGCTCAAAAAACTTTTCAAGCGACTTGAGTTGGTCCAAGTCTATCCCATGTTGCCAATCTTTCATTATCCCTCTCTGTGCGTCTGAATGGATACAGCGGTAGCAGGAACTTGGGGTCGTGGAGAGGTGTAGGTATCACCCTGGCCAGCGGCACGGATTTGTCGTTCCTTCATTTCAACCACACGACTGATCTTCTTCATGAGCTTCTGTCTCTTCTTTTTTGCCATCTGAAGTGTCAGGTTACCGACCCTTGAGGTAAAGACGATACCTTCAAGATGATCCAATTCGTGTTGGGCTACTCTCGCTGTCAACCCACTCCAGGTGGCTTCCACTCGCTTCCCGAATTCATTAGTATAGCGTATAGTGATCGTCTCAGGACGGGTAACAGGCACATACAGACCAGGAAAACTCAAGCACCCTTCCTTTTTGAAGGATGTTTCTTTTGAGGAGTGGTGTATCACTGGATTGATGCAGACAAACCCACCAGACATCACGAACAGACGATAGGGAAATCCGCATTGCGGCGCCGCGAGACCCGCCCCACCATAATGTGCCATGGTAAAGAGCATTTGGTTAGCAAACTCTATAATGTTGACGGGTGGATTTTCCACATCGAATTCTGGTTGGCGCATGGTCAACATTGGATTCTTGTCGTTATAGAGGGGCAACAGTTCGTCCTTCTTTTTGACAATCGGGGTTGGCTTCTCGGTGTTGTACACTAACTGCGGTGTATTCATGGCATCCTCACTATATTGAGATACGTGAAAAATTCTGCTGCTTGCTAAACTTAATGACGTTCTGAAATTTGTCTTGTAAAATATCTCCTCTGTGGCTAATCACAAAAACGTTTGTGGCTTCCAGACTATGTAGTATCTTCATCAATTCTTCGGTCCCGGTGTTGTCGAGAGACGAATCGAATATTTCATCCAAGATGAGGAGGTTGGTATCGGCTGAGTTTTTCAGCTTGGCTACCGCTCTCCACGTCAAGACTAATGCCATATCAATACGTTGTTTTTCCCCTTCAGAGAATGAGTGATAGGTAAAATCATCTCGGTGTCTGGACTTGATCGTTTCTTTGAAGGTTTCATCCAAATTAAAATTCACAAAGAAGTCCATGCTAGCGAGGTATTTATTACCCAGTGTATTGATGATCGGTAGATATTGACGAATGATCTTCGTCTTAATACCTGTGTCCTTTAAGAGCATTCCCGCGGCTTCGTAGTAGGCAGACTGATCGATCAAATCCTTCTTCGTCTCGGCGAGATTTTCTAGTTCAGTCTGGTGCTCAAGCAGACGAATTTGTTCTCGTCCTGTTGATTGATGGTGGTTTTTGAACCCTTCAATCTTCTGATCGATCTTCTCATTGAATTTCTCAAGCTGCCTCACGGTCGTATTGTGGTTTGCTATTGAGAGACCGTGATTAGCGATTTCCTGTTCGACTATTGTGATTTCAGTAAGACGAGTCTGTGAATCGCTCCATTTTTTAACCAACTGTTCCAGCGCATCTTGGAATTCTGCAATCTTCGCATTGACCTGAGTGAGTTGCTGTGTCTTAAATGCCGCATCTATTACCTGGGCGCATGTCGGGCAGTTCTCTTCTGTTTCGTAGAATTTGTGTGTCTTCTTGTGCTTACCGAGTGAATTCTCAATCTGTGCCTCAAGTTGGGTGATTTTCTTGGCAGCATTGGTGATCTTTACTTTATCAGTTATTCTTGCAGCCAAGTCTTGAGACGCACGGATATGAATGGCAATTTCCATCTTCAGGCGAGAGATTTCCTGTAGGTTGTGTTCCTTTTCACTCTCATGCTCCCGAATGCGTAGTTCCACGTCTTGCTGCGCCTCAGCAATATACCGCTCCTGCATGGTAATCTTCTCAACGGCATTTTCAATCATGATCTTGTTGGCATTGCGCTCTGTCAAGAGGGTAGAGAGTTTGCCTTTCACGATTTTATTCATGCGAGAGAAGATTTGGATATCCAGCAAATCCTCAATCACCTCACGACGATCACTGGCTTTAAGTTGCATGAAGGGGGTAAAGCTGGCACTACCGAGAATGACGATTTGGGTGAAACTCTTATAATTCAGCTTGAGAATAAATCTCTCAAGATGATCCTGATAGTCTCCAGAAGACATTTGATCTAAGAGTGTATCATCTTTATAGATTTCAAACACGTCAGGCTTGATCCCTCGGACAATCTTATACTCATGGTTATCTGTGGTGAATTCTACTTCAACCTCACACTCTTTGAGGTTGATCGAATTGACGAGCGCCCCTTTGTTGATATCGCGGAATGGCTTGTTATAGAGGACAAAACACAAGGCATCCAGCATGGTGCTTTTACCAGAGCCGTTTTCACCTACCACAAGTGTATTCTGCGTCTCGTTCAGTTTGATTTCAGTCTGATAGTTACCGGTTGAAAGGAAGTTCTTCCAGCGAAGTGTTTTGAATCTGAGCATTATTGTGCATCCGTTTCGGTGTTGACTGCTTCCACATACAGTTCTTGCAAGAGACCCTTCAGTTTCTCTGGATCAACCCCACCAGGCATCGTCATACCATCCACACATTTCCGAATGATGGTCACGGTATCCTCAGCTTGATTGACCCCAATACCCTGTGTGGCGTCCAGGGCAGACTCCGTATAATCCTCAACCACAGTCACGTCAAGTGGGCTGGACTTGTAGAGAGTGTCCATCATGGTATCGAAAAGATAGGGGTTCTGTTTGCGGGTCACGACAACCTTCACGAAGGCATTCGTGTATTTCGCAAAATCATGGTGTTTCCAGAATTCAAAATTCTGAACACTATCATCATAGGTGAATTTGTGAAATAGTTTATAAGGATTCTCGATAAATGTCAGTTCTCGTGTTTCAGTGTCCAGAATATGGAATCCGCGAGGATCGTTGTAGTCTGCCCAGGTGATTTCATATTGATTACCCAGGTAGTGGATTACTCCGTCGCTTGAGCGATGGTGAAAGTGACCAGAGAGGACCATATCAAAACGATCAAAGACGGCTTTGTTCATTCCAGCCAAACACACGTTTCCCTGATCCATTTCAAACCCAGTGATTTCCAGGTGTCCAAGGATCACCGGTGCTGTCGTGGTTTTGAGGTATTCCATCGCTGTTTCGTAGTTGCCCGAGTTGATCCAGGGCACCAGCGCAACCAAGAGGCTGTCATATTGCATGTCCTGGGGTTCACTGAAGATACGCACGTTCGGATACTTTCCGATCAATTCATCCAACGCATTAACGCTGTTGGTATTGCGGTAGTAGCAGTCGTGGTTGCCAGTGAGCAAGTCGATGGGTATGTTGCATTCGTTGTTGAGACGATCAAAGAAGGACGTTTGCCACTTGTTCCAAATGGCGAAGTTGATAAATTTGCGTCGGTCAACCACATCACCCAGGTGAACCACTCGATCCACACGATGTTTCGTGAGTGCTGGAAAGAAGATATTATCCCAAAAGCGAAAGAAGAAATCGTTGATATGAGGGTTATCACCACGCGCCCCGGCATGGGTGTCGTTGATTAGTGCAAGACGCATTAGATTGGTACCCCCGATTCGCCAAAATATGCGGGCCCGCCAGCGGAGCCTCCGCAAATGGCAGCCCCAGTTGAATTAATGCCACCGATACTGCGAGCTTCAAGACGGGCAACCCGTGCTTCTAAGTCGGCAATCCGTTGGAGTAATTGTGCTGAAACAAAGAAAGAACGCCGCGGTTTGGGGAGTTGCTTCTTTTTTTGTGCGCGAGCCTCGTTCAAATACCCCTGTGACCTACCAAGAGGGGAACCATCAGCTTCTAATAATTTTTCTTTTGCCATTAGTCACCTATAAATCTAAGTGTACCGCTGCTGGCAGTCACTTTGGTTTTTCTTCGTCGCTTTGATTTTCTACCTTGTTCAAAGGTTTCAATGAAGTCGGAGATATTTTCATACACCTGGAAGGATCTTCCTCTGTCCTGCCCGATGCCTTCAAGATCGTGCATGGTAGATTGCTGCAACAAGCCAAGCTGTTGGGTGGCTTTATATTTCACATACAGTTGCTTTTTCTCTCGTGCAATACGTCTCAGAAAGGCAAAGTAGATAATTTGTGTAAAATACGCAAAGGGATTCTTTGATTTGGCCGGATCAAAGTTGTTGACGTATTGGACGCAGTTTTCCACGGCATCGGCAATCATATCCTCACGAAAGGTATAGGACATGAAGTTAGGTTTGCGGGATAAATGCTCGGCAATCTTCAGGAAACACATGCCAATGTAGTCGCTGACCTCCGGTAGAGGCTTTTTGGCTTTCTTGGCATCTTTGCGTTGCTTGCGATAGTCAGTAATCGCAGCAAGCAATTCCTTGTTGTTCACATAATGTGTTGTTGCCATTGTTCTCCTTAGTGCGTGACAGAGGGGTCTCCCCACTCTGCATCGTCTTCAAATAACGCAATGATAGTATCGGGAAGCGTTCTTCCGGTGGTGAATACCTCACGCTTTTTTCGTTCCCTAACGGTTTGAAACTTTTCCATCTGAAATTTCTGAATCGCTGTCACCTGAGCATTGAATTCTTTCGCAAACATTCTGAGTTTCTCTCTCTCCATTTCAGCCCATACTTTATAGAAATTCAATAACTCCGTGGTGGGAGTCATGGTGCCTCGCATCATGGTTGCGACCAGACGTACATTTCCATCCATAGTCAATTCACTAGGTATCCATGGAGTGAGGGTGAATCCAAGGGCGCCGTGACTCATGCGTTCATGTACTACCAACGCTGGGGAAATCAGGTTGAATAAACTGCCGTTCTTTTCATCATGACCAAACTCAGATATGACAATTTCTCCACGATCCATCATCATCATCAGAATTTTAGTTTTGGGCTGTTCCATAGATGCACCATTCTCAATGAGGGTCTATTATAACACACTCAATTCTTTAAGTCAACGATATACTGCTTGAATGGGAATTTTTCACTATTATAGATAGATGCTCGGTGAATGAAATGCTTCAGGAGAAAGTTCTCTCGCTTACCGATCCTGAGATCGTCTACAATATCAAAAAGGGTGGCATGGGTCTTACCGTCTGCGTTTCTCAGACCCCTACCGATAGATTGGAGGTTTCTAATGCGAGACTTACTTGGCGCACCAAAAATGACATTGTGAAGATTTTTGATGTTGATTCCGGTACTAAAGGTGCCATACGACGCGACAATGATTGCATTGGTACTCGTCTCGGTAATCCCACGAATTTCTTCACGCACCAGAGTGTCGGTGTCGCCATGCACAAAGAATACCGGACGACCCTTCTCCACACCGTCACGGATGGATTCGTACATAGGTTTACCGTGTTTGGCGACAAGCTGGAAGAGGACAAGCGTGTTGCCTTGCAGGGACAGTGCAAGATTTCTAATAAATTTGCCTCTTGGACCATAATCAACGACCGCGGCGTATTCATCGGCATAATTCGATTTTCTTAAAGATTGGCAGACGGCCTCAGGATACTTCAAAATCAGACACTTAATCTTTAGAGTCGCCAGCTTACCTTCATCCATCAATTGCTTTGTGGTAGTCGGGGCGAACTCTGGACCGAAGTGACCTTCGAGGACAAGCTTGTGTGTTTTCGTGCCATCTAATGTGCCCGTGGTGCCTACGCGCACATCAGCATTCGTGAGATTAGAAAGAATGGCAGTCAGTGATTTCGCTTTGAATTGGTGCGCTTCATCCCCGATCACAAAGTCAAATTGCTTCATATATTCGGGTTCTTGTTTATGGAGAGTCTGCCAGGTGGAAATTGTGAGGAAGTGACTCAATTGTTTCTCTTTCCCTGCATACAATCGCTGCACGTACTTATCGGCATCCCAACCATAGGATTTGAAATCCCCAAAGAGTTGTTCCACAAGAGACGTGGTAGGCACAATGATAATACCTCGACGATGATTCTGTTGAAGTTGTCTCACAATCATATACATGATAAGAGACTTACCGGAGGCGGTAGGACTGACAATCAGAATACGACGATTGCGAATACTCTTGGCAAACGCTTCGATTTGATAGTCGTGGGGAATGTGGGGGAGTTTGAGAGAAACGGCAAAGGCTTGCGCTTCGGCAATCGAGAAATTTGTGGTTAGGAGAACCGCATCATCGATAGAAAGAGTGTATTGACGGTCAGCAGCAAATTTTTGGAGATAGCCAACAAGACCACCAGGCAAAGTAGCGTAACGGCGATCAAATAATCGGATTTTCCCATCCCATGTGCCTGATTTGAAAAGAGGTGTGAACTGAAATCCTGGCACAAAAAACGCAAAATAATCGGAGAGTTCTTGCGCCACAGCATCATCACATGTAACTTGGATAAACGATTCATTTTTCTTGCTAACAAAGAGATTCGACATTAATGGGCCCCCGATATAAACTTTTCCCAACTGATAATATCTTTCAATTGGAATGTTCGGGACCCCAGTTCTTTGATGATTCGCTCGGCTACGTCCATGACCTCTTCATGGATTGCCATAACGGCTTTGCCATTCAGCAATTCGTTGTCAGACTCCATGTACGTGTTCAGGTCGCCTTTGAGTGTATAGAGGAACGGTTGCCATCCGTATTTGGCAAGTGTTTGTTGGTCCAGTCGCCCGGTGTAATACTCATACTTGAGTTTACGAAGCTTTGCCATCCGGCGTTCAGCTTCCTTCAATGCACGACGATGTGAGGAGAGGATGGACAGATACTTGCTGTGGAGGGGACCGATCTTTCTTAGTTCGCTGGCGGGTTCCAAGCGATCCATTGCAGAGTCTTTTTTCCATTCCTCAAGAAGGGAGTCCACCTGCTCGGTAGATGGGGCTTTAGGGTCGATATTCATAATAAGTCATTATAACACAGTGAAGAAGGAAAGTCAATCCTATAAGATTTCGATTTCGTACAAGTCAAAACGAAACACCGCATCTGAGGTGACTGGGTCTTCTGGTGAAGAGGTGGCCGAGAGCAATATATCAGTAAGACTTGTTGGAAAGCAGTTCTGGAATTTCACGCGAACTTTAGGATTCTGCTTGGTATCAAGTATCACCAATGTAGCATCGGAGAATTGTGGCTGCGGCGCCGTGTATGCCCCAGGGCGTCTTGAGAGTTGTGTATATTCTTTGAAATCCTTTGGGAAGGTCAAATCACGCATCCATTGGTACACTTCAAGCCAGCCCGTCAAATCTTCATCCACAAGAAACGTCATAGAGAATGGGTTGATAATCAACTTTTCGCCTGAAGAATAAAGATCAATGAATGGGGTAGGTCGTGGCACTTCACCGATGGACAACCCAGGCACATTGACCGACTGTGCCCAGTATTCCACGGTGGGAAGTGAAGCGAAACTCACTACGAATTTATTCGGGTGCATCCCATTTGGATTTGCAGGAGTGTGGGGAATAGAAGGAAAACCCATATTATGACCTCTCTATCCAATCAAGAATGTGTCTTGGCGCAGTCCAATCACCATTGGCTTCGATAATCTTGTTAGGTGGCACCTGCGAGTATACAAGACTATGTATCTGTCGATCTAATTCTCCGGCTTGTTCTTCTGTCTGGGTGCGCCCAAAAAGCACATAAGGCTTTGTGCGCTGCAAGACGACCGCGATGTTATCATATTCGTGGAACAGGTCTTTGATGAACGGTTCAAAACTTGAAGGCATCATTCTATTGTACACCAGGCAGAGTAGCAGGGGACTGTCCGTGATGCAATAGTCCACCTTGTCCCTGAGTAAGAAAATACGATGGTGTTGCTTGGCAGAGATGTATAACTGATCGTCTAGTTCTTTGTGACGATCCGCCCATACAATGTCCTTTGCGTACTCCGTCACTAGCTCAACCTTGTAGCCATCCTGCTTCATGATATGAAAGAGTCCTGCGGCTGTGGTAGATTTCCCGGCCCCCGGCCCCGCAAACAAATTGATTACCTTCACGCTTGATCCTTTGTTGGAAATTCATCTTCCATTTCTACTTCCTCTTCGTCTGGGTCCAGTTCTCCGGCATCAATCCACCCTAGTAGGGTTTTATTCTTGATAATGAGTATGTAGGAGTGCAGCCCATCCTTATGGGTGATATGGATTTGGATTGCCACAACCGGTAGGATACCGCTTTCATTTTGCAGCGACTTGAAATCCGTCACCTTTATAGAGAGCTTTTCTTTTGGGAACCTGGATTTACTAAAAGCCGCAATGATTCCATTGTATTCGTTCTTCGTTACCGCTTCAGATGTCTTGACTTCGGGAACAGGCGCTTTTTCTTCCTCTTTTGTGATCTTTTCTCTGCAAATAATTCGGTAGTCTTTGTCACCTGGGTATGCCTTTGCCATTTCTCCACTGATACGCAACATTTCACTGACACACTCCGCGGACGTATCGAATTTATTGAGATATTGTTCGGAACTAAATCCAGCGGTAGGAGTGAGGAGAACCATGAGCAAAACCCAGAGCGACATAAAAATCCTTTTGGGTGGTAAGAGAGCTTAGAGTATAGCACTATTTATGGAGGTTGTCAAGGAAAAAGAAAAGGGGAACCTCTTTCGAGATTCCCCTCACTTTGAAACACTCTATCGAGACTCAATTATGCAATGTTTGCAATCTTGAGTGCGCGGTAGTACATGTTTGCGCGGACGGTCAACGCACCGGAACCCTGTGCGGTTCCTTCGGCGAATGGGTTCGCAACGATGCCGTAGCGGGTCTTGAACCCGATCTTTGGCTGAAATGTTGCGGTGTCAATCGCACGGACCATCTGGAGAGGCACGTATGGGCAGTAGAAGATTCCTGCATCAAATGCGTTGGAACCCTTGTATCCGACCACAGCGAATTCCTGAGTCTGAGCGGCTGGGAAGTACGGGTCAATGTAGACCTTGTAGCGACCAAGCAAGGTACCCGCGAAGGTGTTGCCTGTATCGTCCACGTTGAGGCTGATGTTATCCTTCAAGGCGCCTGCATAGTCCAACACTCCTGCGAGTGCGAACGCGGATGCTACGTCTGAGGAACAGACAACCACGTTACCCTTGCCACGACGAGTCTGCTTGGCGATAGTGTTCGCTTCGCGCTCGATTTGGAACACGAGACCCTTGATCTTTTCCACCATCCAACGACCGTTTGAATCGGTGTCGAGGTCGAAAGTACCTGCGTTCGTGGTTCCAACCTGGCAACCAACCTTGGCGACGGAGTAAATGGTACGGATGACTTCACGGTTGATTTCGGAAAGCACTTCTGCGGAGAGGATGTTTGACAATTCTGTTTCTGCATCCAAACCATGAACCGCCTTCAAGTCCTGAGCCAATTCAAGAGTGTATTCTGCCTTCAAAGCGCGTGTCTTTGCAGTGACAGTTACCTTCTCGATTGAGAAGCCCATTTCGCTGAATGCTGGGTTCGTGCCATCGCCCAAACCTTCTGCCACTGACGTTGAGATACCCACACCAGGAGCAACTGGGGTAGTGAACACAACGGTCGTGTTACCAGAGGCGGTCAAGGACAATGCTGACTGTGCCACTCCGGTGCCGGAGAAGCTAGAATTTGCTTCCCCATAGAATGCTTCGTCCAAACGCGCGGTGGCGTTTGCATAGTTGGAACGCATTGCGAAAATGAGTCCGGTAGGACCGGTCATTGGCTGGACGCCGCAGATATCATACGCAATGAGGTTTGGGAGTGAGCGACGGACTAAGCTGATAAGGATTGGATCGTAACCAGCCATAGGACCCGTTGCGGTTGCTGCACCAGTCAACCCACCACCCGTCGCGTTCAATGCAGTTTCACTCAACATCTGAGCATCGCTCTTGAGGGCGATAGCTTGATTTTCGAGGACGATTGCAGTGACGGCTCGGCGGTGCTTGTCGGTGATCTTTGGGAGTGCTTCGTGATCCAGCACTGATGCCCACTTCTGCTCTAACTTTTCTGATTGAAACATGGTTTCTCTCCTTCGTGAATTTGGTATTGGTGATTACTTTAGGCTCTTGGCGATTGCTGCTGCGACGGATGCCACTTCTGGATTCGTTGATGCTAACTTCTCTTCAGCCAAAGGCTCAGAGGCTTCGGTCAACATCTTGGCATTCGTATCAGTTTTCTTCCCGGTGCTAACTGGGAAATAATTCTCACGGATTGTGGACACCTTGCTGGTGTAATCACCTTCTGCGGTGAATTCGACGCTCTCTGCGAGTGTACGAACTTTCTCTACTTGCGTCTGTGTCAATCCTTCACACACGCTGTTAAGAATTTCTGTCTTCTTGGATTCGCTGAGTTGCTTCTTGAGTTCAACGCTCTTGGCAACTTCTTCGTTCAACTGGCTGGTCAACTCTTCTACCTTAGTTGCCAATTCATCAACTACGTCCACCTTCTCGGTTGGAATGTCGATGTAGTGCTCGGTGAACAAGTCACGCAAACCACCGATAAACTCTTCTGTCAATTCGGAGCGGAGTCCCTTTTCGATTGCCAATTCGTTCTGCTTCATCCACTCTTCAACCACGTAGTTGAGATAGTCATTGACTTGTTCAGTCAAGCTGTCACGGACTTCAAGCACTGCGGCTTCAAATGACTGAGCGTACTGGGCTTCCAATGATTCCTGAATGCTCTGAACCTTGTCGGTCACGCGAGCTTCATAGATAGTTCCGATCTTGGAGGCAAATTCCTTTGGGAGGTTGGATTCAGAAGCAAGAATCTTGGCAACGTCTTCGTTCAAACTCTTCTTCCAATCTTCATGCAACTTTTCGAGCTTGTCGATTAATTCCTTTTCCTTCTTCTCATGCTTCTCTGAACCCTCTTCCTTCTCATCATCGTCATCGTCATCGTCATCGGACTTCTCTTCTTTCAAATCAGCCTTGGAAAGTCCTGCTTCAATGCGGCGCTTCTCTTCGGCTTGCTTGGCATCTGCTGCACCCTGGTCTGTAGGATCGGTCGCGGTGCCTGGTTTGCCAGCAACGGTCTCTAAAGGTGCCTTGGTATCGGAAGCGGGTTGCTTCCCTGGAGGAGTGGCTTCCTTGGCATGGGGATCAAGTGCCTTATCGCTGTGTTCCTGTGGGGTATCACCACCGAGGTCTTGCACTTCGCCTGCGGCCTTGTGCATTTCTTCTTTTGGGGCGCTTGACTGACTTGCCTTCAAAATCTCAGCAGCGGCTTCTAATAGTGCGTTCTTCATGTAGAATCTCCTTAGTTGTTCGCGTGAATGTTATTTATAAAATTACAGTTTTCGCATAAAATCCGAAAACAGTTTTACGGCTAGTTCACTGATTTGGCGGCTTGGAGCCAATGAAATCGCTCGCTTCGCCTGTTCAATGTCCTGAGCAACGTAACGTCCATCAACAAACACCCATTCGCGGTTTTCCATGATACCTCGAACGAAGGCATCGGGGGCGGAGGGGTCTGCGACAATATCGGCCGCTGTAGCCAACTGGAAATCGTCCTGCACTAACTGGATACCATCGTTTCCTGGGATTAACGTTCCCAAACCACGGGTGCTGACCGCGATTTTGGCACCCTCGTCTAAGAGGGACTGAACGATCTTGCCATAGGGGGTATCCAAAATCTTGGCTTTGCCGTAGAAATCATGTCCTGCGGCTTTCAGTTCCTTGATAAGGTGACTGGTGCGCTCAAGATTGATGGTTGGAGAATCAGGGTGTCCCAATTCACCAAACGCTCGGTTTGGCTTAATGTACACGTCATTGTATCGCTGAACCTCGCGGTTCATAGATTCAAAGAGGTACTTTCGGCGGTTCTTGTTTGGCTGTTCAGTTTGGATGAAGATACCTTCGATGAAGAAGGATTTCTTCCCGGTCTTTTCATCCGACTCTGTGAGCACCTGAACATCTTCGTTACATTCTTTTATGAGTTTCATGGGTCGTTCCTTATAAGTCCTGCGTCTGGACGTTGTAATCGGCTTCTTTCTTCATGACTAGAACCACGGTGGATAACGCTCCACCCGTCATTACGATTGTCAAGTTTCCAGTGGCAGAGTTAGCTAAATTATGATCGTCATGTGGCCAATGCCCGGTGCCGTAGAGGGTGACAATGGTGTTGGGTGGGCTCCCCGCATTCTGTCTCTGAATCTGAATGGAACTTGAGGTATTTGTGGACCACTTCAACGATGAAATTTTAGCAGAGTACACATTCTCTGTTCCGATATTGGCGGAAAGTTGCGACAAGTTAATAGAAACGTTCGCACTATCAACTACTCGGATGATTGAAGTACCGCGAAGCCTATTAATAATTTCGTATGCCATGACTTCTCCTTATTTGATTCCCAATGCTTTTCTTTTTCTCATACTCAACTTGCGTTTTCTGAGTGTCTGCTGCATGTGCGCTTTGCGTTTACGTGATGCTCGCTTCTGAACGATTCTCATGTGAATGCGCTTGGCAACAGGAATACGGGTAATTTTCCCATGTCTCAAGGTGAATCCCTTCACCGCGGAACGTCGAATGTTTCTCTGCAACTTACCCTTGCGGATACGTCGGCGAATCAACACGGTGCGTCCCTGCCGCATACGGTTCGCTTCAGTCAGCCCCACAGGAGCCTTTCCAAACATCACTTCCCCCATGACTCTACGGAGGACAGAAAGTTTCTGCTCCGTGATCCTTGTGAGAGCCAGGTGGACAATGGGTGCCACTTCAGCGTAACGTCCCTCGGCAATGAGGGTGATCGGTTGCATTAATGAACCTGCTTCCAGGCGAAATCCAACATTTTGTGAAACTTTGGCTTTGAGTGCTCTAGCGCATCGGAAAATTTCTTTTGATTATCTGGGTGCAACGCGCCATGCACAGTCAATAAGGCATTCGCAGTCGTAGGATCAATCTTGGTTTGCGATCCATCTTTGTGACGCAATGGCTTATCGGTCTGAAATGCCTTGACTCGCTGTAAATGACTGAGTACGTCTTCTTGAACCACATCTTCTTTTACGGAATTATCAAATACGTCGCTCTTATGCACTTTGTAGTGGTAGCCATACTTCCCCCCACCAGGTTCGGGGCGGTGATGCACAACAACATGTTCGTCTTCTACCTTAAAAATCTTTCCGATTTTCAAATGGTCTGACGCTGCGGTACGAAACCTGACCTTATCACCAATTTTATGTTCTTCCTTCAAAGCCACTGGGGTGACCACGGCGCTATCGTCTGCTGTTGGTCCACCATACGGAATACTGAAATACTGGTCGAGCTTGTCATTGTAGTACAAGGCAACCATCGTGTGGTTTGGGAACTGTCTCACTGTCTGGCGTCTGAGAATCAAAATGTTCGGGGGCATAGAGGCATGATGCACGTTGACGTGCTCATCGACTGCACCCTCATTCAATTCTTGACGAAACTCTCCGAATTCTTTCATGGGTTATCGGGCGGCTTTCCCCATACGGAATGGAACCTTGATGGTCTGCTTTTTCTGCGAACCATGTGCCTTGCCTGCTGCAACCTGCTTGACCTTACCGCCTCGCTTGATGAAATCTTCCACTGACTCATGTTCTTCCTGAACAAGTTCTTCTGAAAGCGCATCGGCACTTGGAGCAAACAAACTCCGAGCAATTTCCTGTTTATGGGATTGGAGTGAACCTAACACGCGGGCACTCAACAGATCGTTGAGGATCGTGGTCGCTTCACCTTGTTGATCGTTGGCAACCAAAGTAATCACATCACCGATAGGCGCAAAATCTTCTTTCATGGTGTTCCTTTTCCTTTCGGCCGCTGCATCCAGCATTTTCTTAGCAGATTTTGAGCGAGCGGAAGCATCCAACTCTCTCTTGACTGTCAAGGAACGCTTCAGCATGGCCTCATGAGTTTCGTTGATCTGCATAGTATTTCTCCTGTTGGACCCTTATAAGCGTAGTGTTACAGCTATTTATGCGTTTCTTACCTTCGCTTACCGAGTAGACTTTTTTCCACTGAACGATCTAATCCAGAGGTATTTGAGGATTCTGGATTCTCCCCGGTGTCCCTTGTATTATCCTCTGGAGGGGGCGCACCGGGCATAGGAGCCCCTTGCCCCGGCTGGCCAGGCATTCCCCCAGGTTGACCGGGCATTCCACCTTCCATCCCCGGTGCAGTGATGGGTAGAGGCAACTCACCGGATTTGGTTTCTTCGTCAATCTGATCGGCAATCTCTTCGATTTGTTCGTCACTGAGATGCAAGACATGTCGCTTTACCCACGCCACCGAATAGAACACCCCAATGTAAGGCTGGACTTGTGCCAGGAGTGTCACTCGCTCGCGGGTCAATTCTGCATCGCGCATTTCGGCAAAATTGTTGTCTGTTTTGAAGTCGTAGGAAATCGTTTCTCTGAACTTTCCCCACTCTTCCAGTGAGCACACCCCAGTAAGCACCAAGTCTTGCTTCATGGCTTCATCGAACAGCCGGGCAAACTTGTTACGGAGACGATTGATGAATTTGTTGAACTTGACTTCATCGCGGGTAATTTCCGCCACACGCCCAAGACCCACCATACCACCGCCAGCTTGCTGTGAATCCAAGCGACCGATAGGCACGTTGAGGGACTTATAGAGTTTCTTCTGGAAGTATTCAACGTCTTCCATGTGACCGAGGTTTTCACCACCAGGCAATGTCGTGATTTCTGTGCCCTTGGAGCCTTCGCGTCGAGGCAACCAGAAGTCTTCTAACATGCTCAAGTGCTTGCGTTCGTCTCTGAGTTCACCTGTGTTGGCATCATAGACCAATTTATTACGATACTTGGTCATGATATCTTTGAGGTACTGTTCCGCTTTGAGTTTGGGAAGGGTGCCCACGTCAATGTAGAATATGCGGCGTTCAGGTGCGCGGGAGAGTCGGTAAATGACAATAGCATCTTCGATCATACGAAGTTGGTTCAACGGCTTAATGGCTTTGTGTAACCAACCAATGACCATCGTAGATTTGGCATCCAAGAGCCCAGAAGGCACAAACACAATGGCGTCTGTAGCAATACGGGTGCCTTGGTTCACACTGGCGGTATAGGATTGCGCTGTCAGACCACGATCATTGAACACGTAGTATTCAGACACGGCTTTGATATACTCAATCCCTGTCTTGGGATCGCGGTCTTTCTGGATTTCACGAACCTTGCGAATCTTGCGCGGATCGATGTAACGAAGTTCCTGCACCCCTTCTTTTGGCTTGGCTTTGTCAATAACCACCTGAAAATACAGACGGCCGTCTACATACCATCGCTTGAACAAATCTTCGCCTAAATCTTGGAAAGAAAGAAGGGACTTGATCTTATTGAAACTCTCTTGAATCTTTTTCTTAATAGAGGCGGGTACGTCGAGCTTATCGAGGTTGATCGTGACGGTTTCCCCATCATCGTCTTCTGTCACAGCTTCGGTGATGATTTCTTCAATTGCTTCAGAACATTCTGCATGGAGGGACATTTCACGATAACGTGTAATCAATTCCAGTTCGTTGCGAACAGAACCTTCCAGGTCCACATACGTTCCGTAGTATGCACCCTGGGTAATAGTGATCGCCCCATCATCAATCTTCTCTTGAGGAATGACAAGGGTCTGCTTATCGGGATTCTCGATTTTTGTAACGTCTGGAGTTTTTCCGAGGGAATAGCCGAAGAGTTGAAACGCCATTATATTACCACCTTAATTGTGTATGGGTTATCATAATAAATTCACAATAAAATGACGAGGGACTTTGCAGCCCCCCGCCTTTTGGATCATTATGCGATAACTCTATTACCTGCGGCGCCCTGAGAGAAGGAAGTGAAGTATTGGTACGCCAAGGTGACGCTGAATTCTTCAATCGTGTCGTTGGAACCCCAATCCACATCGATTTGCGATACGTCAACAGGGAAGATGCCTTCAAATGTGTACTGCTTGAGGACTTCACCCGTTTTGCTGTACTGCTTGACGAATGCTTGTGTTGAATATCCGAGGGAGTTGCCGGCCGCAAGGTCACGCACGTTCGTCACATGACGGTTCATGCTGTTCATCCATGCTTCAAACGCATTACGAACCGCAAAGTCTTCGTCGTTCAGGATTGAAAGCGTCCACTCAGGGAAGGTTCTGTTCCCGGCAAGCTTTGTTTCACGACCAAAATAAAACACCGGAACGTGTCCAATGGTTGATCCTGGCATAGACGCGGTCTTGCACATGAACGTCAACTTCCTGGCAGCGTTGCCTGGAGCGATAAACGTTGGAAATGTCATTTGCACTTCAAACAGGTTTGGACGTGCGCCATCACCCTGCATTTGTGAGCGGAATTCATAGACGTTGAACGGCATATTAGACTCCTTCGTTACTTCTATTTAGATTAGAACTTACCAACGATTTCATCGAAGCTGACCCCAGTGCGAACAGCCACGAAGTTCAACTGTATGAAATTGATGCTTCTTGCTGGCTTGATGTAAATATCACCAACGAAGCGGTTGCTGTCAATCACTTCAGGTGTATTGTTGGTTTCGTCGCAGACCACGCGGTAATCAAAGATACCTCGGCGTCCCTGCACATCACGGAGGAATGGGTTGACCAATGCGTTGAAAGCGGCTCGCGTGAATTCATCGTTGAATTCAAACAAGCTGAACTTAGACGCTCTGGCAATTGCCTTTTCCAACACGATGAAGAGTCGGCGCACGTTGATTCTATCGAATGCGCTTGGCTTGCTCAATAAGGTCTTGTCCCCATAGAGTACCGTGCCTTCTCCTGGGAATGTCACGATTGGGTTCACACCGTTCTTGTACAAGGTGTCACGTTCTGCCTGGGTTGGATTCCAAGCCAACTTCACCACATTCTTGATTTGTCCACGATCAAGTCCTGCTGGTGAGAACCAAGGATCGCGGGTCGTATCGGTACGGACGCACAAACCAGCCATATCTCCGTTCAATGGGAGGAAGCGGTAGGTATCGTTGTACTTGTCGTACTGGTACTTCCAGTTTGAATCCATGACCGCATAACTTGAGGAAGGTAGTGTATCGCGGTACGTCACCACATCATCGGCTTCTGAACCAATGTTGTTCACCACACTGGCGCGAGATGGACTGACGAACACCACACAATCTTTACGCACTTCAGCAAGGTTGTCGATAATGTATGTTGCGACGGTGGCATCAGCTTCTCCTGAAACAAGGAGTGCTACATCAACCACATCAGCATTGACATACAAATCCCAACCCCGCTCCAAATCACCATCGGACACGGCGGCTTCAATACCACCCGTAAGACTCAAACGCTCTGCAACCGTCACGTCGGTGAACGTAGTACCGGTGGCAGTGCTGCCCCAGTTTGTACCTGCGGCATCATGATCGCCCCAGTAAATCCAGCGAGAAGAGTTGAAGAGAACTGTTGGGTAATAGATCGAAGAACCATCGTTGCTCTTGGCATCGGATGCTTTGGAGACGAATGGATATTTTTCGATCACTTGTCCTTGAACACCCGTGATTCCACCGTCTTCGTCAACCACAATCACATGCAATTCATCGCCGCTGCCGCTCTTACCTGAAGTGTAATCGGAGGTGCCTGGTGCGCTATCGAACTGATCGGCATATTCCCACTTGCGAAGGATCGACGTGTTTCCTGCGAGGGCCACAGTCAATGCGCTTGCGACAGTGATGTAGGTTGCGTTGGCTGAAGAGACTGAAAGGTATGGGTTCGTTCCTACCTTGACCAAATCGCCAGGGCGAACGTAGGCAGCCGTGTTTCCCGTTGTTGGGATTGTGGTGGCGCCGACGCTGACGGTCTGTGCGAATTGTCCGGTCTGAACTGACACGTTGCTTGAAAATACATTTGCGCTTCCGCAGACAGACACCTTGAGGTTATTCCCAAGGGCACCCGGATAACGTGCAGCGAAGGAACCAAAGTCCCCGGCTCCACCGTAGTAGTTGGCTTCGTATACGTCTTCGTTCTTGATCTGCAAAGCTGCTGCTGCGGCAGTGTTGGCAACGGCATTCTTGGTTGCGCTGTTTGCCGCGCGGGTGGCACGAAGTTGATTGCCATAGGCGAGGAAGTTTGCAGCGGAGAAAAATGAAAGATAGGTGTTAGAGTCGGGCTTCCCAAAGCGGTCGGCCAATTTCACTTCTGTATCAATCAGGAGACGTGTTTCAACAGGACCCCAGACGAACTGACCCACGATTGCACCTGTGCTGGTTGAGACGGTTGGTACGACTGTTGTGAGGTCAATTTCGGTGACATTTACTCCGGCGCTCAATTGGAATGACATATTAGGCTCCTTACATGGATTATTACACGGTTACAAGGATCAAAGGGGTTGAATCACTATTCAGTGAGTTATTTATGAATTCGGGGATTTCTATAACCCATGGGCCCTCTCCGCGTACTTCTTCATCGCTGCTTGCATTTCTTGTGGGTCCATTCCTCTTGAATTCAGCCACAAGTCGCCATCTTCGATTGTAAAGGGGTCATCTAATCCGGTATCTATGATACCAAATGGCACTAGATCATCGTCCACCATCTGAGTCTGTTCCGTCTCCAAGGCTTTCATGATGTTCAACGTTGAACCCTGCGCCTCGCGGAAATATTTCTGGGTGACCAGCCAGGAGAACATAACAAGCGTCATTACCAAATCGTCGTGCTTGCCCTCTTCAGCCTTGAACGTCTGAAGTTGTTGGGTGAAGGTGGAGAATTCTGAAATGGTATCAAAGTCCTCGATGAGTAGCTTATCCTGTTCGATTAAGGTTTTGAGGTTCAAACAGCCGATTCGTTTGACGGCTTCTGTCATGCGTAACCCCAGTCGCATGGACTTTTTATACCCACCAGCAATCTTGGCACCGGTCTTCTGCGTCGATTCGAGTTTGAAGATGTTTTCGTATTCCAGATCATAATGTAGCATGTCCACGATCTGTTGTCCGTTGTCATTGATTTCAACTAATACAAAGGCATGGTTGTATTTGTTTCCTGCGTTGTAGATCATGTTCGGGAACACCATAGGTGCAATGCTATGACTGTGATACTTGGCAACTCCGCGATATGGAATTTGAGAAATATCGATCACCCAGAACGCTGAAGCATCGCGGTCCAGACCCCGCGCAGGGTCCACGCAAATAATGTACGCATGTTTCTCTTGTGGGTGCTCATAAACTTGCCATCCGTCTTCGGTGACGATGGGGGTCTTCATTGCCATCGTTGCAAGCTTGGCACCAGAAATAAGTGTATCGGATGACCCCAGGAATTCGCACAGGACTTCTTGGCGGAATTTCTGTTCGCCCAAGGCACGTTTCTGTTCGTTGAACCATGCCAAGTCACGACCAGGCATACGATCCCAGGTATAGCTAACAGGTACAAAGTCATTGCGTTGACTTTCCGCTTCCACCCAAAACTTGTAATAGTGGTTGAGCCCATTTGGTGTACTTGCCATGAGAATCTTCGTTTCTTTACCAGAGGACAATGTGGGGAACGTCGAGGTAAAGAATTCTTCTGCAATATTGTTGGGAACGTGTGCGAATTCGTCCATGAAGACCATGGATAATGAAAATCCACGAATGGCGCTTGAGGATGTGGCAGCCGCGAGAATGCGCGAACCATTTTCCAACGTGATCGAACGTTTGTTCCATTCTACAATGCCTTGCTGCATGTAAGGTGGAATATTTTCATACATGAGTTGGATACGGTTCAGGATTTCCTGGGCGATAGGAGCTTTGTTGGCAAGAATCGCGCAGACTTTGTGCCCCTGGAACAAGACATACCAAATGAAGAATGCCGCGGTGGTTGTAGTCTTGCCCATCTGGCGCGGAAGTTTGACGATGACTTTTCGTTCGGTGAAATAGGTTTCAATGATCTCCTCTTGGAAATCAAACATCTCAAAGGTAATGACTCCGCGGTCGACATGGACGATCTTACAGTACGTCTTGATAAAATACACCGGATTGAGGCTGCACTTAATCCATTCGTCGATCTGCTCTTGTGAGAACTGTTCCTTAACCCCCACACGCTTGAGGCGCGGGTTCTTGAGATAGAACCGTTCTGCCACTGGTTTTATCTTAAACGTCTCACGCTTTTTGATTGTGACCTTGACTGCCATATTATTCCTGTGGAGTAGACTCGATTTGTTTCACTTCGATGATCTTCTTCTTTTCTTCCCGCTTCAACTTAATCATGTCCTGCAAATCTGAAGTTGAACCAACGAACACGGCATTTTCAATGTGTACGTTACCTGTTGGGCGCGTGTCTGGATCAATCATAATCTGTTCCTGCTGGTGCACCTGGAGCAAGTCTTGACTCAACTCCGACATGGTTTTGAGAAGATTTGCGGCGACTTCATAGGCGCGAGGAGATTTCAAATCCTTTGCCAATGCCAACATTTCCTTAACCGCTTCATTACCCTGAGCAATCATGAGACGGACGGTGTTCCGTGCTTCGAGAGCGTCCTGTGATACATCATTATTCGCACTGGATGACACGTCAGGCGCCACCAATACTGTTGCCACAGGAACTTGAATTGTGGTCACCGCGGTACCTGTTGTAGAAGTAGAAGTCGTTGTAGTGTTTTGCGGAGGTGGATTGTCCACGTCAAGAATTTCAGATAATTTCATAATATACTCCTACGTTATAGCAGCGTATCAGGGAACTCGGTAATAAAGGTGGTGTATCCATAGTCGGTAAATTGATTCGCCGTGATAGGTTTCTGATAAATCCAGATTTCAGCATCCTTCTGTGCGACGGTTTCCACACTCTGCACAGTCCAATGCGCCCCTGAGTCCAATCCCCATATTTCATCATTTGCACGAAGCACCCCAGTAGCACCAGAGAGGAAGAGTGCGTTGCTCGTATTTGCCCAACCATAAACGATGCCTGTGATGTTTCGTTCTGGGGCGCGAACAGGTTCAGTTTCGCGGAAATCTGTAGAACCACCAGTCAAGATCACCTTCTGTATTGGCTTGTTATTAACATCATGATAGATATTTACATAGACCCCACCAGTGATCGTGGCATTGGCATTGGCAGTATTCGCAGAGACGCCCATGATGATTGCGCTATTGCTGACCGGACCAAATATCCATCCCTTCATGGTGAATTCTAAATCCCATGTGATTAGTCGTGTGCCATCTTCAAAGGTGCCCTCATAATCGATCTTCTCGGTCACGCCATTGAGGATAATAGGAATATCCTTCACGATATCGATTTCCTGTGATACTTGTGCGGTGATCGTGTAGTCAGGCAAAAAGAACGGAAGAATCTGTTCCACAATTTGAAGACCATCTTCGATGTTGCGAACATAGATTGCCAGGGCAAAATCAAACGTGTAGGGTATACCCATATACTGTGACTGTGGGGTGGCGCTGTTCCCGCTGTTTGGTGCCCTAAAACGAATCGTGGATTGCTGCTTACGAGAAGTATCGTACTGAAGCCCCGTCATTTCAAAGGTCATGCGGGGTAGTGTCGTGGCAATCGACTTGTTAAGCGTAGGGTCGCTCATGAGTCGCGTAATAAATTTCTCTTTTGGCGCATAGGTGAGTGGAACCTTCTGGCGTTCCTTTTGGACACGATCCATCGTCTCCCTCACATAGAACATGTCATTGAACAATGAACCAAAAAGGGACACATACTTACGAATTGTTCTGTGATAAAACGGATTATGACCCAGCATTCGTTCCTCGTTCTCCGTATACGGCTATGTAGCGGGGGTCCTTAAACATACATTCGTCGCAGATATTCTCTTCCCCAGGATTGCAGAAATCTACCCAACCTTTCGCCCTATAATACCCTATCGTCATATGTTCTTTGCTCAACGCAATAAGATCGGTAAGGTTTGCGTTGCAGCGATCACAACATACTTCCATTATGGGTTTCCAAACGGATTGGATTCATCGAAGTCCAAAATCTGATTGGATTCAGTCTCAATGATCTTGTTGTCTGCCAATTCTTCGTACTGATTTTCCAATGGTGTATTGGTATCGAGGCTTGCCATGACCCATGTCGCCCCACTGTTCGCACCTGTGACATTTGCGGTATTCGAGAATAGACCATTGACCAATGCGATACTCAATGTGGTATTCGAGTCATCCCATGTGTGCGCGGTGCCAAATGCTGTTGCGGTAACCAACGATGCGCCCTGATACACGATTTCTGTATTGGCAGTATCGAATTCACCCGTGCCCCCGGCACTCATAATCAAATTTGTCAATTGATACGATTCAAGAATCTGATCGTCCACTTCATCCACCCCTGTCTGTATTTGTTCATTCGAGAACACAAACTGCTTGAGACGAAGCCCATACACATAGACGTTGCCACCGCGTCCACGACCCAAGGTGTAGAACATGGCTTGCTTGTTTTCGTGTTCCACAAAGGTAATTTCAAAGAAATTCTGCACCAAGGGCATGTAAATGATATCACCTTCGCGTGGTCGGACCAAAGTGGGAAGCGTGAATTGGAATCGTCGGCGAGACACCAACACAGTCATTTCATCACGGATTTCCAGACCAAACTTACTGATGAGGTCGCCCTCTCCCTCCATGCCACTGACATTCTCCACATACATCTCAAGAATGTAGGCAGAAGGAAAGGTCTTGAGTTGATCTTCCCCCATGAGCCTATCGATCTGGTCCCTTGATTCGCGGGGCAGATAGTACACGTCCATAGAATAGATTTTCAATGCTTCAATGACCAAATCCTCAACCAGGAGTTGCTCGCTTGTGACCTGTTCGGGGAAATGGTTGAAGTAATGGTTTGTCGGCATCTGGTGTTATCCTTGTTGTAACGGGAATGCAGCCTAGACCCACACTGGTGGCACCTAAACTTGGTGGAAGCGGCGTCCCTTCCTCTGCTAACTGCTTTGCAATAACAACACACTCACTGCTATCCGAAAATTCATCAATAGGAAGAATAAAATTCACATTGGGGTTCGCGGTACCAATGATGACCCACAATATCCATGTGGTCAGGAGTTCCATTATGAAAAAGAACTGCCACAACCACAAGTGGTTTTTGCAAGGGGATTTTTGATTTTGAATCCTGCCCCCTGAAGTGAATCGGAATAATCGACCTCAGAACCAGAGATCAATGGCATACTCTGTGGGTCCACAATCACCTTGATACCATCTCGTTGAATCACGGTATCATCCTCACTGATTTTTTCTTCAAGGAGCATCCCATATTGATACCCGCTGCACCCTCCACCCTTAACATAGACCCGCAATCCTTCGGCCCCTGACTGACCTTCTTCCCCCATTAATTCCTTGATCTTTTTCGCTGCCATCTCAGTAATGGTTATCATCATATCCTCTTAATGTATGAGTAAGTAGGTGCCGAGCACATCTTTACGTGTGGCGCTATCGTCTCCATGTCCTGACCAGACCAGCACATTCCAATGGGACGTGGTGCCCACAGGTTTCTTCATCATTTCGTCATAGGTAATAATGGTGCTGACATCGGAAATCGCATACTTGCTTGCCATGCGGTGCTTGAATTGTACCAGTGCATCCTCACTTTTGAATTGCATACGTCCTTGAGCATCCTTGATGAGGGTGTTCCCACGTCGGGCAATCAAATCATAGAATAACTCTTTCGGCACCACGCGGCTATGCTTCGTCTTCGCAAAGTCTACCATCTTTTCCTGGGAGGGCTGTGCGCCTCCACTAAAGTTGAACAGGAAGTTGGCTGGCTTGTTAGACGCTTGCGCCACGGCAGCAATTTTGGTATAGGCGTAGAAATCAATCATCGGAAATCGACGTGCCGCATCAAAGGCGACTTCCATATATTCGGGGCTGAAGAAGTCTCCGGCATCGTGCCAACGCAGCACCACCTTGGTACCCTTCTTAGAATATTTTCTCTCGGCATCCGTCAGTTCACTGGACAGCATGTGCTTAAACCCATCAGGATCATTCAATAGAAAATTCAAGACTCTGGTGGTGCCCAGACTCGCGGCCGGGTACTGAATGTACCCACCCTTCATGGCATAGCAAAATGTTTTACAGACCCCCGCGCCTGGGCAGGTATCTACAATCACAAATTCCCCAGTCTTTTCATCCACCGCCAATCCTTTGAGTGCGGGAAGACCTACGTTGAAGAAAATGCTGCTAGTGCCATCGGAATGCTGCATTTTTTCGTTCTGTTTGGAGATACGCTTCGGTCGCTCTGTGACGGTGGCTTTTAATTTTTCCAAATCATATTCTTGACCGTGCTCACCCCGGATTTCGATGTTACTGCCGTGGATGTAAGGTTTGGCATATTTTTCAAGCTTGCCTTTGGTCTTATCTTTGACGCGGCCCAAATAAGATTGGAGTTCATCATGAGGAAATACGTGCGTGGTAGCTCCCAAAGGGGACCATTCCAAGAGAGTGCTGCTCTTGAGAAAGGTGTCTAATGGGATAATAGACAAGCCATTCTTCTTCTTGCCTGGTGGTCCTTCTGTAATGAATCGACTAAATTCTCTAAGTGCCATTGGTTACCCCATAAGGAAATCGGATTGGAGAGTATTCCAGGTTAAGAACTCCGCTTTCATGGCTTTGAGTTCGTTGTCTGCTTCGTCATAAATTTGCTGTCCGTTGAGCACGACGCCACCGGGCATCATGATATTGCCAAACTTCTTCATGTTGGCGCCCCATTGTTTCTTAATCAATGCGGTGCCCAGTTCCTTGAGCACACGGTCATTCCATGCGTCTGTATTGCCAAGCTGATACGCGACGAGTCCCGTTTCTGTGTTGCTGAATGTGGTGTAGGTATTCATGGAATTGTTGGAGGTGATCCCCGCTACCGTCACGGCGATATCCCCGTTTGCCGTAGTGATAAAGATTTCATCATCTTGTACCAATGCACCATCAAATACCGTGCTCGTTCCCGTCACCACATTGGAGGACGCCGTGATATTAAAGGTGCCATCGAGATTGACCCGATCTGGATTGATTTTACCATAACATTCAAGGATCACATAGGTTCCACGGTGCACATCCATATCCCAATTGATATCGAGCATGAGGCGGTTGCGGTGCCGCTGGAATCTGAATTGTGGGGTGCCAGAGAATAACATGTTCAGGGTACGCAAATGCTGCATCGTAATTTCGTAACTGACATAACTGACCGAGGTAAAGTCGTACAAGTCATGTAAGCGCAACTGGTAGCGAAGATCGAACATGTTGACGGATGAGGCGGATTCATCAAATGGAAGGACCCCGGTTACCCCAATGATTTTATCGGGAACCAGGAGGTACTTTCGCGCAAGGTCTTGATCGGTGATCTGGTGCTTGAGATACAACTTCTCTGTTCCATCAAAATGATAGTCCTGCCAAAATTCCAAGGCTTCGTCCACACGATCCTCTACCTGGTCATCATCGACATTGATTTCAATGACGGGGTGCCCAAGTTTGCGCTTACAATAGTCGATAAATTGCTGTCGTGTTGCTGGTGCTGCCATGATTTTCTCCTATACCTCTATTTATGTGCTAATAATCATGACCCTGCGGCGACCAGACACAGCAGCAGCAGGCTCATCAAGCAACGTCTTATCCCACCATCCATCTTGGCTGACCTCGGACACGAACCATGAATTGGCGCGGACCTCTGGGCCAAACCATCCTTCTGCTTTGGAACCTGCTGGCATACGTCACCCCTATAATGATGGTTCCCACACACGGAGCCATCCCGACCACATTTGAGCCCCATCTGCCAGCGCAGCTTCAGACACTAACCCCATAACAAAGTAGCCGTCGGCCGCTGGGATAAAGTAGCCAGAGAATATGTTGAGACACTGCACTGTGATAGAAGAAGTTCCCGTAGCACAAATAACACCGGCAATTGCTGATGAGTCACTACACTGGGCTGACCCTGTGACACTGGCCGTGACATTACCAATGAGAGATTGAATGATTTGTGTTGGAGATACCGAAGTGAATGCCGCATTTAAGAAACGAGTTGCCAACTGGCATCCGTTTGTGGTGAGGTTGCCGCCTTGTAATACACCCACCCCTTCAAAATTATACGCCCGGCCACCCTTCACTGGAAAAGCAAACCCACCAATCGGATTAATGCTGGTGACGGCGGACTGGCGTAGCGCGATGCCAACCCCCGGTCCCACTGGTCCCCACACCTTATCATCCAGCCTGGCGCCAAGGGCGCCATAGACGACACCGAACCCAGCACCTTCCCTAAATTGCAGCATGTCGCCCACACGCAGCGTAGCCGCAAACAATTCGTACAGGGTGCCGTTGGCATCGTAGTGGACATGGACCGTGGTATTTTGGCTCGCATGAGCATTTCGCACAGTCAATTCTTTGACTTGTCGTGTGGTTGTTGAATCGGGTGACGCCACAATATCAGTCGTGCCCGCAGCCGTAATGGTGTGGACCTCTTTGTCGGCGGCGCCCACGGCCCCAGTGGTTTGATTTCGGTCGATAAACGAAGCGGTGACATCAATATCACTGCTGCCCTCATCGAGGGTGAGGGAAATGTTGTCGGTCGTCGCTGCAAGAATCAACACAGTGTCACTCCTTATGCGTTAGACGGGCGCCACACTCTGAGCCATGAGCCGGCTTTTACTGTGACCAGCAACGCCGTTATTTCTGGACGAAATCGTATCGCAAACGTGCCATCTGCACTGGGGATAATGTACCCAGAGATAATACCCAGCGTGATCGCAGCCGATCCGGTGGTCTGAGCAGTAATCGCGGTGTCTCTGGCAGTGGCGGTACCCGCAGAATGTGCGGAGCCGGTCACGCTGGCCGTGACCGTGTCAATGGTGGACACCGACAGCGCTGTCGGTACCGCTCCGATGTTGACCGCGGATTGAAAGCCGGTGGTCGATGCGGCACTGATATGATACAGGTGCGCCACAAAACTATAGATCACTCCACTGAGCATCGGACAGGTCAATCCAGTCACGTCGGCATAGGTCGGTCCGGCCGCGTTATTGAGCACATCCGACACCACATAAAAGGTCCGTTCAAATCGTGTCTCATTTTTCAACACAAAGAACCCAACCTCTTCTATGTAGCACAGCGTTTCCCCGGCCACCAACGTTACCTTGTGTAGTTCGTAGAGGGTGCCGTTCGCGTCCAGTTGTACCAATACGTCCACCGCTGAGGTTGCATGGGCGTTTCTAAAGTTCATATTTTTGACGTTGCGTGTCGTATCCGAGGTTGGGGAATCTGCCACATCCAATGTGGTGGCCGATGCAAAATTCGTCAATTGGCGATTCGCAGCCCCCACAACACCAGTAGACGTTACTCTGTCAATGTAGGTACACACGGCATCAACATCATACGCCACGCCACCAGAAGTGGTCACAGAAATAGAATCAGTAGTTGCAGATAAAATTATCATGAGAACTCCTTTATTATCCAAACATCGAAACGTGTAATTCGTCAACCGTGCCAGAGACCGTGGAGCACGTCAAGGTGACATAGTTGTTCGCAGGCACCGTGGCATTTGCAAAGGTTGTGGTGAACACCCCGTTTGTGGTATTCGCGCATGTGACGTTATTGACGATGTTCGTGCGATCCGCCCCTGTATGACGGCTGCTTTCATAACTCAAAAGGAAGACCACATTGGGGGTGGCACTTCCACGCACGACGGAGACAATTTTATTAAACGTCAAGGCGACATCTGTAAAGAAGAACGTGATATTATCTGTCACAAGAGGACTTGGCACCGTGATACTTTTATGTATGGCGTTGGCTTTCGCAAACGCGGCGTTCGCTTGAGTCTGGGCAAACGCATCGCTAGAGGCAATGGTGATGGCACCCTTGTCATTCGTGATGGTAATGTTGGTGCCCTGGGTCAAGGTGTTCAGATCAAATCCACCCGAGACGGTGTTGCCGATGAGGAGTTGTCCGTTCGCAGAGGCACTCTTCCAGAGCACCGCGGTGCCATTGGACGTGAGCAACCCATTGGCACTACCTGTGGAACCTGTGGAGTCCTGGATACCGTCTCGTAGTGTTAAAGTATCGCGTATGAAAACGTTACCACTAACCGAAAGACGGTGTGCGGGGAAATTATTGGCAATGCCCACATGACCTTGGTGGTCAATTGCCATCCTGGTGCCAGGGGCTGTGGCATTATTGGAAGTCGTAGCAAACTGAATCTTTGTGCCATTATTTGCAGCAGACCAATCTTGGGATGCAAACATTGTCACCCAGACTCTATTCGTGGTGAACCCCACTCCAGTATGTCCGCCCCCTCCCATTGTAAAAAGAACATCGCCTGTTTTTATCGCCGTGGGAGATGCTTTAGTGCCTCGTGACGCTTGCCCGAAGAATTCCACATCGGCCGCCGTATCCCCTCCGCTATAATGCGTCATACCCAGACCTGTATAACCCTGTGAGCCGTCGTCGTCTACTTCAACATGGAGATGGGTGCCTGGTTCCGTGGTTCCGATACCCACATACCCATCTTTCGTGATACGCATACGCTCTGAGTTTGTGGGATTGCCAGTCCAAAGCGTGATCGTCCCATTAGTGACTCCGGCACCTTGGTAAGCCCCTGAAGTGATATAGACGTTTCCGGTCGCCCCCATATCATGGTCGCCGCGGACCTCAGAATTGAATCCTGTGTTAGAGGCATACATGTTGGCATTGGCGATGCCCTTGATATGGAGAACAATCATTCCACCGGCGGTATTACCAATGGCTAATTGATCAAAATTATTATCATGGTTGTTCGTGGTTCTCCCGATAAGCACATCACCATTTTGGGTGATACGCATACGCTCGGGCGCCCCAGCTTGAAGACCATCACTGGTGCTGAATGTGATGGTAGCCGGAATACCCTGCGAACTTGCGTTTCCTGCTTGTATAAAATCAATTCGTGCGGCATCGATTAAATCAGGATTCGCGGCACCGTTCGTTCCTCGTCCACCGATAGAACCTAGGTAATGCCCGATGAGGGTGTTGGCACTCGCACCAGGTACCCCGGCATTGACGTGGAATAAGAGACCTGGGGTCTCGGTGTTGATAGGGTCACCTTGCGAATAAGACCAAATTTCAACTCGCGGGTATTCATCGGCTTTACCTGTTATGGAGAGAGTGGACTCATAAAAGGTGAGTCCGGCATCACCATACAGTCTCGCACTGTTGAGGTGCAACGCCCCATTGGAGACATTGGCAGTAGAGAATCCGTTAGTACCGATAGACAACCCAGTGTTTGCGTTGTCCCACACAATGTTCGCGGAGCCACCGAAGGCCCCTGCATTGTTGAACTGGATGGCCCCGGCGGCCGCCGTGTTCGAGGGTGGGGTGTTGGCTCGATTGAAGGCGCCATTGGCATGTGCATAGGCACCGTTAGCCGTATCACGGGCGAATTGATCGGTGGCGGAACCACCGGTTGCCGCAATTTCTATCGCACCCTTGGTGTTGGTGATGACGATACCGGTACCTTGAGTCAATGTGGCAACATCGAAGCCACTAGACACCGTGTTGCCAATGAGGAGTTGCCCGTTCGCGGAGGCACTCTTCCAGAGCACCGCGGACCCATTAGAACTCATTACCCCGCCGACGCTGCCTACCGAGCCCGTGGCGTCTTGGATACCACTTCGCAATGTCAGAGTTTCACGAATCCATGCGTTACCACTGATTGATATGTTATGCGATGGTGTGGAGTTCGCAACACCGACATAGCCCTGGGAGGTGATCCTCATGCGCTCGCCTGGCGATCCTGGGGTGCCTCCATCTGTGCCATTGTTGGTCTTGAATACAAAAGCACCAGCGGTACCATCACTGGTTCCGTTGGCGGTTTGTATCATTTCTAGTTGGGCCACTGTGGGATTATTCCCGTTAAAGTACCCTCTGGCATAGAAAGTCCCGATGATCTGCCCAGCAATAGTGTTACTAGGTACAGAGTGAGTGCCTCGTGATCTCAAAAAGTAGATGGCGCCGGACTGATCCGCGACTGCATCTTCTCCAGCACTTCTGATTTCAATACGTGGGTATTCGTCCCCAGGCCCTATGATAAAATGGGTGGAATCAAAGAAAGTATTATTTGGATCACCATAATCTCTGGTACTGCGTAGTTCAAACCGTGCGGCGGTGGCAGCGGCCCCAATACCCAGACGACCAAATTCATTATTCCAGACGAGCTTGGATGATCCGCCTAGCAAACCGCTATTGTTGAATTGGACGGCCCCTGCGACCGCCGTATTCGCCGGTGGGGTATTCGCTTGATTGAAGGCCCCGTTGGCATGAGCAAAGGCACCATTCGCATGGTTGAACGCGGCATTGGCTTGTATTTGGGCAAAGGCATCGCTAGAGGCAATGGTGACCGATCCCTTGTCATTCGTGATCGTGATGTTGGTGCCAGGAGTGAGTACATTAACATCAAATCCACCGGAGACGGTATTTCCGATGAGCAGCGAACCATTCCCATTGATCGCCGTTTGGGCGGTACCACCTCGGGCGACAGCTAAGGTGCCTGAAGTGACTTGTGTTGCGGAAATGGCAATCGCTGTGTTGGTAACTGAAGAAATGTGTCCACTGACGTTGGCGACAAAGACAGGAATTGTGGCTGCGTCCCCATATCCAGATGCCACAACACCAGAATCCGCATGACTAATAATACCCGTCGTAGCGTCATAACGAATTGGTGCGGTGTTACTAATGTTCGCACGAATCTGAGTAGCAGTATAGATGGCAGTGTTCGCATTGGCGTATGCCAAGTTCGCTTGATTGAAGGCTGCATTTGCCTGGGCTTGCGCGAACGCATCTGAAGAGGCAATAGTAATAGAACCCTTATCGTTTGTAATGGTGATATTGGTCCCTTGAGTAATTGGGTTCACATCGAAGCCACCGGACACGGTATTCCCGATCAGTAGGGAACCGTTGACGGTGATAGCGGTTTGCCCTGTACCACCTCGTGCGACCGCCAAGGTGCCTGAAGTAATTTGAGAGGCCGAGATGGCTACGGCAGTGTTCGTCACAGATGTAACGTGCCCAGTGGCATTCACTACAATTTTAGGAATCGTCGCGGCATCTCCGTGTCCGGTGGCTACGACACCAGAATCCGCATGGGAAACGACACCTGTTGTAGGCTCATAGTTGATTGGTGCGGTGTTAGAAATGTTCGCACGGATTTGTGTAGCAGTATAAATGGCTGTGTTGGCGTTGGCATACGCCGCATTGGCTCTCTCATATGCGGCATTCGCCTGAGACTGAGCAAAGGCATCAGACGAAGCAATCGTAATAGAACCTTTATCGTTGGAGATGGTGATGTTGGTGCCCGAGGTGATTGGGTTCACATCAAATCCACCAGAGACCGTATTTCCGATCAATAACGATCCGTTCACGGTGATCGCGGTTTGTCCTGTACCACCTCGGGCAATTGCTAAGGTGCCTGATGTGATTGCGGAAGCACTAATGGCAATTGAGGTATTCGTCACGGAGGTGACGTGCCCATTGGAGTCTACAACTACTTTCGCAACGGTCGCTGCATCACCATAGCCAGACGCCGTGGCACCTGAGAGCGCATGGGAAACTATACCAGTCGCGGCATCATAGTTGATGGGTGCGGTATTAGAAATATTCGCACGGATTTGTGCGGCAGTGTAGATAGCAGTGTTTGCATTGGCATACGCATTGTTGGCTTGAGTGAATGCTCCATTGGCTGTGTCTCTGGCGTATTGATCGATAGCAGAACCACCTGTCGCCGCAATGGTGATGGAACCCTTGTCGTTAGTGATTTCTATTCCGGTTCCCTGAGTGAGTCTGTTGAGATCATAACCACCAGAAACGGTGTTGCCAATAAGCACAGCACCGTTGACCAAGGAGGCTGCGGTTTGTCCTGTTCCTCCACGACCCACAGCAAGAGTTCCAGAGGTAATTTGTGTTGTGGAAATGGCAATCGCTGTGTTCACGACCGATGAGATGTGACCCGTGGCATTGGCGACAAAGACTGGAATCGTGGCGGCATCACCGTAACCTGATGGGGTGACACCGGAATCCGCATGGCTGACAATACCCGTCGTAGCGTCATATCGTATTGGTGCTGTGTTGCTGATATTAGCCCTGATTTGAGCAGAGGTATAAATCGCGGTATTCGCATTCGCATATGCCAAGTTCGCTTGATTGAATGCCGCGTTGGCTTGTGCCTGTGCAAAGGCATCACTCGAAGAAAGCGTGATTGAACCTTTATCATTCGTCACGGTCATGTTGGTGCCGGGGGTGATCGCGTTGACATCAAAGCCACCAGACACGGTATTCCCAATGAGGAAAGACCCGTTCACGGTGATCGCGGTTTGTCCTGTACCCCCTCGGGCGACTGCTAAGGTGCCAGACGTAACTTGCGAAGCAGAAATTGCGATAGACGTATTTGAAACGCTTGTGACGTGACCGTTCGAGTCCACAACCACCTTAGCGACTGTGGCGGCATCCCCGTACCCCGATGCTGTAGCGCCTGATAAGGCGTGACTAATGACCCCAGTCGTAGGTTCGTAGTTGATTGGAGCGGTATTGCTGATGTTCGCACGGATTTGCGCCGCGGTGTAAATAGCGCCGTTCGCTTTATCAAACGCCGCTTGTCCCGTAACATTTGCGGTGTTAGCTTTATCAAAGGCTGCGTTGGCTTGATCTCTGGCAAATTGATCTAGTGCCGATCCGCCAGTAGCAGCGACAGTAATAGAACCTTTGTCATTGGTGATAAGAATACCAGTGCCCTGCGTGAGGGTGTTGACATCGAATCCACCAGACACGGTGTTCCCAATAAGCAACGACCCATTCGACACCACCGCAGCGGCATCGTGAGTCACCATGACTCCGTTGCTACCCGGTAATGTAACAGTCACTTCACCAGCTATTGCAGGCGCCTCGAGGTCTACATGACCCGAAATATCACCTGAGATTCTTATTAGTGCCATATGCGTTCCTTATAACTCCGTTCCTCTATTTAGTTGGAATATATCACGATACGTCCAGGTTGCCCAACCGCACCTGTGGCGCCCGCCCCAGTACCCCCGTTTCCACCGTTGCCTGCATTGGCAACCCAATCAAAATCATGGTTGGCTGACGCACCAGCCACACTCAATGCCGCTGTGCTACCTTGTGTATTAGTAATTGCTCGTCCAGTCCCACCTTCGATCATGCCTCCGGTGTAACTCGAACCACCTCCACCGGAGCCGCCTGCTTCTCCCGTCGCGCCGCCTTCTCCTCCTCCACCTCCATGATGACCTGTTCCTCCACCTCCACCGGCGCCGCCAGTGTTGGATACATTTGAGCCGCCAGAGCCACCGTTTGGTGCGCCCCCTGCGCCACCACCCCCTTGGGTTCCTCCAACAGCTTGCCCACCATCTCCTCCAAAGGTAACACCATCCACATCTCCCGCTTCACCTTCCGCCCCTGCTGTCCCTGTTCCCGCTGCTCCACCTGCTGATGAGGTTCCTCCACCTCCGGGTCCACCACCCCCACCCTGGCCAGCTTGTCCTGTGGCTCCTGTCGTTCCGCCGCCGCCTCCGCCGCCAGCACCATCTTCGGCGTTGAGGTCTGAACCTCCACCTCCACCACCACCGGCACCCGCAACACAAAGATTTGTGGCTCCACGCATAATCCAAGTGCCACCTCCACCACCAGCACCTTGTCTCAGGGTGGATGTGAGTGAGCCCCCGGCACCTATAGCATAAAAAAGACTTTCACCTGGAGTCACGGCAATGACACCTTGAATAAAACCACCGCCTCCGCCACCCCCACCGGCGCTCGAAGCTGTGCTGCCCGCCATTGCACCTCCGCCTCCGGCGCCCCACAACTTGACGAAAATATTGTAGCAATCTTGCCCAACAATAAATTCGGTGTTGGAGGTTGCAACATCAAATGCCTCTCGTTTGTTGAATTCAACTCTCCGTCCTAGATTGAATCCGGTCTGTAATGTACTAGGTTGCATAGTTTTGTAATGCCTTTTTGAAATCATCTACGCTCAAAGGCTCCTCCCCCTTGAGCACACGAACATCGTTGAATAATTCAAACACCAACATCGTGAGAGGTAGTTTATCAGTAGAAAAACATGCCGCTTGAATAGCTCGCAGTGTTCGGCTCTGGTATTGCTCTGGTGTCTCTGGTACTGGAAATGGTCTGAGACCAATCGTATGGTGGATGATACACTCGGTGTCTGTAACTTCTAGTGAGGTTCCTCTTTCTTCCTCTGTCTCTGGGTCAAAGGGTATATGTTTCTCGACCACTCGACGCCAGATCAATTTTTTATTTGGAAGATCCACAGGCAACGCTTCATGATCCTGAAAATCTTGAAAATGGTGGATGTCGAGGGTGTCGGCATACAGACACGCATAGAGTATCATAAAACCTCTTAGACATCAGTTGAGGCGTCAGTTGTGTAGGTCAATTCAACACCATGAAGTCGAGCATCAATTGCCATGGTATCACTGGCGTTGGCGACTGAGCGCAAGACTTCCATGATGATCCAATCCCCGTCTGCTGGTGTGCCACCAATCGTGATACCACCGGAAGCAGGTGAAATGTAAATATTATTCGCGGTACCTCCAGTGTCACTGAACACCATCGGGGTACCGAGTGCCGCATCACCCGCTTCGTTGTCACTGAATGCCCGACCAGCAACAGACCAGGAAACCCCGAAGTTTGTGGTTGTGGTGCCATGTGACCAGACCACCACCGCAGTGATCGTTCCAAGATTCCATGAGTTACCTAGTTTCAGATTGAACTGCGCCTTCTCTGAAGTAGTGGTATCAAAGTCCAGAGTCTTGAGCATTAAGTCATTCGTGACTAATTCAAAGAGACCGTTGGCGGCTGAGGCGCCGTTCGTTCCCGTTGGATACATCGCCCATGCGGGAATCCATATCGTATGAATGCCCAACGTGCTTGCTGCGTTCGCTGCGTTGAATGCAGCATTGGCTTGAGCACTCGCAAAGGCATCCGCCGCCGCAATGGTTATAGTATCTGTACCAGCATCCGTGGTGATCGTGACACCAGTTCCCGCTGCAACGGTCAATGTATCGTTCGTCTGATCCGCGACAATATTGGATTGTCCAGAAACAGCTATCGTTCCAAAGGAATCTCCACCCCCTCCGGCGGCCGCGATGGTGACCGATCCTTTATCGTTCGTGATCGTGATATTGGTCCCCTGCGTCAACGTATTGAGGTCGTAACCACCCGAGACTGTATTACCAATGAGTATCGCACCGTTGACCAAGGAGACCGCGGTTTGACCTGTGCCTCCAACCCCGACTGCCAGGACACCGCTGGTGACCGCTGCTGCCGAGATGGCTATAGCGGTGTTAGTGACACTCGTGATATGTCCTTTATCATCAACGAGGAATTTTGGAACGGTCGCTGCATCGCCGTGACCCGTTGCGGTGACACCTGAGGTCGCATGTGCCCAAGTGGCTGTATCCGTTCCTGCATCAGTCGTGATCGTGATAGGAGTCGTACCCACTAACGTTAGCACATCATTAGCTTGATCGGCGACAAGAGAACCCTGACCAGATACTTGAATATCTCCGAATCCAGGTCCACCACCGCCCGCGGCATCAATCGTGATTGATCCTTTGGCATTTGTAATGGTAATGTTCGCCCCTTGTGTGAGGGTGGATCGATCAAATCCTCCAGAGACCGTATTACCAATCAAGAGTTGTCCATTGGCTGTCGCGCCAGCGAATCCAGTTCCACCCTGTGCTTGGATCAACACACCAGATGTGATTTGAGAAGCGGCAATCGCAATGGCAGTATTTGTCACAGAGGTCACGTGCCCATTAGAATCCACCACCACTTTTGCTACGGTTGCGGCATCGCCATATCCCGATGCTGTAGCTCCAGACAACGCATGGGAGATGACTCCTGTGCTAGAATCATAATTGATCGGAGCGGTGTTGGAAATGTTCGCACGTATCTGTGCCGCTGTGTAGATGGCACCATTAGCTTTGTCAAAGGCACCATTGGAATGATCTCTAGCAAACTGGTCAATGGCTGAACCACCTGTTGCCGCGATGGTGATAGAACCTTTATCGTTAGTTATTTCTATTCCTGTACCTTGGGTGAGTGCATTCACATCGAAGCCACCGGACACCGTATTTCCGATGAGCAGCGAACCATTGACGGTGATGGCGGTCTGTCCTGTACCACCTCGTGCGACGGCCAGGGTACCGGACGTGATTTGAGAGGCGGCAATCGCAATAGAGGTATTTGTCACGGAGGTCACATGTCCTGACGCATTGACAACCACTTTCGGAATCGTGGCCGCATCGCCGTGCCCTGTAGCTACAACTCCAGAATCCGCATGGCTAATAACACCAGTTGAGGCCTCATAGTTGATGGGCGCGGTGTTACTAATGTTCGCACGAATCTGGGTAGCGGTATAGATGGCGGTATTCGCATTGGCATAAGCGGTGTTGGCACGATCAAACGCGGCGTTCGCTTGTATTTGGGCAAAGGCATCGCTAGAGGCAATGGTGACGGAACCTTTATCATTCGTGATCGTGATATTGGTCCCTTGAGTGATTGGGTTCACATCGAACCCGCCGGAGACGGTATTCCCGATGAGGAGTGAACCATTCACGGTGATGGCGGTCTGCCCTGTGCCACCTCGGGCGACTGCGAGAGTACCTGAAGTAATTGCCGCGGCAGAAATCGCAATGGCGGTGTTCGTCACAGAGGTAACGTGCCCTCCAGCATCCACGATAAGTTTTGGTACTGTTGCCCCATCGCCGTGCCCTGTAGCTACAACTCCAGAATCCGCGTGAGAAAATACTCCAGTTGATGGTTCGTATCGTATAGGTGTGGTGTTACTGACATTGGCGCGAACTCTTGCTGCGGTGAACCACAGATTGCTTGACGTATTCTCTGCGACATCATTCGTGTCTAATACGACGGCTCCTGTTTTTCCTGCAACAGAGGATACTCCACCAGCGGAAACAAACGTCACAATGTTATTTACATTGTCTGTCGTGATCGTCATTCCAGTGCCAGCAACAAGAATCAAAGTGTTGCTGTTGGAGGTAGCGACAATGTTATTTTGACCCGCAACATTGATGATTGGGAATCCTGTTTGGACCGCGCCATTCGCTTTGTCTCTGGCGTATTGGTCAATCGCGGAACCACCAGTCGCCGCGATGGTGATGGACCCTTTGTCATTGGTGATTGCAATACCGGTGCCCTGTGTCAGTAAGTTGAGGTCGAACCCGCCGGAGACCGTATTTCCGATGAGCAGCGAACCATTGACTGTACTTGTCCCTGCGGGTTGCGCGACTAGGTTTCCGTTTGCAGAAGGAAGAATAAGGGTGACCGAGCCGGAGATGGCATTCGCTTGTACCCTGACAGAGCCGGATGTGCTTCCAGCTAATATCACTGCATTGCCTGTAATAACTCCTGTGCCGCCGTCTAATGAAATACCCATGCTGTCTCCTTAAAGGATGACCCAACGACTACCACCTGGGATTGTCACTACCACACCAGGGTCTAACGTAATCGGGCCCGTGGACATAGCTGATTTACCCAGTGTGATTGAATAATTTGCTGTGACGTTTTGATCGTTTTCGTAGAATACTCGGTCGCCATTGTTTCCATAGGCAGTGGATTGTATTCTGATTGAGTCATTTGGCGCATCCGTTGTGAGGACGATACCCTCTCCTGCTACTAACGTCAATGTGTCATTATTAGAATCTGCAACCACATCAGACTGTCCTGCTACATTGATCGTCGTAAAGGAATTTCCCGCGCTTCCAGACGCCGTGGAAGAAAAAGTGATCGTATCATTCGCAGCATCCGTAGTAATAACCATGCTGGAACCAGCAATCAACGTTAATGTATCTGTGTTTGAATCGGCAACCACATCCGATTGCCCAGCGACATTGATTGTGGCGAATGCGGTTTGTACGGCGCCGTTGGCTTTATCCCTCGCATATTGGTCCGTGGCAGAAGTCACATTCGCCGCGATGGTGATAGAGCCTTTATCATTCGTGATCGTGATTCCCGCACCCTGCGTAATTGGGTTCACATCGAAGCCACCGGAGACGGTATTCCCGATCAAGAGGGAGCCGTTGACGGTGATGGCGGTTTGTCCTGTACCACCTCTAATAACTTCTAACGTACCAGACGTGATTTGAGACGCGGCAATCGCAATTGTTGTGTTAGTTACCGAAGTAACATGTCCATTGCTATCCACCACGACTTTTGCCACGGTCGCGGCATCGCCATACCCAGACGCCGTGGCGCCTGAGCCAGCATGGGAAATTATGCCTGTAGAAGGGTCATAATTGATCGGAGCGGTGTTAGAAAGGTTTGCGCGTATCTGAGCGGCAGTATAGATGGCACCATTAGCTTTGTCAAATGCCGCCTGGCCAGTCACATTGGCGGTATTTGCTTTATTATACGCAGCGTTAGCTTGGGCCCGAGCAAATTCGTCTGTGCTTGGAGGAAGGTCAATCGCGGTATTCGTGATCGACGTGATATGTCCCTTGGCATCGACCGTGATGGTTGGAACAAATGTGGTATTGCCATACGTGGTGGCGGTGACACCAGAATCCGCGTGACTGATGATGCCTGTTGTGGAATCATAATTGACGGGGGCGGTGTTCGAGAGATTCGCACGAATCTGTGCGGCGGTATAAATCGCTCCATTGGCTTTGTCAAAGGCTGCTTGACCTGTGACATTCGCGGTGTTGGCTTGATTGAACGCTGCATTCGCTTGATCTCTAGCGAATTGATCGGTGGCAGACGCACTCGCTTGCGGAAGAAATTCAAAATCTCCATTGGCGGCAACATACGTGAGAACTTCCCCATCGATCACGTTGGCGGTGTTCACATCGGACAACTCAACGAGACGTGTCGCAGACCCACTGGGCGAAGAAATAGTTGTGGTTTTACCACCCTTGACCTGTACGACAATAGGGGCTGGGTTCGTGATGATGATTTCAGGCATTTAGTGAGTGGCTCCGGGATTCACCACGACAATCCCTTGGATCAATCGTTGACGAATACCTGTGTTTGAAGTAGAGACAACATCATAGACATATCTACCGGGGGTCAGCAACCCAGTATTCGCCGCAGTCATGGAAAGTGTAATCTCTCCATTCGAGGCATCTGAAAGCACCGTGGTGATGGTATTCGAGTGTTCGGAATAATAGGACTTGCGGATGATCGTATTGGCGTAAAAGCCTTGAAGATTCTGGAAAGAACCGTTGGCGGCTTTCACGGTGATGACCCGCGTGAACGTTGAGAATTGTTCGACTTCGAGGGGAACGTAGCCAGCCATGGGTATACCTCATTGGTTATTCAGTCTATTTATGTGTTCTATGTTTAGAAAGAGAAACCACTTACATAAAGTGCGGCTCCAACCACGGGCCCTGAACCTACGTCGTAAGTGTACATATAATTCCACCCATCCTGCGTCATAAATGCCGTGTAGCCCAACCTATTGGCCCCGGTAGTAAAGGTGAAAATGCCTCGGGCAGATACGTCCGTAGACGAAAAGGCGAATAGATCAACCGAGAACCTCGTTCCTAACGAGACCAATCCCGAAAGGGACACCGTTTGATTTGTACACAAAAGGCGCATGGTAACTGGGGTGGGGGGCAACGCAGCAAGGTCTAAAATTTGTATACCCTGCACAGTTCCCTCAGCGTATGTTTTCCAATCCAATTCAAACCCCATAGAGAGTGTGCGATTGTGTTGGTGGTATTCCTTGAAATTATTGGACCCGTTGGTGGCCACATAGCTGATAAGGCATCGTTGATTATACCCGCTTGGTAATACGAGAGAAGTATTGTTTTCTTCCATATTGACTTTGAAATATAAATCGGACGGGCCGAAACCTACCCCAGTGGCATTCGCGGAAACTTTCCACGTTGAAGTGACCACATTCCAAATACGACAATCCCCATAACCAGAATTTATCGTCAGATTACCCCTGGTGTACCCAACGTTTGCCATCCAAACTTGTTGTCCTGGCCCCAGGGGCGCAGTATTGCCTATGAACCCTATGCCATTTGCGTCTGTATCGGATTGCTGGTACGGCCAGTCCCCCTCTGCCACAATATGATAGCGCCCATCGGCTTGCAGAGTTGCTCCCTCGTCGAATACAAAACGAAATTTCGTCGTCGAACCTGTCAGAGTTTGCACCGCTAATCGTTCAGATGTACAAAGTACGGACCCATCGGCATTTCCGATTCCATCATCCCCCTGTACCGTAAGCCACAGATTTCCGGTAGGAGTTGCGACTTTCAACAGTCCCAGGTCTATCGTTGCAAGTTTCAGGGTTTGAGAAGGTACAAAACTTTGAGTTACTTTTGTACAATAACGCATCGCAGGAATGGTCAAGGCCGTATCCCCACGGCGAAGGAACACAAGGCTCACTTGGGGTGCAGGCCACTGTTGATCGGTGAATCGATCCAACATTCTGTGTAATAAAAGTGCCTTGGACCCTGTCGTGCTGTTGCGTATCGCCCAGACTTCATACCAGGTGTCAACGGCCCGTGCGCTGTTCGAGTCTAACCCACCGGCACCAGTGGTCGCAATATCTGCGATGAGGTTATCCCACCCTCGCACATATTCTCCATCATTCATAATCATCCCATCAGCGTGGGTCAGGAGTACCTGAGTGAGTTTTTTCGTCGGATGGTGATGGGTCCCAATAAAAATTCCTACGGCACGTTGACTCCCCGCGGCATCTAACCATGTTTGCCTCACAGAAGAACTGGTTTTCACCGTCAAGACTTGCCCTTGGGTACCCACACCCAAACGATGCGCGGTATTAGGAGCAAATCCCACCAATAAATCTCCCGTAGCGAGGAAGAGATTCGCCGTATTATCCGGGCCACTACCACTCGAAATTGCTGCCACCGCATTATCTACATAATGCTTGTTGGCTATGCCAGAGTTTGCTGTCGGGTCTCCTGTGGTGTATCCAAACTGAATCGTGGCATTGGTGATGTTCGCCGTATTGATAGAGGCCTGATTGATCGTAGCCATATTGATATAGGCATTCCCGATATTGGCGGATTCAAAAATCCCATTCTCAAAGACTCCCTGAACAACATTTAATGTAGGGAATTCATAAACAATATCATAGGAACGATTCGCGGTGTTATAACGTACCGTGCCTCCATAGTCCACAGAGTTTGCCACGACCTTGACCTCATAGGTGATCTCCCCAGGTGGTACTGGCACCGGTAAATCTGTTGATGGAGGATTTGGTTTGGTGACCCATTCAAATGGCATAGCAGTCCTTAGAATAACACATGCGTCATATAGATTCTACAATCGGTATTGTGCATTCGTGTGAGCACCACACTGTCCTCCACGATAAGCATTTCATGGAGGGCAGCAGCCACAATACCGACACCGATATTGGCGGTGTCGAACCCGCGTGTATTTGCCATCGACGCGCCTGGAGAAAACCCCACCCCAGTGTTCATATCTGTACACGCCACACCTCCAATAGGAGTTTCAAGCCTTGGAGTACCAATAGTTGTATAGGAGACGAACTGGGCAGAACAACGAGTCGGAGGAAGAAAAGCAACAAGATCCACCGCCTCAACCAGCCCGGTGATTGATGTGAATGCTCTCCAGTCGGGCCCGGTGCCCATCACCATACTGTGGTTCTTTTGGGTATATTGTTTCAATTTTCCATTTGCATCATTGTACACATAGCTAATGAGGCAATGCTCGTCATATCCAAAAGGCAGCGTGGGTGCGGTGATCGGCGTATTCTTTACAAAGGTCTTGAAAAAGAAATCATCGGGTCCACTAGAAACGGTGGTACATGTATGCCATTCATTGGTGCTTGTATGGAATTCATTGGCAACACCATTCGCATAGAAGTTTCCAGTGACCCCCCACATTGTTGTATAGTTGGCATCACTCACCACATAATCCCCCTGATAGACAAGGTGATACGTTGTGTTCAACGAGACACTGGTATTGGTGTCAAACAAGAACCGCATTCGACATTTATCTGTTGGAAGTCGAGACACATCCATCACCCGACTTGTCGCCAAAATAGTGCCACTTGGTGCCCCAACATTGTTCGATTCAAGGGTGACCCAAATCAACCCCGTTGGCGTACCAGTTTTTGAGACTTCTATTTCCAGACTGGTGAGAGGACCATCCTCTTGTGGAATGAACCCCTGGGATAATTTTGTACTGGTTTGAGTGGCTTTTCTAAGGTCACGCGGATTGTCCGTCGTGTTAGCCATTGATTGGTCTAACCCCGTTTGTTGTGCTTTATGAAGAAGGAGTGCTGTGGCATTATTTCCGCTATCACGAATGGCATGAATTTCATACCATACATTGGATTCTTCCCCCCCTTGATCTAACCCACCGGCACCAGAGAGTTCGATGTTTGCAGTTTTGTTAAACCACCCCGCGGTGCGAACGCCATCATTCATAACAATTTCTCCAGCAGACCTGAGAAGAATCGTGTGGGTATTCAGTGCCGGCTCATAGTGAGTCTGAATGGTGAGATCAAAAAATTGTTCTTGCCCCTCAATGGTGATCCAACGCAATCCTGTATTGGAGGTACTATCAGAAATAAGAATTTGTCCGTCCGTGCCCACAGGCAACCGAGTAGCGGTATTTGGTCCAGTTCCTACAAGTAAGTCCCCCTTGGCATCGATAAGATTTTGAAGATCACTCCCACCAGCAGGCACATTCGCCATCGCGGCATCCACGTACTGCTTGGTTGCTATGCCAAGATTTGAGGTCGGATCGGACCCTACAAATCCATACAAGATATTTGTGTTGACCAGGTTGGCTGTATTGATATTCGCCACGTTGATCGTGGCAGAGGTGATATTCGCTGTGTTGACGGTAATATTTTTGAATGACGCATTCGTGAAATAGGCCGTGGTGATATTCGCAGTTGGTAGTTCATAGAGAATATCAAAAGCAACATCGGGGGTGTTGTAAGAAAGCGTTCCCCCCGCATTGACGAGATTTGCTACGAGTTTTTGCTCATAGGTGATTTCCCCCGGCGGCACCGGAATTGGTAGATCAGTCGATGGAGGATTTGGGGCATCATTCCATTGAAATGGCATTAGAATTCTATCCCGGCAACATACAAGTTACCAAATGTCCCGTTGATATTTGTGACACAACCAAATTCGATAAAAATAGGTCCAACCACACCAAACGACTGGGCGCCATTGACGAGATTCAGTCCATTATTCGTTTCCGAAAATCCCTGGCCTGGCCAAGCGGTGCATGAAATACCCCCCAAGCCGGAATGTACTGCGCCGTTGATTCCAGTATATTTGTAAAACCACACCAAGCAAGGCACGGGCGGGGCAAATACCCCCATATTGACCGCTTCGGAGTAGGACGTATTGTTGACATCGTTATTAGCCGTTGACATATCGGTACCTTGTACACCCTGGAGGCCTCCTCGATTATAAAAACACCAAGTATAATGAAATGCCATCGTCATTTTATAGCCGTTCTGGTGATACTCTCTAAAAAACCCTCGTTTTGTCGTTGACGCATAACTCAACAAACATTTTTGATCGTATCCTGTTGGCATCAGGACCGAGGAATCATTCGCTTCAATGAAGGTTCTATGATAGAGATTTGATGGACCTGTGGACCCAAATTGTGCGTCAATAGCAAGTATACTGTTAGCATTGGCCCACCCACCCGTATTCGCGTTAAAGAATTTTGCAGGTCCATTAGGATTTTGGAGGACTGGCACAGAAGAATCCCCCATCACCCTAATATACGCAGGCACCGCGATGTTCCCTATAGCATAGTCAGACTGAACAACAAACCAATAGGCATTACCTGAAATAACATTGGCAGATATATCAAAAGGAAATCGGGCTCTAACGGTATCGGTTGCTGAAGTGAGTCCAACGCCTGCCGCAGAGAGCTTGCGGCTGGTGGCAAGAATAATTCCACTGGTATTATTATTCGCAATGTTATCCTCCAAGGTGAGCCAAACATTTCCTCGCGGGGTGCCTACCCGCATCAGTTGCACATCAATCCCGACGAGAGGGCCACTGCGTGTTGCCACGAATTTCTGCGCCACATTCAAACAACGACTGCTTCCAGAACCGTTATTAAAATTCATATTTCTTCCAGCATTCGGACCACTATTATAATTCGTATCAACCTGGGTATCTTTGGTTCGATGGAGGAGGAGTCCTTGGTCACCTGTGATACTATTACGAATCGCGTAGATTTCATAACACGAATTGGGTTGTACAACGCCGGTATCCAGGTACCCAACACCAGAGGTCGCAACGTTTGATAAGTTGTTAGCAACGAGACCATCCCAACCTGTGTTACTTCTATATCCATCGTCCATGACGATTTCATCGACTCGCTGCAAGACGATTTGGGTGTTCATGAATGACGTTTCCCAATTCGTCCCGATGGTTAATCCTCGATGAGAGGTGGTGGAACCAACTGGACCTACCCAATGAATGCCTGTATTACCGGCCGCGGCAAATGCAGTGAGAACCTGTCCGTCGGTGTTGCCCACAGGAAGTCGCTCCGCGGTGTTGTCTGAGACCCCAACGAGCAAATCGCCTGCGGCCTGGATCAACAATTGGAGATTTCCTCCAAGAGGAGTTGAGTTGGCAGCCAGCGCATCCACATATTCCTTGGTGGCAATTTGGAGATTGGAAGTGGGGTTGACCCCCATGACCCCATTGGCAATAGTGGCATTGACGATGTTGGCGGTGTTGATGGATGCGGCTATGATGTTGGCAGTGTTGATCGCGGCATTGAATTCCACGTACACGTTATCAGCATTGAGATGGGTGACATGAAGATCGCGCACATTGAGGCTGGGTAGTGCGTAGACTACATCATAGCCGATATTGGTGGTGTTGTATGAGAGCACACCGAAAATTGGGCTCACGTTGACGGTGTTGGCGACAACGTGAACCTGGGTGGATACCTCGTTTGGTCCTAGAACCTCTGGAGGTGTGACTGTAGGGAGATTTGGATTATCGTTCCATTGAAAGGGCATAGTGAAAGGTATTTATGAGTCACTCAAGTATTCTTCTTAGAATGTGATGCTGACCGGGAAAAGCTTGAATGCTGCGAGCCCAGACTTTATGAGTATGGCTTGGTGCTCAATCCACACCGGCGGACTACAAGAAGCGGTAGTGGAGAAATTGATCTGAGCAATGAATGCGCCACTAATAATGTCAGTTGCGATAACGGCGACACTCGGTGTATCAAGAGCATAAAGTCTCCCGATACCATAGGTGTTGAGACTGCTTCCCACTGCAATAAAAGAGACTATGCAAGGCACCGGAGGAATGGTTGCATATTGAGCAAAATCTATAACCTCCGGATTGGCAATCTGTAATGTATAATTGGCCCACTGCCCAGTAGGATACGCAGTGATGGTACGATCTTTTTGATGGTATTCTTTGAACCTACTATTCGCATCCGTCGCAGCATAGCTTATCAAACATTTTTGATCGTATCCTGTTGGCATCGTAACCGCAGTGCTGTTGGCTTCCACATAAGTTTTATAAATGAATGTTCCAACACCTGGTCGTAAATCTGCCCAGGAAACGTTGTTGAATCCTTTTGGTATCCCCTCATTGACTCCGTTAGCATTGAGTAAGGTATTAGCCAAAGAGTATGCCACGTTCACAAAAGCAGTAGCATTCGCACCCTGATCTGAGTTGAACACCCAGAAGTATGAATTCGCAAGAGCCACGTTTGATGTGGTATCGAATATAAAGCGAAGGTTTGCCGGAGTTGTTAATGGTACTCTGGCGGCGTCCATCCTGCGGCTTGATGCCAACGTTGTCACGTTTGGATCGCCTGCGGTATTGGCATGAAGGGTAAGCCATATGTTTCCTGTTGGAGCCCCCGTTCTGAATGCACGAACCTCGATGCTTGTTAGTGGGCCAGCTACGTTTGGGGTGAAGCTTTGTGCAATTTTGGAATTGGCGAATGCTACTGTGCTATTAACACCAAGGCCAGCAGCAACCCCCGCTTGTATTGGAAAGAAAATGGCATTAGTAGTGTTTTGCTCTGCTCTACGATCAAGCGCACGATGAAGTATAAAACCTTTTAGCCCGTCCGAACGCTTGCGGATAGCATACACCTCATACCAAGTGTTTGCAATTACACTCCCAATATCCAAAAGGTTCACTGCACCACTTGAGGTAATGTCAATGGTTGCTGGCAACGTCCAACCAGTGACTACTTCCCCATCGTCCATTACCGCTTCATCCAAACCATACACGGTTAGTTGAGAGCCGAACCCGTTTGAGTTAGCCCCTCTGTTTGACATGGAGGTGCACATGACAAGACCCCTGAATACCTGAGAGACACGCCCAGAATAACGCACTCCTGGAGTCTGATTGGTGTCAACGATCACAACCTGTCCGTTTGTGCCCGTATTCAACGCGGCGTATGTGTTTGCTCCGGTACCCACAATAATATCACCCTTCGCATTGAAGGATAACTTATTAACAAGGTTGGCTCCTGCGCCTGTATCAACATAGTTCTTTGTAGCAACTTGCAAGTTAGTTGTTGGGTTTCCCGTTACTGAAATGACACCACTGAAAATGTTGACCGTTGACACATTGGCTGATATCAGGTTCGCCACATTTGCAAATAGATTGGTGATATTCGCTGTTGAAATGTTGGCAGTTCCAACAGTCTCATTGGTGATATTCGCAAAGCTGGCATTCAAAACCGGAACTGTAAGAGTGGTAATATTAGCAGAGGAAATATTCTGGGTGCCAACGGTCAAGCTGGTGATGTTCGCAGAGGACGCATTCAAGGTGGCGACAAATGAATTGGAGATATTGGCAGAGGTCACATTCAGAATTCTGACGTTGCAGTTATCGGTTGTGACCAGTGTGGCGACAAGCGCATTATGCTGTGATGTTCCAGTAACGGAGAGCGTGGTGATATTCGCAAAGCTGGCATTCAAAACCGGAACGGTCAATTCAGCAACGGAAAGAGATGTGATGGCAACGGTCCCGATGTTCGCAAATTGGATATTGGCAGAAAAAATGTTCGCTCGGTCACTAACCTGCAACAATCCTGTGATGTTGGCATTGGCAGACAGATGATCGGTACTGATGACGTTCGTGATTGTGGCGCCAATAATATTGGCTGTGGTGACATTCGCCGTCGAGATGTTTGAGCGCCCAACGGTTTCATTGGTGACGTTCGCTTGTGAGGTGTTGAGCACCTGCACATTGGCAGTTTGTACGAGGAGGGTGTTGGCAACGTTGACCCCCACCCCAGGATTAGAAAAGGTCCATGCCGCGTTCGAGACAACCTGTGGTCCGTCCGTGAAGTTGTTCGACACTGCGATCATCGCAGACACCGCGGTGACCAATTGACCGAATGTATTTGCTGTACTGATTTGATTGATAGACATTTATCCTCTACTCCTCAAGACGCTCAATTCCCCAATAATCTTCTTCAAATTGACCATCTCACGCTCAATGGATTCCAACCGTTGCTTGGTATCTTGGAATTCCTGCTTCTGCATGAGGGCTTTTCTGCGTTGTTCTTTATACCGTCCAAGCCCCGCGGTGTCCACACTCACCACTGCCTTAGACCTGAGGTCACGTACTAAATCTGGATTGTTGTCTATCTGTACAGTATTTAGACCATTCATATCACACCTACGATAAGGATGGGAGAGCGACAACTCTGAAATCTCGGATTCTTGGAACCTTTGTGGTATCCGTTGAAGCCATGACAACTTTGATCGTGAAATATTTGAAGCTACTGAACGATCCATATTGCACACGGTTATCCGCGATGTTGTCCACCCCAGGGGCGAACACAAATTCTTTCATATCATCCTGGTTCAAAGACAAATTGCTGGCGCCCTGAATGATCGTCATGGGTTGGTAACTCTTATTGTCAAACGTATCTGGGTCGTCCGATGAAAGAATTTTGTAATACACGTAAATGTTGGCGTTCGATGGTTTGTACGCCGTCATGAACACGCGGAAGTCCCCTGCATCCAATCCGTCTGCCAATGTCACCTTACGGGTGATGTAACGTGCATACGCTGGTCCCCCGGACGAACGATCTTCTCCAATAGACTGCACGTTTGCTGTAATGATATTGTTCCCTGTGATGGTCACTGTTGGCGCAGATGTGTACCCACTACCATTGGAGTCTACCACGACGTTTGCAAGAATTCGGTTGTTGCTGTCGATCTGAGTGTTGGCAACGTAGGCATTTGCACCACTACCACCTCCACCGGAAATCGTGACAGTCAAGTTGGCTGCGGTAACCCAGTTGTTGCTGGAACTTACAACAGTCAACGCAGAATTACTCAATGAAAGATTATTCACTAAGTTCTCGATTGCCAACAAGGACAATCGGTCCATGTCCACGATTGGGGACACGTCTTCATTCAAAGACGAAAGGAACAAACGCAACTTGAATGAACTGGCTGTACTGGTGGCCACGCGGCGCCCCAAAGTATCATCGAAGTAGATGTTTTCATCCAATGGGATGACTCGGTTCTCTTCCTTGACCCCGGCGGCCGTCGTGGAGGCAAACTCTGTATCAATGCTCGTATTTGGCAACAAGAGGTTGCCCGATGAAATATAGAACGTGTCAATTGGCACGTTGGCGGTGATACCATTGGAAGTGGACAACTGAAATTCGATGTTCGATTCCACCGATACATCAAACTGTGCGCTCAAGAGTCTGAAGGTCAAGTCCTCTTCCTGAATTGGATTCCAAGTCGTGGAATTCTGTGATTTGAACAATACACCCAAGTACGGCTGGGAAGAGATCAATCGCTCGGTGCCTAGAATCTTGTTGCCCATATGTGAGACGTACACTTCATACTTGACGGAGTTTGCCATGAGGACGATGCAGTATTCGGCACCTTGCTGCAAGAACACAGGTCCGCTGAAATCGATTTGTGTGTAGAGCGTGGCATCATCCAATGGGTTCAATCCTGCGGCATAGACGGCCGCCAGCGATTCCTCAGAACAGAGGTTGCAATCCGCGGCGTTGATAACCACGTCTGAACCTGGGATAACAGCCGATGAGTGTGGGAATCCGTTGACCACTGGGCGCAGTTGCATCTCCATTGGAATGTTACTGTCTGTGCTCTTGATGAGAAGACGCACTCCGGTCAACATAACACCAGAGGGATGGAATGTCTGATCGACCAAGAAGGTTTGTGCGAGTGGGTCCCAGTATCCAACTTGAACTTTACCCACCACGGCATCTGTAATCTTCGTGGTCACAGTGGTTTTTGTCTGGTTGAGTACGGTGCGTTGCACTGAAGGCACTCGGGTCGAGAGCACGGTGTTCTCCATGGTTTCTAGGAGACCTGAAGCTTGATACGTTACTGAACCGTTGGTGCCTGACCCCTCAAGTTCACCAGAGAAGGAATCAACCAACGTAAACTGGCGATCTCCAACACGGAAGCGTGTGGTATCATTCGATGGAATAACGAAAATTCCACACATTTCACCACGATAATCTGTCTGGAACTGACCAATAGAATACGCGGTGTCTGTTGATGGAACCGTGGTCAATGATGGGCTGAATGAGACGTTGCGCGTATTGGCATTGTATGATGTGACCACAGAAGACTGCCCGAGTCCTGATCCTGCGGTAAAGTAGATGGTTTTTCCCACCAAGAAGGTGTTGGAGAAAGCGACATTTGAATTTGCGATATCATGTGAGAGTAGAATACTAGACAGATTCGCGTTTTCAACAAATCCTGTGTTGTGGTAGTAACCAGAGATACGCGAATTGGCCCCACTGGTTTCCCCAATCAAGAATGTTGAGTTGGAGGAGTGCATAAAGTACGCATTAGCTACGTTGCCATCGTCTCCACCAGTCACACTCACGATGCTGACGTTCACATAGTCAGGTTCTTTGCGTGAAAGCACGACTGTTGCGAAGGCGCTGTTGGCACCACGGGCTGGGTCCCACACGCGCACCAGTTCTGTATCTTGATAGTTGTCCTTATAGACCACCGTGTTATCCGCAACCTTGACAATGTTTGGTTTGTTGCAGTATGTGGTGACGGCAGTTTCATCGAAGAATGTGTAGACGTTGGTGTTTGGTGCGAGCATCTTGGCAACAAAGAGCACTCCGCGTGAACGGATATATGGGATGACCGATACATCCTTGACTTTGTTTCCAATGGATTCGGTAATAACTTCGGTACCAAACTTAGAGATGGTGCTGCTGCGGAACTGGGTTTGTGTGATATCGGTGGTGCTGCGCTTGAGCACATTGCCATATACAGGAACATAGTGCCCCAAGGGTCCAAGCCATCCTTGATTCTTTGGCACGATGATTTTATCTGGTTGTTTCTTCTCTCCGTAAAATGAGGTCTTCCAATCATTCCATTCCGTTCCGAATGTGGTCGTACCAAACTTGAGGTTCGCGGTGCGCTGGTTGACGGTGAACGCCAGAGCTTCCCAGGCGTCTGCATCCCCTTCGAGGTTCACATGTACGTCAGGTGCTTGTGCTCGATCAACCCAGATGTCTGAAGTAGGGTCGAGCTGGATTTGCCCGATGAAGGACACGGTGTTGAATGGGTTGACATTGATGGCCTGTGATGCCACGGACTGATCGAGGAACGTCACCACGGTGTAGGGCAGTGTCAGGAAGGCACCTTTACGTGCGTAGTCTGTGGAATTCGTTGGCACAAGGCTCAAGAATAGGTTGACCGGCAAGAATGGTGGCCGTACTTCTCCATTCTGCTTATCGACGGAGCAGAGATAATCTTCGTTCAGCACATCTCCAATGGAGTGTCCCTTGAATGGATCAACGAGGATACCATTTTTGAATCGGTTGGCACCCGTATCATCTACAATTTCCATATTCTTTGCAGTCTGTTCTAATAGATTCAAAGATGTGTAGTATTCAAGGTTCGAGATACGCTTTTCTAATGTTCCGATATCGCGCATAGTGTAGCGTCGGTTATCGTTGTAGCGTTGACGGATTTCCTTTGTGGTCGCGGTGTACGGCGGCAATACCAGGGTATACAACGTCATGGAGTTGTCTTTATCCGCTGGGCTGACAGGGAACAAGCTTGGCACACCAGAGAGGACTTCAAATACTCGGTCGCGGGTCAAGATGATTTTGTCGATACGTGCCAAGTAGTAGGAGAAGTCTGTCTCAAAGGTGAGTCCTGAGATACCAAACAATTCTTCATCGAAGATGCCAAGAAAATCAGCATCCTGTCTGCGTGGTCGGAAATCGATGGAGTCACGGAGGTTGAATACCTGTCCTGTCGTGGCTGACGTGTAGCTTGGAATGTTCGCATAGGCAATGTTGGCAGACGCATACGAATCTACAGTCAAGTAACCCAACCCAGAGTGCGTCAAATAATCCACATAGATCACCACGTTACCTGTTGGTCCTGCGAACCCTGGCTTGAGGGAAATAGACGCATGATCGTAAGAATTGTCGCGCTGACCGTTGTCCAAGACATATCGTGAAGTAATATCCGCGGCAATGGCTACGTTACCATCTTCGATGAGGTTTGTCCCTACATCGATAACCTTTCGGAGAGAAGTCACATCGGCGGTAAAGAGGGACTGAGACTTGGATGGGTCCTTGAGGTTCACCCATGCTGAAGAATTTGCGTAAATAGTGATCTGGGCACCCAAGGTACCGGAACCCTGTGAGAACCATTGTACCAATCCGTTTGCATCAGCAATCTGGGTTCCACCAGAGTTCAATCCGCTGGCTACGTTAGCGATTCGTGCGGTCTTGCTACGGAGAATATTTCCAAGCGAGTGTGAATAAGGCAATTTGACTTTCACATACACATCTGCGCTTGAGGCACTGTTCATGTCTGGAACCGTGATGGTCCAGGTAGAGGTGTTACTGACGGTCGTGACAGTCACGGTGTTCCCACTTGGGTTGCCAGAAGAGAAGTTGATGACTTGGTTATTCGCCAGTGGGGTGCCTGTCGCATTCTTCACAACCACTAAGATATTATCCACGGCGTCTGAACCAGACAATGATCCATTGACGGCCGATGTGATGCCCGCGGCGCTGGTGATCGTGGTGACATTCTGAGTGAAACTTTGTCCTGTGTATACCTTGCGACCGAAGTATTCTGTGTTGGTCAATGGCAATCCACCAACTACAGATTGATCGGCGATGGTTGGATATGGCAATTCCATAATGGTACGGTTGAAACCCGTATCTGAGAGGAATGTCCCTTCATACTGATCGATCAAGAACGCTTCTTTGCTGGATTCAGACACGTCCATCTGTGTAGAGAATATGTGTTGGTTGACACTTGTGTTGGCATACACAATAGATTCAACATCCTTCATTTCAAAATCTAATCGGAAGCGTGTGGCAATGGTTGGAGTACCAAACGCAAATGTCTCGGTACCATGCAAGAAGGCTAAGTTGTTTGCGCCGTCATATGTACCGATTCGATGGGCTTCCTCCACATTAACCCCTGCATCTGTGACCACAGTAAACTTTACTCCTGCATAGGCATTCGCCACAGAGGAGAAGTTTGGTGCCAAATATATGCTGTTGGCAGAACCCGTGGCAGAGCAATTGCAGGTTTGACTCTCTCCTACGTTAGCATCAAACGCATAGGCTCTCCAAATAGAATTGATGATGGAAGAACCATTCGCCCCACTCTGATAATCCAGAGCGCGAATACGCAGAGTTCCTATCACTGTATTAGCCGCCACCGCAGAGTTAGAGACGGCGATGTTCGCTGTGCTCACGCAATGGAGCACCCCAGGCTGCAAGGTCTTGAAAGGAATTGGTCCCGCCAAATGGGTGACTTCAATCCAATTCTGATAATCGATGGTACTGTTGTAGTTCGTAACGTTGGCAGCAGTACGAGCACGTTCAGACTTGATAACTGTTGGTCCAATCGTCTCAAATTCATAACCCTGCACATACGCTTTGCCTGGTTCAATGATGATGTTGTAGGCATTGGCATAGGTTTCGTGAGGCGCGGTTGCTAACTTAAATGGACGAACGGTGAACGAACCTGACTGATCGTTGGTTCGACGAGCCAAGGTGTCTTCCAATGTAGAATACACTGGGTAGACCACCTTCTTGGTAAGGGTACCGTTGGTGACGCGCACCAATTCAATAAACTTGGTATCATCCGTTGAGGAGAGAGAACGCTTGACCAGGGTAAGGGTGATCTTGAAACGATCTGCCCCAGGTGCCTGGAAGTTCGTCGCGGCCTGCGCCGGGTCGAGCAATGACGCATCCTCTGTGGCATCCACTAAGGATTCTTCGATCTGAAGACCAATACGATACGTTGGGGTGTTGTTGAAGGCATCAAGAATGACAGTCTGAGGAGAGACTTGAACGAAGTAGCCGTTCACGTAGAACACACCTTCATCGATGCTGCAAATAGACGAATTGCCAAGAGCAAGTCCACTGACCACATCCACGAAACTGACCACATTGGCTCTGAGATTTGCAGTGACAGTCCCATCCTCTGTTCTGATTGGAAGTGTATCCGCGATATTGAATGTCGTACCGGAGACATACTTGACCACCAGCACGGTTGGGGAGGTGAGGGTTTCTGCGGCACCAGCAATCACGTAAGCACGAACACCCGTGTTAGCAGTATCTACCACGAACGATCCAATAAGATCGGTTACATCAATTTCATTTCCTGCGGTATCTGTTGATTCGATGCAGACATACTTTGTAGCAGTGGTTTCCAACATTGTCTGCCCACCTGTGACGATGGACCCATCTCTGAAAATGGCATTGCCAAATTTGGTGACTTGATCTTGGAGGATGCTCTGTGTTTGAGTCAGTTCTCGCGCCTGAACTGCAAAGCTTGGGCGAAAAAGAATCTTGTGAAAGTTCTTTGATGCTGCAAAGTCATCGTAGTACGGGGCTTGAGTCAAATCGATAGGCATGAAGTTACTCCCACTGGGTGATGATCTATTTATATGTTATTGTTTAGAAGTTCAGTACCACTTTTATCCACTCGGCTTGACCGTCGGATCGTGTGACTGGAGCACGATTTTCTGTATACACCAGGTCGCCTGTTTCATCTTCAATGTCTGGGTTGGTTGTGGCAACAACGGTGCGTGAAATGCCTGAGGTGTTCCCAACGAGAAGGTCACCTGGGATGATTGTTCCTCTTTCATTCGTCGTTTCGATGGCATTGGTGAATACGTCCGATACATTCGCGGTAAATGTAGCATAGGCAACGTTGCTGCCTTGATACACCACTTCATCTTTCAAGTAGGATGAGCCGGAAGTGAGGACGATTTGGCTAACCATCGTAACCGCAATGTTGGCATTTGCCGTGCTCACGGCTGTATTCTCTCCGTATTTATGTGGGCGCATGAGCACCCCAATCTGTCTGAAGTCATTGTTGGACGTGATAAGACCGCCTTCTGTGGAATCCACATCTCCAATCTTGACCGCAATCATGACGGCGTTGGCGCCCAACTCACGGGCTGGATTGAATCCATGACCGCCGTAAGGTGAAAGAATCGTGCGAATTGAAGCATTTGCCCCCGATCCCACCACACGTATACTCAGATTGCTTCGCAGGTATCCGCTACCTCGGTTCTCCAATGTCACTGCGATCACATTTCCGTTTGCGTTCACATTGGCTGTGGCATTGGCTTCGGCACCAGACCCTGTGATAGAAATAGTCGTGTTGGTGTTCGAGTACCCGTTGCCACCCGTGCTGAGAAGGAGTCGAGTGATTGCCCCAACCAAAATGTTATTAGCAAATCCAAAATACGCCGCGGTCTGGGTAAATGGCACAGGCATCCAGACACTTGTCAAGAATTTGCTGCTGCTGGGCACCTTATACATGTACTTCCAGGTATATCCATCTCCTGGGCTGGTGAATCCGTTCGCGCTGGTATAGTTGTTCGCTGGTTCGATAGTGGAATAGGCACCATTGGCGTTATCTAAGCACTTATAGACATTTCCGCCAGAAGCATACACATACATGGTGTTGCCGGATGTGAATTGTGTATTGCTGTCATCATCATATTGTGTCCATACCACATTGGACTGCCAATCGCGGCGAGGAATCACCAAATACACATCATTACCTGTGATCTTTTTACCACCGAAGAAATTATTGAAGGTATTAAAGAGGGTATTTTCGGTATCGTAAATTGGGGGTGCTGCATCGTTCGCATCCCATGCCCATGGGCGGCCAATCATGACGTAGCCTACCGCCGCATCGTTGGCAGAGGTGACGAAGCTATCATAGAAGGTAAAGGCGCGTTCGTACCCTAAACGCCGTGAGACACTGGAATAGTTAGGCATGGAGTTCCCTTATAATCGTGCAAGTGATCTATTTATGTGATCTAATTGGATGAAGTCTGGTACGTGTTCGCTATATTTGCTGATTCGCTGGTCACCCCTTCGATTTCAGCCTCGACTTCATATTCTCCCCACAACTTCACGCCCGCTGGATGTGCCAAATCTTTGAGAATCGTCTTGTACTTAGCGAGTTCTGTTTGGGAACGAACCACATAGGAATAGGTGGTATAGTACCCATCATTCTGTAATTTTTGATCTGAACTCAGGAATCCCTCTGTCGTTCTGAAACGTCCTTCACCCTGGAACAAGTTGCTCAACATGATAGCAACTGCTGTGGCTTTTCCGTTCCCACTGCCCGTCAAATCAATGATCGGGGTACTCTGGTATCCGTACCCGTGGTTGGTGATTCGTATTCTCTTGATCTTACCGACAGGTTCCTCCGTTTGAGACGCCAACAAGAATTCTGCACCGCCAGAGAGGACTAATTCCACCACGATGTTTGCGCCGGTGGCTATCGGATTGCCCGAACTAACGTGTACCGTGGGTAAACTATTCTGTCGATAGTTCATTCCCCCGATGAAATAGCGCCCATAGATGCCAAGCTTTCTGCTGGTTGAATCTCTAGTAAACGCGGTGTTGACAATCAAGTGCGTGGCATTCGTGATCGAACTGACATAACTTGATTCACTATTGATTTCGATACGATCATTGGCCAGGAGTTCTGTGGTGAAAAATGTGCCTACCCCAATCACTTGTACATTCGAGACCGCAGTATTCACCGTGACGTTTCCTGTGAGTCGGGACGGTCTCCAATGCACCGCTCTGATACCGGAGTTCGCAAGGTGGACTTCAGTGACTTCCGCTGCCCCACCAATGCCAAATCCTACGCCGGGAATATTCTCGAACGAAACTTCATCCCCCACCTGATAATTGATACCACCATTCTGCACATTCATGCGCCCCATGATGCCAAAGTAATCGAGAGGAACATTGGCAGTAGCGACGTTTCCATTGGCAGTATTGCCTGTAACCACAATGATAGGAGGATCAACATGCAAGGTTGGGGCTGGATTGAATACCGACGTGCTACTGGTGATCGTCACAGTGGAGATTGGCCCGACCCGTTCGATGGGATGCTTTCCAAGAAGAAAATCCGTAAAGGCAATTGACATGAGGGTATTGACGTTCTCGGAGACCCCTGGGGTGAAATAGAAATCAGGATCAGACATGACCACGTTTCCCCACAACGAAATCACATCTTGATTGATGGGATAGTTGTTTGGGTGGATCGCTTCTGAAGTATCGACACTCAACACAAATACATTCAATCCTGTGTTTGGTGTTGATGTAATGTACGCTCGTTGCCCCGCTTGGAACCCCACACCTCCATCAAGCACCGTGATGTTTGAGATAAGGGCGGAGAAGATTTCATCCACCACCGCGGTGGCCGCATTAGCAGGGAATCCGCCGGAAATCACCACCACATCACCAACGTTGTAAGACAATCCACCATCGATCAAGGTGATACCAGAGAGGTACGAAACTAAGCGACCATACACGTCCACATATTCCTGTGTATCAATATCGAATACCCAGCGTCCTTTTACCACTTCAAATTGTGTGAAGGTGCCTGAAGGAGAAGACACCCGCAAATCTAATTGTGTGATCGTATCGGACTCAATTTCCTGAAGTGTTTCTGTGATAGCAGACGCGCCAGAAGTTTGCCCAACCATTCTCACCACAATAGAGTTGGTATCAAAAAGACCCGTGAGTTCCTGACCTTGGTATTCAACTTTGATTTCCACTCCATCAGTAGGTGCGGTATCGAAAATCAAATACGGTTCATTGGGAGAGTGGCGGTATCCAGAGGACTGCAAGACTCCATTAAAGTAAACCACGGGCGTAGCGACACGCGAGGTTTCCAATGCGCGGAATCGAGTATTTGCCCCATCACCATATTGAATGGTCCACATGGTCGGATCAAGGCGAAGGGCGGGTGTGCCTGTCCATCCGCTGGTCGAGGCTCTAAGGATACTATCCTTTGGAAAGAACACATCAATGTCTTGGCTATAGAGCAAACGGAATAACAATCGCACAGCCTTTGACGTACCCTTGGCACGATACAGTTCCTTTGCGTGTTGGATAAAGAATGTAGGATTGGTCAAACGATCTGGCGGAAACAAAGGAAGAAATTGCTTCGTGAAGAACTCAATGAACGCATCAAGCGTGGTATCCAAGTCCATGTAGGTTGGAATGTTCTTGCTCAAGTCAATAGCGTTGCCTGTCTGATCCATCCATTCGTAGTAGCTCTCGACAAATTCTACGAATGTGTCATAGTCGCTACGAATAAACTCAGGAAGTTGTTGACGAACCAGTAATGAAATAGTATTAGCCATAGGAATTACCGAACAACGACCGTGATGTTGATTGCGCTTACATCATCTGAGTCCAGCAACAGCAATTGATTCTGCTGTGTCTCGATGATCGACGCCTCGGGTTCGACACTGATTCTGATATCTTCATCGTCCGTAAGTGATTCCACCACAGTTAGATTCGAGATAGTCAATTCGCCTTTGAAGTAATCGACGGTGCCGAGTTCAGGGTTGATATCGACTTTTTCTGAGTTGCTGTTGTAGTAGAACAAGCGCAACGTACCAAACTTCGACTGCACAACGGCGGATGCCGCGCCCTGTGATCCGCCACCTCCTGAGATGGTGACAATGGCAGACGTGTAGGACGTGCCGCGCTTGGTGACAGTAATAGTATCTATGCGGCCGTTCACGATAGTTGCTTCTGCCAAGGCGCCCGATCCATCTCCTGTGATCGTGATGGTTGGGGCTTCGGTGTAACCATATCCCGCATTAGTGATCGTGATGGAATCCACCCCAGTTGAGGAGTTAAAGGCTTCTTCGATGTACGCGGTGCGTAGTATGTTCGATGAATCATATACGCTGAATGCCGTAGACTTCAAGGCTCGTTGGATTGGTGCATGATGCAATTCTGTGGCGAAATTCACCACATAGGTTGTCTGCACATTGAGTGTTGGAACAATGCGCTTCTCCAGTCGCACAGTGGTATCTGAACCAATGATTGCAGACAGGGAATCATCCACTGCACGACCAAACTTTGAAATCACGAAGATGGCGCCGAACTGGTTGAATGTCAAATCCGTATAATCGACAATGGCACTTCTAACTGTTGCGGCAATCTGTGCGGTCGTCAAGAGTGTCAACTTTCCGTCCACTTCGACGGTGGTTTCAAACTTGAGGTACACATAATCGGGATCAACCAATTCTGGTGTGATCGTGAGAATAGAGATCGGACTCAAGATTTCCGTGGCAATCCTGATCTTCTCGGCATCGTTGATTATCACCCCTTCCTTTGGTGCGATGGAGACAAATACTTTGCCATACACCGGGGGAATATTGTCTTCCCCACCCCACACAAACACACTCTGGATATTCGGATACAATTGCTTGAGCAGTGATTCATAGTCCTTCTGAGTCACGGCTCTGTTCTGTGATGTGTACGCCAGTGGTGCATTGCGACGAATTGAATCATCTGTTTCCCGCTCCGCTCCACCAGAGGCAGAAGAGACCGCGGTGATTGCCACGTTCGAGAAACCATTGATGGACCCGGTAGCAAATGAATTCGCTTTGTTCGCATCGGCACCGTCTGTTGAAAGATAGCTGGCAATGACGATGTTTCCATTCGACAATGCCTTAGAGATTGCTCCGTCCCCAAACGTCAATTGATACTTATTGCTCGTTGAAGGGCTGAGATAGTAGGCGGCGGTGTTTGCGTCTGAATCTGTGATATCCGTTGAGAGGGTGAACACTTCCGAGGACGTATTGCTGCTGGACACCTGGACCACAACGAGTAAGGTGCTGGTGTCAATATCATCATTGGGTAGTTCAAACTGTGATGCTGGATTGCTGGTGGCGTCATACGAGAATGTAGCCACTTGAGGAGTCCCGGCTTTGATTTCCAATGAGGGGAATGTGAAAACCCCTGCTTCCTTAAACACAATTTCCGCTGCGGTGGTAACAAAGGTAAAGTTGGTTCCGTCAATCGCTTCCGATTGAAACTCAGTAAATCGATCAATTATCAATGAGGATTGTGTGTTTCCACCTGGAGGTGTCACGACCACATCAACAATAGCTGTGGGAGCCCTACGACTGACTGGTGTATAGTTCAGAGACTTGGAGTGTGAGAGCAGCGAGTTACGGACCTGTGCGGAATCGATGAACAATTCATTAGCAACCATGTTCGTGTAGAACGCATTGTAATATGTGTTGTACGCGAGAAGGTTGATGAGAATTGACAACGCAGAACCCTCGAAATTATAATCGAGAAAGGTCGATTGGGTGCTTAGAAACGTTTTTAAGTTGGTCTTGATCGTTTCAAATTCAAGATCGGTTATAACCAGTTTCTCAGCCATGTTACCTGACCCTTTCGAGGATAAAGTCTACGTTTAGTGGATTCGCGGAAGAATTGATGAATACGCGAAGCTTTACAAGATATTGGTTATGGTCTTCGTCCGGGGTGACAATCAACGATTGAATCGTGCATCGCGGCTCAAAGTTCTCAATCGTTTCCTCGATGAATCGGGAAAGGTCTTGAGCGGTAAACTCCGTCACGTTCTCAAATAAGAGCCTACGAATATTGCATCCGATTTCAGGATGAAATGGCACCTCATAGTGATTCAATCGAAGAAGATTCTTGATTGAGAGGATCACCGAGTCAGCATTATTCCTCAACACCAAATCTTTGCGGATCGGGTGAATGGTAAAATCCAACGGAAAGTCTTGGTAAATGATTGGTGTTGCCATATGCCTATTTATGTGTTATTTTGCAATCGGTTTACTGAGCACGTCAAGCACTCCGCCAGGATTCGTATTTTTGATCGTATCGAGGACAAAGTGAGCGCATGGGTTCTTGTCTAAAGCTTCTAGGGCCAGTGCGACGGCTGCGGCTTGCAGTTGATTCACACAATTTTGAAGGAATTGACTGTCCTTGTCCATGATGCCACGAATGAGGTTGGCGACCTGGACCATGAGGTTTGTAATATCTGCAATCGTCGCGGCCCCTCGCTCCATCTGTGATAGAACGGATTCAACCCGCCCCGTAAAGGTATTGAAATCATCTTGGGAAAACAATCCGGTGCAACCACCAATCACAGGGAGACACCCCTTTCCAGCTTCCAGAAGTGTCATCATGGACTGCATCTGTGTTCCGATTGCCATAACCTGCTGCAACCCCGGCGCTTGAATGCCCTGGCTTTTCAACAATCCAGACAAACGGTCCGTGTGCATCATGAAATTTCCCATCGAAGTACGAATGTCCTGTAGAGGGTCAGTGGAAAGGTATTGAGACGCATCAGCTTGTGTGATACTTCCGTCTGCCAACTCTCCAGTTGAAATGCTGGTCAATCGCGTTTCAACTCTAGTGAGGCTATCCCCCAGCACGTTCACAGAGTTTATCATAGGATTCGAGAAGAGGCTTCCAGGGTCAGTCGTGATCTTATCCACCAAACTCCTTGATACACTAGAAATACCGGTGGCAGAGGTTGGTAGCGTAGGAATAGGAATGCTGGATGAAATATGTGAGAAGTCTAAGTCAAATGCCATAATGCTCCTTACCCAACGAATACTGTTCCTGACCCCATTGCGGCGACTGATCCACAATCAATAGGATCGCCCACGCGCATAACAGGAGTCCCTTCACAAAACACTGTTTGGGAACCACCAACACCCATTCCTGGGTGTACACTGATAATGTTTGTATGCGGTGCCCATATATCGATGCTGGCACGGACCAATGGAAACCTTTCGACAAACACTGTTGATGATCCAGACGTGGCTGGTCGCGGTGGAAAATATGTGGGCCCAGCGGGATGTCCACTACAAATATCAATTCCCATTCGCACCACTGGTATTCCCATGTTGCCTCTAGTTCAAATTGATTGGCACACCCACAATATCGACTCCCGCACCACCAGTATGCGATTGCTTGGCGCCTGCTAGTGTGGTAATGTTCGTCCCCGCTGTCAATTTAATTTCCTGACCAGCTTCAATGGTGACATTCTTGGGGGTAGAGATGTTGATATCATCCAGAGATGTGATATTCAACTTGCCTTTGACATAGATATTTTTATCCGTCAACACGATTTCATACGCATTGTCTTTGATCTTTGTCACCATATCACCGCTCGGGTGCATTTCTATAAAGGTGCCAGATCGATGATAGATATGGACTCGTTCGGCACCTGGGGTATCATCAAATTCCAACACATGTCCAGATTCCGTTTCCATGACGCGATTATAGGGATAGACCGTTCCGTAGGGGGTTTGAGGTTCAGACCACATTCCTCCACCTGCGGTCGGTACCACTAATTCTACACCCAACTTCTTTTCCGCGACAATCGTATCCTCAATCTTTTCGTTTCGAGCTAATCGTGAAAAGGTGGGTTCGTTCAATCGTGCTGGATAGCGAGTCGGTGAGTGCCCAGGGAATCGTGGTGCACCACTCACTTCTCCATCTGTTCTTGGATCAGTGAATCCCACAGAAGGAGGTCCTAGTGCCACAGGGATACCAGGAAGAATACCCATAACGACAGGCACCTGCTGGTCCTGCCCGTCCAGGTAGAATCCAACGACCACATCACCTTCTTTGACTTGCAATGACGCATAATCGTTCAAGGGCACCATGACATATGCCCAGGGAAGGTCTGCTGTTGGCACCAATGCCTTATCGTGCGTGTGAGACCCTAGAATACGCACCCGACAACGCCCAACTTTCTTTGGGTCTTGACGACTTTCAACTACCCCCGTCCACCATACAAAACGATCCCCAAGATTGGCTTCCATTATGATTGCCTCAACTTATCAATGAATGGTTTGTCTTCCAGTGGTGGTGGTAGTGGTGCTTGAATAGAATCCTTTGAGAGTTCAATGATGCAGATATGCTTGTTACGATCTATCTTGTGCTGAACCGCTGTGATAAGATAGTTACCAGAGAAGAGAAAATCCATAGGTTTCTTTTCCTCGGTTCCGATTGAAGCAGAGGGAAGATTTAATGACACCACTTGCCCGACGCGCAGACCCAAATTACCAGGAAGTGAAATCTTCATTTGAAACCCATGTAATGCGGAAATGTAGGCATTTCTCTGAAGCATCCAGGTTTCTACTTTCAGGGTATCGACGGCCACGCGATAATACGCATCATGACGCTTATTTTGCTCCACCCGCATACGATCCTTGCATGGTTGCATGAAGGTATTGGTATTGGTGTGCTTGGTTCGCCCAAAAAATTCAATACCGTCCAGGTCCATCACCTTAAACTGTTGATCGAGAATGTTCACTCGCATCAGTCTGCTCGCATATGATCCAGAAGAGATAGAACGAAGCAGGTCAGGCGCATTTGTGAGTTCATACGCTTCGGCGGATTCAAACCTCATTTGTGTATCAGACTTCTCTGCTTTTTCCCGCGTGGTTCCCGCCAGATTCATCGGCATAAAATTGATAACCTGAACTGGTGTCTGTTGCGTCAATAGTTCGATGGAATTGAAATGGTAGCCCTGGCTATCCTCAAAGAACATGAACGAACATCCTGGCGCCGCGGAAGTACGCGCCATTCGTGCAAGCCAATTAATTGTGTAGAATGGTGTCCAGAACGGAATCACTACATCAAAGGTTCCTGTGGTGGAAGTCAAAGCTGCTGTCGGAAATTTCTTTGAATCGATCTTTAGATACTTCGTGGCAATATCCTGAACAATTTCAGAGATGGTTTGACCTTGGAATGAATGTGAGATCAACGTCGATTCACTGAGAACCACTTCCTCAGAACAAAAATTCAAGATATAATCTTCTGAACTAGGGGAGGCTTTGCTTCGGTTTGTGATCTTATACACACGAAATGTCTTTTGAATCTTTGTGGGAGAAGAGGGTTTTGTCACCGCGAGGGAAATGTATTCCCCGCCGACGATAGGCAAGAGATTGATAATGTCATTGGTATCGCTAATAAACAACGTTCCGGTCATGGTGTTGCTGAACAAATCTTCATACAAAATCAGTTCACGCATGACCTCACGAAGGTCCACCACCCTACCACTCGAACCAGTGATGGTCAGTTCGTCTATTTGGTAGTCTGTTGCCGCTCTGATGCCCTCTTCAATTGGCATTATGTCAACAATCCTTCAAGTTCAGCCACAAGTTTTGGAATATGAATGTCCTCGATAAGAACAATATTGCGCTTCGATTCATTGAGGTCCAATTCATATGTATACGCATCAACAACCGCACGGGTCGTGGTGACGGTTACGGTATCTCCGTTCGCAAAAGTAGTCACCACAGGCGAAGGACTGGTAAGAGTGTCATACTTCGTCTGATCGATAATAAATGTGGCTTCGCTAGTATTTCCCAACGAATCCACCTTTGTTTCTGTCATGGTGTAGTGGTGTGTGTTGGACGACGCCGCGGCTACTGAGCCGTACTTATTCACGATATAACTGACGAGATTCTTGTAGTCCTTGGGCCAGTCAAGCAACGGATCGGTGATGTTATTGATGATCGTGACGACCCAGTGATAGTTCGTGGAACCATAGATTTTATCTGCGATAGACTCTGGGGTTTCTCCCTCAAAGATTTGATAGGGATAGAACATGCGTGTGTTTCTCAAGAGATCAGCAATCGGTGCGGAACGACGGAAAATATCCGTGACGAATTGCATCTCACCTGGCTGCGGCGAATCATTCAAGGAATACCCGAAATAAGGAAAATTGGCAAAGTAAGAGGCTGGCATTTAGAATCCCTTTTCTACAAGGTGCTTGGTGATGAATTCCAATTCCTTGAATTGCAGTGTCATTCTGGTGTTGACTGGGCTCTCATCGCTGTAGAACGCGGCACCAGATGGGGCATAATCCACCGTGATGTTCTGTAACACGCAGGTTGAGATTTTTCCCATGGTTGACACAGAAAACTTGATATCGAACTCCGCTGGTGGAACATAGTAACGACCCAACCCAATTCCTTTTCCGCCAAGCATTTCCGGTGCGGAATGGAACTTGAATTCCTTGATGATGTTTCTAATCGTCTGAGCATCGTCGGCTGATTTTGGAGCAAACAGAAAATCGAAGGTGAACTGTCTCAGTTCGGGTGAAATGTAGATCACGTCGATTTGTGGATTCACTGCCAAACCAAGGAAAGACGCGCCCAGTTCTGCACCTTGTCCAGAGACTTCGCCTAACGTTTCTGCAACCACTCCACCCGCAGCCCTAGCGGCAGGGGATTGAAGACTTGCCAACACACCAGCTAACCCACCCTTCTTAGCAGCTTCCGTTGAAGATCGATAGAGGGCTGGGGCTGAACTGATAGCTTGTGCGACACCCATCCCAGGAATAGCAGAAAGGCTCGCATCTTTGTACCCATTGGAAAAACTCCAACTCAAGGTATCTGGCATAAACAAACGAATGGCAGCTTTGGTGCGCTGTGTCTTTCGACCAAACCCAACGTTCGTTCCCTTGATATTCCTCTGGATGTTGCGGGTCTGTGTCGCGTTGATCTGAGCGGTGGAGAGGATCGGTCTGTTGTTTATCATGGCAGCTTCGCTGCTCTCCGTCTTGAACGAGGACAACTTTTGCTTATTGATATAGAAGGTTATGAAGTATGGGTGGCGTCGGCGCAAACCAAGGTCACTGGGGTAGCTCATGTAATCATAGTCATACTCTCGCTGGTCGCGCTCATGCTGGCGTCCCTGGCGTTCGCTTTCGGTACCGCTGACGCTATTGCCAAAGTCCTCGGCGAACTTCCCTGCTTGCGCTACCTTATCCTTGAATTGATCTATAAGTCCCGGTTCTTCAGCCATAAATAGCCTCCGTTGGTATTCAGTCTATTTATATCACCATGGGGAACCTATGAGAAAATATCATCAAGGTTGGTTCAAACCTGAAAATCCACAGAAGTACGCAGGGAATGTGGACGAAATCATCTATCGATCTGGGTGGGAGCGTCAACTGATGATAAAGTTTGACACCACACCCTCCGTCGTACTCTGGAATTCAGAAGGTCTAGCTATTCCCTATTGTTCTCCCGTTGACGGCAACACCCACCGCTACTTCCCCGATTTCACCATCAAAGTGAAGGACAGGAACAATGTGGTCAAAACCTACCTAATAGAAGTCAAGCCTTTCGCAGAGACCCAACTTCGTTCCCAGGGCAAAAAGACAAGAAAATTCTTGGCTGAGGTCGCTACCTACGCGGTCAACCGGGCGAAATGGGCCGCGGCGGATAAGTTTTGCCAGGAACAAGGTTGGGAATTCCAGATTGTCACAGAGAAAGACCACCCCTTTGTGTAGCGCATAAATAGTACCATGGCGACAATCATCAAACAAATTCACGAACAAATTGAAGCAAAACAGATCGATACGTCCTCGGCGTTCGGTCGTTCATGGCTTCTTCAATACATGGCAAAATTGAATCCGTCCTATCGAGATCGGTTATCAATTGTACAGGACCGCGAGCAACAACGCTCCCGAATTATGATCGGACGTTTCTATTTCTTTTTCTATAATCCCAAGACGAAGGACAAGCTTTCGTACTGGGATAAATTTCCCATGGTGATTCCTATTATGCCCTATGATGATGGGTTCCTTGGATTGAACCTGCATTACATTTACCCCAAGGATCGCCTGATTGTGTTGCAGCAATTGAGTAGAACCATGACGGGTCCAGTGGGGGATGAGAAGACACGTCTTCGTTTATCCTATCCGTTGCTCAAAGCGATCCATACAGCGTATCGTGCAACCCCTTGCATTAAGCGTTATCTCAAGCCTCATATCATGTCTAGGTTCGTTGAAGTACCCCCGTCTGAGTGGCACATTGCTGCGGTGCTTCCCGTTCAGAGTTTTGCAAGCAAGACCATCGTGCGTAAACAAGAAGTGTGGCGAGACTCGAAGGAGAAATACTAAAATGGCTGGCGTCTATACCGAATTCCTCTCATTCCTCAATCGCTATGGAGTCGCTAAGACTTCACACTTCAGACTATTCGTTCCCCAGGTCTTCAAGGGGGATAAGTTTAGCGACATTGGGAGAGTGTTAGGTCTTCGTTGCGAGGCGACAGAGTTGCCTGGGCGTCAATTGGTATCCAATGATTCACGAACCTATGGACCAACCTACAAGACTCCGTATCAATCGTTGTATCAAGAAATCACACTGAACTTTATCGAAACGGGCGACTTTCTCATTCGTAACTTCTTTGAAGCCTGGGTGAGCGCAATCTATAATCCCCTAAACAATCAACTCGCCTACCCTTCGGAATATCGAAGAGATGTTGAACTGACTCAGTACGATGTAATGGTGTTGGATGCCACGTCTCCACGCTCTAGTCTTCGTTCTATTGCCACATGGCAGTTACGCAATGCGTTTCCTACTTCGATCAATCAAATGCCCGTGTCCTGGGCAGAAGATGGATTGCATCGCTGCACCGTGACACTCGCCTATGAGTGGTATGATTTGATCCCTGGAGATAAACCTGTGACGCCGACTGTTGGTTCGGCGCCTGTTCCACCAAGAGGAAGTGCCAATACCTAATTTAACAATGGAGTATTATTATGGCGTTGCCGAAACTAGCAGTCCCGCTCTATGATGTGGTGTGCCCATCCGGTCTAAAGGTGTCATTCAGACCTTTTCTGGTGAAAGAAGAGAAGTTGCTGATGATCGCTATGCAGTCTGACGAAACCTCAACAATTCTCAACTCTGCCAAAGCAGTCTTGGAAAATTGTGTGGGGGCGATCTCCGGCATTGATGTTGACAAGCTTCCCCTCTTTGATGTGGAATTTTTGTTCCTGAATCTCCGTGCCAGAAGCATCGGGGAAATCGTCAAGCTGAAGTATAGCTGTAACCAGCGAGTGGTGAATGCGAATACCGGCAACACAGAGATTTGCAGTGCGTTATCTGAGTATGAAATTGATTTACTGAGTATCAAACCTACGTTTGGCACTGGGCATAGTAAGTACGTGCAATTATCCGACGCGATTGGTGTAACCCTGCGGTACCCAACGTTCAAGTCCTTCCGCAGCATTTCACGAAAGGATTTACCAGCCGAAGAAGCCTTTGCATTCCTGGCTGAGAGTATTGAATCTGTCAGTGACTCTGAGAAGGTCGTGTTCACAAAGGATGAAACGCCAGAAGACGTGGTAGCGTTCGTGGATGAATTGAACAAGAAACAAATCGACAAAATGGACAGCTTTTTTGACACAATGCCAAAGATTGAGAAGGCTATTCAATTCAGGTGTCCGAAGTGTCAATACACTGAAGAAATTGTGGTGCGAGGCTTAGACAATTTTTTCGTCTAATCCTGAGTCATGATAATTTAGCGAATTACTACACTACGACATTCGCTTTGGTTCAGGATCATAAATTTTCAATCACAGAGCTTGAAAACCTCATGCCCTGGGAAAGACTGATTTACCTGACCCTTGTTGAACAGCGTGTCCAGCGGGAAAATGAACGCATCAAGAATGTAAACGCACAGAATCTCAACGCACAAAGGAATAGGCACTAATGGCGAACGATCAAGATAATTTTCAAGACCTTAAAGATCAATTCAAGGACATGCACGATGCTTTAGATAAGCTTGCGCCAGCGGTCCAAGAACAAGCCAAGGTCACAGAAGAAGTCGTCAAGGAAGCGAAAGAAGAAAAGAAGGAAAAGAAACAACAAACCAAGAAAACTGAAAAACTCGCCACCGACGAAGCCAAGGATCGTAAGAGTATCCTCAAGGCTATGCAAATGCAGTTGCGTAAGACACAGATGGAGCAGGGCGCATCGATGGCAGATGTGGCTGCTGAACATTTAGCATCTGGTGGTGGTTTGGCTGGTGCAGCAAAAGCTGCGGTGGGACTTAAAGTTGGTCAATTCAAGCACAAGTTCGATCCCCTCAACCTCATCAAGAAGATCACTGGTGGTTCTAAGCTAGCGGTGGCACTCGCTGGTAAAGTCATGGGTCGCTCGGAGAAATCGGTGCGTTCCTTTGCTGACCTGGCCCCTGGAATGGACTTGCCCACACCATTCTTTGGAAAGGGAAAGGGGTTTGGTTCCCCTTCGTTGTTCGGGGAGGGCAAGGGCGGCCGCCACAACATTGACGGAGGAAGTGTCTTAACACAAATCTCTCGAACGCTCTCACAGATGTTGGTTCGTCTCACTAACATCGAAACAATTGAACGTCTCAGCGCGAAGCTGACCCAAGAGCAAGTAGATGCTCAACGTGATGCTGAGGCAGAAGCCAAAGCCAAGATTAGCCCAACGAAGTTTGGTGCCTTCAAAGAGAAGCTGAAGGAAGGGGAGAATTTCTTTGAGAAATTGTTCAAGAGTTTCAAACTTCCTCTGCTTGCAGCAATTGGCTTGCTCGCGGTCGCGGGGTACATGCTCTACAAACAATGGAATAACCTCAAACTATCTTTCGGATTACTGAAGGACTCTGCGGTTGAAATGTGGGAAGGTGTCAAGAATGCGTTTTCGTCTGCGGGTACATGGATTTCAGACGTAGCACTGAAAATCACTGACACGATCAAGGGCATCTTTGAGAGTATCGTGGATACGGTGCAGGACGTGCTCTATTCTGTAACATTTGGAAAGTTAGGGAAGAAGTCGCCCTCGGCGCAAGAGAAACAAGTAGACTTGGAGAAACGAGCATCCGAGGGAGAGGGTTACGCGCAACGGAAGATTGCGGCACAAAATATTGAAAAAGAAGCTGCCCCAGGAGAGGCGGCCGCCGCAGTGAATAAACACGTCTCCTCATTCACTGGCAAGATTCCTGCGGAGTCCAAGTTGAGTGCTGCGGAAAGTTTGAAGCGTGGAGATTATGACGCAGCGGCGGTCGGTGCCTTGATGGGTACCACACCAATCTCTGGTACATCAGAACAAAAAGCTGCCACAGGTGCGGTCACTCAATTAGTTGCCAAGTCCTATGGAGAAGTCTTCAAAGATGGTGAAGGTAATCCACTCACTCCATCAAAGGATACCCCTGAGAACCGTGCCACACGATTGCCCGTCATGGTGCGCGAAGCGTCACGATCTTTAGCACAGAATCTTGAGACCGTCACAGCACCAACACAGGTGGCTGAACCTTCCACAATCACACCATCAAGTGTAGGCACAAGTCCTACCGAGTTGCCTATGCCGATACCTATGACAGGAATGAGCCTCAACCAGGCGGCTGAGAACCAACGCAACTCAGAAGTAGCAGGAAAAACCGGTGCAGCCGGGGTGGCAGCGACGGTGATTAACAACGTAAAAAATAACAATTCCTCGGTAACTAACGTGCATCAAAATATGCCTGACCCACGTAGCGGAGAAACCAGCTACCTACGGGCCCAGGATGCCGCCTTTGCCCGATATTAACACTAGGACTCACCTTCTCCCCAAAGACCCCTCTGAGACCCTTCTGCGCCCTTTCTGAGGGCAAAAAGAGAGCCATGGAGTCAATTAAGATCCCATGGCTCTCATTCCCCTCTCGTAAAGGTACTGACTACTACTTACTCACCATCGGCTGCCAGGTTTTCAAAGAACTTCAAATCCTCGGCATCCTCTGCATCGCTTTCAACGGCGACTTGAGAAGTCACGGGCTTTGTTGCCACTTTCACTCCTGCGTCTGGGTCAGAGAACGTTTGTCCATCCGTCTGTTCTGCTGTGGTGGTTAATACGGCGGTGCCCAACACCTTTGCCAAACGCGACTTGGTTTGTTCATGGGTCTTGAAATTCTTTGCCGCGATGATTTCGAGCAATGAATGTTCCGACTTCCAAATCTCTTCCAACTTCGCTTCGTCGGTGCTGACCGCGGTCTGAGCGGCAAATTCACTGGAATCGTAGTTGCGATAATCGGCAACTTTACGGGCTCGCAGCTTAAAATTCGCGCCTTCCCACAAATCGAATGGGTTGATGGGTGCTTCACCGAATGCGGCATCCGGGTGCATCTTCTCAAACACCTTATCGAAAATCTTCTTTCCGAATCGGAATAACTTGACCTTGCCTTCGTTCTCTGGCTTGGAAGGATCGGCCACGACAAGAATGTTCGCCGTGTAAGACAGCTTGCGCTTCCTATCACGGACCACAGCCTTGTTCGCTTCGATGCCTGAATTCCAGAGTAAGCTGTTCGCTTCGCACACTGGGCACTTCTGTTCCACAGTGGTTAAGCACAGATCGATCAGCCATCCACCCGGACCTCGAAAGGCATGGGAGAATGTACGCACCCAAGGCAGACCATCTTCCCCATCTTGCGGAGGAGCCGGGAGGAAACGAATCACGGCGTGACCGTTACCAGCCTTATCGACTGATAGTTCCCAAAAGCGGTCATCTTCGCGCTTGGTTTGTGTGGACTGTTGAATCGCAGCGGTGAGTTGTTCAACTGAACCGCGGGATCGTTTGAGGGCTGAGAAACTGGTGGGTGTAACTGACATATAGAACCTCCTGTTGTTTTATGGGAAACCCATATATGGATGCTATTGTACTCTTTATTTATGCTTTTGTCAACTTCATTTTGAGGGTTTCGCGTACTTTTTTTACATCAATACCGAGGAACGGTTGATAGGCGGTACACTTGTGCGCGAAGGTCGGAAACAGAATGGTATCGGTAAGTTTTTTGTGCCAAAGCGGTAGGAAACCTATCGCAGCATTCAGGACCACCAAGGTTTCTTTATGGATGCTGCCTTGCGATGCTGCTCTGAGCAACGCGGGGTAATCCCCATCCGTGATCTTCAGAGCATCCTTCAGTGCGTCTACCGTGAGTGTTCCGGTAGAATCTGCCAACGTCATCTCGATATCTTCACACACCAAATACATGAGGGATTCTTTGATCCGCAATTTCTCACGGGCAATCTCCTCAGCTTCCTCAGCCAGAAGATCACGCACCCAGAGTGAATCACGTTCAAAGAAGTTTGCAGCAATAAAAAAGGCGCACTCGTCTTTATCCGGGTGCACCTTCGCAAGCTTATGAAAGAACCAACGATCTTTGCGGGTCTCGTAGTTCGCGGGAGTGATGTTCTTGACTTTTCCGTTGTACTTAAAATAGTCGTAGGTGCCGGGAGTGAAATGTATTTTGAGCGCCGTGTACATGACGCAAGCTTCAAACCCTGTGAGCATAATTAAATTGGCAGCCGACCTGCCTTCTTTCCACGCACCTTGAGAAGGTTCGCGTCTTGAACTTCCACGGTCAAGTCTGCGAGCACTGCTTTGGTCAACAGGCTTGAAGCCACTTCGGACTCCATGCCTGTTGTTTCACAATACAATAACAAGGCATCCCACAACCCAACCTTTTTATGGGCCGCGTATTCGCGCAACATGAGAGAGAAATTTTGTATCTCTTCTTTTGTTGGCATGATGCTATTTTCCCAACTTCTTGAGTTCTTCATCGAGACGCTGCATCTCGCCCTTGAACAGAGTGAGTAGCGCAATCAATTGATCCATGGACTTGAGCACTTCTTTGACTTCAATCTTCGCCATATTAGCCTTTCAAGAGCGTTTGCCCTGCTTGTACCAGAGGATGGGTCTTGATTGAATCTGCCTTGGCAGATGGTTCCAAACAGCGAGCAATCCAGGCTCGGTCTATCCCAGGATAATATTTGAGCACCTGAGTAATCAGGGACAAACACTCCACCTCGTCTGATACTACCTGGACGGAAAGCATATAATGCTTTGAGACCGGCGTGTTGATAAACTGCATGTCATCTAGTGCCATGTTACTTTACGACTGTCTTGTACAGCTTTTCAAACTGTTCATGTTCGGCCACAACTTCATCGAAGTTCTGCTTGTGGTACGTCTTGGCTAACGCATTCACCAACTTCTTTGGAATCTTGAGGTCTTCGGCGACCTTCTTAATCACTTCACGAAGATACTCCGATTCAGCCTCGGCGCGAAGGTGGCTGTCGGCCGCGTCCTTCAATGCCTTCTTCAAGCGACCCTGTTGTTCCTCAGTCAAATTCTCGATATGCACCACTTTCACTGCCATCATACACCTCCTATGAAATGATTAAACACACAAATTTATGTAGGTGGTACGATGCCCATAGCAACGTTGCCACCATCACAACCACGATCACGTAATAGATCACATCTGTTCCTCTATCGCCTCTATCGTGCGTCACGGCTTTTCTCCAAACACATTCCACTTATCAAAATCCGTCTCTGTTGTCCATCCTTGGAGCAGAGAATATTGGTGCGCGTCCCTACGTTGTTCTAGGGTTAGTGGAACGTATCCCTTCGCCGGGTTCATCCAAGTTTCACGAAACTTTTCCAGCCACGCTTGTTTTTCTTGTTCCGTCATGGCTTCTCCTCATAAAACAAATGCTTGTCTATCTTACCGACAAACCTCTTTGAATAACTCCACTTAGGGTGGACGTATTCGGCATGATAGTAAGACGCATTTTTATACTTCACCATTATATCACGTTTCCAATAGGATTGCAAGACCCTATGTGCGATGTCTTTTGAATCCTTCCAGGCTTGGGCTCCTGGTTTCTTCAATTGCATCTTACAGAAGAATGTGAACTGGCAGACTTTGACTTCCTTGACGATATGTGCTTGTTTAATGACACCACAGATCGTCTTGGGGCGACCTTTCGCTCCCACACGATTCATGATAACAATAGCTACCGCTTCTTTGCCTAGTTCAGATTGATTACCGGCCTCATAGTACAAGGCTTCAGCCAAACACACTTCCTCTTTTTGATTCTTGACAACCTGATAGTTCCGTTCCACAAACTGAAGTTGCGCCATATTCATGAGTTCTGATTGGTCATGGGCAATGCACGATGCAAAAAACACACCTGAGAGGAGAACCGCTGTGAAGATTGTTTTCTTCATTTTGTCTCTTGCTCCAAATAATATTGCGCGATGCACTTGTCTAACACCGGAAGATAGGCGTCCTTCTTCTTCAGGGTCAAGGTGCCGTGTAACTCACCTTCAACCGCCGTGGCAAGTAACACCTTTTGAACCGGGATACCTGTGCGCTCTTCAAACATCTCCGCATAGGCAGAGGTCTGAACGAAATAATTCAAAATCCACTCTTCAGGCTTGATGTATCCAGCGGTTTTGATATCGAGAATTACAATGTCGCCGTCCCATCGCACAATCGCGTCACAGCGTCCAGCGAGACGAAGCCGATCAGAGTACAACGCTTGTTCGATACAGTAGACTTCAGAAATATGTTGATCGAAATGTCTCTTGAGTTGAAGGAATAGCTCCTTCATGGTGGGCATCATACCTAGCCGTTCCTGCATCGTCATGGTATTCAACAAATACTTTTCACATAGCAAGTGAACGTAGGTTCCGCGGTCCGCACCTTTTTTGGTCTTCTTATCCGCTTCTACTGCACCCACTCGGGCCCGCCATTTGGCAATCGCCTCGCGGGACAGAATCCCCGCCACAGAAGACGCGGAGGGGTAACGTTTTCCTTGAGGAGTTTGATACCACCGTCCCAGGTCAGTCGTGACTGCGGGAAGGTGATAGTCCAATCCGGGTACCTTGATATGCTTGAACGCCATCAGACTTGTCTTGCCTTACGACCGAATCGTGTCTCACGTTGCTTCCCACTATTGTAGTGCCGCTCAATGGGTGCCAGCACATGATTCGTGAAATCAGAAGGGGGACGATGCACACCGAGCACCACAGGGTCACCGATGTTCATTTTCAAAAACGTGACTTCATATTCGGGGTTCTCGGCGAGAAACGTCTCAAGCTGGGAAATTGTCATGAACCGTTCCGTAACTTCCCCGGTTGGCTTGTGAAGGATATCGTAATTAGGCATTAGTTCACCTTGACGAAACCCAATGGGGCAATGACTTGCGTGTAGGTAGGATTCTCTCTCAGAAATTTTTGTAAATCACTGAAGGACATATTCGGCAGATTGTCATGGGCCCCGGTTTCAGTATTCTCGACAACATAAAATGGCATGTTATTTCTCCTTGTATCCTTTCGCACGTTTCTCTTGCACCAACTTCTCATAGATGTGGACAGCCGACACGATTGGCACCGGGGCACTCGTCTTTACCCCCTCATGATGCTTACCACCAATACGACCATATTGAAAAGTTACATCGTATCTATGTAAGGAAACTTCGACGATCTGTACCTTGTATTCCTTGTCGGACGTACCTTCCTGATAAACCAAGTGGATACTTCGCACCACTTCAGCTAGATCATCATGGGTCTCCGGCTTCACGGCTGGAGTGAGTTTGTGTCTCGGCATCAGCTTTCGCAATTGCCTTTCCAAGGCTTCGCTTAACTGACTCATAAATCGATCACCGTGACAGGATTTCTCGGCTGATAATGCACATCACATACACACACATTATAGAATTCTGTGGTCCAGACAGGCGAAATATACTTTCCATAGCCTTCGTGGATATGTCCGAAAATGTGAACCTTCGGTATAACACGCTTCACATGATACAGAAGATTCACGTCTCCCACATGCTGGTCTTCACCAACATGAGGATCAAGCACCACATCCAGAATTCCCTTTGGAGGACCATGGGTGATAAGAATATCTATACCGTCTGGAATTTGTGACCAAAGCCGTTCAGAACGATCACCATTTGGGGGATAATCAAACGCCCATGGGGAAGGTTCATAGATGGAACTGGAATACGGAGAACCAAACACACGATATCCTGCAACCTTTGACTCTTCATGATCCAGGTACACCGCAGGGGAGAACTCTTCCTTACACCAAGGACGATCCCCTTCACAAGCCACGTCATGGTTACCGGGAACAATAACTTTATACTTGTGGGGTTGCTGATTGAACCACTCGGCGAACTGTGTCACTTCGTAGCTCTTGGCTCGCATGGAAAAGTCACCGGCGCAAATAAGCATATCCCCTTCAGGGATTGTCAAGCGTTTGTGATACCCATGTGTGTCTGAAATTGCAACGATTCTCAAAATGACTCCTGTTGGAGACCGTCTTACTGGACGTTCGCGGTGATCTAACTTGATCTAATAATTGTGCGATTGCCAGCAAGACTCTTCCCCGAAGATTAGCCTGCCGCAACCATGAGGTCGCTAGCAGTGAGTGTCACGGCTGGAGGCGCAATCAAGCCACGCTCTTGAGCGTAGGCTGTCATAGCATCAACATTGGTAAGCTGATAGGAGACGATCTTACGACCTACTCGATTGCGCCTAATTTCCGCACCAATTTGCTTCAAATCCCATAGGTAGGCTGAGAAGCGATCCATGACGATATGTGTACTGAGGAGCGTTTCTAGTTCTCCCACTGGGGCTTCATGCCCGTCTAACAACACCAGCAAAATCTTCTCTGCTTGTGCGGTTTTCTTATTTTTACCTCTTGCCATCTGAAATCTCCATTATGAATGGTGAATTGTATCACAACTGCGGTACATTGTCAACTACTTTTTCTTCTTCTTTTTCGCCGGCTTTTGTGCGGTCACTTTGCGCGGTTTTCGCAAGTGCTTTGGTCGCGGCACCTTCGGGGTCTCCGGGCTCCTGAAATTCAATGCCACTCCATCGGCGCACATGGTAATTGCATTACCTTTTGCCACCCATTCATCCACCAAATCCTTCAACTCAATGCGGGTGATTTCCTTGGGGGCTAACAAATCCTTATTCATCGTCACTCACTCCTCTTTCTTTGGCAGATTCTTCTGCCTTCCGGTCATGATACTTCCTATTACCTTCGCACCATGGACAACCTCCATGGTTTCGGCAACTAGAATCGAAAGCCTTTGACTTACGATACGGCGATCTCTGTTCCTTCTGGTGCTCTATGGACTTGTCCAGGCTCACGGACGTTTTCCTTTCCTCGCTGCCCATATTCCTTCTGGATTGCGAGCTTTGCCGCTGTCGGCATGGTTGAATACTTCGTATAGGTCATTGCCTTCTTGGTGGAAAGCCATGATCCAAATACTGCCCTTGTTCCTTTGCCTTGCGGCGAATCTGATTGTGCCATCATCTATCCTTTCTAAAATTAAAACGCTGCTTCGCCGACTCGACCTGACACGATATCCTCGATATCCTCAATGTCATTCACTTCAAAATCCCGGCATAGCTTTTCAAGTTCCTCTTCACTCTCAAGAATTGCTAACCGTTCTTTTTGCACTGGGCGGGGGGAAATCTTCGCTGCCTTTGGAATTTTCTTTCCTACGCCTCTTTTTACTGGTCTTGCCATTATTCTCCCAACTCCTCTATATGTGAAATGTATGTATCCACTAACTCATGGTTGTGTGGTGTCTCGCCCATTTCTACTAGCTCCTGCGCCTCTTCCTTACTCTCAGCGTCAAAGGCAATAATAGTAATGATAGACACTTCAAACTTTGGCATTAGGTCTCGCAATTCCCTTCATACGAAGTCTAGTCTTCAAGAGAGGGCTTTCCAGATTCACTATTTTGGGCTGTTCCTCATGCTTCATCAGCCATGATTTCGCCCGTCCTAACGCAAACCCAGCAATCGCACCCAATCCAGTACTAATGAAAATGGATAAGAATACCATGAGCGTCCAACCTCCAAAAGAACTCACCACGAACAATTATTATAACAGCGAACCCACAAATCGTGGTCGCCCTTTCTCAAAACCTGCAACAATGCAAGCTTTTCCCTCATGTACACTTCTGCAAATTTTGGATCATGCTGCACAATCGATTTCGTATTAGAAATCAAGTCTGCTAATTTTACCGTCTGGGCATCGGCAGGTGCCTGTGCCAAATACTCACGATCCAAATTCTTTCGTGCTTCGCGGTTTCCATGTTCCGCTTCACCCACTTTTGTCAACCACAAAACAAGGTTAGCGATCTCAGGTCCAAATTCTTCCACAAGCGTTTCAATGCCGACTTGAGTATCCTCAATCACGTCATGCAAATACGCTGCGGCAACCATTTCCACAGTATGACCAGGCACAGACATGACAATTTCTGCCACTTCAATAGGGTGGACAATGTAAGGCTCGCCCGTATACTTACGGACTTGCCCCACCGCAGCATGTGCCGCAGATGCAAACAACAAGGCTCGTTCTTTTGTGTTTCTCAGCATGATATAATTATAGCACAACTGGGTAGGATGTCAAGTAGCTAAGTCGTTGTTATAATTGGGGTTATAAAATAGATTCGATGAAATACTCATGGAAATCACCATGATAACGCTTTTCGATAAGGCGGATATCGGCTAATTGGCAGAATCGGGCAAACTCACTATCAAAGGTTTCATCATCGGCAAGCACCACTAGCTTATCCCCTTTGCTCATGAGGTTCGTTTTGAGACGGACCTGGATGATGGGCATGGGGCACACTAGCCCACGGCAATCAAGGATTGGTGCAACAGGGTTCATGAAGTCTATCCGTTCAATAGGGTTCGGGTATCGCCCGCGGCTTCCTGAACCTTGCTTCGTTTGAATTGTGCGTATTCCTCTTCAAGACCCTGGAGCCAGACACGTCGGCGAACCAATTCAATCTCGGCATCTCTCAGATTCTCCTTGGCAGAACAAATCATTGTGACATAGGTTTCTTCACTTGCCATATTGTTCATCCTCCCACATGTCGTATCCACGACTCACTGCCATCTTCTTCTGCTGTTTTTTCTTCTGCTGCTTATCACGCACTTCTTCTTCCGCTTGTTTACGAAATCTCGTCTTCGCTGCGGGCTTCTCTAACTGTCTCGACTGGAACATATTTCCTCCTACAGGATTTTGGTTAGGATACTATCGGCTAATTTATATTTGATTGCCTCTTCTGCGGTTAGCCACACATCTGAGGGTTGTAACAACTTTTGCTTGATTTTCTTCTCTGTGATACCACAACGCTTCGTGAGAAGATTGTTGACTCTGGCACGGCAATAACCCAATTCAATCATTGAGGCTTTCAATTCATGTTCTTTGCCTTCCATGTCCGAATAGAATTCGTGCATCATGATGCCCGTGTGAGCAGCTACTTGTCTGTGACCAGGTTCCCCGCAGGCAAAGATCAATGCAGCGGCCGACATGATATTTCCGATACCAACCGTATGAACAGGGATCGACGATGCCATCATAATATCCACCAGTGCGAAAGCACTATACAAATCCCCGCCCCCTGAATTGATGTACAGCGTGAGGTGGTCAGGACGCTCGATAGTTGTATGTTCAAAAATGATCCACTGGATGACACGTCCTACATTCTCATAGACGATCTCTCCCATGAGAAAGTGGGTATGGTGCCCGAGTAGTCCTTGCCCGATCATATCGGAATCAGCAAGGGGTTCCTGAACAATTATCGTGGTTTCTGTTGGCTCGTTGTGCTGTACAGCAAGGTCGTGTTCATCCTGCTGTTCTTGTTCGGGCTTCTTTGTTCGTGCCAAGGGTAATCCCTCTCTCCGGTGTAGGCTTGTTCAGACAATTTGTTGCCATGCAAAAACATTTGTTTCGTTGCTAGACTCGTCTCCCCACCTAACCGATAGTTCATTGTATGCTGCATGGTGCATCCGAAATCCGGTGCAAAGGCCTTGACTGCTGCAAAGAACTGTCGATCTGCTCCCCACTGTCCATACCAATAATGACCGATCTTGACTGCCAACTCTCTCGGTATCGCAAAACAACCAGTATCAATGTGTTGTCGTGTTCCCCCACTAAAAGACACGGGCCAATGTCCTAAACTCTCGCAATTATCTGGGCCCACGAGGGCTCCGTTAGCATCCACAATATTTCTTAGCGTATATGCCCATTGGTATTTAGGATCGCAAAATACCTGTTGGAACCCCTCGATATAATTAGGTTCTGCGAAATTATCCTCATCCAAGTAACACAGCACGTCTTCATTGACGAGGAAGGAAGCGGCCGCATACACACGGTGCCCATACCAACCCTTTCCCACATTTTCATCAAGGGAAATAATCTTCATATTCTGTGTTATGCCGGCGCGTAGCAGAACCGTATTGATCTTGGCAAAATGTTCCCTCCCATCCATCACGATGTAATGGGTGCAGTCTTGTCCTCTCAGGGACTTTATGCACGTTGCGAGAGTATCTGAGCCAATGGTCGGAGTAATGACAGCAAAGGATTTCATGGGGCTAATAACGCCACTTCTTCAACAGAGAGTTTCACCATGGCATCAGCTTTCGCCGAATACACATAATATCCACGCATGTTCCATAGTGGAGCGGTGTCAGGGTACTTGGACGCATAACGACCATCTTTTAAGAGTAAACGTTCAACCACAATCGTTTCCATGTTATACCTTTATTGTTGTTCCTTCTGTCTTGATTGCCTTCACTTTTGGTTCCACAACCTTAGTCGCGTCCTCGGTCACCGCATGTTGAATAGGCACAACATCAAATGGCAATTCAGGGAATGCCTCTTTGACTAAACGAGAGGTGAGATATCTGATCTCTAAGTCCTTCTTGAAACATTTCACCAACAATGCCGCTTCTTCCTTGTATACAGAACTCAATAAGGCATTCAGAATTCTCGCTTCCTTCTTTGCGTCGAGTTTGCCCGTTCGCTTTGGATGTCCGAGAATGAAGATATACAACCGGCGAATCTCATTGCTGAGATTGGAATAGCAGACACCCGCTGGCTCCACCGCTGGCTTGTAATTTGGAATTTGGGTGATGTCAAAGTGAATCTTTGGATTGAACGCATAATTCAAAAATTCTTTGAACCACACATTTCTTCCGTACTTCTGAAGGACAGCCACGCGCTGCTCGCGTGTCCGGGCTTTGTCAAACTCTTCAAAAATTTCATTAAACAAGACGCTGGCATAATTCATAGACACCTCATTGGTTAAAAATCTTGTACCGCTTCTGTCAATTCTCTCAAACCACTCGCTACCAAATATTGCATGAAGTGTCCACGTCCTTTAGGTACCGCGGTGACGTAAGCCTCTGCAATGGCTTCCTTGATATTGACCGGGATATTCTTGAGGTCAATCAACACTTCATTGCGTCTGAAATTCCTCAGCATATCCTCTTTGGTGCAAAACAGATCGACAGGCATATTGATCCACTCGATAATCTTCTTTTCCATGATCGGCTTCTGCCTTCCACCACTCACAAACACATCATCAGGTGACAGGATATTCGGCACTCCATCTCCGGTATCACCACGGATGATATGCTGCTTGAGCGTGGCATTGGGGAATTTATCGACGATCAATTTCTTCAAAAGAGGAGAGTATTGACTGACATTCGGGTGCACCTGAAGCTGCACAAAGTCTTTGTCACCGGAGATAATCATAACCTTTTCGGAAGGCCCATAGCGGTGTGCGAGAAATCCGATAATGTCATCGGCTTCGCATCCCTCAACCGCAATGACTTTATAAAGGAGATTATCTTCTAGTTCTTTTTTGAGGATGTCTAGGCATGAAAAAATCGATGCCCAGTTAAAGGCAGACTTCGCGCGGTTCTTTTTGCGGTTGGCTTTATAATGAGGAAAATAGTCTCTGCGCCAATAGGACTTCGCATCATACGCTACCACAACCTCACCATATTCTCGCTTAAAGCGTTTGACGTGGGCGCGAATGGAATTCAGGATCACGCCGCGGACCATCTCAATGTTGGCGTCGGCTTGCTTGGTGCTCGCCAAATGTTCCAATATACAGGCGTAGGCTATTTGCGAAAAGTCAACGATAATCATGATAAGGTACTTTCTATACGATCACTCGCACTAATAATGTTTCTTTGTTCACTCGTCCGGTCACTTTGGCATTCTTGGTGGTTAATTCATCGAACAGGTTCTTGAGCACAACTTTTCCACCAGCAAGCACCTGGGGAAGAATCTCTTCTGGTTTCCTGAGCTTCTTGGCGCGGGATTTAGTCTTGGAGTAATTGAGAATCGCGCACCCCTTAGCTCCTAATCCAGAAGCATCATCTGCGACATAATAGGTGAGCATACGATTACCGCGATGGTAGGTCCAGAGTCCTTCTGATCCAATCATACGGGTGGCAGGCACGGACTTGAGTTTGAGTTCTTTGTCTTCGGAACAAAACTTGAGGGATTTGACTTGCTGTTCAGGAGTCTTGAGTTTTTTCTTATGGGGAGCTTTCCCGGCAATCGATTCACCCATCACGGTAAGCGTGTCAGAGATAATTTGATCGTATAACGATTCCATCTTTTTCATCTGTGGGTCTGTATAGTTACCGTATCCCTCATTGATCTGTTCATCTGTCCCTGCAATAGCGAGACGGAATTCATCTCTACACTGCTTGAAATAATTGACGATAGAAGGTCCGTATTGGGCCTGTACGCCCTTTTCACGCATCAACTTGAGGGTATTAGGCATGGTCTTGAAATCTGACAGAATAAACTCGTCTACCGAGCCTTCTAGCAATCCAATACTCTCACCTGCCTTTTCTTTCAATCGATCTTGGATTGCAACAGGCTTGGCTTTGGGAGTGACGGGAACCGCTTCTTTATTATCCACCGCCATACCAGACATGGCTTTCATGTGTCCAGAGAGCCAGGCCATAGACTTGTCATCCAATATAGCACCGCGGGAAAGCATCCGACACACGAATCCTAATGTGGAAACTTGCTTTTCGATCTGTTGCGCTTTGACCTTGATGCCCTGAGCTTTGCAGTATTCCCCTAGATATTTGAAGGATGCTTCCTTCTCTTTATGCTGAGAATACCAATTGAGCGCCGAGTTCAATTCTGTCTGCGACAATTCCATAAAGCCGAATGAGGGTTCATCCTTCGACAGAAGTTCTTTTACACGTTGGTCTGTTGTTTGCCGTTTGAGTCTCATTGTACCCTTCCAGTTTGCATGACTATTTAGTGTTTACTATAACACAGCGCCGAGGCGAAAGCAAGCATTTTTCTACAGATCGGTAAGTGACTTGAGGATTTGCGATGCCTGAAATGCTATGTAGCCTTCAGAAATTAATCGCACCAATTCAGGATCACGGTACGCGAAGTTATCCGGTATATTCAGGGCCACTACTGGTGTCTTGAGATCGGCTAATGCAAGTCTGCATTCCACCACTCCCGCCTGTTCCCATGTCATACAGACAAATTCATCGGCCCACTCCAAGAGAACATCATCCAAGGAAACCAGGGCAAATTCAGGAATCACCCCCACTGCCCGTGTGTTGTAATTCCATGGGTCACCAGCAAGCACGACCGCGGCGGTTGGGGACCGCAGCAATCCGGCCGAGCACACGCACACCACACGTTTGTACTGCTTTGTGCGTTGATATGGGTTATTCACATTTCCCAACCGATTCATGAGATAGGGGTCTTTAGTATCCACGATATCTCCCAAAATATTCCCTGACAACCGCCCAGAGGGGTACCGCAACAGCCACAGCGAACGCAACCAGTATCACATAATCTACAGTATTCATGATTATCCTTTCACAAACGATTCGCGTTTGAGCCGCTTCATCGTCAAGGATGCCCTTCGATCTTTCACAAGAGCATCAATTGACCGCGGTAAATAACGACCTTTGGCACCTCTTATGCGCCTAGGTCTGGTTAAAGCCCATTCCATCGCAAACATTGCCTGCTTCTTTTTGAAGCGTAAGAGGGAGACAATACCCCGTAGAAACTCAGAGGCATTGTCTCCATTAAGTTGAAAGTTTAGCTTCAAATTTCCAGATAAGGTTCTCTGGGTGTCAAATCTCCCGCCGTACGTGGCACGAAGATGTTCAAATAACTCCCTTGTGTAAGTGGAATCATTTTGAGTTATCTGAATCTTGAGACCATGACCCGTAACCTGACCATTACTATAAATTCCAACGGAGCCCTCTCCATCGAAAAATCCAGCCAAGTATGCAAGAGAAAACTTCACCCCTTCACGCATAACACCTGCTTCAGAGTCGCCACAATTTTTACCAAGTCCTTTTGATTTTCCATTACATCATCAATTGACTTGTACGCACCTGGCAATTCATCGATGATCCCTGCATCCTTACGACACATGATTCCTGCGGTCTGCTTGGCTACATCATCTAGGTTGAACTTTTCCTTTGCCTTGCTACGAGACATGACTCGCCCGGCCCCATGTGAGCACGAACAAAACGAATCAGCGTTTCCGAGGCCCTCAACGATATATGAGCGGGTGCCCATCGAACCAGGAATGATGCCAAGATCACCAACACGCGCACGAACGGCACCTTTGCGCGTAACAATAACATTTTCCCCATAGTGGTTTTCCCTTTCAGCATAGTTATGGTGACAGTTCACCGTCAATTCAGGAGTGACCACAGTAGTCTTGTCGCCGAAGATCACTTCAGCCACAGAGCGCATGACTAACTGCATCATGATTTCACGATTCTTCATCGCGTAGGACTGCACCCACTGCAAGTCCTTCCAATATTCATCGAACAACGTGGAACCTTCTACGAGGTAGGCGAGGTTCGGGTCTTGCAACTTTATCATGTACTGCTTCATGACTTCCTTCGCACGATCAATGTAGTAGTTCCCGATCTTGTTACCAATACCGCGTGAACCAGAATGCAGCATGACCCACACCGAATCGTCCAAGTCAAGGCACACTTCGATGAAGTGATTTCCACCACCGAGCGTACCCAACTGCTTTATTACACGATCATCAGCATCCTTGCGAACGGACTTGGGTAAATTCTGGAACCCAGCCATAAGATCAAACGAATGCGATCCATGATTCGCAGTCTGGTGCATACCCTGACCCACAGGCACCGCCTTTGAAATCGAGTCAAACAACTCCTGAAGGTTATCAGGCAATCGCTTGGCAGAGAAAGGCATCTTTGCTGCCATCATTCCACAACCAATATCGACACCGACACAGGCCGGCACCACGGCACCCTGCGTGGCGACCACAGACCCTACCGTCGCCCCAATCCCATAATGCACGTCCGGCATGACTGCCACATGCTTATAAATGAACGGGAGAGACGCGGTGTTGCGTAACTGATCGAGGGCCGCAGATTCTACCTGGCCGATATTCGACCATATCTTGATGGGCTTGTGCTTCTCATTTGCTAATACTTGTGCTGGCATGATCCTCTTCCATTTCCTTTAAGTAACGCTTCACTGCCTTTATATCTTTCGACACTCGGTCATTGTAAGCATCCAGCGCATATTCGCGCCAAACTTCATCCTCTGTCAAAACTCTTTTCCCCTCACCATCACATTCTTCGCAATCATGAGTGTGTCCTAGGTTGCATTCAACATACCCAGCGCCCGTGCATTCCTCGCACGTCTCGACTTCCTTGCTAATGAGTGCCCCAAATTCATTGTGGATATCCTCTTTGTTCTCTGCGTACCAGAGATGAAAGGGAATAGGATCGAATTTAGTTGGCAAAGACATAGTTTTTCTTCTTTCGGTTATAATCCTCTTGAATCCATTTTACTTGCTGAGGTGAGAGCAAGTCCGACACAAACCCTGTTGCACTGGAATAGACCAACGTGCCTTCTACCGTGTGTGCCTTGAGATGGTCACCCATTCTCGACCATGATAACAAAATATCTAAATCTGAAATTCCTACAGCCATGTTATTTTCCCCCTAAATTAGATAAAAACCCGTTCATTTCTCTTTCGTAACTTCTCTTTATCCATTCCAATCGTTGTCTTCCATCAGTGGTGGTAAAATACTGCCACGACTGCTCCTTATTTAAGCGCACAACTTCTAGTAAAGAAAGTGCCTTAATATAGTCATTCTTGAGATTCTGAACCTTTTTCTGTTCTTCTGCAAGATCAGTTTGCGCCTGCTGCCTCTCCTTACTCAACTGGGAAATTTCTGACTTGAGTGAGGTAACTTCCTGCTCAACCACAAGCGGAACAATAGGAGTAACAGGCGAGTCATCATAGGCTTCCTGCAACTCCCTCTCAAGCCGAGCCTTCTCTTTTTGAAGGTCGGCGAAGTCTGCCTTCAGATCGGCAAGCTCTTGGTCCATGATACTATTCATAGTCTCTCACAATGATACCCACAGGGAAAATCGGAATAAATTCGTCCGACAAAACCTGATACTTTACAGTCAGCATCTTACCCACATATTCCTTACGATTCTTCCACTGTTCCTCACGAATCGCATTCACTCCCTTACACTTCACCCCAAAATCACCTATACCAGTGCGGCCGCCAATCCCTTGCGGGGTAACACAAATCAACGTGGCTTGTCCTTCATCTTTTCCTACACCCTCTTCAGCACCAATGATCTTGAATTCAGCATCGTCAAAATCCTTATTCTTCTGAAGCTGGTTATCGCGGTACTGGAAATTGTAAGGTTCGTCACCGCCTGAGCGAACCATGGTGCCTTCGTAACCATCTTGCATATAATACCCATGCTGGGTCAGAAACTCTGTTTCCCCCTGCACCAACAATGTTTGAACCGTGCGGATATACTGGAATTTCCGGTCTCCCAAAGAAGAATGCTCAACAAACCTCTCCCGAAATCCCTGACCTCCAAAAGGACGATCATAGTTCCAAAATTTCACATATTTCTTGAGTCTGTCCAAATCAGGAGTCTTTTCATCCTTGATAAGAGACATCAACTCTTGGAATGTCAGGTCTCCGTGATTGTACATCTCACCATCAAGGATTTCCCCATCCTTCATGAAACTCAAAAACTCCTGTTCCATGTACAGGTTGAAATTCTTATACTGCTTGGCTTTGCGGGACCAGAAGTAAATCTTGTCTCCGACACGTTGTACCAAACAGCGCACCCCGTTCAGCTTTGGTTGAATGTAGGCGGGCCAGACGATGTACTTCGCCCGTTCCTTATACTTCTGCGCCAACATAGGCAGCAACTTCGTACCCGCTACCGCAGTGATTGGTTCATTCGTACCCTCGACCATCTCCGGCATCGTCGGTGTATAGTTCTTATCGTGCTGCTTTTTCCACTTGGATTCTGCCTCAAGTAGTGCCTGTTCATAGGGCGAGGTCTCATTGGCTTTCCCAATGTTCTTTCCCTCACGAATCGTCTCAGGAGATTCTTGAATCTTCCCACCGAGTTGTCCATGGCGAATCATAATCACCGGGGCATTAGAATGCTTCTGAACACTGATTTCCCAAACCTTCACAACTCCCTTTGAGGAGATACCATACAATATAGGAAACGAATCCACGGTATTTGTTTCGTTGTTCACATATAACATATTAGTCTTCATTTTTCTCTCCTGGGAATAATCTCCCGCCTGTAAATGCGTTCATCAATTGCTTCTTGGCCCTATTCAATTCATCCGAGTCCTTTTGCAAGTCAGATATTTTAGCGTTCGCTTTACCAAGTAATGCTCCCCTTTCATAAACCTCGGCACGGAGGTCTACAATAGCACGACATGCAATTTCTAATGTCGGGGTCGCCAACATTTGATTCGCCACTTGCTTCCGATACTCAGGATCGTCGTATCTGCTTTTCAGTTCCATCATTACTCACACGTCAAAAGGTGTAACAGTATTTCATCCACTAACTTTTCATCTACCGCATCAGGAAGTTTCGAGGACTTTGACAGCCCCTCTACTTCATCCATGAGTGTGTCCAGCTTCGGTGCTACTTCGTTCTTAAAATGCAACGAACCAGACTTCACAGAACGAAGAAACTCCGTCTCTTGCAACGGATACGTGAAATCCCCATACATGAGGATATCCCGCACTTGGTACGCCGCGCGAAACGCATGGCTTATGGCTTTCCAGTCCACCCCTTCGTTTGATTCAGCTTGCTTGGCACGGGCCCCATAATTCTCAACAAACTTCTCCATCATGGGAACATAGTGACCGCATGACGCATTCAGGGTCAATTTCTTTCCACAAACTTCATAAAAAGCAGCATCCTGCAAATATCTCATGCCGCAGTATTCGCCTGTGGGCAATGAAGACCGGATTGCGCTTACCTTATTTGCTGGATGGTTCGCTTTGAGAACATCCAATACCGCCTTGGCTTCCGCAAGACGTGAACCCTTTACCCCATACTTCGCGGCTTGCTTGCGAGCATAGCCTACCAAAGAGGAAAGGTTTCGCGTGTAGAACATGGCTCTATGGTCAACAAGGTATTCCCATTGCCATGTATGAGCGGTCCAAGCACCGCGAGGCGCATGAAGCATATCAAGAGCAACCGTTTCACCTTTCCTGGCCAGTTCCAAGAAATAGTGAAGGGAATAGGTTTCCTTGTCTGTGTCTTCAGACGTATTTTTCTCTGTAGAATTGAGTTTGGTATTTTCGTTGATAGACTTCGGGAATTTCCCCAAAAGCATATCGTTGAGAGAGGGGAGATACACACCCTTGAAATCCTTATCGGACGAAGGGGTCGCCGTACCGTAGAGGTGGGAACCGAAAACCATTTCAACTATGTTGGTTCGCATTATGATATAAGTATAACAGAGTCCAGGGAGTTTGTCAAGTGGGGCAAGTGGTTGATTTTGTTGAGATTATCCAGAGACTTTGGCAATGGTGAGAATGACGGACGGCACGGAGGGCCCTCCTCCCAAAGAAGAAAACCGAGTGAGACCTATATTCGCCGTAGGATTATCGACCGCTTGCACAACCTCGATATAATCGGTCGCCAAAAGAGGAATCACAAAATTCAACACCAATACACTCGTATCATTGAGGTTCAAGAGAGAAATTCGTACTCCTGACGATGGCACATCCGTTCCATTTTTTCTGATCCAAAAATCAGCCAGTTGAACCAATCCGCCAGCGGCTCCCCGCGAAATTTGACCACCCACTAGGATGTAATAGATCCCATCGAAGTTCGCCATGACCCTCGTACCACCCAGGGTGTGGGTAAAACCAGAGACGAAATCATGGGTATCAAACGTGGCGACATAAGGGGAAGTATTCGCGGGAATTTGATTTGTGTTGCTGGAAATCTGAGCATAGATCGGGGAGACTTGAGTAAAGGCGAGGTTGATGGCTCCGGGGGTGACGCCATCCGTGATCTTGAGGACGGGTATCGCTGGGTCATATACAATTTCCCCTGACGTACCTTTATAAGAGGCAAGGTTTGAACCTCCCATCTTATCCACAAACACCTTGAATGTCGCATTCGACATATACCACCTCATGAATAGTGACGTGACTATTTATGTGTTGTGGTAGTCCCTACTGGTTCCGCCCCAGTGTATCCACCGTGTCAGGATGGTGTTCTCCTATTGAACTAAGGGACTCCATGTACTTCCGATAAATTTCATCAATGGGCTCTACGTCTTCATTCGCAACGATCTCTTTACTGTCTGCAAAACGTGGCATGATTAAATGGACCCCCTGACTGGAATCTCACCAGCGGCCTCCACGGTCGAAACGTGGCGTTCTAATAACTGAACTACAGGGGGATTTGTCGATCTACTATGGGTTCTTATTCGGTGACAATTGGAACAAACCAACTCACACTTTTCAATCTCTTTCCTAGCTTTGTTTGAAGAACCTGCTCTCACTAAACTCGAAACATTAAATTTCTCAGAACTTTTCGATGCTTTTGATTTGTCAGTATAGTATTGCTTATTCGCTATGTAATGATCCTTTGTGTATGCGCGTTAGCATTTAATGCAATAAGATCGTAAGGCTCCTGATTTCTTTTTATGGAAAAGAAAATCTTCCTTTGAAAGAAGGCATTTTGAGCAAACCTTCATATCAAAAATGGTTTCCACGCAATATCAAAAATGCAATTCTCAGGTGCTCCACGAAACATTGGAGCCATTTGTTCATTCGTGTATCCTGCCAAGCCACAACCAATGCGAGTGACAAAAAATATTACATCCTGATAGAATCGGGTGTAGTACAAAAACTCCTGCACTTCTTGCTCAATGTGCATCAGCGCCAGAGGGTTCAGTTCAGCGTCCTTCGTTGGAATCGCATAGGCCTGCCCTGTGCGTCCTCTTCCTACTCCATACTGTGCGCCATAGGCGTCCACAGCGTAGAGGGCAGCCCCTTTCCCATGACGACCTGCAAGGTTTGATCCAAAGACAAAGATGCAACCTCTGTAATCGTGTCCATGTCTTGCCTTTGTCTCATCAAAAAATTTCATCATATCCTCTCCTCATGGTGCCACTGGTGGGAGTCTAACCCACGTTGTCCCGCTTAGGAGGCAGGTGCCTGTACGCTAGGCTACAGCGGCGTATATAAAGTCGGGCTGCTGAGGTGCGTGGAGCCAACCACTGATCTCTCGCTATTTCTGTATCTCAGATACATGTGGACCCGACATATGGTGTCCTCGGTGGGACTCAAACCCACATAATCCCGGTTAGAAGCCGGGTGCCCTTTCAGTTGGACCACAAGGACGTAATTCTTTTAGATGGTGAAGGTCATCACTCCTCACTTATCCCGCCCTAGCCTCATCGACCAGAATACGGGCTTCGTAGATTCAATCCCACCATCAACGATCAGGAAGGATCACAGAAGAGGACTTGCACCTCAACTCTGGCGCCAGAGGTCTTACCTGTAACCCGATCCCGTTTTGGTGCTCCCAGAGAGTATCGATCTCTCTTTTCCTGGTTGAGAACCAGGCGAACTAGCCAGTATTCGATGGGAGCGTAAGGGCTAGGGTCCCCTATGAGGACCCCGTATGCTCGTTTCCTACACATGGCAGGCGAGCCTTAATTGGTGGAGGTGCGGGGTATTGCAACCCCGGTCCTAAGATACGTTCAAAGCCGAATGTCCATGCTAGTCAATCTAATGCTATTCACAAAAAGGGATTGACGCCTGTTGTGAGTTTGTCCCGATAATTTCGCGGCACAATTAAAGTGGCTCGGTCCCACAGCACCTACTCCGCTAGCCTATAATTGCGCTTCCCCACGTATAGGCTTCTGTGGTTCAACGGGCAACTGATTAAGCTGCCATTGCGAATTCTTGTTTGAGAATTCTGGTTTTCTAAGTTGTTACAGAGTCCTAGTCTCTGGCATGTTCGTTTCTTTGTCTGTGGTCCTAGTCGAACCTATTCACCCCCGTTTTATTGTTATTCTACCAACTCTCATAATCCGTTAAATCTATCATATGTCCGGTGACAGAATTTTCAACATTGAAAATCACACCAAGCGAAGTAGGAATAAATTTATAGATGGTGCCTCCACCGATGGCACCATAGTACCCACCTGTGATCTTATCTTGTTCCTTGATAAACTCATTAATTCGTTTTTGTTGCTCAGGCGTCACATCAAACATTATCACGGCTCCAAATGGCGGAAGTGTGAGTAGTCGAAACCCATCCTTTCGGACAATCCGCTTTCAAGGCGGTTCCAGCACCCTGACTGGTTACACTTCCATACTGCATACTGGCGGAAGAGACAGGATTTGAACCTGCGTGGCTGTTACACCGCATCGCTTTCCAAGCGAGCACCATTAGCCTCTCGGTCACTCTTCCGTGAATTTCGTTCACCGTTCATGAAAAACGTTCACCTATTGGCGGAAGGCTGAGGTCTTGATCCCCAGGGTGTTACCCCCGATCCGCTTTCGAGGCGGTCCCGGCGAACCTGTCCGGTTAACCTTCCATAATACAGACCGCGTAGCAGCGTTCCTCTGGTCCCGCTTGCCGCATATCTCCTATTCGGCTTCAACCCGCGGTCATTTTTGGCGGAAGAAAGAGGTCTTGATCCCCAACGCTTTTACACGTCCCATCGGTTAGCAACCGAGTCAGGCGCCCCGTCCTGTTTTTCTTCCAAGTGGTCTCCCTGGGTGGACTTGAACCACCGATCTCCACCTTCGCAGGGTGGCGTCTTTTCCATCTGGACTACAGGGAGGTAAGCTTTTTTACTTCTTCAACAATCTTATTTGGGTCAGGAAACTTCAACTTCAACACTTGAGCCAACTCTTGCATGACGACCACTTGCTTCTTTCGCTTTTCGTCCATGTCACTGAGTTTCTTTTCCATTTCCTCAATTTTCTTTTTCAGGTCTGCGTTCTCTTGCCCAGTTTTTCTCAACCATGCCCCGATCCATTCGGTGGGATTCAGGGGAGGGTTAGGTTTCACTGGAATGTCAAGTTCGTTCCCTGTCATAATATCTCAAATGGTGCACCTCGTAGGAATCAAACCTACTTGGTTCTCCTTGTAAGGGAGGCGCCTATTCAATCGGCCTGAGGTGCGTATAGTATGGAGCCCGTTGTTGGACTTGCACCAACCGTCTCGACTTTACCAAAGTCGCGTGTCAACTACCTCTACTTAACGGGCATATTTCTTTTCTCACTTGCATGATGATCTTACCTAGGTGATTCTCTCCGACACCGTTACAGACACCCCAGTAAACATCACCCCAATGATTGCCTTCTATGATTTCTTCTTCTCCGGTTTCAAGCAACAACTGTCTGTATATTCTATCAGAAAACTTCTGTCTTGTCAAGTCGAGCATCACTGCTAACTTGATCGAATCCCAGTCGCCCCTAGGGGGCGCTCGTTTCCCCATTCTCTTTGCGTAACCAGGAAACACACATGCCTGAATCTGCGCCCGAAACCTAGGGTCAGTCGTTTTCGCTGCCTGATACGCATGTTCTACTGAGTCAAATGTCAGGCCACCATGCGTGACTTTCACGAGTGCGAAGTTGCTCAACCACCTAAACTCACCTTTGAAAAATTCAACAGCCATAATTTATAGGACAAACGATAAGCGGCGTTTTGTCGTGAACTATTATTTCTCTAGGAGTGTCATTACTGACACCCTCAAGCTCCCTACCCGCCAGGTCAACACCGAACAGGTGACTGGCTTATTTGGGATTGCACCGGACAGAGATTGCTGGTTTCACTTCCCCGATGGTCTGATATGATAGTCTGATCTGAGCTATCATAGGTGTTTGCACCCACCATCGGTTCTTCCTCACTGTGGCTCTAATCCTCGGATTACTCCGGGTGGTCGTTAGCCACTGTCCTGTTCTTGGTGCGCCGACTTTCCTCTAGCTTACGCTAGCAATAGTTTATTTATCCCATGTTCCTTTCAATTGGTGCCGAAGGTGGGACTCGAACCCACAAGAGACTGGTTTTGAATCAGCCATGTCTGCCAATTGCAATCACTTCGGCGGTAATGCTGTTGTGATATAGTCACAACCTAATCCATATACAAACGTGACAACTTTTCCCTTGAAACGCACTCGAACAATCTTTTGTTTCTTCTCTCCACACAATTCCAACACCCCCTGCATCACTTTGGTATTAATGCAGATCGTCTCATATTCATCACGATACAACTCCAACCCGTATCGCTCTTTGAGACGGTCTCTGGTGTGTTGAAACGAATAACTTTTATTCTTCACAGTTTTCATAATCTGGTGCCAGAGAAGGGAGTCGAACCCTCAGGCGCTTCGTTTTAAGTGAAGCAGGTCTACCAATTGCACTCACTCTGGCGTCTATGGAGCCCCTGGTCGCGCTCGCATCGACCACTCTGCTTTACGAAAGAAGCGTGT
>ERZ1292625.74-Hain-H41-01um-R1-74-length-174933-cov-11_pt1 | contig 174933 bp, 174 predicted proteins | sample MGYA00564400_ERZ1292625 | MGnify/ENA primary metagenome ERZ1292625 (study PRJEB36523, sample SAMEA6512639) | groundwater metagenome | collected 2019-01-08 | study: AquaDiva: Metagenomics assemblies of 32 groundwater samples | reverse complement strand
TTTCCATAGCAACACAGCCTTACAGCAAGTGTTGCACTTCAGTCTAGAACTGGGTTTATTAAGATCTTTATACTGCCTATCAATAAAGCTACGTGCGTTTCCTTGAATTGCTTCTGATGCGTAATCCATATTCTATCTTTCATAAATTAAAGCTACTTAACAATAACAAAAGATAGAGTAAAATCAAATTACAATTTGATGAAGCCTACTAAGTCAACTTGATAAAGCCTATTAAATCTTTGATTTGACTCATGGTTTTAGCAGAAATCTCTGTCGCCCGCTGTGTGCCATCCTTTAGCACGGCATCAATATCGCCGGGAGATGCAAGAAGTTCGCGCATTTTCTTGGTTATGGGTGATAGTTTTTCAATTGCCACCTCGGTAAGCAGATTTTTAAAGGCAGAAAAGTTAAGGTCACCACACTCACGCACCGCCTGCTCCTTACTTATACCTTTAAGTGCAGCGTAAATCCCAAGTAAATTCGCGGCTTCAGGGCGGTCTTCAGCCAGACTCATCCCTTCCACCATATCCGATTTTGCCTTACGGAACTTAAGGGCTATAGCCTCTAAATCATCGGTCAGGTTAATGCGCGAATAATCCGATTCATCCGATTTGCTCATTTTCTTCGTACCGTCACGCAAGCTCATAATCCGCGCCGCTTCCTGCCCTATCATTGGTTCTGGCAGTGGGAAAAAATCCATCTTAACCTCGCGGTTAAAAGCTCCGGCAATGTCACGCGCCAGTTCGATATGCTGTTTCTGATCTTCGCCAACTGGCACATGTGTAGCTTTATAAAGCAATATATCCGCGGCCATCAACACAGGATAGGAATACAAGCCCAGTGGAGCTTTTTCTTTGTCCTTTCCCGCCTTTTCCTTAAACTGGGTCATGCGGTTCATCCACCCCATTGGCGTATGACAGCTAAGAATCCATGCCAGTTCCGAGTGCGCAGCAATTGCCGATTGCGGAAAGATTATGCTCTTTTTCGGATCAATCCCGCAGGCAATATAAGCCGCAGTCGTTTCCCGCACCGATGCCAGAAGTTTTTCCGGATCTTGAGGAACAGTTATCGCATGCAAATCCGCAAGGAAAAACAGGCACTGTGCATCATTTTGAATATCCACCCAACGGCGGATCGCTCCTAGATAATTACCCAGATGCAGGTTACCAGTTGGTTGCACACCAGAAACTATACGTTTTGTCATTTTATTTCCTAATAAAACTATATTTATTTTATATGGGAATATGCTATATACCGCAGTATGACCAATTTCAACTCAACATTTCCGAAAACTCGCCTGCGCCGCCCACGGATGCAGGGTTGGTCGCGTGAGTTGCTTACCCAGCACCGCCTTAACCCATCTGATTTAATCCTGCCGATATTCATTCAGGAAGGGGCTAAAACCGAGGTTCCGATTGCTTCCCTGCCGGGTGTGAGCCGTATTACGCTGGATATTTTAGCAGATAAGGCAAAGGAAGCGTATGATAACGGAATCCGCGCTATTGCCCTGTTTCCGCATATTGATAATGAGCTTAAAAGCCCGCTTGGTGACGAAGCATTATTTGAAAAAAATCTGGTTTGCCGCGCCATTCACGCCGTAAAAAATGCCGTGCCGGATCTAGGAATCATCGCCGATGTTGCATTAGACCCCTACACCAGCCACGGACAGGACGGAATTGTAGAAAATGGTAAAATACTCAATGATGCGACCTTAGAAAAACTATGCGAACAGGCTTTGGTTATGGCTAAGGCGGGATGCGATATTGTCGCCCCATCTGACATGATGGACGGGCGCATCGGAGCAATCCGCGAAACACTGGAAGACCATAATTTCCATGACACTATGATTCTGGCTTATAGTGCCAAATATGCTTCAAATATGTACGCGCCGTTTCGTGATGCGGTTGGCTCCGGCGCACAGCTTGGCGCAGCCAATAAAAAAACCTACCAGATGGATTTTGCCGGAAGTAGTGATGAAGCGATGCGCGAAATAGCGATGGATATTGAAGAAGGCGCGGATATGGTTATGGTCAAACCGGCAATTTCCTACCTTGATATTATCAAACAAGCCACCACGACATTTCCGGTGCCGATATTTGCCTATCAAGTTAGCGGTGAATATGCTATGATAAAAGCCGCCGCGGGCAATGGCTGGATTGACGGCGACGCGGTTATGTTGGAACAATTAATAGCAATAAAACGCGCCGGAGCGCAGGCAATTTTTACTTATGCGGCACTCGAAGTTGCGAAGGAGTTATGAACAAAAAAAGCTTAATTGTTGGCATCAGTGGAGCTTCCGGTGCGATATACGGAATTGAGTTGCTCAAATCCTTAAAAGATTTGCAGATCGAAACCCATCTGGTGGTCAGCAAAAGCGCGCAAATAACCATCGCACAGGAAACCTCCTACAGCCTTCCTCAAGTGCATGGTTTTGCCAGTCATGTCTACTCCGCAGCAGATATGGCAGCAGGAATTTCCAGCGGTTCATTCAAAACCAGCGGCATGATTATCGCTCCCTGTTCAGTACGCAGCCTCGCCGAAATAGCAACTGGTGTCACCACCACCCTGCTCACCCGTGCCGCCGATGTAACTCTTAAGGAACGTCGCCGACTAGTGCTTATGGTGCGCGAAACTCCGCTACATTCGATTCATTTGAAAAACATGCTGACACTCGCCGAGATGGGCGCAATAATCGCCCCGCCTGTCCCTGCTTTCTACAGTAAACCGATTTCCCTGCATGATATGATAATGCACACAGTCGGACGCACGCTGGATTTATTTGAAATTGAGCATGATTTAATTAAGCGGTGGGGTAGTTAATTATAGTCTTTGGTCATGAGTACACCAAACTCTACACTCCAAACTCCATACTCATTTTTTTACCAACCTACCCGCCAGCCTCAACCAACTCTCGGTAAATTTCTTAATCTCATCTTCCGTTGTGTTCCAACCAGCACTAACGCGAATAGCGCACGCAGCAAGCTCAGGCGCGACACCCATAGCCAACAGCACGTGCGACTTTTCAATCCGCCCCGATGAACAGGCTGAACCAGCACTCACCGCATAATTATTCAAATCAAAATCTATCAATTGCACTTCATTCCCAACATAGGGCATGGCAACACAGCTTGTATTCGGCAAACGCTGTGCATCTCCGCCAAAAACCACCCCACCCGCTTGCAGCATCTGTTTTTCCATTGCGTCAAGCCACGTACGCAATTTTTGCATTTTTGCAAAATCAATTGCTTCCACCGCTGCAGCAAAAGCAGAAATTGCCGCGATATTTTCCGTTCCAGCCCTGCGCCCTAATTCCTGTCCGCCACCGGTTAAAAGCGGTCTAATGCTGATGCTATTTTTTATCACCAACGCAGCAGCACCCAACGCCCCACCAGCTTTATGGGCGGAAATAGTTAGCATATCCGCACCAAGCAACGAAAAATCCACAGAGATTTTTCCAAGTGCCTGCACCGCGTCACAGTGTAAAAGTGCGCCATATTTTTTACATATCGCAGCCACTTCAGCAATTGGCTGGATAACCCCCGTTTCATTATTAGCCAGCATTACAGAAACCAATGCCGGCTTAGAATCAGCAGCAAGTTTCTGCTCTAATTCTGCAAGATTTATTATGCCATTTGCATCAACTTGTATGATTTCGTCATTGCGAGGCGAAGCCGAAGCAATCCAGTCTTTATTTTTCTGGATTGCCACGTCGGCTACACCTCCTTGCAATGACAAAACCGAACTATGCTCAATAGCCGAAACCAGCAATCTCCGATCTGGAAAACCGCGCAGTGCAGTGGCGTTAGCTTCTGTCCCGCTGCCGGTGAATATTATTTCATTTGGCCACGCGCTTATGCTTTCTGCAATTATTTTCCTGGCATCTTCCAATTGCTTTTTTGCTGCCCGCCCAAACCCATGCACGGAAGAAGGATTGGCTGGAAGCAATTGCCATTCCTGCATCTTTGCCAGTGCCTGCGGATGTAGCGGCGCAGTTGCGTTATAATCTAGGTAAATTGCCATTACACAGACATTTTATTCTTCTTACTGCATATATCGGCAAGGGAAATCGCAGCCAGATAATCATGTATATGCTTGCCCAGACCCTCCCATAAATCATGAGTAAGGCAGCGCGATTTATTGGTCATACAGCCTGATGTTTTATGTGCATCGCAACGCGTCATCTTTAAAGATTCTTCAACAGCTTCGACAATTTCTGAAATGCGTATTTTATCAGCACTGCGTGACAGAACATACCCCCCCCCAGGCCCACGCACCGCCTTCACCAGCCCACCTGCTTTCAATTTCCGAAAAATCTGCTCAAGATACGGAGCATTGATTTCCTGACTTTCAGCAAGTTCCGCAAGAGTTATCGGCAATTCGCCGCCACGACCGGACATTTCGACCATCGCCATAACCGCGTAACGTGTTTTTGTGCCAAGATTCATTTATTTTCCCATTTTCTTGCACTATCAGCCAGTTCAGAATTTTTGCCCTCAAGCTCATTAACACGCTCACTCAGGCTCTTGACTTCATCCTGTAGTTTCTGGAACATATCAAGAATCGGATCAAACTCTGCGTCTTTTGCTCCACCATAAGCATCAAAACATTTCTCTTTAACTTTGGATGGTTCAGGGGTTTCAGAAACAACCCGCGCCGGAACTCCGACTACAGTCTTTTCATCCTCAACATCATTAACAACCACGGCATTAGAACCAACACGGGCATTATTGCCAATTTTTATAGGACCAAGCAATTGCGCCCCAGCACCGATAATAACTCCATTTCCAATCTGCGGATGGCGCAAACCGGAGGATAGAGATGTTCCTCCAAGTGTCACATCATGATAAATAGTAACATCATTTCCAATAGTTGCGGTTTCGCCAATAACCACGCCCATTCCATGATCAATAAACAGGCGCGCCCCTATTTTCGCACCAGGATGTATCTCTATACCAGTAATAAAACGTCCGATATAAGACATGAACCGCCCCAACAATTTTAAATGGTTGCGCCATAAAAAATTGGAAAACCTATATATAATAAGGGCATGAACGCCGGGATAGCATAATAAAACTTCAAAACGATTCCGCGCAGCCGGGTCACGGGCGAACACAGAATCAATATCATTCATAATTGTCTTGAACATTGGGTACCATTTTCAATATAACTACTGACTCAAATTGATATATTAGCCCAATTTATCAGAATATTGCAATCAACTTAAAGCCTGAAAACACAGCTTAACACCGAAATTCAAGGAAAACCAATGCCAGAAATTATTATAAACGGTTCCGAAGGGCGGCTGGAAGGTCGTTATCACCATAGTGATTTTAAGGGCGCGCCTATAGCCCTCGTCCTGCACCCGCACCCGCTCTATGGTGGCACTATGAACAATAAGATTGTCTATCGCTTATATCATATTTTTGCCCAGAACGGCTTTTCCGTGTTGCGTTTCAATTTTCGCGGTATAGGTAAATCGCAGGGAACATATGATGAAGGCGTTGGCGAATTAACCGATGCGGCAACCGCGCTCGACTGGCTACAGGCGCAAAACCCCGATGCCCCAACCTGCTGGATAAGCGGTTTCTCGTTTGGCGCGTGGATTTCTTTGCAACTGCTTATGCGCCGTCCGGAAATTGAAGGGTTCGTAGCTGTCTCCCCTCCTGCCAACCTTTATGATTTTTCTTTCCTCGCCCCCTGCCCGTCTGCTGGACTTATTACGCAAGGTGATAAAGACGATGTGGTAAGCGAAGAAATGGTCAGTAAACTCGCTGCCAGATTAGGCGCGAATCAGGCAACTCCGGTTGAATATAAAGTGGTAAGTGGTGCTGATCATTACTATCGTGGTGTTGAAGATGAATTTGGCAATGTCGTGAATGATTATATAGCAAGGCGTATGGCAGATTTTAAACAAAAACGCAAAATCCGCCCAGACCGCAAACGCCGCCAATTGCCACGGGATTAAAGAGTAAAAGAATTGTCATACCAGAAGCAAGTTTTCCCCATTAGTGTAACTAATGGCTAGGGAAACTGATCTGTCTGGTATCCATTTTTCTGCCTACTGGATGCCAGCCCGAAGGTTTACCACACGCAGGCTGAGAATGGCATGACAAGTATTTCAGAAAGGTATCAGGTGAAGACCTCTGCATAATTCGTCATTGCGAGTATTTTGTAAAAAATACGAAGCAATCCAGTAGAATGAATATATAAGATACTGGATTACCACGCTCCTTGCAGTCGCTCGCAATGACGAAAAACTAATTGTGCAGAAGTCTCAGATGGTGAGCTCTCTCATCTTTTATTCTTGAAATAATACAAATTCAGGTTTATATGTGCGCCTAGACGATATTGATATGTCTTTAGCAAGAGCTTTGCTTGAGTGACAGGATCTGACGTAGATCCTCTGCAGCCATGTATTTTAGGCATCCCTAATTGGTTCAATTAACATTACTAGTTTTTTCATATATCAGATAAACAACGCATCATTAAAAATGGAGTAATCGCCTATTTGAGTTACCAGTAACGAAATAAATAAGGAGACGTTTTATGAAAAATCATACAATCCCAGCAAATATATTTATAACATCACTTGTTATTTTAATATGTATTCAAGCTTGTTCACCCATGACCCAATCAGCTTCCAATCTATCTTTAGAATCATATGGTCATTCGAGTGGCGTGACTAACCTGTCCGACAAACCAAGCATATTTAATGAGATGTGAGCAACATTACAAAAATGTAATATTTTTTACATGGCGAAGTAATGATAAGAATGTTTATATGCGTTTGTCCTCAATTGAGGATTTAAATAACGTAACCAATTTAAAAGGATTAATAATATGAACAAGACTCTTGCTCTTATCGCTCTTCTCGGTTTAGTTTCTTCTCCAGTTCTTGCTAATGAAGCAGCAGCTCCAGCTAAAGCTGAAAAAGTTGTTGCTAAAGATGCTAAAGGCGAAGCTGCTAAAGAAGGCGAAGTTAAAGCTGAAGACGCTGCTAAAGAAGGCGAAGCTAAAAAAGAAGAAAAGAAATAGTCTTTTCGTTATTGACGCAAAAAACGCGCTGGCAATTGTCAGCGCGTTTTTTATTGCTTGTAACTATAGTAATTTGATACAATAATTACCCACTCGTCATTGCGAGAATGCGTAGCATTCGTGGCAATCCAGAAGCCAAAACATGTTGAAAATACTGGATTGCTTCCTGCCACGCTATGCTCGCAGTCGCAATGACAAGAATTGGGGATTTTTACTCTCAAATAACTAATATAGTAATTATGCCAGTAATTACAAATAAGAACTATGCTTTTTTCAGAAAACAGGTCTTAAGAACCAGCCCTTTAACTTTTTCCGCATTACATTCAATTTCTTCTTCATTATCGGTAAGGTGGATATTTTTTATCACCGTGCCGCGTTTTAAAGTAACCGAAGTTCCTTTTACCTTCAGATCTTTTATAACTTGAACGGAATCCCCTTCATTCAAAACAGCCCCATTGCTATCTTTCACTTTTATTTCCATAAGGTAATACTTTCTAAAAAATTGCCAGCATACTTGCTGGAAGAAGCATGCATGCTATATTTTTATGATACCAATAGTCAATCAGAGAAATTATAATTGAAATTATAAATGTTATGTTATAACAACACATTTATAACAATAGGAGATGGTATGTATTATTACAGCACGCTGCAAAGAATGGCTTTGGCATCATTGCTCATAATATTTATCTGGGTGCTTACGCTGTGGGCAACAACATGAATAATGATTTTGCCGTAAAACTGAATAACATTACCATCGCTTATAACCGCCAACCAGCCGTCCACCATGTGAGTGGCGAATTTAAAACCGGTGAACTATCTGCAATAACCGGAGCAAATGGCGCGGGAAAAAGCACATTGCTCAAAGCTATCGCTGGTATATTACCAGTTTTTGAAGGCAGCATTGAGTTTAGCGACATTATCCGCAGCAGCATGGCATATATGCCACAAGCTGCCGATATGCAGCGTGATTTTCCTGTAAATATCCTACAAATGGTTTGTTCCGGCTTCTGGCAGCAATCGGGAAATTTTGGCAAAATCAGTAAAGAGCAACGCAAGCAAGCATTACAGGCACTAGCCGATGTCGGCTTAAATGGTTTTGAAAATCGTAATTTAGACAGCATCTCGGCAGGGCAATTCCAGCGCGCGCTCTTTGCCAGAATTATAGTGCAAAATGCCAGACTGATATTACTTGATGAACCATTCACCGCCATTGACACCAACACAACAACCGCCCTGCTGAAAATTATCCATGGCTGGCATAAAGAAGAACGAACAGTGATTTGTGTGTTGCATGATTTTGAACAAATTAAACAGCATTTTACCGACTGCCTGTTGCTGGCGCGGGAAACTATCGCCTGGGGAAACCCGCATGAAGTGCTTAAGCCCGAAAATTTGCTAAGGACATTAAAAAAATGACCCTATACGACACATTATTACTTCCCTTTATTGAGCATGATTACATGTACCGCGCTCTGGTTGCCTGCATAATCATGACCATAAGCGGCACACCGCTTGGAATTTTTCTGGTGCTGAGGCGCATGTCGCTGATGGGCGATGTAACTTCGCACGCAATCCTGCCCGGTGTAGCAATTGCTTTCTTCATCAGTGGCGCGACACTGTGGCCAATGACCATAGGCGGAATAATAGCCGGATTACTCGTAGCAATCGCTTCAGGAATCATCACCCGCGTTACCAATTTAAAGGAAGACGCGAGCTTCACCGCCGCCTATCTCACCTCTATCGCCTTTGGTGTTGCCATCATCTCAATTAAAGGCGGTGACGAGGAACTTATACATATATTATTCGGTGATATTTTAGAAATAGGCAATCAATCTCTTATTTTTGCCGCCTCTGTCGCCAGCATCAGCCTGCTTACTATGGCAGCTATTTACCGCCCCCTGATAATAGAATGTTTTGATTCCAATTTCCTGAAAACTCAGGGCAGGAGCGGCGCAATTTACCACCAGATATTTCTTGTTCTAATAGTGCTTAACCTTATCACTTCATTCCAGATTATGGGTACATTAATGGCTATGGGAATTATGATTCTTCCGCCAATTGCCACACGCTTGTGGACTAATAATATTGATACAGCAATTATCCTCAGTATTATATTTGGCATAAATTCTTCCGCCATAGGGTTGCTTATTTCCTATCATTATGAACTTCCTGCCAGCTCCGCCATTGTCCTTGCCGCGAGCGCATGGTATATATTATCAGTATTTATAGGAAAAACCGGCGGCATACTTTCCCGTTTCTATCCGCGTAAACATTTTCATCTGGAATAATCATAATCCCCTCTGGGAAAGGGCTAGGGTAACTCTTATGAAAAATAAAAGCACAGAAATATCAAAACACGGTAAAAACGTACTGGCACTGCTTAAAAAAAGCAAAACACCCCTCACCGCCTATGATATTTTGGCAAAACTACAGGATAAAGGGATAAAAGCCCCGCAAACTGTCTATCGTGCGCTTGATGCACTGGTTGAGCGTAGACTGATTCACCGTATCCAATCGCTCGGTGCATTTGTCGCCTGCCATAATGACGAGCAGGATCACGGAAGCCAGTTCGCTGTTTGCCGAAAATGTAATAAGGTTCTGGAGCTACACGACCACCGCATCTGTAATTTCATTAAAGAAATTAGCAAAAACATCAAATTCCACATCGAACGCGAAATGCTGGAACTAATCGGTATATGCGAGGATTGCACGCATATAGGCACTGTTAGCTAATCCATCCCCCATAACTTAATGCACTGAAATACAACAATAACATTGCATACGCAATGCCTTTCCCTCGCGCTTATCAGAAATATATTAATATATAGTTAATAAAGCTTGACTCTCTTAAGTTTTATTAATATATTCTTAACTAATTATTTACTGATTATAATTTTTTTGAAAGGTATGGCATGAATATATTTACTAGGACTCTGTCAATAGCTACCATTACTTTTACTTTGCTGTTAAGCGCAAATGCACAAGCTGGTGTATATTACATCTCACCAACCGGCGATGATGACGCATCTGGAACCACTACATCAACAGCATGGAAAAGCTGGGCAAAAGCTTTTGGTAAAGAGACAGCTTGTGGTGATACTATTATAGTTCTTAATGGAAAATATACCGTATCAAACAACGGAACCCCAAGAATTTCAGGAAAAATATGCGCCTCAACCACGCCATTGACAGTTAAGGCACTCAATCAACGCATGCCGCTGATTCAGGGAGATGGATCATCCTCTACCTTTATAGTCACAAATAGCAAACACATTAAATTACATGGATTAAGGATCGCCAACAAAGACAATATGAATGGAAAAGGCAGTGGCTTCGTCCTTAATATCAGCAATTCTCCATATGTAACAGTACAACGTGGAATATTTTCATACCCTAACCGCTATAATAAGGCACATGCCATTGTATTCCAGAAATCACCACATGGTTTTGCTGAAAGCAATGAATTATATAGCTTCCATCGCAACGGCATTTTTGTCAATAATAGCGACTATACCTTAGTACGCCGTAATTATTGTAATGCTCGCAATCATGCCGATATAAAGGATGCACCTGCAAGTAGTGAGCCAAAAACCGGAGATGCTTGCGTTACAGTTTACACATCAAGTTATACCACAATAGAAAATAATATTTCCGACGGAACAATGGGTAAACCATACATATTGCAATCTTCTGCCTTAAGTACCAGCAACAGATTTTTTGGTAATATTTCAATTGGTGCCACCCAGGTCGGTCTGGCACTTGAAGCAACTAGCGGCAATGATCCACTAAAAATGCCAACCAACACCATAATAAAAGATCATCTTGAAGTTAATCCTGTAGCTACCGGAATCAGATTCCGTGGCACTAAAAATGCTTCTTGCGACCACTGCACAGTGATTGGTGGAAAGCTAGCTTATTTAATGGACTCTGTTAATGGTTATGGCGATGGAATAGAATCCGGCTCCATTACAAATTCCCTCGCTCTTGGAAAAGGCGGTTGCAGCGGTTTTTCTGTAAGCAGGAGTGTTGATAGCTGGCTGTTGAATTATAACATATCCCACAATTATGCCTCAGTATACAACCCAAAACTACCGCATCAAAATATAAGAAATGCGATAGTCAGCAATCCCAATATGGGAACATGCTACGCTTGGGTTCCGGATGATTCTCCTTTGAAAAAACGTGCTGCCGGCAAGACAGACCCAGGTGCAAGAATCCTATATCGCTACAACAAAGGTTCATTAACCAGCACCCCACTATGGAACCGCACAACCGGCAAATTCCCACACGGAGCTATAATCGCTGGTGTTAATGATAAAGCTGGAACATCGGCTTTTGATGTGCATACCAGATTGAACATCAACACCAAAGGCTGCCTGTTTCCTAAGGGATACATAGTTGTAGCTCAATAATTTAAAAGGTGTGGTGGCTCGGGGCAGAATCGAACTGCCGACCCAAGGCTTATGAGTCCTTTGCTCTACCGACTGAGCTACCGAGCCACGAAACAAAACATAGTCAGGCTGCGAAACCTACGGACTTAGCAAAAAAAATCAAGCAAAAACTGCTTCATTATTGCATCCGGGCATAAATTAATGTAATTCAGCAATTATTTAGACTGATTGATATGAAAAATTTATGACAAAAGAACCATTCAAACTCGCACTCATCCAGATGCGCTGCTCGGATAAACCAGCAGAAAGTCTTGCCAAAGCTGAAAAAATGCTGCGTCAGGCAGCAAAAGACGGGGCAAAAATTGCGTGCCTTCCCGAGCTGTTCCTGACTGATTATTTCTGTCAGAAGCTGGATATAAGCAAATTTGACCTTGCCGAGCCTATTCCCGGTGAAACCAGCAATGCCCTCAGCAAAATCGCCAAGGAAACCGGCATGGTAATAATCGGCTCTATCTATGAGAAAGCTGCGGCTGGACTTCATTACAATACCGCAACCGTTACCGATAGTGATGGTAAACTGGTAGGAACGTACCGCAAAATGCACATCCCGCACGATCCTTTATTTGAGGAAAAATATTATTTCGCACCAGGCGACTTGGGCTTTAAAGCGCACGACACCAGTATGGGCAGGCTTGGCGCACTAGTATGCTGGGATCAGTGGTATCCAGAAGGGGCGCGCCTCACCGCTATGCAAGGCGCGGAAATCCTGTTTTATCCAACCGCGATAGGCTGGCATCCCGCGGAAAAAGCTGAATTTGGCAAATCACAGGTAGAAGCATGGGAAACCATCCAGCGCAGCCACGCAATAGCGAATGGCGTGTTTGTCGCCTCTGTTAACCGCGTTGGGCTTGAAGTAACCGTTGGTGATGGCATAGAATTTTTTGGTCATTCCTTCATCGCCGACCCGTTTGGGCGCATTCTGGCTATGGGCAGCCATGATAAGGAAGAAATCATCACCGCCACGATAGATCTGCAATTAGTCGAAAAAACTCGTCGCTGGTGGCCATTTTTCAGAGATAGGAGAGTTGATGCTTACGGCGGAATTACAAATCGGTGGAATTCATGACCAACTACCTCATGCCAGCCGAGTGGGAACGCCACTCATCAACTCTGCTCGCATGGCCGCATAACAAAGCCGACTGGCCTGATAAATTCGCGCCGATTCCTTGGGTTTATGCCGAGATTATCCGCTATCTAACACAGGTTGAGCGAGTTAGCCTTATTGTCCGCAGTGAAAAAGAAAGAGCACAGGCGACAGACATCTGCGAACGTGCTGGCGCAAATATTGACAAAATTGATTTTCACATAATCCCGACAAATAGAATCTGGATGCGCGATAGCGGACCGATTATAGTGAAGGAAATAGGGAAGAGGATAGAGGGAAGAGGGAAAGAGACAAAGCCTCATCCCACATCCCCCACCCCTAATCTAGCTATGCTAGATTTCCGCTTCACCGCCTGGGCAAAATATCCCAATCACAAGCTCGATGATAAAGTTCCAGCATCCCTGAATGAAATCTGGAATCTACCGCGCATACAGCCCATGCACAAAGGAAAACGCGTGGTGCTGGAAGGCGGTTCTATTGACGTGAATGGTAAAGGCATATTGCTTACTACCGAGGAATGTTTGCTTGCCGATGTGCAGGTTCGTAATCCCAATTTCACCCGCGATGATTATGAAGAAATATTCGCCAAATATCTTGGCATTAAAAAAACTGTGTGGCTTGGCAAAGGCATAGTTGGCGATGACACACATGGTCATGTAGACGATATAACCCGTTTTGTGAACGCGGATACGGTGGTTACGGTAGTTGAAAAAGATAAAAATGACGATAATTACACACTGCTCAAAGACAATATCAAACGCCTTAAAACAGCACAGCTAAACATTGTTGAGCTGCCCATGCCTCGCCCTGTAATCTTTGAAGGGCAACGCCTGCCCGCATCTTACGCCAATTTCCTCATCGCTAACGATCTGGTGTTAGTGCCAACCTTTAATGATCCTGTCGACAGAATCGCACTTAATATCCTCACTGAATTATTCCCTAAGCGCGAAATTGTCGGCATCCACGCCGTTGATTTAGTGTGGGGACTTGGAACAATCCATTGCATGAGCCAACAAATTCCTGCATAAAATTCCTATGATTACGCTACATAAAAAAATATGGCATTGTATATCTCGCGCAGCTTATGACACGGTCATGAAGCATGACGGTATTGAACATGCTGGCTATCTGGCGTTCCTGAGTTTGCTCGCACTTTTCCCGTTTCTAGTGTTCTTAGTTGCGGTTATCGGCGTTATGGGACAGGGTGAAAGCGGCGCGGAATTCATCAGCACAATTCTACAGACATTGCCGGCCCATATCACAGCTGCAATAAAACCAAGGGTAATAGAGATTATATCTGGCCCTCCGGAAGGGTTGCTTACCGTTTCAATCCTTGGCGCGATATGGACGGCATCTTCCGCCGTGGAAGGTATCCGCACCGTGCTTAACCGCGCTTATCATGTGGCAACTCCTCCAGCTTACTGGTTCCGCCGCCTGCTTTCCATAGCGCAGCTTATTCTGTTCACTTCAATATTAATCGTGGGCATGTTGCTGGTCGTGACCATGCCGATTATTTTTTACCAGATAGAAAAGTTTTTTGGCATTCAATTATCAATCGAAATAAAAGAGCAATTCGGTAATTTACTGTTTTACATAACTATATTCATGTTGTTTATTGCCGTGTCTTTTATTTATTATCTTCTTCCCAATATCAAGCAACGCCTGATTTCCGTTATGCCTGGAGCAGCTTTAGTTGTCTTACTCTGGATAGGTGCGGCCTATTTATTCACCGCCTATCTTTCCAATTTCAATCAGGTGAATCTGATTTACGGCAGCTTAGGAGGCATAATAGCCGCCTTGGTATTTTTTTACATCTGTAATATTATTTTCATTTTTGGCGCAGAGCTGAACCATCAAATTGTAGAATTGCTAGGTCTGCGTGTAGTTGAGAAAGATAAGACACCACCACCCACAATCGCCTCTCAATCTTAGGTAGACTTCGTCATCCCCGCCCAACCTTTCTTAAGAAGAATTGGCGGGGATCTGGAGCCACATATTATGTCATTGGGCTTTGCCCTGGATCCCGCATCAAGTCGGGATGACAGTAGGTAATTACCCCAGAATCGGTACATCATTACTATACATCATCAACAAAAACGCTCCAGCAATGGCAAGTCCGTAAGGAACTGGCTGCCTAGGGCGGAAGATACGCGGCAGTTTTTCCTTGTTTTTACAAAGCCTCGGCAATAGTCCCCGCATAATCAGCACTATAAGGGAAAGTACGCCACCCAGCACCGCAAAATTAAACCCGAACTGGGCAAGCTTTTCCAGCCCCACCCACAGGCTAAGGACAATAATAAGCTTTACGTCCCCTCCTCCCATAATCCGCACGGCAAATATGATATAGCCAATAGCAAAAGCACCAAGCATCCCCAGCAGATCCATTTTCCAGTCAATTACGGCAGATGATAAATAGAACGCGACAGGATATAAAAGTAACAAACTACCAACTAACCAGTTAGGGATAATAAAGCGCGTCGCGTCATAATACATGACGATACACATGGCGATTATTAGTAATATTACAACTGCCAGCATACCTTCTCCTGACTATATAGGCTTATAAATCAATATATTAATAACATTGATTAAACCCATACCTTACAATCTGGATGATTGCAACACAATCTTCACAATATTAAACTTTTCAATCGTATCAATTACTTATAAATTTAGGAAAATAATTTTACTAATAAGGATTTTAATATGAGCGATACTAAACCAAAGAAAATAAGAGAATTAACAGCAAGAGAACATCATGATATTTATATGCCATTCCTTTCTGCAGAATCCATTGCTATGGAAGCAGCTGGTGTTAGAGTGTTTGGTAAAGATCGTGAGCGTGATATGCAATATAGTATCCCCCAAATGGTAGAATATCTTTCACAAAAGAACCCTGATTTCAAAGGAGTTTACGCTGAGGAACTTGTAAAAGCCACAAGGTGGAAAAATAATAAAGACCGAAATTCAGATGTTGTCCAAGCATTAAAGAAAACTGGAGCTACTACCATCGCAGCTGCTGGACTTGCTGGACTTTTTAGCGGACAAATTAATCATGAACTACCTAAACATCCAGAATACGACAATAATCCTGACAAAGAGGCTAGAATGGAGCTTTCAGACTCACCTCATGCAACTACTGAACTTGAAGTAAGAGAACGCTTGGCTAAAAGAGCAGATGCAATAGATAAGGAAAGAGAAAAAGAGAGACAAGAAATCGATAAAAAAAGAAAAGTAATTACCGCACAATCCAGAAAAGATACCATAGATCATGCTAAAGAAAATATGGTTACTGCTGGGGAAGTTGCTGCTGGTGTCGTTGGAACTGGATATGCTATTAAAGTGGTGAATAATGGGATAAAGAGAAGACGTAAGCTAAATGAATTGCAAGCTGATGCTGATAGCCAAACGAATGGACGCACTCGTTAAAAATTCCTAATCACTTCTTATCCGAAATATCCGTATACTCAACATCGATAATCGTTGTCTGCCCTTGCCCAACCTGATTTAAATTATCCGGCTGCGGTTCTGCATAAGAACCCTTATGTCGCCAGCGCAAATAGCTTCCACGCATCATTATATATACGGCGAGGAAAAAACTGGTGGCAAAAACAAATAGTAGCAAAAACGCGCCAAACCATATTGCAACAACAAGTAGTGTTACAAACACGAAAAATCCAATAAGCGAAAGAACTATATCCTTCATACCGTACCAAAGCTTTTTATCAAACTACCACACACCATATACCAGCCATCCACCAGCACAAAAAATATCAGCTTGAACGGCAGAGAAATCATAACCGGCGGCAACATCATCATACCCATAGCCATAAGAATCGAGGCAATAAGCATATCAATAACCACGAACGGAATAAAAATAAGAAAGCCAATCTCAAACGAGCGTTTAAGTTCACTAATCATAAACGCCGGAACCAGCACGCGGTATGGCGTATCATCAGGAGTCTCAATCTTCATATCCGGTGACAGACTCACAAATAGCTCCAGATCTTTCTGGCGAACATGTTTCAACATAAAACTATGAAACGGCGCGCCTATTCTCTCAAGTGCCTGCTCCTCGGTAATTGATTCCTCAATTAACGGCTTCACCCCTTCATTGTAGGATTTTTCAAAGGCCGGAGCCATTATAAATGCCGTCATAAACAACGCCAAAGAAATCAACACCTGATTCGGTGGTGTCTGCTGCAAACCCAATGCACTACGCAGGAATGACAGCACTATGACAATACGCATAAAGGAAGTGGTCATCACCAAAATGGAAGGCGCAAGGGTGATAACCGTAAGCAACACTACAATCTGGATTATTTTCGCTGTTCCGCTGCCGCTTTCCTTGCCTAAATCAATATTCACCGATTGCGCGAAAGAATCATTTCCAAAAAGGAAAAAGATTAGAAAGCCAATGAACAGAGCAATTGTCACCCCGTTTTTATAACAGGGTCTGGAAATCTTATCTCCGAATCCCGCAACGAGTGCGGGATGACAAAATAGAGAATTACGTATCACGCTTGATCCCCGCTTCTATAATCGTTGCCTTGCCATCACCAATCAAAACAAGATGTTCAATATCATCGCGCTTGATTAGAAGCAACTTAGACTTGTGGTCAATATATTGCATCTCCAATATAGAGATTCTTCCTTTTGTCTGGTGCATGGCAAACAGTTTTGCACCAGAAAGTTTATTTCCATAACGCTTGAGGAACACAGCAAGCAGCGCGAGTAACCCCAGCACAACGAAAGATGCGAAGAGAAAGCGGACTGGATCAACAGTATCCATTGCTATCCTTAATTCCCTTCTTCATCAAGCGAGACAGCTTTTCCATCAGCCGTTTTATAAGCAACATTGGCTTTTTTGTGGCTGGAAAGATAGCGGATTTCATGCGCCAAAGCTTCACGTTGAGTAGTTAAATCTATACTAAGACTCTGCAATTCTGCGAGTAAATTTTGCAATAAATCCGCATATTTTATCCTATCATCCTGTGACAACCCAAGAATATGGGAACATAGGCTCTGCACCTGCCTATCAAGCCCCGCCATTTCGACTGCCGAACCATTGGCAATAAGATTTCTGCTATCTTTTACAAATTTTTCTACGTCTTCAAATAAATCATGTTCTACAATCATGTTTGCCCCTTTGCTTTGTCATTTGCTTTATAAACATATGCTAGAATTTCAGCGACTGCTGCATAAGCTTCTAATGGTATGGGGGTATTAATATCTAATTTCTCAAGCAATGTCACTAAATCTGTATCGCGTCGTATTTCAATATTATTAGACTTGGCAAGCTCTATAATTTGTTGGGCAACATATCCTTTTCCCTTGGCAGAAACAACTGGTGCTTCATCTTTTCCCCGTTCATATTTAAGGGCAACAGCAAGTTTGCTTTTATCAAAAACTACATCATCCTTTTCATCATCATTATCTGCCATCGTCGCTTCCCGCATCACCACCACCTATGTTGATGATAAACTCAATATCATCCAACCCTTGCCCATCGCCACTTGCTGCCGCGATATTCTGCTCCATAATTTTCTGATGCAGTTCTTTACGTAATATACTGGCTTCTTTTGGAAATAAAAAACCGAGCTTCACCGTCTTACCGCGCACTTCAACCACGGTAAGCTCAATATTGTTATTAATTATGATAGATTCGCCGATTCTTCTGGTTAAATAGAGCATTTTAGAAACTAAACTTTCAACTTGTGTGGATTTAAAATAAACCATAGTAATGGCGGAAAATAATGGAAATTGCAAATAATATGGCTAGATATAAATAAAATACATTGTAATCTCGGCGTTATGACCCAAATAAATTCGACAAAACCTCAGATTATACTAGCAATTGACAGTGCTTGTGGCGCGTGCAGCGTCAGCATCTGGAAAGATGGTGCTGTTTCAGCATATTGCGAGGAATTAACAACCGCATTACAAGCAAAAAATCTTGTTAATATGGTAGAGGAAGCACTTGCCACCAGCAAAACCGGATATCGTGAGCTTTCAGCGATTGCCTGCACTATCGGGCCCGGCAGTTTTACCGGCATCAGGATTGGTCTTAGCACCGCCCGCGCCATTGGCTTTGCTGCCAGCGTTCCAGTTCTGGGCTTCAATTCGCTGGAAGTTATTGCTTATACCATTAGCTTAAATCAGAAAAACAAAGAAATAACCGCTATGCTGAATGCCGGAAAAGGTGAGGTTATCTACCAGAATTTTACTGTTGGTTTAATTCCAACCAGCGAACCGACACTAAAAAAAGCGAAAGGCGATGAATTATTTATCTCACCGCGTGCTGATATGTTAGCCCAACTGGCTGCCAAACACCCAACAAAAGCTGTTGCACCGCTACCTTTTTATGTACGCCCGCCCGATGCCAAACTTCCTGAAAATAATAAGAATATAAACAATGCCGCCACACAATAGACCAAATTTAAACAAAAGCTATGGTCAGCTTGTCAAACAAGGGCGCATCAAAAACGATACTGCTCAACAACATCTTCTTGTCATGCTCCAAGAAACATTGGACAAAATAACCAAACCCGCGAAGAAATCGCTTTTTTCTAAAAACAAACCAGCCGTAAGTGAGCATAGCCTGTATATTTATGGCAATGTCGGGCGCGGCAAATCCATGCTTATGGATTTATTTTTTGAATCCGTTCCAGCAACAACCAACAAAAGAAGAGTGCATTTTCATGCTTTCATGCAGGAAGTGCATGCACGTATCCATAAGTTACGACAAACCGGAAAAGGCGATCCGGTAGCGGTTCTCGCCAGTGAAATAGCGCAGGAATCACAGCTCCTCTGCTTTGATGAATTGCAGGCAACCGATGTGGCTGATGCCACGCTTCTATACCGGCTTTTTGAGGGATTATTTTCTCATGGAATATGTATTGTAAGCACCTCAAACCGCCCGCCGGAAGCGTTATATACCGGTGGCGTACAGGCAGAACGCTTTGAAAAATTTATTGGACTGATTAAAGAAAACATGAAGATAGCCGCCCTTTCCAGCCCCGATGACTATCGTTATCAACAAGGAAGGAATACTACGGAATTCTATTATTATCCGCTTGGTGCAGAAGCCGATAAATTCATCGTAAAAACATTGGAAAACTTTGGCGAAAATGGCAAAGCAAGCAAGGAAAAAATTACTGTGCAGGGCAGACAGATTGCATTTAATAGTTATAATGGTTCAATCGGGCTTTTTACTTTCAAGGAACTCTGCGAAACCGCGCTTGGTGCTGCTGATTATCTGGCACTTGCCGGAAAACTTGAAACTTTTATTATCACCGGAATACCAGAATTATCACCCGAACAGCGCAACGAAGCCAAACGCTTCTCAACGCTTATTGACACGCTTTATGAACATAAAACCAAGCTTATCTGCACTGCCGAAGTGCCAGCCGAAGAGATTTACCGGAGTGGTGACGGCGGTTTTGAGTTCAAACGCACAGTTTCACGGCTTGTGGAGATGCAATCAACAGGATATAATGATGGAAAAGAAAAATCCCCTCTCCCTCTGGGAGAGGCTACTACTAAATCCCCTCTCCCTCTGGGAGAGGGCTAGGGTGAGGGCACTACAAAGAACCGTGCCAACAAAATAGGCATTGAGTCGCTGATATACCCTCACCCCGCCCCTCTCCCAGAGGGAGAGGGAGAAGAAAGAAAAGAATATATGAACAAACTTAAAATAATTCTGGCTGAACCACGCGGATTTTGCGCCGGTGTTGACCGCGCCATTGAAATAGTCGAACGCGCCTTGAATTTATACGGTGCTCCGGTTTATGTCCGCCATGAAATAGTACATAACCGCTGGGTGGTGGATGATTTGCGTAAAAAAGGCGTGATATTTGTGCAGGAAGTTGATGAAATTCCCGATGGTGCGATAACCATTTTTTCCGCGCATGGTATTTCAGAAAAAGTTGAGAATTCAGCCAAGCTCCGCGACCTGCCTATAATTGATGCCACCTGCCCTCTGGTTACCAAAGTTCATAAAGAAGCACAGCGTTATGAAGGCGACGACAAACAGATTATACTCATCGGACATGAAGGACATCCGGAGGTAGAAGGAACGAGCGGGCGCGTGCTAAATGGTGTATTGCTGGTGCAAAATGTTGGCGATGTCGCCAAGCTGAATGTAAAGAACCCTGATAAACTTGCTTATGTCACCCAGACCACTCTCAGCGTAGATGACACCAAGGATATAATATCCGCCCTTAAGCAACGTTTTCCTAACATTACCGGGCCGGAACTGCGCGATATATGCTATGCCACACAAAATAGGCAAAATGCCGTGCGTGATCTGGCTAAACAGGTTGATATTCTTCTGGTTATCGGCTCGGCGAATAGTTCAAATTCCAACCGCCTGAGGGATCTTGCTGCTGAAATCTGCACTAAGGCATATCTGATAGACGATGCTAAAGATCTTAATCCTGGGTGGTTTGATAATATAACTTCCGTGGGCATAACCGCCGGTGCATCCGCTCCGGAACATCTTGTACAGAATGTAGTGAAAGCTGTTTCCACCCTGCGCCAGACAGTTATCGAAACCCTGTCGGGAATCAGCGAAAATACCCGCTTCAAGCTCCCGCCGGAAGTAACCGGCGAGAAGCTACTGCGAAATGGATAAATCTACCTCTTGAAAGCAACGGAAACGCCACTTCCTCCAGTGACTTTGCTGTCAAATGGAGTAGTTGGAGAAACCCCAATAGGGAATGGGTACGACATATATTGAAAACTGCTGGCTGCGGTTTTCTGGAATAAAATCGCCGGATTAGTAGTATTTGCCGTCACCATCACCAGATAATTTGAATCCTTGCTGAAAGCGAAACCAATTCCTGTTGATGATGCCGGAACTCCGGTCGGTGCAGTTAACGCGGTAAATGTATCATTCTCATCAATTTTATAAATAATTACATATGGCGTTTCAACTCTGCCAACCGCAAAATACCGCCCATCCGGTGAAAAAGTAACGCCAGTAAGACCTGTGGATGCTGCCGGTGATATAGTGGTAAGTGCCACAAAAGTACCATTTCCTAGCACCCTCCACAGGTAAATATTAGCACTTGATGTTGCCGCCAGATATTTTCCGTCCGGTGAAAAAGCCACAGAATTTTTTGTTGTAGCACCAGCGTGAGTTGGTGGAGTACCGCTAAATAAGGAAAAAGAGTCTCCATTGCGTTTATAAAGAGGAACGGTTGTTCCCGATGCAGTAGGCAAAACCGCCAGATATTTTGCATCAGGAGAGAAAGAAATAAGCGTATTGGAGCTTAAGAAATCTCCTGCAGAAATCTTTAAAAAACTATCAATACCTTGCTTCCAGAATTTTATATTAACCGTATCGGCAATAGCCAGATAACCATTATCCGAAAGTGCCATTGCGCCTGAAGAATTATAAGGACAGGTAGTAGTAAATGCGTTAGCCTGATCCACCAACGTTCCATCATTAGCCACCTTATACAGGTTGCAGCCAAGAGCAGAATAGGTAACCAGGTGCTTATTACCCACCGTAAAAGCTGCAGCTATTGGTTTTTGTGTCGGCAAAGGACTCAAATTAGTCTGTTTTACGAAGCTGCCACACTGGTTTTTATAAGTATAAACTGTTCCATTAGTTGCTTCACTATAAGCAACCGCCAGATCAGGACCACGGTATCCGTCATCATTTAATGAATCTTCTGGCGTATTAATCTGCCATAATTCCTTAAACCTAACCACATCATCAAAATAATTTGCAAGAGTAGTAAAATTTAAATTCTGGCTTCTTTGGATATAATTACCATCGTAAGTAGAATTTACTGCAGCACTGGTACAATGGCAGTTAACCTGCTCGTCACTATTGGTACTTACGGCATTATACCTGCTACCCGCCGGCGTATAACCACCATGCCCATTTTTTCCGGAACTGATGAGAGCGTATACGGCACTGTCCGAACGGATGCCACCGGCAACATCTTTTACGGTAATTCCATTATCAGCGTAACATGTTCCGCTCTTGGGCAATATTCTGGAATTAACGCCAGGCTGAGCAAAGGCAGGGGTAAGTGCATATGCTATTCTTTTTCCCCAACCGTCATAAACATAATCTTTAGGCAATCCAAGAGTTACAACCGGAACAGCACCTTCAACCGCTTTATAAAGATTAGTCGCTGATGTAAAATTAGCAGATATCGCACCTCCGGAACAAGTAGCTGAGCTTGTCGCTTCTATGCCGTAATTGGCATTAGTTTCAGCCAATGTTAAGTCGGCAGGACAAGGCATCCTGCCATTTTTTTTCCAGAATGCGAATAATGCATCTTCAATCGCGTCAAAACGGTTTTCCGTGGCTGATTGCTTAGCCATGTCAATAGCATTTTTGGATGAAGATACCCCAATAGCGGTTATCAGACCAATAATAATCAGAACAACAGCAAGCTCAACAAGCGTAAAACCTCGTTTTGCGGTAATATTTATGGAATTCATTTTTGTACAATGTGTTAGGCAAAATTAAAAATGCTATAATAATTTTCGCAGGAACACGTTAAGAATCGATTAAGATGCCATAATTTCTGATAGGAAAAATAGATTGTTTCATCCGCTTGTTTGCCGTTTGTAAATCCTTAGAAAACCTAGGTTTACTATACATATCAAGCGAGGCATCACCATATACCTGCCCATCCGGCTGCGCCTTCGTTGCCAGCCCATAATGCATGGCAGCAAGTATAACATACATCACCTGTAAAACGTCAGCATCCGCCCCCGCCACGCGGTGTTCAATACGCTTATTATCATAAGCGGAATCAGGAAGGCGCAAAGCAGTAGTGCGGTTATTAGCTCCCCAGCTGATAGTAAGTGGCGCATTACTTCCGGAAACAAACCTTTTATATGATTCTTCTTTTGGCGCAAATATCGACATAGTATCAGGCATCCATAGAAGCAAACCGCCCAGAGAGTGTTTTAGCGTGTCACTAATTTTTTCATCCTGTTTTATAAACTGGTTATTTTTATTTGAATCTTCCAGATGTATATGGATATGTAAGCCACTTCCACAATCATCAGCGACAGGCTTTGCCTCGAAGCTGGCATTAAAAAAATATTTATTTGCTATGTTTCTTATAATATCCTTGAGTAAATTCGTATCGCGTACAATTTTTTCCGGCATATCTGGAGCAAGAGACACTTCATGCTGCTCATGACCGCGCTCTTTTTCTATCCTAAAAATTTCTATACCGGCTTTGGCGCAGGAAGATTTAACCTCCCGCCAGAATTTTTCTAAATCTTGTTCATGCGAACCAAATAGATAAAACTCAATCTCACTCGCTACAACAACCCGCAGCCCAAAATCTGAAAAAAACATAGCGACAAGACCAGACATGCCTCCGCATTTCTGGGAAAAGAAAACCCGCGAGTTAGCAAAAACAGGACGTATAGACATTCAGCCGATACTTGCTAGGCAACTACAGAATCAATCCATTCCAGCAACTTACTTTTTGGAAGAGACCCAACTTTAGTTGAAACTGCCTTACCATCCTTGAAAATAATCAGGGTTGGGATACCGCGCACACCGAACTGCTGTGGTGTTGCCGGATTTTTATCAATATTCACTTTAACAACAGTGATCTTACCATCGCGCTCTTTGGCAATTTCATCAAGAATCGGCGCAATCTGACGGCAAGGCCCACACCATTCCGCCCAGAAATCAACCAGAAAAGCTCCGTTACCTTTAATTATCTTCGCATCAAATTCACTATCATCAATGTGTAAAGTCATATAATTCCTTTCAGTTAGTATAAATCATATGTAAGTAGTTAGTTTGACTTCGTCAAGCAGTGCCTCAGGTAAAACATCAAATTTTGCATTTTCCGTCCATAACAAAGCACAATGCACTGTTTTATCTGGGTAAATTTTTGTAAGCAGTAGACGGTATAGAGCAAGCTGGCGGACATAAGAAACAGGAATATCCCGTTGCGAATCCGGCGGTGATTGGTTGCTCTTGAAATCAACAACCCATACTTCATTTTTACCTATATACAACCTGTCTATCTGCCCTGAAATTGTGATATTGCTCCCATCAATTTCTATATTTCCGGTAATTGGCACTTCCGCCAACGCATCCTTGCCAAACAGCATCGCAAAATCAGGGTTATCAATAACCGAAATTGCATCGGAAATTGCTTTATCAATAACTTCCTGCGAAAGCTCTGTGCTAAATTTCCGTGCGATAAACCTTGCCATTGACTCGCGTTTATCTTGCTCCTGTGCTGGCAAATATTCCAGCAAACGATGAATAAATTTTCCTGTAGCATATACATGTTTTTTGGAAAGCGGAGAAACACTGGCAGGAACTTCAGATAAAATACGCGATGGAGTCAAAGGTTTACTCGGCGAAGGCTCAACTGGCACTGGCGTTTGCAGAAAATCCATCATCCTCGCCTTGCGCGGGGATCTAGTGTTATAAACGCCATCATTAGCTTTGTTCTCAGACCCAGTTATAAAAACAGGATGACAGGTTGGAAGATTCCCCACTCGCAACCCCTGCCCCCATGGCATTTCAAAACTCTCTGCAATTTGCTCAATTCCTGTTTTGATGTGCTGATACCAACTCTGCTCATTGATTTTATCTTTTCCGGTCGCCCCGCAAATATACAACCTATCCTCGGCACGAGTTAGCGCAACATACAACAAACGACGATATTCGCTGAGCATTTCCTCTCGCTCATAGTGTCGCAACTCACGGCATATTTTATCATCTTTTTTGGCAGATAACGAGCGCAGCGGGATATTATCCAGATATAACAAACTGCCACTTTCCCTTGGAATTTCCACAGTATCCGGCAAAATCACAATCTTAGACTGCAAGCCTTTAGAACCATGCACCGTCATAATCCGCACTGCATTTTTTGCCTGCTCCATATCGCGCTTTATTTCACTATTGCTAGCAACAAGCCAATGTATAAAACCTTGCAAAGATGGCGGATGTGAACGCTCATAAAGCAAGGCCTGCTGCATAAATTCATCAATAGGATCAGCATATTCCTCACCCATCCTGCCAATAAATCTCCTGCGCATCCCTTTAGTATCGAGCAGGTGTGAGTAGAATTCAAATGGCGGAACGAAATCGGCTTTAGCGCGCATTTCTGTGAGCAATTCATAGCTATCTGCAAATTTCGGCGACTGTGATAAACATTGCCATAATGTTTTTTCGCCTCGATTATAGGCAAGTGCAAATAAATCTTCTTCATTGAAATCAAATATCGGGCTTTTTAGACAGGCTGCCAGAGTCAGATCATCATCGGGCAATAACATAACCTGCCCGAGAGCTATTAAATCCTGTACGGCAAGATTATCATTAAGAGCCATACGGTCACTTCCCGCCACCGGAACTCCACGCCTCTTCAACGCCCGCACTAGTTTATCGGCAAATAACGTACGGCTACGCAGCAAAATCATTATATCACCGGCCTGAGCCTCACCAGTTTCAATCCAACTTTGGATTTTATCGGCAATGTGGCGTACTAACTTTGTCGCTGGCGTGGCAGTTTCGTCATTGCGAGTCCAGAAACTTTCTGGACGAAGCAATCCAGCAGTTTCAATAGAATTAGATTTCTGGATTGCCACGTCGGCTATGCCTCCTCGCAATGACGGAGAATCTTGAGGCTGTATGAGTGGCCATAGCTCCACCAATCCTTCATGTCCTATTCGGGTGAGGATATGGGTAAATTCAGCATCTTCCGACGTAACGCCGGCACGCGTTTCCTGCCTTGCGAAAACCGCATCCACAACCCTTAAAACCTGATTGGTTGAGCGGTATGATTTGGTCAGTGACAAAAAATGCATCGGTTTTTGCGAAGCTGTGATTAACTCGGCAAAATGTTTCTGCATCCGTGCCAGCTCTTTGACATTAGCACCTTGAAAACTGAATATTGATTGTTTTTCATCACCAACAATAAACAATGAACGATCAATCTCTTTAGCTCCCTGCCCGGCAAAAAATTCCTGCGTGAGCGCGTCAATGATCATCCATTGCTGCGGGCTGGTGTCCTGTGCTTCATCCACCAAAATATGGTCTATTCCACCGTCAAGTTTAAACAAAACCCATGGCGACATTCCCGCGCGCGTTAGCAATTCACAGGCGGTTGCAATCAAATCATCATAATCCATCCACGCATGACCGCGCTTGATAGCCTCATACTCAGCAAGCAAGCCTTCCGCCACCTGCATAACATCCATGCTGTGCTGAACCACCGAAAACGCGCATAATTTATCAGCAAACTCACAAACAAGTTGTTGTTCAGCCATAAGTTCGTCTATCAGTTCTGCATCAGTTAAAGCTTCCTTGGTAAAAATCTTTTTTCGAGCAGAGCCTTTTTCCGTAATAAAACAATCTATATATTCTTCATATAAATCCATCTTTGCCTGCGGATTTGCCATCCATTTTTCAAGTGACTGCACAGTTTTTTTGTCTGTGTCTTTGTCTGATTTTTGTAATGCCTCAACTATTTTTCGTAAGTTTCCAGACCGTTCTTCGCTATAGTTAAAAAATTGGTTTAAGAGCAATTCAATACTGATGCCTTCTTCAATTTTAAAAAGTTTATATAGCCTGTGCCGGATCGCAGATAACGCTTCCATTTCCTGCAATATATGACGAAATTTATCCTTATTTTCTACAATCTCACTCATTAATTTATGGAAACCATATTCACTGACCTCTCGCGCCAGATTATCGAGAGATTTCTGGATAGTGGAATCGGATTTTCGAGCATTGTTAAATAAGCGCAGGCGCGCCTCTGTCAGAACTTCCTGTTCACTCCTGCTATCCATCACTTTAAAATGCGGACTGATTCCCGCCTCTAAAGGAAAACGCCTGAGCAATGATTGCGAAAACCCATGAATCGTCTGGATATTTATGCCCTGTGGCGACTCCAGAACCCGGGCAAATAAACTGCGGGCATTATCCAGTAAAGAATTAGTAACATTCCCAGAAGTTAGCTTAGCAAGCTGCGCTGATAACTTTTCTTCATCCGCCATCACCCATGAACCCAGAGCTTGCAAGATACGGTTAGACATTTCCGCCGCCGCCGCATTAGTAAAGGTCAGGCATAAAATTTTGCCTGGCTCGACCCCATGCAGCAATAAGCTGAGAACACGATTAGTTAGTAAACTGGTCTTTCCGGAACCGGCATTTGCGGTAACAAATACACAAGCTTCTGTATTAAAAGCAATATTTGCCTTTTCATCGCTAATAACATTAACTTTTTTATTAAGCATATAATATTAAATAATTAATAAAATAAATAAAATGTCATAAAAGATTAATATTAAATAAGTAAAATTAATGTTATAATGAGCTGTATTTAATAAATAAGTAGGACATGAATGGAAGTAAACTCAGATACACCTAAAGAGCAAATTTCGCAAAATATATTATTTATGCCCAGCGTATATAATGATGCTATGACGCTGCTGTGTGAAGCACAAGAATATTTTTCCGAATTCGGCGCAGAAGATCAGAAAAAACTGGATATAAGCACCAAATCTATCTATGCCTGCGAAATGTCGCGGATTACGCTGCGCCTTTCCTGCGTCATGTCATGGATACTTGCCCAGCGCGGTGTAGCCGCCGGACAAATAGCCGTTGAAGAATCCGCACATTACGGTCTTGAATTTCAAAATATCTGCCGCGTTGACAACAAAGTCCTGCATGGTGTCCTGCCGCCTTATGTCTGCTACCTGCTCGACAGTACCTTTGAATTATATGAACGCGTCCTGCGCCTTAATTCACAACTCGCCAGCATGCATTAGAAAAAATCGTTTAGGGCGATTTAATAATCTTGTAACGTATTGGTTTGTCATACCGCACTTGTTGCGGTATCTGGAGCAGAGCCCACAGCCAGTGGACTTTACCCCAGACCCCGCAATAAATACGGGGTGACACGAAAAATTAATGGGTTACACTTTTATTAAATAGCTCTGAAAATCGTTAGATTGTCACAAATTCTTCATAATTCTCTAATTGAACAATCGTTAAATATAGATAATAATTTTTTAGGATTAAATATAATAGACAAACCATTGGAGAACCTTATGGCTATGAAACTTGAACTAAGGCAAGAAAAAACTAAAAGAGATAGATCAAAGCCCGAGCCAGAACAACAAAAAGAACCAGAACAAATTCGGCGTGGCGGTGGTCCGGAAATATATACAGTAACAAGTGATCATCCAGATTTTAAGAAGCAATTTGATCAACTATTAAAATCTGTAACCGCTCATGACAGGGGAAGCGATCATCCCCCGCTTGACAAAAAAAGCCAAAGATCTCAGGAAATAGTCGAACAATTAGAAGAAATGAAGAAAAGCAGATCTGGTCTTAAATGGTCAGTTGGCGCATACGATGCTGTTGGTGGCAATATTGAGATAGTGACCAATATTCAAGGGAAAGACGGCAAAGCTTTAAAGTTTACAACTTACGGTAATGGTGGCGTTGAAATATCAATGCAGAAACCAATAATTAAAGATATAGAGCAAGGCAGAACTTTTTCCAAAGAATTTTACGAAAAAAATCCTAGCGCCCGTATTAAAATTGTTGAATATAGCCTCAAAATAGAACAAGCAACAGGTTATGCTCGTGGGTTGCTTGAAATTCCAAGATCAGGACCACTTGTAGAAGATATTACAGGGTCTAATAAAAAAATACATGAAAAGTTATTAGGAGAACTTGATAGGCAAATTTCTGACAAAGACAATTTTAAAACCAGAAATGGCACTACAACAATAAAAACACTAGTTTTAGTTGGTGGTGGTGACAGACTTACCGTAGTAATGGGAAAAGAGGGAGATGTCAGATTCCAAACAGATTCTGGCAAAGAAATTGGCAGGACTAGCAGCCCAAAGCAAGCTGAGGTCACTTTTAAATCCTTAATAGACAATCAATTTTTACTTGATGGTATAAATAATACAAAGGATACATCAGGAAAACCAGTTAATTATGAAGTAAAAGCACATAATGGCGTGGTTACCACAAGTGTTGATATCGGTGGTAAGCCAATACACATTACACAACAAGATGGCAAAATTACAGTTCCCGGCTATGGTGAAAATCTTGATACAAATAAAGCATTACAGCATGTAAAAGAAAAAGTCGAATCATCTAAACCAAAAGTAATCGAGCAACCTCAAAAACCAGCAACTGTAGAAGATTTAAAGGCTCTTACAGCAGAACATGTAAGTAAATCTGCCGAACTTGAAAAAACCATAAAAGTACTTGGTGAAAAATTAACAGCTTCCGAAATAAGGGAACTAGGGGATAAAATCCCTAAAATCAAGCTTGGTATTGGAGCTGGTATAGGTATTTTAGCTCCGCAATTAGCAGAGGCAGCTATAGACAAAGCTCCTAAAGAACTACCAAAAGGTGCTGACCGCATGGTAGGAATTATGGGTCCGATTGGCTATGCTGCAAATGAGGCTGCTAAGGCTATTTCCGGATCAAAAGAACCTTCAAAAAAAGAAGTTGGGTCTGTCCTCAGTGAGGCTGATAAGCGTATGGCAGCGGAAATAGCAAAACAATTTGATAATTTTGGCATCCCTGCACCAACTTCTGATGTTGTAGCAAACCAGCATATATCTTCAAAATCACAACAAACATCTCGGGCTACGCCCGGCAGCTAACCCCCCTCCCATTCCTTCCGGCGGGTCAGGTGTTCATAATCATTATAACGCGCGGGCATCCCTTCCGATTGCGCGTTGTAGGGCGTGGATTCATCATCAAATTTCATGATTAACTCTTCCAGCATTTTCCTGGTTTCTTCTATATCAGCCTTCGAGTATGTAATTTCGCATTTGCCTTCACTGCCGGAAAGTTTCCAATATTCCATCTGCTCCGCCATCCCCGGCGGCACATCGCCTGACAATTTCCCATAGCGCACAATCAACGCCTCCAGCGGCAATTGGTTGGAAAGCCCGGTCTTAGGCACAATTCCGGTTTTATAATCAATCAAATTATAACCGCCGGATGGCAACTTCTCCAACCGGTCAATGCGGGTTTTTAAGGAAAAATCCTTGCCCGCCACTGCAAAATCCCAGCGTCCATTAACCTCGCTATGCACCGATTCAATCAAGCCCCTCCGCTTTTCTTCTTCAGCAATAAACCATGTCGCCATCGACATAAAACGTGGCCACCACAAACAGGCAACCGCTGGCCTATCAATAAAATCAGCAAAAGCCTCACGCCCGCAGGCAAGCAGCTTTTCGTACGGCGCATCCGGCAGATTATCCGGAAAAGATCTGGTAAATTTTTCCAACGCCTTATGCACTATATTGCCAAAATCCGCTGCGTCCGGTTCACGATCAATATCATCAAGCTTACGCAAATTCAGGATATAGCGCGCATAGATGCTATAGGGATTATTAAGCAGCGCATCAATCGCCGTAACCCGCAGTTCGCGAGGACGGGCAGAAAATAGAGGAGTCGGAGCAGGAGCGGAAATTGGCGGCAGTGATATTGGTTGCTCCAGAATATTTTTCGCTGCAAGGAAATAACCATCATCATTCATTCCGGCAAAAATTTCCGGCATACGCCCGCCAATAAGCGTCTGCAACCGCACCCACCAACGCGAGGCAATAGCTGGCGTTCCTTCTACCTTCCGCGCCCTTGTTATCAACACTTCCGGCGCGAATAGCTGCATGACAAAATCATGCGCGCCCTGCCCCACAGCCCGCTCAGCAGATGGCAAACCGAAAGCCGCGCGTTGCGGTCGGCTCATCCACGGATCTGGCGGCGAACTGTTCGGCCACATACCTTCATTAAGGCTACCCATTATCACCAGATCATAACGCTGCAACCGCGCCTCCATCGGGCTTAGAATATGTAACCGTGGATGCAGACCAAACTGCGAATGGTAAATCTCAGCAGCCAGCAATGAATCAAACAACGCTGGATAGGTCATCGCTTCAACAACCGGAAGCAGCTCCGCCTGCAAGTTCCACTGCGCCACGATTTCGGCAAGAGCGTTACCATCTTCTCCTGCCCATAAACGCTGCGTGCCAGATTCAGTATCACTCCCCGCCATCCATTCGGCAAAACCTATATGCGCGCTAAGCAACTGCTGCAATGCTGCATTATGATGTTGCCGCATCAAACTCAGGAATGATTCTGATTCTTTTTCCAGATTCTCAAGCAAATCCAGCAATTCTTTTGACGTTTTTTTATGAATAATTGCCGCCTTGCGCAATCCCGCAATGCCGTCTTCCCTACGAATCCCACGCAGCAATAATAATTCCAGCTCCCGCGATAGAAAACGGCATCTAGCAGGGTTCATCCCCGCTGCTGCCAGCGGATGTCGCAGAACCGCAAGCAAAGTTGCTGGCGCAAAACGTGAAGCTATCATTTCCACGATCAAGCGTAGAAAACAAGCTGACGGCGAGCTGGCAAGCTGCTTCCCCGCCGAATCATCAACCATAATCCCAAAACGCTTTAGTTGTACAGAAACCATCCGCGCCAATGTGCGATCCGGAGTTACAAGAGCCGCTGTCTTTGCTGGCGTTTCCAGAACTTCGCGCATGGCTATGGCTATAGCCCTCGCCTCATCAAATAACGTATCCGCCTCAATGAGCCTTATATAATCCAGACATTCCGGGTCCGGCAGCTCGATTTTTGACCAGTTGGTAGTCGTTGCTGGTGGCGAAAATATAGCACGCAGATATTTTTGCTTGTCAATGTCATTGCGAAGAGGCGTAGCCGACGTGGCAATCCATTCACTTGTTTGATAAGACTGGATTGCTTCGTTACTCTCGCAATGACTGATAATACCTACCTGCCTCCTCTCAATCCCAATTTTCTCCAGTAACTGCTTCAGAGCGTATTGCGGATGGGTTTGAGTAACCTCCTTCCATTCATCTTCCTGCATCTCTTTATCAAGAAATGGCAGAATAACCTTGCCATTTGGCAGCCCGGCTATTGTTTTAAGCAAGTTTGCCGTAGCAGGCTGGCTTCCGGTTGAACCGGCAGCAATAACCGGATAATCCGGCGGAGATTTTTCCCACATTTTGCTTAAATGATAAAGCAACTGGTTGCGGTAAACCACCGCGTCAATCGTCCCCTCTTCTTCCAAGAGTCTAGGCCATTGTTTGGAAATTATGCTGAGAAATTCCAATGTCTGCTGCCAGTGGCTGGCGAGGTTTTCCGGTGCCAGATTCGTAAGTTTATCATAGCTAAGCCCCTCGCGGTTAACTTCATCCATGAATTTAATAAGCTGCCTTGCCAGTTCCGCCGCCTGATTAATGGAAATCATTCCAATATTTTTATGCCCAAAGCCTATAATCAGGCGCATGAGCAGGAAATGCCGGCGTACAGGGTTAATCGGTTGGGGTATATAGGTATTCATTCCCTCTATACCGCCCCAGAATTCCTCTTCTTGGGTTTCCCCAATAGGTTGTATTCGCGGCAAAAGCATAGGTTTTCCGCCAGAACAGTCCAAGAAAGCCTCACGCAGGGAACGGCAAGAGCGTCTATTTGGCAATAATATTAGTATTTTCGTATATGATAATGTATCGTAATTGCTCAAAACCCATCTTGCCAAACTGTGTAAAAAGCTGGCATTTGCTGGAAAACTATAACAATTTACTGCTGAATTCATAGTATTTTAACCCCGATAAGGTATAAATATCCTATTATTAAAGCAATAACCACCATGTAATTTTATGACTTCTCCTACCAAAAAAATTAGCGATACAATAAGAAATGAATTAAACCTGCTATGGGCGGCGCATAAAAATGTCGGTCTTGATGGTTACATGTGCTTATACACTAATGCCGAGCAGATTCCTTTCCGCAGTAAAGACGCCGGCATGACCTTCTGGTTTGGTGCGGGTGATAATCAAACCGCTATTGATACCATTTTGGAACATTATAATAATGGACGTTTGCCAAACAGCCCAATGCTGCTTAATCCGATAATCCATAGCAAGGAAGCTAACGGAAGTTATAAACCAATAGGCTCTGGAATTGCATGGTGTACTTCTCTAATTCTGGGTATTGACATATTGGCAGACCAGCCTGCGGAACGCCTAGAGAAAACAGGTGTACTCTCTACAAATTTTCACCGTGGTGGCAGCGATAAAGCCGGGTTGAAAGCCATTGCTTTTCTTGATACTGTTCAAAAGCCGGAAGCAGATGGAAAAACTGTGGAGTGCTGCAATGATCTTTATGAAATTGTTGATGTTAAAAGCGACCTGTATTCTAAGTCATATTTTTTATCAGGCATTTCTTACTTAACTAACAATGGTCTGTTTGAACAGCCGGATATTGCCGATTTATTTCCGGAAAATATTGATTTCACAAAACCGGCAGTGCTGGATGAATTTGTCAGGAAAAACACTATCTCAAACCAGCAGGTTCTTGATGCTAATAAATGCTGGAATGCTTATGACAGGATTCATTCGCTATACAAAAAATTTGGTGCAGACACTAAAAATATAGAAAAGAATTTGCGCTTCTTTAATCTTGTTGCCCGCGATATTGACCTGTTCGATGCAACCGGTCCTTTAAGAATGGAAAAAAATGATTCCACAAAAAATTTATTTGAATTTATCGTGCCTGGTATACTTCCGCGTGGTTCGGTGAGTTTGCTGGCAGGAGTGGCAGGTTGTGGGAAAAGCTCTCTGGTGCATCAGCTTGGTGTTATTGCCTCAAGTGATTACAAACAAGGCGAAGAACCCGCAAAATGGCTTGGACAGCCACTGGAATTAGAACAATGTAATGGTATCAATATTTTCTTCTCTGGTGAAGATGGTCCACAGATTTTCAATGCCCGTGCTTCAATTATTGATCCGGATGAACGCTCTATACGTCTTATGTTTCGGCGAACTGATTTTGGTGAGAATGTTAGCTTTACACAATATCTGCGCCACCTGAAAAAAATTCCCGATGTGCCGTTGATGATAGTCGATCCATCACGTAAATATCTGGGTGGTGATGAAAATGATATTAACTTAGTAAATAATTTCTTCGATGCGCTGGAGGAATTTGCCGTCGAAAAGAACACGGCAGTTCTGGTTGTCCATCCTCTGCAACGAGGTAAAACACCAAAGTCATTAAGCGACATTATAGATTTTCTGAGCGGATCTCAGGCATTTGTCGACCGTCCACGCATTATTATAGGCATGTACCGTGATGGTCATTATACAGTCGCTGGGCTTGCCAAGAACACCATTCCACCTAATATAGGCATGCTGAGAGAAGAGCGCGTTTTCGCCCGCGACCCTAAAAACCTGTCGCTGGTCTGGCTTTCGGGCAAAGATGGAATCCGCAATGCTCCCCTTAGCGAAGAAGAATTATCAGAAATAGCCCGAAAGGCTGCCGAATAACCCCATAGCTTAAGCCTTAAGCCCTAAACCTTAAGCCTTAATTAAGCGTGGTCATTATTTACTGCACGGCGTTCGCAAGGGCTGCCTTCCGCGCCAACGCAAGGGCTTTTAAGGTCTGGACGAGGGTTAGAACAGGAAGAAAGCCCTATCAGAACAATTGCAGCTAATAATATTTTAGGCATAAAAAACTCCAATTTTAAACATGTTATCAATTTTTATTCAATTTCCGTGCTTCTTCAACCAGCATAATAGGAATCCCTTCGCGAATCGGAAAGGCAAGCCCAGCCTTATCGCTGATTAATTCCTGCTTTTCCTCATCATAGCTCAGCGGTCCTTTTGACAAGGGGCAAGCCAGAATATCCAGAAGCTTACGATCCAATTTACTCATATCACTCCAGTTAATTTAAGTAGTCTGTATTCTATACTCAAAGCAGTTCAAGAATTGGCTAGACAACCGAGACGAAGTGTAGAAAAACTACACGAGTTGAAGGTTAACGAAGCCAATTCTTGAAATGAGAAGAGTATAACATTGTTTTTTATGTAAAGTAAATACTTGCAAAGTAGAAAAGAATGCATATTATCCGTTTCCTCATTACCCGATATATAGCTTATATATCCTTATAAGCGGGAGTAGCTCAGGGGTAGAGTGCAACCTTGCCAAGGTTGATGTCGAGGGTTCGAATCCCTTCTCCCGCTCCATTTTCTTTTTATATTTCTGTTGGTTATGCAACAGCCATCTTATACCACTATTAATCTTCATGTAAATGTAACATTTATATAAAGATTAGTTATGTTAATCTTCCTGAAGTTTTAATTATCGCCTCATAGAAGATATGGAACAAATAAAATGCCAAAAGAAAATTACAATTACCACCGTTCTACCTTGCAGCCAGATAAATATATCAACGAATTAAATCACGAAATTAATAATTATTGCAAAGAAAACTCTTTAAATACTCCGGAAGCCAAAGAACAATTAATAAGCCGTCTGTTGCGCCGCACCGGAACAGCCGCTTTCCAAGGCGCGAGCAGGCTTGAAGGTGGACCATTTGGAGCTATGCTGGTTGATTTCAAAACTGAAGATGGAATCCCAAAAGTTGTTGGGTTCGGAACAAACCATGTAGTCCTTAATAGTGACCCTTCAGCTCATGCTGAAATGATAGCAATCCGCGATGCTTCTGAACGTCTGAAACGTACCGACTTAAGCGATTTAACATTAATTACCTCTTGTGAATGTTGCCCTATGTGCTTGTCAGCAGCAACAGGCTGCAAAGTCGATAAGATATATTTTGCGGCAACCCGTAAAGATGCAGCAAATGTAGGCTTTTCTGACGAAGATCAATATAGGTTGATGACCGTCGGAGGAATAGAGCAGCACGCAAAGAAAGTTGAGGAAAAAGATAAAGCATCAACAGAAGCAAAACTTAATGGACATAATGCTGTTGTAATAGTAAATCATAACGGTCAGAAATACTCATATTATGGCGACTATAAAAAGACCAATAACTCAGATCCAACCGATCTTCCAACAGTACAAGCCATCAAAAATGCCTGCAAAGGGTTAGCAGAACTACATAGCAAGCCAGTTTTCCATCTTCCGGAAGATACAATACTCATAAGCCATGATATGCCGCACCCAATGTCATTAATCACCGCGGATTGGGCAAGGATAGGGCGTGTAAGAGGACAGGAGGCTGACAAGCCAGAACAGGATAGCCCTAATAAAAATACCGATAATATCATTTATATAAATGACAAGCCAGAAACCATGCAAATACGTAATGAACAAGGACAAACCAGCCATGTAGAGCCTGAGAAAGTATGGAAGGAAATCGCCAATCCTTCTGCAATTCACCTCTCAAAAAATCTGGGTCACGCGCACACCGTAGCTTTTAAGGAATGGAATAGACTAATTAACACCGGTTTTATGCCACGCTATTAGGATATGGCAATTACTATACCACCTATTTATCCGCCTTTTTTGGAGCAGCCTGCCAGGTATCCGCAATCAGGGAGCACCGTCTTTGCATATCATCAACGGTTCCAATGCCATTATCCTTCCGTTCCTCATTAGTTGCAAATTCCGAGAGCTGTGTCTTAATAACGTCAGCCGAAACGGTCAGAATATTCTGAGCGACATCCGATCTGATATAATATGTTTTTATCAGAGAATTAAGAAATTCCGTAGCACGGTTATTCTGAGAATTAATATTATTTACAATACCTTTTGCATCAAATTGCGTTTGTTGCTTAACCGTATAACAGAATTGCCAGTAAGAAGCAGAACAGCTTGAAAAAGACAGGCCACGCACAGCTTCTTGAATAGCTCCCGTCTGAGATGCCGCCCGCTTTATTTTATTCTGTTCATCAGCTTCTTTTTTTAATTGCGCCTGTATTTTATCATTAAATTGCTTATATTTCTCAGCAATTTCTTTATTAGCTTCGTCATATTGTTTGCGAACCGCTTCGTTCTGACCGCGTACAAAACCATCCAGTATTTCAACGATCTCATTATTGCCGGTCTGATAAGCAATCACCCGGGCATTATAACCGGCGGAATCAACAGCTGCATATTTTATGTTCTTGGCTAAAAGATATTCAACAGTTTTTCTATTACCGGATTTAGCAGAGTAGAATAAGGCATTTCTGCCACGCGAATCCACCTTGTTAATATCAGCACCGGCTTCCAGAAGGGTTTTTACAACATCAATTCCCTGTGCATCAGTACGGGAAGAAGCAAGGGAAATAAGCGGCACTCCTGATTGATTGGTTTCATCTACCGAAGCCCCCTGCTCCAGCAATATCTTAACATCCGAAGCGCGCCCAAGACTGGTACGGTATATGATTTCATCACGTAATTTTTTCTGTTCCTTTTCACTTAGAACTGGTTTTGGGGCAGAATCAGGTTTTTTCTCAACAGCTTCAGGAGTAGTTGCAGAAGTAGTTGTAGGAGTAGTTGCAGCAGAAGTGGCAGAAGGATTTGCTGGCACTGGAGTCGCGGTAACTGGCATCTCTATCGCTGGTGGCACAGCTATCAGCGTTGGAGCTATCGCGGCTGGTTCTTGCACAACCTGCTCCCCCGCAGGAGCATCAGCACCATACGCAGCAAAGCTTGCAGAAACACCTATAACCAATGATAATAAGGGCAAATAATTTGAAGTTAGATTCATATCCCATCCATATTAATAGCTAATCTTGACATTTTTCATATTCTAACCATATCTAATGGCAATATACATTATACTTATAAACTTAATAACATACACCTTAAATTTTATACATAATACAAGGGTTAAAAAACGATTATGACTGAAAAAAATGAAGAAAAACATAAATTCGGTGCGGAAATAAGCAAAGTTTTACAATTAATGATTCATTCATTATATACGAATAAGGATATTTTTCTGCGTGAGCTGATATCCAATTCTTCCGATGCCTGTGATAAATTGCGCTACGCCGCGATAACGCAGCCGGAACTTATCAAAAATAATTCGGAACTTTCCATAACCATTGACATCGACAAGGATAAAAAACTTCTGACCATAACCGACAGTGGTGTCGGCATGAGCCGCGATGAATTAATCGCCAATCTGGGAACAATTGCCAAATCCGGCACGCAGGAATTCGTCAGCAAAATAACCGGTGATGCAAAAAAAGATATGCCGCTTATCGGGCAGTTCGGCGTTGGTTTTTATTCTTCATTCATGGTTGCTGATAAAATTTCTGTAATATCCACCAAAGCCGGTTCAGATGAAAGCTTCCTCTGGGAATCGGATGGTGTGGGTGAATTCACAGTGAAGCCAACCGACAAAGCCCCACGTGGCACATCAATCACCCTGCATTTGAAGGACGGAGAGGATGATTATGTCGATAGTTTCCGCATCCGCCACATTGTACAGACTTATTCTGACCATATTTCCTTCCCTATATATATTCTCGATGAAGATAAAAACCGTGATCAGGCTAATACCGGATCTGCCCTGTGGATGCGTTCAAAAAATGATATTTCTCTTGAGCAATATAAAGAATTCTATCACCATGTTTCTCATCTGCCCGATGAACCGTGGATGACGCTGCATAATAAAGCCGAAGGAAAGCTGGAATATACAAGCCTGCTTTTTGCTCCATCCAGTAAGCCGATGGATCTATTTCATCCTGACCGCAAATCGCGGGTGAAGCTTTATGTTAAGCGCGTGTTTATCACCGAAGAACATGCCAATTTAGTTCCGTCTTACCTGCGTTTCCTGCGTGGCGTGGTGGATTCCGAAGATCTACCGCTTAATATCAGCCGCGAAACCCTACAAAACAACCCGATGCTGGCGAAGATTAAAGACGCACTTACTAAAAAATTCCTTACAGAGCTTGCTAAAAAAGCAGAAGGCGATGAAGAAGCTTACAAACCTTTCTGGAAAAATTTTGGCGCAGTTCTCAAAGAAGGTTTATGTGAAGCCTACAGCCCAAGGGAGCAGCTTCTGAATGTCTGCCGTTTCAGTTCCAGTGCTGTTGAAGATGAAAATCTGGTGAGCCTTGATGGTTATATTTCACGCATGAAAGAAGGGCAGGAAAATATATTTTACCTGACCGGCGAAAATCTTAACGCTCTTCGCCAAAGCCCTCAGCTTGAAGGTTTCACCTCACGTGGCATTGAAGTATTGCTGCTAACCGATCATGTCGATGATTTCTGGGTGAATGTAGTGCTTGATTATAAAGGCAAGCAGTTTAAATCCATCACCCGCGCCGATATAAATCTGGAAAATATCAAAAGCGAAAAGCCGGAAGATAAAAAAGAAGAACCGGAAACCAAGGAAAATATCAGCAAACTATGCGAACGCATTAAATCCATACTCGGAAATGCAGTGAGCGAAGTCCGCACCACGCAGAAACTTGGGCAAAGCGCGGTTTGCCTCGCCACCAAAGAAGGCGGGATGGATTTCCGGCTGGAGCGTTTCCTGATTGAGCAAAAACAGATTGCCGCCGCCGCCGCCAAGATTCTGGAAATCAACCCGAGCCATCCAATTATCCGCCATCTGGCTGAAAAACCGGAAGCGAATATAGATGATGCGGTGTGGCTGCTGTTCGATCAGGCGCGTATTTTAGAAGGTGAAGAAATTACCGACACCGCCGCCTTCACCCGTCGCCTGCAGAGTTTCGTGGAGAAAAGTCTGGTTGCCTGATTATTTTATAATGATATTGTAACGATTATGAAAGGCTTTACCCTAATCGAACTTTCGGTCGTGATTGTCATAATCGGGCTTATTATCGGCGGTGTGCTGGTTGGTCGCGATTTGATTGCTTCGGCAGGCATCCGCGCGCAGGTGAGTCAGATTGAAAAATATAACGCAACAGTGCATACTTTCAGAACAAAATATGGTGGACTTCCCGGTGATTTAACCCGCGCTGACGCGTCAGGATTTGGTCTTTATGCAATCACCTATGCTCCCTATTTAGCAAATCCTGGTTATGGTGATAATAATGGTATTATAAATTCCCGCAACGCAAGCTCAACAAATCTGGCGGGTGAACCGTTTATGTTCTGGCGACAATTAAGTGATGCCCAGATAATTGATGGGGCTTATGGCTCACTACTCAATACCGCCGCTGAATGTGGGACTGGTGGCACTGCTGAAAATTTTTTCCCAGCATCAAAAATAGGTAAAGGCTACGTGGAAGCAAATACAGCAGGTAATGGCGTAAATTATTTCCTAATAGTAAACCTGACTTCACTTGGTGGTTGTGGTGCAGGAGGCGGGGCGCATAGCACTAACGCCAACGCACTAACCGCGCAGGAAGCCTACGCTATAGACAGCAAAATAGATAATGGATTGCCGGGCAGTGGTACAGTGTTTGCCATTAACGGTGCCGCCAACCTGAATCTCTACGCTTCCTGGACAACAGTATCCGCAGTTGCTGGCTGTGTGGCATCTTCCGCTTATGCCTTAACCCAAACCACTCAAAGCTGCTCCCTTAGGTTTAAATTTCAGTGATTTAGACTAAAAAGATTTGTAGAAAAAAGTCTGGTTGCTTGATGATTTATAGTAATTCTGTAAAGTTATTATTTGAAATAACTAATAATATGCTATTAGACCTCCTTCACAACTAAAATTCACATAAAATCTTCGGAGAACGGATAAAATGTCACAAAAGATAAAAAAAGTGGTGCTGGCTTATTCTGGTGGTCTGGATACCTCTATAATTCTTAAATGGTTGCAGGATACTTACGGCTGCGAAGTCGTTACTTTTACTGCTGATTTAGGGCAAGGCGAGGAAGTCGAACCGGCTCGCAAAAAAGCCGAGATGATGGGCGCGAAGGAAATTTTTATTGAAGATTTGCGTGAAGAATTTGTGCGTGATTATGTATTTCCGATGTTCCGCGCCAACACGCTTTACGAAGGCACTTATTTGCTTGGAACTTCCATAGCCCGCCCGCTTATTGCCAAAAAACAGATTGAGATCGCTATTAAAACTGGAGCAGATGCGGTGGCGCATGGCGCAACTGGCAAAGGCAATGATCAGGTGCGTTTTGAACTGGGCTATTACGCTCTGAAGCCAGATATAAAGGTAATTGCGCCGTGGCGGGAATGGGATTTGACCAGTCGCACTAAACTGATTGAATACGCGGAAAAGCACCAGATACCAATCGCTAAGGATAAGCGCGGGGAAGCACCATATTCCACCGATGCCAATCTCCTGCATATTTCCTATGAAGGCAAAATTCTGGAAAACCCATGGGAAGCACCGCATGAAGATATGTTCGTCCGTAGCGTATCACCAGAAAAAGCACCCGACAAAGCCACGATTATCGAGGTTGAATTTGAAAGTGGCGATGCAGTGGCAATTGACGGTGTGAAAATGTCACCAGCGACTTTGCTTACGCATTTAAACAAACTCGGCGGTGAAAATGGCATCGGGCGTTTGGATTTAGTTGAAAACCGCTATGTCGGTATGAAATCACGCGGAATTTATGAAACACCTGGCGGAAGTATCTTGCTTGTCGCCCACCGCGCAATGGAAAGCCTGACGCTGGATAGAGGCGCAGGACATCTGAAAGACGAACTCATGCCACGCTACGCCGAACTGATTTATAACGGCTACTGGTGGAGTCCTGAGCGCGAGATGTTGCAGGCACTTATTGATAAATCGCAAAGCAACGTGAGTGGCACAGTTCGTATCAAGCTCTATAAAGGCAGCGCAACCGTAGTTGGTCGCAAATCGCCAAAGAGCCTGTATAGCGAAAAACACGTTACTTTTGAGGATGATGCCGGAGCTTATGACCAGAAGGATGCGGCAGGCTTTATTAAGCTAAACGCGCTGAGATTGCGGTTGTTAAGCAAACAGTAATTTTAACGCCATCCCCTTCCAACCTTGTTTGAAAGAACTTGGTGGGAACAACACAATTATGCGGTTTTCTTCATAAACCCTTAATTACCTTTACACATAAAATTAACCAGTAATTGCTAAAATTCTTACCTAAACCAATAGGTAAATTTATGATTACAGCGTTTTACAGGCAGGATAATTCTATACTTTGCAAAAAATTAGCAGAGAAGGAAAGCATACCTGATAGCGCGGTGTGGATTGATGCTCAGTCAGCTAACAGCCATGATTTGGATTTAATCCAGCAGCATTGCCACATCAATCTTCCTTCCAAAAATGACGTATGGAAAAACAATATATTAAACCGTCTTTATGTTGAGAACAATGTTGCCTACATGACCGCTGCGATTATAACCAAACATGAAAGCAGCTACCCCAATATCAGCGCGGTAACTTTTATATTAACGCCTGATTCACTTATAACCATCCGCGATATTTCACCAACTTCCTTTAATATTTTTGCCCAGAGGATTCAAACATTTCCCGACATGTTCCGTACTTCAGCACAGGCTCTGGAAGGATTGCTGGAAGAGATGATTACCCGTGTTGCCCATAATATGGAGTTGGTCGAGGAAACGCTTGATGCCTTTTCACACCGCGTTTTTGCTGGTGGCAAATTAGATGAGAAGGAAAAGAACACATCGCAAGCAATGAAAAATGTTCTTAAGGAACTCGGAACATGCGCGGATTTAAATTCAAAAACCAATGAAAGTTTGCACAGTATCAATCGCTTGATGCATTTCTTTAAACAAATACACAAAGATGATAATGAGCTGAAAAAAGACATTGATATTATGATTTCTGACAGCAATGTTCTCACTCAGCAAACCCAGTTCGCCGCAGAGAAAATCGCCTTCCTGCTCGATGCCCTTCTTGGAATGATTAATGTTGAGCAGAATCTTATAATTAAAATATTATCGGTAGCTTCGATATTTTTCATGCCACCAACACTTCTTGCCAGCCTTTATGGGATGAATTTCAAACATATGCCGGAACTTGATTGGGCTAACGGCTATCCAATGGCTATTTCTTTAATGCTGATATTTTCCGCCCTGCCTTACATATATTTCCGCAAAAAAGGCTGGCTGTGAGTTAGTTACTAGTAACTAATGCAAACTTTCACCATGTATCGACAAATCAAGCCCCTCATCTTCAGCGCGCCTGTCAACACGCAGACCTATAGTCACTTCGATGATTTTCAGGATAATGTAGCTCATAACCACACAATAAAATATGGTAACCGCAACCCCCTCAACCTGAGCGATAAACTGGGGAACGCTACCCTGCACACCGCCAATTTCTGAAATTGCAAATACACCGGTAAGCAGCGCGCCAATAATCCCGCCCACGCAATGCACACCAAAAACGTCAAGTGAGTCATCAAAATTAAATTTGAATTTTATGCGGCAGGCGTAATAACAACTGATTCCGGCTATAGCTCCAATAATCATCGCACCACCCACACCCACAAATCCGCAAGCAGGAGTAATCGCCACCAATCCCGCGACTGCACCGGAAATAATACCAATAACGCTAGGCTTCCTATTGGTTTTCCATTCAATCATCATCCACGATAGTGAAGACATCGCCGCTGCCACCTGCGTCACCAGCATTGCCATACCAGCATTGCCGTTTGCAGCCACCGCTGAACCAGCATTAAAGCCAAACCAGCCAACCCAGAGCAGTGACGCGCCTATTACACTGAAAACAATATTGTAAGGTTGTGCCATTTTGCGTGATTTAGCATTAAAATGCTTATGATTATCCAGCATAATCGCCGCCATGAGTCCTGCTATACCAGCGTTGATATGCACCACTGTACCGCCCGCATAATCCAGAGTCGCGCCGAAACCGAACAGCCCCTTATACCCGTCAATTCCCAAGCCACCGAGCATACCTTTAGGCCCCCAAACCCAATGGGCAATCGGCACATAAACCAGCGTAAACCACGCCGCAATAAAAATCAGTGCTGCTGACAATTTTATACGCGTTGCCACCGAGCCAAAAATCAGGGCGCAGGTGATAATCGCAAAGGTCATCTGGAACATAACAAATACGCTCTCAGGAATAACTCCGTTAAGGGAATCCTTGCCCACACCGGAAAGCAACAACTTATCCAGATTACCTATAAAACCATTATATTCAGTAAAAACCAGAGAGTAACCATAAGTAACCCACAGCACCGAAACCAGAGTCACCGCCACAAAGCTCTGCATAAGAGTTGCCAGAACGCTGTCCTTGTGCACCATCCCGCCGTAAAACAGCGCAAGCCCAGGAATAGTCATCATGAGAACAAGAAGGGTAGAAACCAGCATCCAGGCTGTGCTTCCTGAATCAAGAACCGGCGTGGCAACTGGTGCAGCGGCAATTTCCTGAGCAAAGACAGGATCACCGCCAACAACAAAAATCACCAGCAATATCAGGAAATTACGAATAACGTCTTTCATATACTATCTTTATAAAAAGATTGTCCCAATTCGGAAACTGCCAAAATTTATGCTGCTATGCAACATAATTATTTCAATCTTGCAAAACCTTTTTCTAAATCCGCGATTAAATCTTCGGTATTTTCTAGCCCGATATGCAGACGGAGAACTGTACCTTCCCTTTTCCATTCCGCCGCAGTCCGCACTTTTTCTGGTTTGCAATGGATAATAAGGCTTTCAAAACCACCCCAGCTATAACCCATACCAAAATACTCAAGGCTATCAAGCATGAGAGCGAGTTTATCACTTGAATAATTTTCCTTCAGCACAATGCTGAATAAGCTAGGCGCACCGCTAAAATCGCGTTTCCATAACTCATGCCCAGGCGCACCGGGAAGTGCTGGATGCAACACTTCTGCCACTTCCGAACGCTCGCGCAGCCACTGCGCCACAAGCAACCCACTCTTATAATGCTGTTTAAGACGCACCGCCATTGTCCGCATTCCCCTAAGTGCCAGATAGCAATTGTCACCACTAGGACACGCGCCAAAATTCCTGAAAGTTTGCAATAATTTCTTATAATGCTCGGCACGACAGGAAATCGTTCCCATAAGCAAGTCAGAATGACCGCTTATATATTTGGTTGCTGAATGAATTGATACATCCATTCCCAGCTCAAACGGATTGATGAAATATGGCGTTGCCCATGTATTATCACCAATAACAACTGCGCCATTTTCATGTGCCACCTTACTGATTGCCGGAACATCCTGAACCTCAAAAGTGAGCGAACCCGGGCTTTCCACAAACACAACTTTGGTATTTTTGCGAATCAAAGCAGAAATTCCTGCACCAATTAAAGGATCATAATAAGTGGTTTCAATCCCTAACCGCTTTAATTCATTGTCACAAAAACGGCGCGTTGGCCCATAAACGCTATCCACCATGAGAAGATGATCGCCAGATTGCAAAAAAGCCATGAGTGCTGTCACTATCGCCGATAGACCGGATGATGTAGCAATAGCATGCTCCGCCCCTTCCGCTGCCGCTATGGCTTGCTCCAAAGCTTCAGTTGATGGAGTGCCGAAGCGGCCATAAGTCACGTGTAATTTTCCAGCCTCAGCCTCTTCAAACACAGCATATGTTGGGAACAAAATGGTAGAAGCACGATGCACCGGAACATTAACCACCCCACGATGATTATCCGAAGCCAGCCCCACAGTGGTAATTAGCGTTTCTTTTTTCATAAACGCAATCTAGCAACATAAAACCAGAGCTGTCAACGAATAGCACTATTAAAATTCACGATGAGAAATTCCGGCGACAATATGGGTAAGACCAGATTTTTCATTGCCAAACGGCAGAAGAACTGCCCGGTATTTTATTATTTTTCCATTATTCTGAACCATCTGCCCACTATCTTCTGTAGGAGATTTCATATCAGATAATGATTTTATTGCCTGTAGCTTTGGCATAATAACAGAATTAGGAAACTTACTATTTCCAATATTAACCATGGCTCCTGTTACATCCTCACCATAAAGTTTTTTTATTTTATCACCAATATACTCATATTTATAATAATTAAAATTATTAGGAAGCAACGAAAGTACAAAGCACTGCTCCCATAAATCAGCTATACGGGCTGGGTTGTTTTTCCTGAAATCTGGGACAATATCATCTTTTTTGAGGTTTTCCCAATAGCTGGTAAGGCGTGCCGTGAGCCTGTTATCATTCATAATAAATTTACGCCTTCTATGTTGCAAGCTTATGATAAAAACATTACAAAAGCGTATTCTTACAACGTAAATTAAGAGTTAATACAGATAACATGTCGAAAAAATATTATCCAGAAGCAAACCCGAACCCTGATTTTCCTGCTATTGAGCAGGAAGTCCTGAAATCATGGAAAAACGATAAAACCTTTGAGAAATCAGTGGAAACCCGCCCTGCACTTAGCGCAGACGGCAAAAATAATGAGTTTATTTTCTATGATGGGCCGCCTTTCGCCAATGGTTTGCCACATTATGGGCATTTGCTGACAGGCTTCGTAAAAGACGTGTTCGCCCGCTACCAAACCATGCAGGGCAAACGAGTAGAGCGCAGGTTCGGTTGGGATTGCCACGGCTTACCCGCTGAAATGGGTAGCGAAAAAGAGTTGGGAATTTCAGGACGGCTTGCCATTCAAAACTACGGTATCGATAAATTCAACGAACATTGCCGCACAAATGTAATGAAATACGCCAGCGAATGGGAGGATTACGTCACCCGCCAAGCCCGCTTCGTGGATTTCAAAAATGACTATAAAACCATGGATATTAATTTCATGGAGTCAGTGCTGTGGGCGTTCAAACAGCTATATGATAAAGGGCTGATTTTTGAGGCTCACCGTGTGATGCCTTACTCATGGGCAGCCGAAACCCCTCTTTCCAACTTTGAAACCAAGCTGGATAACAGCTATCGCGAAAGAGAAGATAAGGCGATTACAGTGGCGTTTGAATTGGATAGAGAATCAATCAAGCAATTTCCTCTTTTGACCGACATCCAAAATATAAAAATTCTTGCTTGGACGACAACACCGTGGACTTTGCCTAGTAATCTAGCATTAGCTGTTAATAAAAATATTTTCTATTCCTATTATGTTGTAGGAAATAATTTATATATAGCATCAAGTGTGTATGTTTTTCGTTTTGCTGCTAATCACATGCAAGAACAATCACGAATGGCATCAACTAAAGAAATAGCTAATCTATGGCAAATAGCCTCTAATGCAGCTAGAAGTGCGGCAGAAGCTTTGGTTGCTTCAAAACATGCTTTTGATCAGGCTGCGATACAAGCTTTGAAAGTGGCTATGGAAGCAGCAAAGGCTGCGCTTCCAGACGAACCTGCTGCTGTAAGTAATGCTGTTTTAGCTGCAATTAATGCAAAAAATCTACACCAAGTTGCAAATCAAGCACTGGAAGCTGTACAGCCAGCATGGCATTCAGCATTAGACGTGATGATAGAAGCACTCAAATTAGAAACCAAGACTTATGACTACGAAAACTTACCAATTTTTGGAAGTTCAATTCAAAAAGGTGATATTTTAGTAGGCCTTACCTATAAACCTCTCTTCCCATATTTCGCCGACCGTGCAACTGTCATCCTGAGCGAAAGCGAAGGATCTCCATCCACTTTGGGAGATTCTTCGGCTATGCCTCAGAATGACAAGAGAGCCTTCCGCATTCTTGACGGCTCATCATTCGTGACTGATGGTGATGGTACAGGCATCGTCCATCTTGCCCCTGCTTTTGGTGAGGAAGATCAAAAATGCTGCGAGGCAAACGGCATCGAGCTTGTCTGCCCTGTGGACGGACAAGGTAAGTTTACTGATGAGATTTTTGATATTCAGTTGTCAGAGGTCAGCGATCAGCGATCAGAAAGAAATTCCACGCCGACCGCTGAACACCGACCGCTGACCGCTCTTTCTCTCAAAGGACTCAACGTCATCTCTGAGCCTGGTGGCAGCAAATTCGGACTCGCCAATGACCGCATCATTGACTATCTCAAGGCAACAGGCAAACTCATCAAGCAAGAACAGATAAAGCACAACTATCCGCATTGCTGGCGCACTGACCAACCACTGATTTACCGCGCGATGCCGAGCTGGTATGTGGAGGTGACAAAATTCCGTGACCGTGCGGCAGAGCTTAATCAGCAGATTAACTGGATACCTGAACATATCCGTGACGGGCAGATGGGACACATGCTCAAAACTGCACCTGACTGGAGCATATCGCGCAACCGTTTTTGGGGAACACCAATCCCTGTCTGGCGCAGCAAATCTGGCAAAATAATAGTCTGTGGAAGTATTGCTGAAATTGAGCAATTAAGCGGACAAAAAGTAAAAGATTTACACCGTCCACACATTGACGAAATCAAAATCACCAAGGATGGCGAAGAATATACCCGCGTTGAAGATGTGTTTGATTGCTGGTTTGAATCAGGCTCTATGCCTTTTGCGCAAGTGCATTACCCATTTGAGAATAAAGAATGGTTTGAAAAACATTTCCCCGCCGATTTTATCACTGAATATGTCGGGCAAACTCGCGGCTGGTTTAACACGCTGATTATGCTTTCCACCGCTCTATTTGACAAAATTCCGTTTAAAAATTGCATTTGTCATGGCGTGGTTCTCGATGCGGAAACTGGTCTTAAATATTCCAAACGCCTGAAAAATTATAAAGACCCGATGGAGGTTATCGACCAATTCGGAGCGGATGCGCTGCGCTGGCTGATGATAGCCTCACCTGTGATGCGCGGGCAGGATTTGATGGTTGATCCGGAAGGAAAATTTATCCGCGACGTGGTGCGCCTCGCCATTAAACCAATCTGGAACGCCTATAATTTCTTCACGCTCTATGCCAATGCCGATGGTGTGCGTGCTGAGTTAAGAGTGCTGAGTGCTGAGAATATAATGGATAATTATATTTTAGCTAAAATGAACAAAGCAATTTTAGAAATTGAAAAATCCCTAAACGCTTATGATACACCCACCGCATGCGAAGCAGTTTTGCAATTTTTTGATGCGCTTAATAACTGGTATATCCGCCGTAACAAGGAACGTTTTTGGAAAAGCGAACATGACGCAGATAAGCAAGCAGCTTATGACACGCTCTACACAGTGCTAACCACTATGTGCCGTGCTACTGCCCCTCTCCTGCCCCTTACCTGCGAGGAAATTTATAAAAACCTGACAGGCGAAGAAAGTGTGCATCTGGCTACCTTCCCAACCACCCGTCATCCCCGCGAACGCGGGGATCTAGAGCCACAAGGCAAGCCGCCTGAGATCCCCGCGCAAGGCGGGGATGACGAAATCGTTAAGCAAATGGATTGGGTGCGTGATATCTGTAATGCTGCGCTGGCTATCCGCAACAAACTAAATATCCGAGTACGCCAGCCATTGCAAACACTTACTATTATTGGTGGTGGAAATTATGATGGTAAATTGGGTGAAATAATTTGCGATGAAATAAACGTAAAAACTATTTCTAGCGAAACCGAAATCAACAAATACGCCACTCTGAAACTCTCCATCAATTCCGCCGTTCTTGGCAAGCGTTTACCTGCACAAATGAAGCAGATTTTGCCTGCTTCAAAAAAAGGCGAGTGGAAAAAACTGGAAGATGGCAGTGTAGAAATTTGTGGTGAAGTTTTGTTAGCGAGTGAATATAATCTACAGCTCGAACCAAAACCTGAATATAAAGACCGTGCGCAGGCATTATCCACCAACGACGCGCTGGTGATTCTCGACACCACCATCACACCCGAGCTCGAAGCCGAGGGCATCGCCCGCGACGTGGTGCGGATGATTCAGCAAGCCCGCAAAGATGCCAACCTCAACGTGTCCGACAAAATAAAATTATATCTGGGAGCAGAGGAAAAAACTACGGTAGCAATTCAGGCGCATAAAGATTATATCATGGAACAGACTCTGACCAGCGAACTGTTGAAAACCGCGCCAGTATCGCCTGTTTACTCAGTAGAAAATGAACTTGATAACAGCAAAATCACCATCGCCTTTTTGACTTAAATTAAGGAGAAAAACATGCCAAGACACAAGCTGAACATCTCGGAAATCCAAGCAAATAATGTAATATTTGGTCAACTTTCCATCAATAAAATTACAGACCAAAACCTGTTGCATATGCTTTCCGCTGTTAAACGCGAAGATTTTGTGCCACCTGCTTTTCGCCACTGCGCTTATATTGATCAGGACATAGAGATAGGCAGCGATAGGGTTCTGCTTGCCCCGCTCACTTTTGCCAGCCTGCTGCAACTGGCGGATATTGAGCCTTCCTGTCGCGCCTTGATTATTGGTGGCGGCAATGGTTACGCTGCAGCGGTTATTGCCGATCTGGTCGGGCATGTGGTATCAATAGATGACAGCAGCGAGCTTACCGCACAGGCTATGGAACATGCAAAACGCTTAAATCTGAAAGATGTTGACATTAAACAGGTCAAAAATATGGCAGATGGTTATCCGCTTTCCGCACCTTATGATATTATTTTTATTTGTGGTGCAATTGAGCAACTACCTGAACAACTCACCTCCCAGCTTGGTATAGGCGGCAGGCTGGTAGCAATACGTGAGAGCGGAAAAAGCCTAGGAAAAGGAATACTCGCAAAATCTATTGATGGGCATATTAACATCCGCGAATATTTCGATGTTTCTACCAAACCACTGAATGGATTTAAGAAATCCATCCAATTCGTTTTTTAGAGCTTGTCGTTACCGGCAAAATATTATATGTACCAGTATATTAATAAATTTTGCAATGAAACTGATGAAAATTAATAATAATATTTGCGCGCTTCTTACCATAACCGTAGGTTGCCTGTTTTTTGCGTCAGATGCTTCTCTGGCTGCTCCTCTGCTTGATCAGATTGAAGGCAATGGAAAAATTGATGCTCAAGCTGCTGCAAAAAAACCTGTCACAGAGCCAACCAAAAATAATACTAAAGATACGAATTCTAAAGCATCGCCAAAGTCTGATACAAAGACTGATACAAAGCCTGATACAAAAATCGAAAAAACTGACAATAAATTGTCCCAGAACCAGAATGGCGAGGAAGATAAATTAAGAACGGCTTTGGAATATGTATATGTCAACCATCCACGCCTTAAAGCACAGCGCGAAGCAGTAAAAGTCTCCGATGAAGGAATTTCACAAGCAGTATCGGAATTTCGTCCAAATGTCTCCGCTAATTTTAGTAAAGGCAGACAACGCACAGGCGATATTTCCGAAACATGGGATTATGACAATACGAAATCACGCAACCTTACTGTTAACCAACCGCTATTCAGTGGCGGTGGAAGCGTTGCCAGTTTTATGGCGGCGAAAAAACGGGTTAAGGCAGCGCGTGCCAATCTTTCTGCCGTGGAACAACAAGTTATTTTCGATGCGATTGTGGCATATACCGATGTGGTAGAAAAGCAGTCGGTGCTGGAATTGAACCATAAAAATGTTGAGGTTCTTCAGAAACAGATGGATGTCACCAATGCCAAATTCAAGGTTGGTGAGCTTACGATGACTGATGTATCACAATCAAAAGCTCGTCTGGCACTGGCGCAATCCAATGAACGACAGGCACTTGGCGACTTGGAAGCAACCCGTGCCACATTCAGGCGGACTATTGGTTTCGATGCCACGGATAAAATCGTTATGCCTGGTGTTCCAGAGGGAATTCCAGAAAGCTTGGAAGAAACAAAAGAGCTTGCCCAGTCGAACAATCCGGTTTTACTTACCGCCCATTACAGCGAGGAAGCAGCTGACAATGATGTTTACATTCGTAGCTCAACCTTGCTGCCGACTGTAAGTTTGCAAGGAACTATGAATCGTTCCGATGGCAATAGCCTGTCTTCTCTGAACAAGATTGACCAGGATGCAATAATGTTAAACGTCAGCATCCCTATTTATCAATCTGGTGCAGAATGGTCGCGCCTGCGGGAAGCAAGAAATTTGTCACAACAAGCCAAGTTCAATAAACTTGATACCAATCTTTCAGTACTGGAGAATGCGAATATTTCCTGGGAAGCGTACAAAACAAGTCAAGCGGTAATAACTTCTAACGAAGCAGCAGTTGCAGCTGCAGAGACTGCTTTAAATGGCGTTCGCAAAGAAAATGAATTTGGCGTACGTACTATCCTTGACGTACTTAACGCAGAGGAAGAAACATTTTCTGCAAAAGTAAATCTGGTTAAGGCAGTTCGCTCTGAGAAAATACACGCATATAGGTTGTTAGCCGCAACTGGAAAATTGACTGGTAAGTCGCTAAAATTAAACGTAAAATTAGAAGATCCGAAAGAACATTATGATAGTGTGAAATATCAGTTGCTAGGGTTGTGATTATAGTTATTTAATGTTATATATTGAGTGTAAGAAGTTATACAAAACATCTGCTATTGGAGAGCGCCATGGAGGCAAAGAAGCAAGTAGTTGGTGAAGAAGAGCTTTCGATGGAGGAGATCCTGCAGTCAATTCGTCGTATTATAGCCGATGATGATGATGGCAAAGGTAAGCAGGCATCTGATAATGGTAGTGCCGGTGCGTCTGATATACTTGAATTAACCGAAATGCTTGAGGATGATGGTAGCGTAACTAATTTGAATGATACGCCTCCTCCTAAAGTAGAAGCTGCTGTTGACGTTCTTAAAAACATTGATGCCGCCCTTGTGCCGGAGGCTCCAGTCAGAGAGATAAAGCTAAATTCACAACCGGTGGCAGCCCCTCCTCAAACTGCCCCTAAAAAAGAGGATGAAATGGATAATGAATCTGGTTCTCTGCTTTCTAAAACCGTAGAAAACGCGGCAATGTCAGCACTGGCAAAGCTTAATGTTCCTGAAAGCCCCCTCCAGCCTATAACCCCTCCTCCGCAATTCAGATCCGGTGGCACAGTCGAGGATCTGGTGGAAGAACTTCTGAAGCCGATGATGGTTGATTGGCTTAACAACAACCTTCCTGCTATTGTTGAGCGTATAGTTGAGCGTGAAGTTTTACGCTTAACCAGAAGGTAATCAGTTATCTCGCAATTAGGCGTAGACGGTTAATGGAATTAACCATTAAGTTGGTTATTTTAATAAATAATCGTAATATAGTAGTTCTGTATTATTATACATAACTACTATGGAAATCAAATCTATAAAAGCGTAAGTTGGCTGGGGCGCCAGGATTCGAACCTGGGTATGACGGAATCAAAATCCGTTGCCTTACCGCTTGGCGACGCCCCAACATTCTGAAAAAACTATATAATATTCAATTTATAGAGCATAATTCATACACATGGGCTGACATAGGAACTTAAAGCAGCTATTTTGTCAATTGACTAGCTATAAATATTACAAAAAAACAGGAATTGATACAAAAATGCTACAAATACATTGTTTTCTTGTAATTTATATGTTAATAAATACGCGGAGTCATGCAAATTGGTTAAAATATGTAAACTATTTTTAATGAAAGGTTAACATGTCTAAAGTTGATAACATAATTGCCTCCCAGACACTACCTAGCGAAGATCTGCACCAAGAGCAGTTTGACAAAGAGCAATTTGGCTTTTCATCTAACGACAATGCAGAAAATGACTCACTTTACAGAAATTTTTCCACACGCGACAAATATCTGAGGCTCTATCTTGTTTCTGATATTATCAGCTTAGCATTTGCCCTTGTTTGCTCCTGGATAACCGCCTTAACAATCAATGACTTAATTGTAGGAAATGGTAGCGCGTTCCTTGCAAACACTTATAATTACTCACGTCTTATACCTTTTATATTGGTTTCTGCCGGTGTTCTCGTCTGGTTTGCCCACAGCAGGCACTACAGCGTGCGCATGCCGTTTTGGCTGGAAACACAAAAAATAGCTGGTGCTTTAGGATTTGCATTGCTGGTTGATGGCTTTTTACAATTTGCTTCAAAACAGGACATATCCAGACTTTGGTTAATCTCCAGCTGGATTTTTGCGGGATTTGCAATAATAGCACTGCGTTCATTGACACGTTTTATAGCTTCAAGGCGCGGTGTTTTTCAAATGCCAACCTTGCTTGTTGGCTCCGGTGCAACTGCTCAGAAAGTATATAACGCCCTGAAATCAGTTCCAGAAATGGGATATGTTGTGACAGCACAGATTAAACATCTGCCGGAAGAGTTTATGCGTGCCGGAAGTTCCTGGAAAAACCTGAGCGACAAGTATGGTGCAAAGCATATTATCATAGCACTTGACGGAGCTGACTTTAACGGGACTGATAAAATAATGAAAAAGCTGTCACGCGAGCCGATTTCCTTTTCAGTAGCCCCTCCTCTACAGGAGCTACCGGTAACTGGAATGCTTCCACAGCATTTTTTAAACCATAACATCATGTTGCTTACCCACAGTCATGGGATCAACCAAACCATTCCTACAATGTTGAAACGTGTATTGGACATTTTTGTATCGGGCATTGCGCTATTGGTATTGTCTCCGTTCATGCTTTTGATAGCAGCCATGATAAGGCTGGATGGTGGGTCTTCAATGTTTGGCCATAAGCGTCTTGGTCGTGGTGGTAAAACTTTCCCTTGCCTGAAATTCCGCACAATGGTTATGAACTCGGATGAAACACTGAAAGAGCACCTGAAAGACAATCCAGAAGCTGCCGAAGAGTGGAAAGCAACCCAGAAACTACAGAACGACCCTAGGGTAACCGGTTTCGGAAAATTTCTACGTAGCACCAGCCTTGATGAGTTGCCACAGCTGATAAATGTACTTAAAGGGGATATGAGCCTGGTAGGTCCACGCCCGATAGTACGCAATGAAATAGAGCATTATAATAACGATATTATTCATTATTTCCGTGTACGCCCAGGCATAACTGGTTTATGGCAGGTTAGCGGTCGTAATGACGTAACTTATGCTCAGCGCGTACAGATGGATAGCTGGTATGTCCGCAACTGGTCTTTATGGCATGATATCGCCATAATCTGCAAAACCTTTCCGGCAGTTCTAAAACGCAGTGGTGCTTACTAAGCCTTGTCAAAGTTTGCGTTAGGCTTTAGCGAAAATCTATTTGTTCAGCACGTGCTTACGAGTTCCTTCAACAGTAGCAATAACCTCAACAATTAACTCGCTGGAAACCGACAATTCTGCAAGTGTATTTTCCAGATGCATTAAAACGCGATCAAAATGCTGATCATTCATTCCTTTTTCAACGGAAGACCTGTGTGCATTACGCAATCCCCTCTGCCAATAGGTATAATCACTGGGGCCACCAAAGGAAAAAGTCAGAAAAGTTTTCTGTTTTTCCAACAGGCGTCTCATGTCAGTATTTTCAAAAAACGGGCTTAACAAAGAGTCTTCCAGAATTTTTTTATAAAAAATTTCTAAAGCGGCATCAACTAATTTTTCACCTCCCAACCGTTGATATAGACTCTCTTTAACATCTTCAAACATAACACCATCCCGAATAAATTTATTAGATAAAATTCCACTTAACACAACCACACTTGATAGCATTGTAAGATATTTATAACAATGAATTTATGGTGTAAATCACCTAAAGCCCCTAATGGAAAAGAATGGTGCGGTCGAGAAGACTCGAACTTCCAAGGGTCGCCCCGCCACCACCTCAAGGTGGTGCGTCTACCAATTCCGCCACGACCGCACATGTAACATGACTTTCCATAAAAATGGAGATAGAGATGTAACAAAGATTATTTTTTTAGCAAGTTTTATTATGCCCATAAATAAATTAGAATGGAAGGTTTCTAAGGGTCTAACACCCTATCTTGACTGCATTACCCGGATGGAGCAGCGCGTGGAAGACATTATCGCTGGTAATACTCCGGAGATGGTCTGGCTGGTTGAGCATCCTCCACTATACACCGCTGGAACCAGCGCGAATGAGGCAGATTTGCTGTCGAACCGGTTTCCATTATATCATACCGGCAGAGGCGGGCAAATCACCTATCACGGCCCCGGTCAGCGCGTGGCATATGTCATGCTGAACCTCAAAAAGCGTGATGCAATGGATGTAAGAGCTTTCGTGCAACAGCTTGAAGAGTGGCTGATAGCAACCCTTGGCGAATTCGGCGTGCAGGGCGAGATTCGCGAAGGACGGGTTGGAGTCTGGGTAAACAATGAAACAACTGAGGCGAAAATCGCCGCGCTCGGCATCCGGGTTCGTAAATGGGTGACTTTTCACGGCGTATCACTTAATGTTAACCCTGACTTATCGCATTATGCCGGCATCGTTCCTTGCGGTATACGCGGTTTTGGCGTAACCTCCCTACACACCCTGAATAAACCGGTGAGCATGGAAGAAGTAGATGCGGTTCTGGAAAAGAAATTTAAGGAAATATTTGATGGTCAGTAGAAACACCCACTAACTTTTGGAATTTTTGCTATTGTTCTTGATAACACCACCTGCCTTAGCTTATCTGAAACCACATGGCTTTATCTCCATCGTATATGACAGCGAAGGTAACATGATCGGTCTGCATTCGATGAAGTAAAGATAATATGCATAGCCCGAAGAGCGAAGCCTGGTGCTGGCTGGTGAACTCTATACGGGAAAATCAGGTAGAGAACATACTCAAATTACGCATCCAGAACTTTAATTTATACAAGGCCTCTGCTTGATTACAACGTGTTTTGATGCGTGATGCCGCCAGAGTGCGTTTTTGCCGGCTTTGCCCTCTTTTTGCCCCCCCCTTAGAGGACGTTATACGGAAAATAATGCAGAAATATAAATCTTTATGACTTCCGCACTCGAATATCCAAGCATATAATCAACTAACATAGATGAAATCGAGAGGACGTTTCATGCCATCTTTCACTCCAAATAGCTATAGCAACCTGTATGCGCCAGAAATCTGCGCTATGGGACTGCAAAACCAGATGCTAATTTCAAAGGCACTGGATTTAGGATTATTGCACGAAGCAAATCAGCTTCAACGCATAGACAGCCAGCTTACTAAGCTTCTATATAAGGCCGCCAATTTTGACTTCATCGCGCAAGCGGCATCAGGCAGAGCGCTACTCGTTGGTGAGGGTAATTTAAATTTTGCGCTTGGACTGGCAAAACACCCTTCCATCAATACCAGACAGATTATCGCCTCCACTTTTGAAGGGAAGAATGCTCTCTCTGAAGAAACTATTACCAACGCAGAAAAAATTAAATTCTTAGGTGCATTAACGCTACACGGAGTGGATGCAACGAAACTATCCTCTGTATTTGGCAGCTGGAAATTTGATACTATCATCTTTCAGTTTCCGCACACTGGCAGCAGAGAGCCAATAGAAGGTCATAACCCGAACTTTATATTGGTACGTGATTTTCTGCTGAGCGCAGCAAAACAACTATCATATGGCGGTGTCGTTCTGATTTCTGCAATAGACAGCCCTCATTATCGCGGCGTATTTCAATTTGAGGATGCAGCTGAAATTGCAGGCTTCCAACCTCCAGGAAATCACCCGTTCGAGCTAGAGGATTTCCCAGAATATACCCATACTATGACAAATGAAGATGAAAGTGCGCTAGATACAGGGGATGATTTGCGAACATGGATATTTAGAAAATGAATCAACTCGCACTCTTTACCAATAATGCGTCTGCCGTACCCGATATTAACGGGCTAAGCTATATTTCTGAGTGGATTACGCCCGATACAGAAACCAAACTCATTTCCATTATCGACCAACAATCGTGGATTTGCGATCTCAAGCGGCGCGTACAGCATTACGGCTACCTTTACGATTATAAAGCTCGCAATGTAACGCAAGATTTATACCTTGGTAAATTACCCGACTGGCTACAGCCCTTAGCGCAAAAGTTAGTAGAGAATGGCTTGTTTCAAGCAGCACCCGATCAGGTCATTATCAACGAATACCTGCCTGGCCAGGGTATCTCATCGCACATTGATTGTATTCCTTGTTTTGGTAGAACGATTGCGAGCCTTAGCCTCGGATCGCCCTGCATGATGGATTTCTCCAAAAGCGCAGAGAAACACTCACTGATGCTAGAGCCACGTAGCCTGCTCGTTTTATCAGATAGCGCCCGTTATAAATGGCAACACGGTATCGCTGGGCGAAAAACCGATAAGCATGATGGACAAATAATTAGCAGAACGCGCCGCCTTTCACTCACCTTCCGCAACGTGATAAATCAATAAATCCGTAGCGTACTGGCTTGCCCTTAGTGCCGTGCTTCACCTGGCTGCGCCAGACGTAGCCCGGAGGGCGAAGCGTGGTGCCCAGAAGAAGAGTCGAACTTCCATGTTCTTGCGAACGCTAGCACCTGAAGCTAGTGCGTCTACCAATTCCGCCATCTGGGCATTTAGAATCCAGCCCTTATAAAGTTTCTACATAACTTGTCAACATAAGACCATTGTAACCAGCAATGACAAATTTCTGTAATTTGCACATAAAAACCTAGGCTGTGTTGACATTCACGCTAGGTCGCAAGCGAAAGCATGGTTTTTCGAGAACCGCAACGCAAGCGTACATACTAGTACGTGCGTAGCGGAAGCGCAGAAAAACATGTTTGCAGCAAGACATAGTAGTGAATGTACACACAGCCTAATGAAAACAGTTGAGTTTTTCCTGTTTTCAGTTTCTAATGTGTACGAATTTTCAATGGGGAATAAAATATATGGAACAACGGGTAGTAACCATACTCGGTGGCACCGGTTTTCTTGGTCGCTACGTGGTAAGAAGGCTGGCTAAAGACGGTTTCCGCTTAAGGATAGTTTCCCGCAATCCCAATGATTCCCTTGAACTCATCACCGCCGGTCATGTTGGGCAGATTGCCTTGCTTGCTGGCGACATAAACGATCCTAAATCTTACGCTCAGGCACTTAGGGGCAGTTACGCGGTAATAAATCTGGTAGGAATACTTTTTGACCGTGGCAAACAGAATTTTACGGCAATTCATTCTTTAGGCGCGGAAAAACTGGCAGTTGCTGCCAAAGCCGCCGGTGTGCAACGCTTTATTCAAATCTCAGCCCTCGGAGTTGAAAATGAAGGTGGCTCTAACTATGCCCGCTCTAAATTTTTAGGCGAACAGGCAGTTATCAGAGCCTTTCCCGATGCCACCATTATCCGCCCAAGCATCATCTTCGGTGCAGAGGATAATTTTTTCAATAAATTTGCCAAAATGGCTGGAATTTCTCCATTCCTTCCGCTCATCGGTGGTGGGCGCACTTTATTCCAGCCGGTCTATGTCGATGATATAGCCAAAGCCATTGAAACTCTCCTGCTGCAAAACACAGGCAAAGGGCAGATATATGAGCTGGGTGGTTCGCAAGTTTACAGTTTCCGGCAGATTCTCGAATATATTTTAGCAGTCACCGGAAAAACCCGGCGTTTTATTCCACTTCCCTTTGGCATCGCTGCAATAATCGGCAGGATAGGGGAATATCTGCCAACACCACCCCTTACCCGTGATCAGATAAAACTGCTTAAATATGACAACACCGTAAACCCTACACTGAAATCCTTCAAACATCTGGGCATCACTCCCACCGCCGTTGAAGTGATTGTCCCTGAGTATCTTTCCATATTTGGCAAAAAAACGGCGGCATAATTTATGTTAAAATTTGTAGGTACACCGCAAAATTTTCCTGAAGTAAAGCCACCCGAATTACGCAGGAAAGATTTTGAGGAGATCTACAATCAGTTCAACACCGCACAGGCAGCCGAGCAAGCAGCTCGCTGCTCGCAATGTGGCATACCGTTTTGTCAGATTCATTGCCCTTTGCAGAACAACATTCCCGACTGGCTGAAGCTAACCGCAGAAGGGCGACTGGAAGAGGCGTATGCTATTTCCAGTGCCACCAATAATTTCCCGGAGATATGCGGTCGGATTTGCCCGCAGGACAAACTCTGCGAAGGCAATTGCGTCATTGAAAAAGATTTTGGCTCAGTAACGATAGGTTCGGTAGAGAAATATATAACAGAAACTGCTTTTGAAAATGGCTGGGTAAAACCCATTTCTGTCAAACAAGAATCTGGATTTTCTGTTGGAATTATCGGTGCTGGTCCTGCCGGACTTGCTGCTGCTGATATGCTGCGTCGCAAAGGTCACGAGGTACATATCTATGACCGTTATGATCGCTCCGGCGGTCTGCTGATATACGGAATTCCTAATTTCAAGCTGGAAAAAGACATTGTCCTGCGCCGTCACAAATTGCTGGAAGCCGGTGGCATCAAGTTTCATCTGGGAGTTGATATAGGCGGAAAAACTCCTTTGGATGAATTGCAAAGCAGGCATGATGCAATTTTAATCGCCACTGGTGTTTATAAATCACGCGCTATGGAAATACCAAATTCCAACTTGGAAAATATACTTCCCGCCCTCACCTACCTTACCGCCAGCAACCGCAAAGGGCTTGGCGATGTGGTAACAGATTTTGACAATGGAAAACTAAATGCTGAAGGAAAAACTGTCGTCGTGGTTGGCGGTGGTGACACTGCTATGGACTGCGTACGAACTGCAATCCGCCAAGGCGCGAAAAGCGTAACCTGTCTCTATCGCCGTGATCAGACAAACATGCCGGGCAGCGCGCGTGAAGTTAAAAATGCAAAAGAAGAAGGAGTGAATTTCCAGTGGCTTTCCGCTCCCAAAGCTTTTGTCGGCGATAAAAAACTTGAGCAGATACTGGTGCAGCGCATGCGCCTTTCTTCTCATGATGTGGCAGGCCGTCAGGACATCCAACCAGTTCCTGGCGAAACTTTCAGCATCTCTGCCGATATGGTGATTGAAGCCCTTGGTTTTGATGCTGAAAATATTCCTGTAATGTTTAACAAACCTGATTTAAAAATTCGCAAAAATGGAACGTTGGATATAAACCAATCCAATTTTATGACCAGTGTTGAAGGAGTTTTCGCTGCCGGAGATATTGTGCGCGGAGCGTCGCTGGTGGTATGGGCAATTAAGGACGGACGCGACGCTGCAGGTGCAATTCACAACCATATTATGTCACAAGCTAAAATAAGGAATGTAGCATGAAAAACTTTACTCATATCCTGTCAGTTTTATTGAGCTTTACAATATTTTATAGCACCTCCGCTCACGCCACGGGAAAAATGCGCGATATGTCGCTTTCGGTAGAGGAAACAAACCGCCAGCTTGCAACACCGCAAAAACCACGCTCTAACATTGCCGATCCCGGTTTTTATAATGACAATAACCATGGTAATAATTATGATTTTGACGAGTATAGCAATGATGGTATTCCCTATAATAACAATTATACCTTTGACGCAGATGCTCCAATAAGCCCGAACATGGCAAACAATCTAAAAAATCCTTTGGATAATAATCTTTCAAGGAACGGCATTAATCCAAGAAGATTGCCGCCAGGAACGCGTGGTATAAGCCAGCGTGGCTTTATCAATAAGTTCTGTAGTACTGAATATACGCCGAAGGACATTTCCAGTGAGGCGCAGCAATCATGCATGGATACCCAGAGGCAAGAAGCCTGCGATCGTTTCCAAAATGCGGCGGTAAATATTCAGCGTATTCTCAGTCAGGCTATCGATTGTGAGGCTAATTCATCCGGCTATGCCAGTTCTGATTGTGATGGTCTTGATGCCAGCAGGCTTGATATGCTGAAACAATATTGGCAGGATGAGGATGCATCATACACTATTCTTTTCCTTCCGGATATGGTTCTTAACTCTGCTGCCAATTGCTCTGCCAACTCCAGACGTAGTGGCGTAAGGTAAAAATAATGACCTATTCATGGGATGATAACTGGAACAAACGAGCCGAACATCTGTCCAAAAATGGAATGTATGACCCGAAAAGCGAGCATGATGCTTGCGGTGTTGGCTTTATCGCTGCTATTGACGGCAAGCCTCGCCGTGAAATCGTTGAAGCTGGCATTGAGGCCCTGAAAGCTGTTTATCATCGCGGTGCAGTGGATGCTGACGGAAAAACTGGTGATGGTGCTGGAATAAATATCCAGATTCCTCAGGAATTCTTCCGCGAGCATATTGAAAAATCAGGTCGCAAACTTAGCCATGATTTGCTCGCTGTTGGCATGATGTTCCTGCCCAAGAAAAATTTTGCCGCGCAGGAAGCTTGTCGCGCTATTGTCGAAACTGAAATCCTGAAACTTGGTTACAAAATATATGGCTGGCGACAAGTTCCAGTACATGCTGAGGTCATTGGCGAAATTGCTGCTGATTCCCGCCCTGAAATTGAGCAAATCCTTATTTCCCATTCACTTCCCCTCTCCCTACAAGGGGGAGGGTTGGGTGGGGATGACGAAGAACGTTTTGAACTGGAATTATTTGCCATCCGCAAACGCATCGAAAAGGCAGTAAGAGCGAAAGCCATCAATGATTTTTATATCTGCTCGCTTTCCTGTCGCAGCCTGATTTATAAAGGCTTATTCAAAGCCGAGCAACTTACAGCTTTTTATCCTGATTTGCTTGATGAGCGTTTCATTTCCTCATATGCCATCATCCACCAACGCTTTTCCACCAACACCGCCCCAGCGTGGCACTTGGCGCAACCATTCCGCATGATTGCCCATAACGGTGAAATAAACACACTGAAGGGTAATATAAATTTCATGCGTAGCCATGAAGCAACTTTCCGCTGTGAAGCCTTCCAAGGCTTTGAAGATGATATTGTACCGGTAATACCCGATAATACTTCTGATACTGGCGCGCTTGATTCGGTATTTGAAATCCTGACCCGCGCTGGTCGCCCCCTGCCCCTAACTAAACTAATACTAATTCCACCAGCATGGGCGCGCACTTCTGACATGCCACAAGCACATAAGGACATGTTCAGTTGCTTAAACAGCGTGTCTGAGCAATGGGATGGTCCTGCAGCAATCGCCGCCACTGACGGCAAATGGATAATCGCGGGAATGGACAGGAATGGTCTGCGCCCGATGCGCTACACCATCACCAAAGACGGTATCATTATAGTTTCCTCAGAAAGCGGGATGGTCGATGTTTCCGATGTGGCAATCGTCGAGCGTGGCAGGCTTGGGCCGGGCGATATTCTGGGCATAGATTTATCCGCTGGCAAACTCTACCGCGATCGTGAACTGAAAGACCTGCTTACCACGCAATACCCATATGAAAAATGGATAGGCAACATTGTCAGGCTCAGCGAGTTGATGCGTCATCCTGTGGACGGCGAAGCCGTAGCACAGGATCTCGTGCAATTATTGCCATATCCTGTGCAGTCGCTTCGCGCCTCACAGGATTCATGCAACTACACCTATGAGGATATAGAAACCATACTTCATCCAATGGCAGAGGATGGAAAAGAGGCGGTTGGCTCAATGGGCGATGACACGCCGATAGCTATCCTTTCTGATAAACAACGTGGTTTTCATCATTTCTTCCGCCAGAATTTCAGTCAGGTAACTAACCCACCGATTGACAGCCTGCGTGAAAGGCGGGTTATGAGTCTGTTCACCCGTTTTGGCAATGACGGTAATTATCTTGCTCTCGACCAGTCACACAGCAAAATCCTGATTGCCGACACACCTCTTCTGCTTTCACACGAAATGGCTTTTATCACCAGACATTTTGCCGAGCGCGTAACCGAAATTGATACTCTTTTTATTCCCTCTCCCTCTGGGGGAGGATTAGCAAAAGGTCTTGAGGAGCTGACAAGCAAAGCCGAGGCTGCCCTGCGTTCTGGAAAAACTTATATAGTTCTAACTGATGAGCGCGTGGATGAAACTCGCGCCGCCATTCCCATGATTCTCGCGGTTTCCGCCCTGCAAAGCCATCTAGTTAAAAACAAACTGCGGAAAAAAGCCTCTATCCTTGTGCGCAGCTCAGAATGTTTTGATGTGCATTGTTTTGCCGTTTTAGTTGGTGCCGGCGCGACCACAGTCAACCCATACCTTGCCGAAGCCACAATTTTAGAACGCCACAAGCGTGGCTTATTCGGCAAAAAAACCCGCGAACAGGTGTTACTTAATTTCCAAGAGGCTATGAGTGGTGGTTTGCTGAAAATCATGTCGAAGATGGGAATATCCATTGTCAGTGCCTATCGCGGCGGGTTGAATTTTGAGGCTATTGGTCTGTCCCGAGCTTTAGTTGCCGAGTTTTTCTCCGGCTTGCCTTCGCGCATTTCCGGCATCGGTCTTTCAGGAATTGAAAAACGTGTCCTTGCTCAACATTCCCTTGCTTTTCCCTCATCCCTCATCCCCCATCCCAATATCCTCCCTATTGGCGGTTTCTACCGCGCCCGCGCCAATCAGGAAAATCATGCTTGGGAAGGCGGGCAGATCCACCTGCTGCAAAGCGCGGTTGGCAAAGGTTCATACCTGCTTTATAAACAATATTCAGATGCAGTTCGCGCCAACCCACCATTGCATATCCGCGATCTGCTCGATTTTAATTCTCCCAACGAACCAATCTCCATAGAAAAAGTCGAATCAATCACTGAAATCCGCAAGCGTTTTATTGCGCCCGCCATGTCCCTTGGCGCGCTCTCGCCGGAAGCGCATGAAACCCTTGCCATCGCCATGAACCGCATCGGTGCGGCATCTAATTCCGGTGAAGGTGGCGAAGGTGCAGAGCGTTACAAACCATATGCCAATGGCGACAACGCCAATTCAACCATCAAACAGGTTGCTTCCGGTCGTTTTGGTGTGACCGCCGAATATTTGAACAGTGCCAGCGAACTACAGATAAAAGTAGCACAAGGCGCAAAACCCGGCGAAGGCGGTCAGCTTCCCGGATTTAAAGTTACGCTGGAAATTGCTCGTTTGCGTCATGCCACACCGGGAGTTATGCTTATTTCTCCACCTCCGCACCATGATATTTATTCAATCGAAGACCTCGCCCAGCTTATCTATGACCTTAAACAAATCAATCCACATGCGATAGTATCGGTAAAACTGGTGGCGCAATCCGGCATCGGAACAATCGCCAGTGGCGTAGCTAAGGCAATGGCGGATAAAATCGTTATTGCCGGACATTCCGGTGGCACCGGCGCGAGTCCGTGGAGCAGCATAAAACACGCTGGCATCCCTTGGGAAATGGGGCTTTCCGAAGCTAATCAGGTTTTGACATTAAACCGCATGCGCCACCGCGTTAAACTACAAACTGACGGCGGGTTAAAAACCGGACGTGACATAGTAATCGCTGCGATGCTCGGTGCCGAAGAATTCGCCCTCGGCACAGCCTCACTGGTTGCTATGGGTTGCATCATGGTGCGCCAATGCCACTCAAACACCTGCCCTGTTGGCATCACCACGCAAAACCCTGACCTTCGCGCTAAATTCGCTGGTTCAGTTGATAAAGTCGTAAATCTGTTCAGCTTTGTTGCCGAGGAAGTCCGCGAAATCCTTGCCTCGCTTGGCTTTTCTAACCTTAACGAAATAATCGGACGTTCAGATTTATTGTCACAAGTAAGTCGAGGCAGCGAAGACCTTGTTGATCTCGACCTCAACAATCTTCTCGCCCAATCTGATACTGGCGGACATAAACGTTATTTCTCACTTGCTGGGCGCAACGAAGTTCCGGATACTCTCGATGCACAAATGCTGAGAGATGCGCATGACGCGCTGGAACGTGGCGAAAAAATCCAGCTCGCCTACACCGTTAAAAACACCATGCGTACCATCGGCGCGCGCCTGTCATCCATGATCTCAAGACGTTTCGATACAGAAACTCTGCAACCCGATCACATCACCTTGAAGCTGCGCGGTTCAGCCGGTCAGTCACTTGGTGCATTTGCCGTTCGTGGCTTAAAAATCGAGCTATATGGTGACTCAAATGACTATGTCGGTAAAGGGCTTTCCGGAGCAATTATCGTAGTTCGTCCACGTCCGTCCAGCGCGCTTATTCCGCATGAAAACACCATTATCGGCAACACGGTTTTATACGGCGCAACCGCAGGAAAACTTTTTGCTTCTGGGCAAGCTGGCGAGCGTTTCGCCGTTCGCAACTCCGGCGCACTCACGGTTATTGAAGGTTGTGGCTCTAACGCCTGCGAATATATGACAGGTGGCATAGCCGTTATCCTCGGTTCTGTCGGGCATAATTTTGGCGCGGGCATGACTGGTGGAATGGCATTTATTTATGATGCAGATGCAAGTTTCGAAGCCCGCGTTAATGACGAAAGCGTTATCTATCAACGCGTGGCAAGCAGCCACTGGGAGAAAATCTTGCGCGATTTAATCGCCGAGCATTACGCGGAAACCGCCTCACCCCGCGCTGATAACATACTTTCCGGCTGGGAATATGAACTGCCAAAATTCTGGCAAATCTGCCCGAAAGAAATGCTGGATAAGCTGGAATTTCCACTTTCTGATAGCGGAAATCAAAGCAAAATTGCATGAAAAAATTTTGGGGGATTTTTCGTCAGTTGCTTAGGCTTATAAAACTAATAATATTAACCTGTGTTATAATATTGCCTGTGTGGATAATTATTGAATTTAATGACTTGTACCCAAACCACATTTATTATCGTTATAAGCTAGCAAATTTTATTAAATCAGGACAAAAAGAAATTTATTTACGTGACCTAGTTTCTTTCAAATTTAGAGATGTATATTTTATATATTCGTATGATGATTTGATATATGATGAGAGATGTGGATTGGAAAATACAGTGGCTCCAAATGATGGTAATTGGGGAATTGCATATGTTACAGAAGATTGCGATAGTTACAAGATAATGCTAACAGGTACAATTTTTTCGTATGGAAGGAGCAACCATGGAGATAAAGGTTCTGATACACGAAGACTTAGCTATGATGATGCAAAAATAAGAATCATGAACAATAATAGTCCTAATATGAAATATCCTTATTGTTATGACAGAAGTGAAACGTGTTTGGTATTAGATTACTAAAACAATGTACGAAATAGGCAACATCATTGTCGTTAATGATAAAATGCAGTGCTGATAAAAGCAAATTGCAAAGCTGGTGACCTTAGTTGTCGCCTGCGCCAGCGACAAGCATTTCTGCAATGGTCACGCGCCCAATTTATTTGACCTTAATCGCGCAACAGCTCATTAATCCCAGTTTTGGAGCGGGTTTTTTCATCCGCACGTTTAACTATCACCGCGCAATAAAGCCCCGGCGCATCCGGCGTTTTCCCCGGAAGAGTCCCCGGCACAACCACGCTATAAGCTGGCACGCGACCATAAACAACCTCACCAGTAGCACGATCAACAATCTTGGTGGAAGCACCAATGAACACGCCCATCGAAATCACCGAACCTTCCTCAACAATAACCCCTTCGGCAACTTCCGAACGCGCGCCGATGAAGCAATTATCCTCAATAATTACAGGGTCAGCCTGCAACGGCTCAAGCACTCCGCCAATTCCAGTTCCGCCAGAAATATGGCAATGTTTGCCAATCTGCGCGCAACTGCCGATTGTCGCCCAAGTGTCAACCATCGTCCCCTCGCCCACATGCGCGCCGACATTCACAAAACTTGGCATCAGCACCACATCTTTACCGATATAAGCCGAACGGCGCACAACCGCGCCCGGCAAAGCGCGAAACCCAGCCGAACGGAAATCCGCCTCTGTCCAACTGGCAAATTTGGTATGAACTTTGTCAAAATAGCGCAGCGCGCCAGATTCCATAAGCGCGTTATCGTTAAGCCGGAACGACAACAAAATCGCTTTCTTCAGCCATTGATTGACCTGCCATTTGCCATCGGTTTTTGTGGCAACGCGCATCGCGCCCTTATCCAGCTCCGACAGCACAAAATCCACCGTCTCCCGCACCTCGCCTTTAGTCTGTATATTGAGCGATGCCCGATTTTCCCACGCTGCATCTATGATATTCTGAAATTGTGTCGTCATATTTTCTCTTTCCTATTTCTCAATTTCAAGCACCTTACCAGCAAGATACAGCGATCCGCAAATACAAATTAATGCCGTTTGGTCTTTTGCCTTTTCTATTACTGTTTGCAACGCTTTTTCAATGCTGTTTGCGCCTTGCGCTTTTATGCCCACCGCCTGCGCCGCTTCCGCCACTGCTTCCGCGCTCTGACTATTAGCTTCCTCACGGATTATAACCGAGCATAAAAACTCGGCATATGGCGCGAGGAATCTTAAAAATTCCCGCATATCCTTACCTTTTATCATCCCGCAAATCAGGTATATTTTTTTATCCTTAGCCTGCCCCTCCAGCCATTTCGCCAGCACCTGCCCGCCCTGCGGATTATGCCCACCGTCCAGCCACAATTCCATATTTTCTGGCAACAGCGCGCAATATGGATGGTTGGTCAGATGCTGCAAACGCGCTGGCCACACCGCGCTCGCCAAACCTTTTACGATATGCTCATCGCTGATATTAAACTGTGGCATTTGTTCGATACAAGCAATTGCCGCTCCGGCATTATCATATTGATGTTCACCCGCCAGCGACAGCGTAAGCTCTATGTTTTTTGCCGGTGAAATATAGCGGTGATTTTCTATCCGCCATTCCTGCCCCAGCCGTAATAACGGCGCGAAAAGCTGTGTCGCTTTACCTTCCAGCACTTTCATAGCTTCCGGAAATTCCTGCCTGCCTATTATACATGGAACACCGCGCTTGATGACCCCGGCTTTTTCACCGGCGATTTTTTCAATAGTATCACCAAGAAATTCCGTATGGTCAAAAGCGATTGGCGTAATGATTGTTGCCAGCGGTTTTTCGATTACATTGGTTGCATCAAGCAACCCGCCCAGCCCAGTTTCCAGAAGCAAAATATCCGCTGGTTTTTCGGCAAAAGCGACAAAAGCCGCAGCAGTTATCGCCTCAAAAAAAGTGACCTGTTGCTGCTGCAAAGCTGGCGAGATATAGCGAAAAATCTTTTCAATACCGGCATTATCTATTTCCTTGCCCTGCAAAATAATCCGCTCGCGAAAATGCACCAGATGCGGCGAGGTATAACGATGCACACGATAACCGGCAGCTTCAAAAATCGCGTGCAGGTAAGCAAGTGTTGAACCTTTGCCGTTCGTCCCCGCGATATGAATTACCGGCGGCAAACGCTTCTGCGGATTCCGCAGGATCGCAAGCAGGCGCAACATCCTGTCCAGCGATAAATCTATCCCTGCAATCAGCGGATGTTGCAGTTGTTTCAGGAATTGTTCGATTACCGCGCTCATAAAACCTCCAGCCTATGCCTTTTCACATTATGCACCCGCAGGTAATCCACACCACTTTCTGCCAGTAATTGTGAGATTTTTATGGTTGCATCGTCCTTGTCATCAATATTGTCACCCCGCACTTGTTGCGGGGTCTGGCTAAAGTCCGGATGCCGCAATGAATGCGGCATGACAGTAGATAAAAACGACTTCCGTGAATGCCCAATAAATATTGGCACATCCAGATCCTTAAATCTTGCTACACCATCAATAATTGCCTGCGATTGCTGCGCATTCTTTCCAAAACCAATGCCCGGATCAAAAACAATCCGGTTGCGGTTGATGCCAGATTTTTTCAGCTCTTCAAACCGCGTTTTTGCCCAGAAAATAATAAGTTCAACCGGATCAGAATCAACCGGCAGAACAACATTCTTATCGGCAGGAACAGTAAGCGAGTGCATCACCACCAATTTACACTCAGAATCACGAACCGCCGCCACCATCTCAGCACTTGCAAAACCGGAAACATCATTTATCCAAGCCACGCCAAGATCCAGAGCCTTTCTTGCCGTCTGCGCATACCGCGTATCAACACTTATAGGAATTGGAAAACCGTTAAGCCGTGATAACACCGGCTCCAGCCGCGCCCATTCTTCTTCTTGTGAAACTAATGTTGCATTCGGGCGGGTGGATTCCGCACCAATATCAATTATATCCACGCCCTCATCCACCAACCGCAAAATATTGATAAGCGCGTCCTGCACCGTAAAACTTTCCCCACCATCGGAAAAAGAATCCGGCGTTATGTTGATAATCCCCACCAGTTCCGGTCTTTTAATCATGGCAAGACCAGTAAGTGCGGTTGCTTTTGCCAGTTCCTTCGCGGTTTTCTGCGCCAGTGGATGCAGCCAGTTCGGGGCAATTTCCGCCACACCGATAAGCGCGAAATTGCGCTTCAGCAGTTCTTTATGCGGAATTTGCAAGTCTTCTGAATCAATTACCAAGTCTCCCATACCAAGAATATCAATATCAATCTCCCTCGGCGACCAATGCCCGACTTTTTCGCGCCCCAATTCCTGCTCTATCTGTTTAACCGTATTTAGCAATTCCTGTGGAGTAAGGCTGGTTTTGCCTGCAACCGCCATATTGTAATACGGCATATTCCACTCCGGCGGCGCGCCTTCAGGCAATAATGCATCTGACTCAAAAATATGGGAAATACGGATATTTTCCAGATATGGTTCTAATCCTGAAACCGCAAAGCGCAGCATCTCGCGCCTGTTTCCAACATTGCTTCCCAAACCCAATATTACTTCGTGTTTCTCCATGCCAACCTATATAAAGACAGAAAAATCATAACTCAATAACGAATCCAGCAAATATGACTTGAGTAAGTACGATGTTTGGTTTAACAATGAACTCATGTTTTACAACCTGTTTTAAGTGGATATTGCGATGCGTAAACTGATTCTTCTCGGACTGGTGACTTTTGTTTTAATGTTTTCTGCTGTTATCAGCATAGTCTGGTTCAGCCGTGCTTCTGACGTAAAAAAAGATGTTGAGGCATATCTAAACTCCGTTGGTACTGAAAACCTTAAAGTCACCTATAAGGAAGTCAATGTATCAGGTTTTCCCGTATCTATGAACGTATCAATTGTAAACCCGCGCATCACCGGACGCATTAACAGGTTTATGGAAGAAGTTAGCTTAAATAAAATTTTTAATCTTAATAATATGCCGGAATGGCATGAAGATTACGCATTGAATGGTTCAATCAACCTTATAGCCAATGCTTTTTCTAATAAGTTCAGAGTGGAATCACATGGAGAACTTGTAGGAAAAGGCAGTATTAGGGATAGAACCGTTGCTACTCTTAACCAACCGAGTGGAAGCACTATCTGTGAGCTGCAACTGGTAAATGATGGCTGGTTGCTGGGCAATTTGTGGGATTTTTATTTATTACATAAAGATAAAGCTAAGATTGCTCAAAATACGCGCTCTATCGATTGCGTTATCCCCGCCACAAATATAACAAACAAAGAAACCAAAGAACCGCTAATGACCTATGGCAGTTCGCGCTTTTTTATCTCTCGTAATCCACAGAAAGATCATGCAGACATACGCCTGTATATCCTGATAAAAGATATGGAAGCGACAAATTCCTACGATGTTATTTATAAATTATATGCAAACGCCTTATCCCCGGAAACAGTTTCCGTTGTGCCTTCAAGTTATGGCAAGCAGAATACGGAAATAGATATTTTATACAGTGGAACTGAAAATTGGAAAACTCCGCAGGCTATGAATTCCCCTCTTAGCTTGAAAATCAACAAGTTCTTGCTGGCGAACAGTGCTTATCAAAGCGATACCAGCGCATCTTTTACCTATAATACAAAAGATAGTATGAGAAATGCGTCTTTTTCCTATAAAACTGAAACAACAGCGACAGAATTACTGCGGAGTATTTTGCACACACAATTCTATAATATGATAGAACAGCTGAAACGAGGCAGCTCCGAATACGCGCAGGAAACCAAGCTTAAACTATCTCGTATGTCAAAAGAAGATACAAATAAAATGTTGTATTCTGTTATCCCTGATTTTAACGCTCTTGGTAAAATTACAACCAAAATTGATGCAAGTTATGCTGGCAATGATAGTTTTACAAATTTCAACGCTGATTTAAAAGCACTTGATTTCTCAACCGCTTCCTATGGAGTAACTACCACAGGCTCCATCAAAGCAGATGCTGCTAATCCGATTCCTGGCGGCAATTTATCAATTACCTGCGCCAATTGCGCCGTGATGCTTGATAATATGGCTGCTTACGTAGAGAATTTGCAATATGCCATGTCCATCTTTAGCCCAAAAAACAATTCCCAACTCGCGAATATAACCAGCGATTCAGTCAAATCTTTCAAGGAATTCCTTCTGGCTCTTATTCCCGCTGGAACTGCTGAGAATAATGGTACTTTGAAATTTGACATCATAAATGATGGCAAAAACTTGACCGTAAACGGTAAGAATAGCATTGAGGTACTGGCGTTATTTAATAAGCATGTTGCGAAAATACCGGAAATGGAAACCACCGCTCCTGTTCCAGCTCCAGCACCTGCTCCGAAGAATAAGTAATATTACTCAGCTTTCTTAGGAATACCCGGTTTTTCACCAGCCTCAAGCTCGCGCACATCGACCGCATGCTCAGAGCGCAGGAAACTCACTTCTCGCATGACCTGTGCCATAGCTTCCTGCGGCAACTGTTCTGGTGGCAGATAGTGCTTTTTGCGTTTTCTTTTGAAAAGCAGCTCAAATAATCTTTTAAATATATTCATGCTGCATTAATAACTAGTTTATGGCTAATCCGCAATATACTCAAAAAACTATTTCATGGTGTTCGCCTCTGGAACTGGCAGAACGCATAAATGAGCCATATTGGGTTTTGTTATATTCCGGCGTTAGGGCGCACTATACCGGGCGTTACAGCTACCTCGCCTGTGGCTTGCAACAACATATAACCGGCAATGATTTTGCTGAATTTTCCCGCCATCTTTCCAATAACAAACAATGTTTTGAAAATGCGTGGTTTGGCTATCTGGGTTATGGCTTAAAAAACACTCTGGAAAATCTGGAAAAAGATAAGCCAGACTGGCTACAAATGCCGCATCTGCAGATGCTTAATTTCGCGAACATCTACCAGTTTGATCATGAAAGCAAAACTCTGATATTATGGAGCAATGGCAACTCCAACTCACCAGTTCTTAAACAGCAAGTCGCCAGCACAATTCCTCCCATAAAAAATATCACCTCAAATATGACCCGCGCTGAGTATCTGCAAAAAGCCGCACATGTCATTGAGCGCATCCACGCCGGTGATTTATATCAAGCCAATCTCACCCGTAAATTTTATGGTGAATTTGTGGAAAATCCTGATTGCTTCCAGCTATTCAAAAATCTTTGCGGGGTAAGCCCCGCGCCCTATAGTGCCTTTATAAAACTGGGTGATAGTTGTATAGTTTCCTCCAGTCCGGAACTATTCATGAATATCGACGCAGCTGGCAACATAACCACCCGCCCGATCAAAGGCACCGCCCCACGCGGAGCTGATGAAAAATCCGACGCAGAGTTACGCCGTAAACTCAGCGAAAGCGAAAAAGACCGCGCCGAAAACCTGATGATTGTCGATTTAATGCGTAATGATCTGGCAAGGTCATGCGTAACCGGCAGCATAAAAACCGAGTCCCTGTTCGACATCACCACCCACGCCACCATCCATCATCTCTCCAGCACGGTAAGCGGTAAAAAATCTGCAAGCCACAGCACCATTGATTCTGTCAAAGCCGCCTTCCCCCCCGGCTCAATGACCGGCGCACCCAAAATCCACGCCATGAATCTCTGCAGTCAGCTTGAACAACAGATACGCGGTGTTTATAGCGGGGCAATCGGTTGGTTCGGTGGCGACGGAAGCTGTGAATTATCCGTAGTTATCCGCACTTTGATAATAAAGGACAAAAAATTTGAATTTCAGGTTGGTGGCGGCATAGTCGCCGATTCCACCCCGGAAAAAGAGCTGGACGAGCTGATAAACAAGGCAAAAGGCATTATGCTGGCACTTGGCTACCCCCTACAGAGGCTTGCGGAGATATAATAGTCCATTGCAAGCATTTTTATAAAAAATGCGTGGCAATCCAGCAAATTGTCATTAAGTAAAACTGGATTGCTTCGCTACGCTCGCAATGACAAATCATTATAATTCAATATATTAACCACATATTTTAACTGTAACAAAAACTTCATATTCATTTATAAGTTTTTGTGCTAGATTTGTTAACTATATTAAAACCAACTAATAATGAGAGAATGTTATGGCTGATCAGTTAACCCAAGAACAAATAGCTAATTACGAAAGACTTCTTGATAAAGAAAAAAAGCAAAGAGAAATAAATGGTGATAAAAACACAGCATGTTTTGTCACTGGTGGAATTGCAGGTCTGATTGGTGCATCCTCAGCTGTCCCTATTTCTGCTGGTGTTGGTGCCCCTTTAGGATTTGCTCTTGGCTTTGCTGGTGGATGTGCGCTCGGTGATGGGGCAGTAGATGTATATCACAGAGTAACCGGAACTTTAAATGACCATGCAATGAGGACGTTTGGCAATAAAGAAGGCCAAGGTCGCTAACCTACCTATAATTTCCCTGCAAAAACTACCAACCCCCGCTTGCTAATTCCCGAAAATATTTTATAAATTGTCATACCGCTGAAGGGCGGTATCCATGCCAATTTTTATCGAGCCACAAAATGACCAAAACCTACGGAAAATCCCGCCTCCCCAGCCGCCACGTAACCGAAGGGCCGCAACGCGCGCCGCACCGTTCCTATCTCTATGCCATGGGTATAACCGAAGCGGGCATCAACGCCCCTCTGGTTGGAGTAGCCACAACCTGGAACGAAGCAGCACCTTGTAACATCACCCTTGCCCGTCAGGCTCAAGTGGTAAAAAAAGGTGTGGCAGCAGCAGGCGGAACACCGCGCGAGTTCACCACCATCACCGTAACTGATGGCATCGCGATGGGGCATCAAGGCATGAAATCCTCGCTGGTCTCGCGCGAAGTGATAGCCGATTCGGTTGAGCTTACCATGCGCGGTCATAGCTATGACGCGCTGGTTGGACTCGCCGGCTGCGACAAATCACTTCCCGGTCTTATGATGGCAATGGTACGCCTCAACGTTCCCAGCGTGTTTATTTATGGCGGTTCAATCCTACCCGGAAAATACAAAGGTAAACAGGTGACTGTGGTTGATGTGTTTGAAGGTGTCGGGCAACATAGCGCGGGTAATATGAGCGCGGAAGATTTGCACGAGCTGGAACAAGCCGCCTGCCCATCAGCCGGTTCATGTGGCGGGCAATTCACCGCCAACACTATGGCATGCGTGTCTGAGGCAATCGGCCTTGCCCTGCCCAATTCCGCAGGTGCGCCCGCGCCGTATGAATCGCGTGATGCTTTTGGTTTTGAATCTGGCCGTGCGGTTATGGAACTGCTTAAAAACAAAATCCGCCCGCGTGATATCGTCACCCGCAAATCTCTGGAAAACGCTGCGGCCGTGGTTGCAGCAACCGGTGGCTCCACCAATGCTGCCCTGCATCTCCCCGCCATCGCCAATGAATGTGGCATTGATTTTGACATTCACGCAGTTGGTGAAATCTTTAAACGCACACCATACCTAGCTGACCTGATGCCCGGTGGCAAATATTCCGCCAAGGATCTATACGAAGTCGGCGGTGTGCAGATTGTACTTAAAACCCTACTCGATGGTGGCTTCCTGCATGGCGACTGCCTGACCGTCACCGGAAAAACCATGGCTGAAAATCTGAAAAATGTAAAATTCCCAGAAGGTCAGGAAGTAGTCCGTCCGCATAACAACCCATTCACCAAAACCGGCGGTGTAGTCGTGCTGAAAGGTAACCTTGCACCGGAAGGAGCGATTGTAAAAGTCGCCGGCATGAAAAACCTGGTATTCACAGGTACAGCCCTGTGTTTCGACTGCGAGGAAGATGCTTTTGCTGCAGTGGAACAACGCAAATATAAAGACGGCGATGTCATCATCATCCGTTATGAAGGGCCAAAAGGCGGGCCTGGCATGCGCGAAATGCTATCCACCACCGCAGCTTTATACGGGCAAGGCGCAGGCGATAAAGTTGCACTCATCACTGACGGACGTTTTTCCGGTGGCACGCGCGGTTTCTGCATCGGTCATGTCGGGCCGGAAGCAGCACTGGGTGGAGCTATTGGGCTACTTAAAGATGGTGATAAAATCACCATTGATGCCATAGAAGGAAAAATTACCGTCGATTTGTCAGATGATGAGATCGCCAAACGCCGCGCCGCGTGGAAGCCACGGGTGAATGATTATGGCTCGGGCGCACTGTGGAAATACGCACAGCTGGTTGGCTCTGCCGAAAAAGGCGCGCTGACTCACCAAGGCGCAAGCGCGGAAACACATATCTATGCGGATATTTAGTCGCGGGTTTGTTTGCATCTCAGCAAGCATAGGTCTAATTCTCTGCCTGCTTGCGGGTAAATTCTGGATAGCCGATCTCGCCATCCATTGGCGTTTGCACATGGCGGTGGTTTCCTTGTTTTTCGCCTTGGTATTTCTATTTAAACCCCGCAAAATTCTTGCCGTATGGATGCTGGCTCTCGCAATTGGCTTCGCGCTTCCGGCATATCAAGTGTTTTCTCCTGCTCCAATTCCCGAAGGCACAGAAAAAGCTCGAATCAAAATCCTGCAATTCAACATACTTTATATTAATGACGAATTCAAAAAAACGATTCCGTGGATAATTGAACAGAATGCCGACATAGTCGTGCTTCAGGAAATAACTGAACCACGCGCCAATGAATTAACAGAACTGAAAAAGCATTATAGCTGGTCACAGATAAGAACAAATGACAAACGCCGGGCTTTCGGTATGGCGATATTCAGCAAGCTTCCAGTCAAAAAATTTGATTATATAGACATTGGCGATGGCTGGAATCACTACACCCGCACCGAATTCAGCGTAAACAACCTGCAACTGAATCTATATGAACTGCACACACCACCACCGGTTTCCGAGCATTTCTTTGAACTGCGTAACCAGAATCTCTCAGTACTCGCCGATGTCATGAGCAAAGATGAATCACCACACCGCATATTAATCGGCGATATGAACAGCACCATTTATTCGCCGTATCTGCAGAATGTTCTGACCAGCGCGAAGCTCTACTCCAACCAGCAAAACTATAATATGGAAGGAACATGGCCAAGCTTCCTGCCAGTGCCACTGCGCATCGGAATTGACCATGTCATCGCTTCAAAGCAGATTAAAATCGAAAACCGCGAAATAGCTAAAGAACAAAATTCCGACCATTTGCCAATTATTACGACCTTATCGCTGTATGAATGAGTCATACCGCCGAAGGGCGGTATCCATACCAGATACACTATTGCTCATCTCTGGCATAAATATTTTATTATTATCAATATGTTATATACTATAATATTGCTGTAACAAAAACTTAACATAACCCAGATTGCCTATATTATCGAATATGTTAAAATCCTTAACAGTTTAGGTATTAAGTTTATAAAAATTGGGGGATTTATGGGTGATACATTGAAAACTATTGGCGTGACAGTACTCAGTGGAGCTTTAGGTGCTGGTGGAGATGTAATCGATAATAAATTGAAAGTGCCGGTTCCGGAATTTAAAGAACACGCATGTGAAGCACCCATTAAACACCTTATAGAAACTGAAATTCCTACCTATAAACAGCCCCCATTAGATCTAACTGGTGGCGCATCATCTAAAAAATCAGATAGTGATACACTTGCCGAAATAGGAAGACAAGACGCAGTCAAAGGAAAAACGGCAGGAATTATTGATGAGGTCAGAAAAGTAGAAGAAGGTCGTAGTAAACAAGTAAATGCAGCAGAAGATCATAATAATAATCATTACGGAATGTATATTGGTGCCGGAGCTGTGCCAGCAGGTCTTGCTGTTAAAGGAGTAGCTGGCTGGATTGCAAGAAACAGAGAAGAAAGAGAAGCAGTTGCTGCCGCTTCACAAGGGCGTGGCGTAAGCATAAGTGGCTAACAATCTAAACATGTACTCTTGCCACCCCACATTTATTGCGGGGTCTGGAGTTATGAAATTACCCAACCTTCTCCTCAGAAGTCGCTATCCCCAGAAGCTTCAGCTTACGGTGTAATGCCGAGCGTTCCATCCCAACGAAAGAGGATGTGCGCGAGATATTACCACCGAAACGTTCAATCTGCGCTGCCAGATATTGCTTCTCAAAAAGTTCACGCGCATCACGCAGCACCATCGACATAATATCCGAGTTGGTTTCCGGGCGGGCAAGAACCGGATTAGATGTCAGTATTTCCGGCGGCAATTCATCAGCGGTGATATTGTCGGCGCGTCCGGTGGTCATAATGAGCAGCCATTCCATCATATTGCGTAGCTGGCGCACATTGCCCGGCCAGCCATAGGCTTGGAGCATTACGATCGCTTCCTGTGACAGGTTACGCACCGGAAGCCCCGCCATCTCCGAAGCCCGCCTCAGGAAATAGCTGCATAATTCCGGAATATCCTCGCGTCGTTCTTTAAGCGATGGAATCCGCACCGGCACAACATTCAGGCGGTAATATAAATCTTCGCGGAAGCGACCGGCAGCAATTTCACTTTCCAGATTATGGTTAGTGGCGGCGATAACCCGCACATCAACTTCCACCTTCTGTTTACCGCGCTGGCGGGTAAAGCCCTGCTCTTGCAATGCCCGAAGCATTTTGCCCTGAATTTCCAGCGGTATATCCATAACTTCATCAATAAATAAAGTGCCGTTATGAGCGCGTTCAAACACTCCAAGCTTTTCAGCACCTCCCGTCGGGTTGGAATCCTCAACCCCGAACAATTCCGCTTCTACCTTGTCAGCAGAAAGCCCAGATACATTCATCACCACAAAATTAGCAGCATTCCTTGTCGATTTAGAGTGCAGCAAACGGGCAAACATTTCCTTACCAGCCCCCGGCGCACCGGTTATCAGAACCCGGCTGGCGGTCGGAGCAACTTTTTCAATGGTAGTACGCAGCTGTTGGGTGATCTGTGAAGTACCATTAAGCTGCATTTCCAGTTTACCACGGGTTTTAAGCTCTGAATTTTCGTTCTTAAGCTTGGCATTTTCCAAAGCCCGCTCCACTACCAGCAGCAGCCTGTCTTCCTTGAACGGCTTTTCGATAAAATCGTAAGCCCCCATTTTAATTGAAGAAACCGCAGTTTCTATATTGCCATGTCCGCTTATCATGATAACCGGAATATGTGGGTATTTTTTCTTCACAAGCTCAAGGATACCAAGACCGTCCAGCTCGCTCCCCTGCAACCATATATCAAGGATAAGTGCCGATGGCACACGTTCCGCAAGAGCCTTAAACGCCGAATCGCTATTATGCGCGGTACGCGTGTCATATTTCGCGTCTTTTAATATATCCGAGATTAACCCACGAATATCAGTTTCATCATCAACAATAAGAATGTCAGCAGTCATAATGCCTCAAGTGGTAAGTGATTAGTAGTTAGTGGTGAGTGAGTAGAAGAAACTAACTTTTTCTGTAATGATTTTTGCAAACCATTTTTTATTTTTGCTATTAGCTTATTTACACACTGTTTATACAAAGTACATGATATCATAGCTTGAATCCTAAAATAAAAGTGCTGCCTTCTTACCTCTTACCTCTTACCTCTTACCTCTTACCACCATCTACTCATCACTATTATGTTGCCCTTATATCACAGTGTTGCAAAAAAGAAAGCGTTACTTTTGCTCCGCCACCATCAACATTTTCTATATTTATCAATCCATTATGGTCATCGACTATTTTTTTGACAATAGAAAGTCCAAGCCCAGTTCCTTTACTACGGGTTGTAACGTAAGGCTCTAACATTTTATTTATGTCAGACGTTCTGAACCCGGAACCGTTATCTTCCACTGTGATGTTCAGCCTTTCCGGATCCTGCTCCACCGTTACCTTAATCCGCCCTTTACTATCGCGATTATTGCACTCATCAATAGCTTCCGCCGCATTTTTAAGCAGATTAGTCATAACCTGGGTCATTTGCCTTTCATCACATTTGAAAATCACCGGTTTATCCGGCAAAAACAGCTGAAAATCATAATTCGGGCAGGTAACTTGTGCAGAAAACACTGATTTTTTGACCAAAGCCACAATATCTTCATCCATAAAACGGGTGGCAGGCATCTTGGCAAAAGAAACAAACTCATCCACCATTTTACCGATATCAGCAACATGCTTGGTGATAGTATCCGTGTATTTTATAAAATTTTCTTCGTCCTCGCTGATAAATTTCAGATATTTACGCTTGATGCGCTCGGCTGAAAGCTGAATAGGTGTCAGCGGATTTTTTATTTCATGCGCCACCCGGCGGGCAACGTCAGCCCATGCCGCCGTCCTCTGCGCCACAACCAACTGGGTGATATCATCAAAAGTCACAATAAACCCTTCAATTTCATTGCCAACATGCTCCACCGTAACCCGGACATGCAACGTAATAGTCTTTTCGCTATCAACCAGTATAACCGTGCCTTCCTCAATATCGGTAAACAAACTTTCGGCTTTGGCAAGCAATTCTTCAATCTCAGGCAGGAAATTGCTGATATTTTCGCCTTCAACCAATATCTTATTGATACGATTAAGAATCGCTACCGATGAGCGGTTATACAGAGTAATATTTTTTTGGCTATCAAGAGCCACAACCCCGGCGGACACACCTGAGAGAACCGTCTCAGTAAACCGCCTGCGTTCATCAAGCCTGCGGTTGGCATACATAAGTTCTCCGCGCTGCGCTTCCAGTTGTTCCGTCATCCGGTTAAAACTGCGGCTGAGCGTTCCAAATTCATCTTTGCTGCTGTCATCTTCAATTCTGGCACTGAAATCACCACCACGCACCCTCTCTGAAGCCTGAACAAGGTAACGTATAGGTCGGATAAGGCTGGAAGCAAATACCATCCCATACCACACCGAACAAATAAGAAGCAGCAAAGCGAGGGCAACAAACACCATGGAAAATGTAATCTGAAACCTGTCCATCTGATTTTTAAGATTATTATATTCACTGACCGCCCCTTGCGCGTTTTGCATATGGTCAACTACCTTGCCATCTACAAGACGACCTACAATCAGATAACTATCAACAATCCCCGGTATTTTTATAAGAGCGCGTACACGGTCAGTTTCATTGGTCATAATCACCACTTCATCGCCTGCAGCACGCTCTATTAAATCCTGAGGCAATGTTTCAAACGCCAGGGCAAAACTGAAACGCCCCTGCGCGATGATACGGTTATGCTGGATAACCACAGCTTCTGTCAGCTCACGCAGAGCCGATTGCGTGGCAACTGTCCGGTTAAATTCAGCAGGGTTGGACATAATCAGATCCGTAACATGACTTAAATCTCCCGCCATTGCGATAGCGTCAGCGCGGATATTTTCCTTATGTTCGGCGAGATATGCCTCAGCCACCACCCGCGATTCCTCAACCGTGCGCTGCACACGTTCATTAAACCATGTCTGGATACCAAGGTTAAAAAACAACGCAGAAAATATGGAAACTACAATCGCCGGTGAAATAGTCACCAGACTGAACATAAGAACAATGCGTTTTTGCAGTTTTGTTCCGGATGAACCAGCCCGTATAGTCCGCCATAACCAGAAAATGCGGGTGGCAATAATTGCGATGATTAGCGCGAACAATCCAACATTCACCGCAAGCAGTGTCATCATCCGCTTAGGTTTCATGCCAAAATTAGTGGGGGCATTATACATTATGCTGTAAGTTACAAGCAAAGATATGCAAACAGCAACAACTGCGATAAGTAGCAGGTTACGCCGCAACCATTCAACCAATGATAATAAAAATGGTTTATACATCACAATAACTTATCGAAATGGATAGGTAGTTACAAGGATTTTGTCAGCATATATATTCCCTCTCCCCATGGGAGAGGGTTAGGGCTTTCTTCAATTCCCTAATACATAATCAGGCTGCAAGAAACATCGCTGGGGTAATAATCGAAATGCCACGATAAGGATTCAGCACCAACAAATCATTATCACCAGTAATCAATGTATCAGCATTACCATTTAAAATAAGCTCAAGAAATTTATTATCTTCAGGGTCACGGCAAATAGTTACTGTTTGAATAATGCTTACTTCTTCCCATGTACGAACAATTCTTGCCATAAACCCTATTATATCTTCAGAACTAATATAAGCTGAAAATTTTGGACGCGATAAAACTTTTTCAATTTCTTGCAGAACATATATGGAATATAAAATTGTTCCGGAATTTTCAGCTTTTTTCAATGCTTGTGCTGGTTTAGAGTTGCTAATTAGCAATGCGCTGATCAAAACATTGGTATCAAAAGCATAGCGCACGATCGTGTTACCTATTCATGCTTCAAATTTTGTCGTTAAGCAGAGCATCAAGTTTTTTCTGTGTTAAACCTTGATTTTTAGCTTTGGAAGCAACCTCATTGCGAAAAGATTGAAATTCTTCAATATTAAGGCGCGTCAATCTTTCATAATCTTTAGGAGAAATAATAACGGCTATCTCACGATTTTGTCGTTTTATAACAACAGGGCTACGCTGAGCCATATCTATCGTGGCAGCAAAAGCCTGTTTGGCATCTGTGGCGGAAACATACTGCATATAATCACTACCTTATATTATTTATATCTTAATTATATACAAAATAGACAATATAGACAATATATATTTGATCATCAGGAAGAAAACTTGCCAATCCCCAACTCAGCAATCTTTTTCCGCAAGGTATTGCGGTTAATGCCAAGAACATAAGCGGCTTTCAGCTGGTTTCCTTCCGTCGCCTGCAAGGTGGTTTCGATAAGCGGTTTTTCTATAAGTGGTAGAATGCGGTGATACAGTCCGGATGGTGGCAGTGCACCGCCAGTATGCGCGGCAAAATAACTACGTAGATGCTCCTGAACATCTTTTTGCAGAGTCTGCGTCTGGGCAAATAAGTTTTTATTTTCTGGCATATCTCCACTAATCCCTAATGCCTAATCCCTAACCCCTAACCCCTAATGCCTAATCCCTGACTTACGCCGCTTTCTTATGCTTTTTATCCTCAGCCAGTGCCGCCTTCACGAAAGAAGCAAACAGCGGATGCGGTGCAAACGGGCGTGATTTAAGTTCAGGATGGAACTGCACACCAACAAACCATGGATGTTTTTTAAGCTCAACAATTTCCGGCAGATGTCCCTCAGGGGAAACACCTGAAAACCACATTCCCGACTTTTCAAATTCCTCGCGATACTGCATGTTCACTTCATAACGATGGCGATGACGCTCACTTATCCGCGCATTACCGTATATTTTCTCGGCAAGACTTCCGGAAGCAATATCACATTCATAAGCACCAAGGCGCATAGTACCGCCAAGATCCCCACCCCGCGAACGGGTTTCAACCACGCTTCCGCGTTGCCATTCGGTCATCAACCCAACCAGAGGGCCTTTGCCATTTCCATCAACATACGGTGCAAACTCTGTTGAAGCAGCATCTTTAACACCTAGAACATTACGGGCATATTCAATAACCGCAAGCTGCATACCGAAACAGATTCCCAGATATGGTTTATTATGCGTCCTTGCGTAATTTATCGCCGCAATTTTGCCGTTTACGCCGCGTTCACCAAACCCACCGGGAACCAGCACAGCATCTACATCTGCAAGCATTTTACCCACATCTTGGTTCTCAAAACCGGCAGCATCGACCCAGCGTATATTAACCTTAACTTTATTGGCTATTCCAGCATGATCCAGTGCCTCACAAAGCGATTTATAGGCATCGCCAATCCCAGTATATTTCCCGACAATCGCAACGGTAATTTCACCCTTTGGATTTTGCACCCGCTCCAGTATATCATCCCATTTTTTCAGGTCTGGTTTACCTATATCCTCAATTCCAAAAATCTTGAGAACCTGCTTGTCAAAACCTTGTTCGCTGTAACGGCGCGGAACTTCATAAATCGAATTAACATCCAATCCGGCAATCACCGCTTCTTCACGGATATTGCAGAACAGCGCAATTTTCCTGCGCTCTGCCAGAGGAATTTCACGCTCAGCACGACAGAGCAGAATATCAGGCTGGATACCGATCATCCGCAATTCTTTAACGCTATGCTGTGTCGGCTTGGTTTTCAGTTCTTTGGCAGCGGCAATATATGGCACAAGTGTAAGGTGGATATACATCACCCGCTCGCGCCCAAGCTCCCAGCCCAGTTGTCTTATAGCCTCCAGAAACGGCAGCCCTTCAATATCACCAACCGTTCCGCCGATTTCGCAGAGTATAAAATCTTCATCATCCGTATCACGCAGGATAAATTCTTTGATTAAATCCGTAACATGCGGAATAACCTGCACCGTTCCGCCCAGATAGTCCCCGCGCCGTTCCTTGGTAAGCAGCGTAGAATAAATCTGTCCGGTACTCACCGAATCACTGCGCCTTGCACTAACATCGGTAAAACGTTCGTAATGCCCTAAATCCAAATCAGTTTCCGCGCCATCATCAGTAACAAAAACCTCGCCATGCTGCGTCGGGTTCATTGTTCCCGGATCAACATTGAGATACGGGTCAAGTTTACGCAACCGAACCTTATAGCCCCGCGCCTGCAGCAACGCGCCAAGACTGGCTGATGCCAGCCCCTTCCCTAATGAAGAAACCACACCACCAGTGATAAATATAAAACGAGTTGGCATATCAACCTGTTATTCTGGTTTCGGCACTATTGGTTGCGCCTGTTTTTCTGGAATTTTCTCAGCTTCCACCGGAGTTTGCTCAACAGGAGTAGTTGCAGAACTTTCCACCGGCACAGAATCTGACACAGAATCTATAATAGAGCTTTTTGTCATACGCCCTGCCACAACCGCAAGCGTAAGACTAGTGACCATAAACACCGCTGCCAGAATGGCAGTGGTTCGTGTCATGAAATTCGCCGCGCCACGCCCAGTCATAAACTGGTTTCCGCCACCACCGCCAAGCCCGCTCAACCCATCACTTTCAGTACGCTGGATAAGCACCATAACGATAAGAAACAAAACTATCATGGTATGAGCCACCAGCAAAATCGTATAAAATCCCATTTTTTTCCTCTATTACCCCAAAATTATTTTATAAAAATCATCAGCGTTCAGACTCGCTCCCCCGACCAACACACCGGAAACACTGCTAAGCCCAAGAATATCGGCTGCATTATCTGGTTTCACCGAACCACCATATAGCACGTAAACCCCAGCCACATCAATCTTTTTACGCTCAGAAATACTGGTTTTTATTGCCTCGTGAACCTGTTTTATTTCATCCATTGTCGGCAACTTGCCAGAACCAATAGCCCAAACCGGCTCATATGCAAGGAGAAAATTACCCAAACCGGCCTCATCAGGTACAGACTCCGCTATTTGTTGCTTGATTACCTCTAAAGTTTTACCATTTTCGCGTTGCTTTCCCGTTTCTCCTATACAAATCACCGGTATCAAACCAGTTTTTATAGCACAAATGGCCTTGGCGCGCACTATTTCATTGTTTTCCATCTGGTAACTTCTGCGTTCCGAATGTCCGACAATTACATATTCGCATCCCAAATCTTTCAGCAATTGCGCGCTGGTTTCACCGGTATAAGCACCTTCATCTTTAGCGTGACAATCCTGCCCACCAAGTTTTACTGCAGATTCCCCTAAAGCATCCTTTAATATAGAGAGCAAAGCCGTCGGTGGACAAACCACAACTTCCCTTTCGGCTGGAATTTGCCGAGCAATAATTTTTTGTGCCCAGATTTTTGAGCTTTCGACCCGCCCACACATTTTCCAGTTTGCTACTATAAATTTTTTCATATAAATTTAATCATTAGTTATAAACTGGGATATTATCTGAACAAAAAACCTTTTACAATCACGATGTGTAGTGTAAAGCAGATAGTACAAAACTGATAAATGACAAAAACTTATAATACTGGCAAAAATTATCGTATGATTAAACAATTCAGATCTGTCGCTCGTAATATTGGTTCAAAAATCCTTATGGCTCTTCTAATCCTCACCTTTGCGGTGTGGGGCATAGAGGATATGTTGCGCATGTCTGATGACAAAGTCACCGTTGCCACTGTCGGAGACATAAAAATCTCATATAGGGATTATCAGAAAACATTGGCCAATGAGACAGAAAAACTACGCCAGATGTTCGGCAATTCTGCAACGCCTGAGGCTTTGAATAATCTTGCTTTAGGTGCCAGCGTTTTGAAAAATATGATAAATGAAAAGCTTTTAGTGCTGGAAAGCAAAAGAATTGGTCTTAAGGTCAGCGATGAGGATGTAGCGAATAGCATCCGCAGAAATCCTTCACTTTTTGATGATAAAAGACAGTTCAGCAAGAAAAATTTTGAATATCTGCTCAGTTCAAACGGTATGACTGAAAAAATGTATATTGAAAAAACCAGACAGAATATGGCAGTTAATCTACTGATATCTTCAGTTTTATCCCTTGCCCATGTTCCGGAAAATGCCACGCAGACTCTATATGCAAGCAGGGAAGAAAAGCGCGTGGTGGATGTCTACACCATACCGCAATCTCATATAACTTCTACGACTCAACCAAAGCCGGAACATCTGGAAGAATATTACAAAGCGAACATAAGAATGTTTACCGCGCCGGAATACCGCACCTTAAGTTACATTGTGATAACTCCCGAGCGTGCTAAAGAATCGATTAAAGCATCCGGCGAAACAAAGGAAAGCAATGATATAGAAACAGTATATCATGAGCGTATTGAGGAATTCAAAAAACCGGAAAGGCGTAAGGTTGAGCAACTACTTTTCAGCACAGAAGATGCCGCCAATAAAGCCCTTGAGGATATTAAAAGGGGCAAGTCATTTGAAGAGACTGGCAAGGATGCTAATATTTTAAACCCAAAAGCAATATCACTTGGCTTGATTGAGAAATCAAAAATCATAGGAAACGCCGCTGACCAGGTATTCTCGCTAGCTATCGGAGCAGCAAGCGACCCGATAAAAAGTGCTTTCGGCTGGCATATTTTCCGAGTTACGGAGATAGTTCCTCCAACCACACAACCTCTGGAGGAAGTGCGCGAGCTATTGGAAAAAGAACTAGCATTGCAAGAACATGATAATGCAATGACCAAGTTTACCAATAAAATTGAAGATTCAATAGCTGGCGGCAGCACTCTGACCGAAGTTGCGAAGGAATTTAATTTAAAGCTTGTCTCACTGGCACCGATTGATAATAAAGGAAAAACCGCAGATGGAAGCGTTGAGAAAAACCTTCCTGAAGAACCTGCATTTCTGGAAATAGCTTTTAAATCTGAAGAAAAAATAGAATCTTCTTTAATCCCTGCCAAGGATGACAGCAGGTTTATAGTTCGCGTCGAAAAAATTATTCCTGAACAAGTTCTGGAGCAGGACGATGTTAAAACCAAGTTGCTTTCATTATGGACAGACCATAAGAAGAAAAAACGCCTTTCTGAATTGGCTGGTAAAATATCCGCCGATCTTCAGTCTGCCGTATCTATTGAAGAAGCAGTTAGGAAATATTCATTATCTGCACCGGAAACTATAACTGTTTCCCAGAAAAATGAAGCTTCCGATAAACCTCAAACAGTGCTGCCGGAGATCATGATAAAAGATATATTCTCAAAACCAGTTGGCAAGGCAAGCGCGAATTTCCCTAAGGAAAACGGCAGTTATGCCATTGCAGTGGTAAAGAATATAATACCGGCAGAGTTAAACGACAAAGATTCAAAATATTCAGGAAAAATTGCTAATATTGAAGCAGAATACAGAAATGATATGAAGGGCGAAATCGTTGATCAATATATTGATTCTCTTGCCAAAAGATACCCTGTTTCAATAAATGAATCGGCACTATACAAAAAGGTCGAATAATAATGCTGCCCGTAAAAAATCCGGTGCTATATCCATCCGAAGATGAATTTTCTGCACAGTTCAATAAAAACAAACCGCAGCTAGTATGGACGACCTGTCCGGCGGATCTGGACACGCCGGTTGCAGCCATGCTCCGCCTTATGAAAGAAGGAAAACCGTCTTTTCTTCTGGAATCAGTGGAAAAAGGTGAGATTCGTGGGCGTTATTCCATAATCGGCATCATGCCGGATATTATCTGGAGATGTAGCGGTGACAAAGCCGAAATCTGTTATCCTGATATAGAAAACGGTGATTCATTTTCTCCTTGCGAAGAAAGCAGCCTTGCTTCGTTACGCAGATTATATGAAGACTCAAAAATAGAAATTCCGGAAGGTTTGCCACCAATGTCCTGCGGTCTGGTTGGCACTATGGGTTACGACATGGCAAAGCTCATGGAAAAATTGCCTTCCACTAAGCCGGATTCCATTGCTGTTCCTGATTCCTGCTTCATTCGCCCTCGGGTCATGGTTATTTTCGATTCAGTAACCGATAAAATTTTTATTATCACCAGCATCTACCAAAACAAGAAAGAATATGTTGATGCCAAGGACGCATATCTTGTCGCCAGCGCACGCATCCGCTATGTTCTTGACAAGCTTTCAGCTCCTATACCGGAAAATACCGGAAAGAATTATAGCGCGGTTTCCATAGCTGATTTTAATTCCAACACCACTCGCGAACAATATGACAATATGCTGGAAAAAGCCCGCGAATATATCCGCGCCGGTGATATTTTCCAGGTGGTTTTATCACAGAGATTCTCAGCAAAATTTACCCTGCCACCCTTTGCCCTGTACCGCGCCCTGCGTCAGCTGAACCCATCGCCTTTCCTATTTTATCTGCATCTTGGAAGTTACACCTTAGTTGGTTCAAGCCCGGAAATTCTGGTAAGGCTGCGCGATGGCGAAGTAACCATTCGCCCAATCGCAGGAACTAGAAAGCGTGGAAAAAACAAACAGGAAGATAGAGATCTAGCTGCTGATTTACTTGCTGATCCTAAAGAAGTTTCTGAGCATTTAATGCTGCTTGATTTGGGACGTAATGATGTCGGTCGTGTCGCAAAAATCGGTAGCGTAAAAACCACCCAGCAGATGAGCATCGAAAACTATTCGCACGTAATGCACATAGTTTCCAATGTCATTGGCGAGCTTGATCCTAAATATGATGCGCTATCCGCCCTGATAGCCGGCTTTCCCGCAGGCACGGTAAGTGGCGCACCAAAGATCCGCGCTATGGAAATAATTGATGAGCTGGAAAGCGAAGCTCGCAGTTTTTATGCTGGATGCATTGGCTATTTTTCCGGCAACGGCAATATGGATACCTGCATAACCCTGCGTACCGGTCTCATAAAAGACGGAGTACTGCATCTACAGGCTGGTGGCGGCATAGTCGCAGAAAGCATAACCGAAGATGAATATCAGGAAGCACTCAACAAATCCCGAGCCTTGATGCGAGCGGCAGAAGAGGCTATAAAATTCGTATGAAAATTATAATGAGAACTTAATATGTTGCTTTGTTATATTGATGAATCTGGAAATACGGGCAATAACCTAAAAGACATTCATCAACCACATCTGGTTTTAACCGCTCTTTTAGTTCCTCCAGAGAATATCAAAGACATAGAGAATGATATCAGAACATTAAGCTATAAATATTTTTCCGCAGAATCAAGAAATACTGATTTTGAATTTCATGGGGACGATATTTACAATAAAAGGGGACGATATTTTAAAAAACTTTCATTAGAACAGCGGATAAATATACTGGATGAAATTGTTGATGTTGCACTAAAATATGAGTCCATAAAAATCGGCTATATTTCTATAGAAAAAGAAAAATATCACGCAAAATTTCATATTCAACAAACAGCGTTTTCTTTGCTAGTAGAAAAAATAGAAGAACGTTTACAAGGTCATCTTAATTCTTACTGCCTACTAATTGCTGACGAGCAGGATGAAATTGAACAAAATCTGATTGATGATCTAGATCATTTTAAACAACATGGAACTACTTTTGGGTATAACAATGTGCAGGTTAATAGAATAATTGACTCCGTACATTTTGTTAAATCAAATAACAACTATTTAATGCAACTCACTGACGTGATATGTTATCTAATACGCAGAGGAGAAGAATCTCGTAAAAAATTAATGGAGCAATATAAAATGGAGCGAAAAGAATATAATGAAATAAGCTTTAATGAATGGATTGAAAAACATTCGCATAAAGGGCAAAAATATTTTTATAAAACTTACCACCGAATAAGTTCAGGAAAAGGATGGTTATTTTCCAAAAATTTCCCTTAAATAAAAAAGTGCTAACAGAGGTCATAAAGACCGTGGCTCGCTTGTGCAAACCAACTCTCCGCTAGCGTTCCAATCGTAATATAAAACACCTAACCCAGCAAGTGTTTTGCTATAATAAAAATTGCAAAAGACAAAATACCCTGCTAAGCTACTAATATAATTGATAAAATTCGCAAAACATGAAAATTATACTACTCGATAATTACGACAGCTTCACCTACAACCTCGTGCATTATATTGGCGAGCTGGGGGCAGAAGTAACCACTATCCGCAACGACGTGATAAGCGTGAGTGAATTGCTCGCACAGAAACCGGACGGAATTGTAATTTCACCAGGACCAGGCGCACCAGCTCAATCGGGAATCTGTCTGGAACTGATAAAAACCGCCTCCGGCAAAGTTCCAATTTTTGGAGTATGCCTTGGATTACAGGCGATCGGCGAAGCTTTTGGCGGCAAGGTCATCCGCGCACCAAAACCGATGCACGGAAAAATCAGCCCGGTTTTACACAAACACCAGAGCGTATTTGCCGGTCTGCCCAACCCATTCAATGCCACCCGCTATCACTCACTGATCGTTGAAAAAGATTCCCTGCCCGACTGTCTGGAAGTTACGGCAATAAGTGAAGATGGTTTGATTATGGGGCTACAACATAAGATACACAATACTCACGGCGTGCAATTTCATCCGGAATCCATAGCTTCCGAGCATGGTCATGCTATTATAAAAAATTTCTTAAGTGGGATATAACAAATCCCCTCTCCTTCTGGGAGAGGATACTACTAAATCCCCTCTCCCTCTGGGAGAGGGTTAGGGTGAGGGAGAGGGTATAATGGAACATGCGATGCATCATTCGTTAGCATTACTGGCAGATAAAAAAAACCTGCCATATGATGTTGCCATTCGCGCTTTTCAGATAATTATGAATGGCGGAGCAACTCCCGCACAAATCGCCGCATTTCTAATGGGTCTGCGCATCAAGGGCGAAAGCGTCGAGGAAATCAGCGCGGGTGCAGAAGCGATGCGGATAAAAGCCAGACCTTTTAAAGGCGTGGCAGGGAGCATCGACACTTGCGGAACAGGTGGCGACTCACGCGGCACTTACAACATTTCAACCACCACCGCCTTTGTCCTCGCCGCTTGCGGTCTGCCAGTGGTCAAGCACGGCAACCGTTCCGTTTCTTCCCGCTCCGGCTCCGCTGATGTTCTTGGTGTCCTTGGCGTAAAAACCGATTGCGAACCGGAAGTGGCAGAGCGTTGTCTGAGGGAATGTGGAATTGCCTTTTTATTCGCTCCCAAATTCCACACTGCCATGCGCCACGTTGCCCCAATCCGCAGCGAGCTTGCACTCCGCACGGTTTTTAATATCCTCGGCCCCCTAACCAATCCTGCCAAACCAGATTTTCAATTACTCGGTGTTTATAATAAATCACTGCTCAAGCCGCTGGCGGAATCCCTGAAATCCCTCGGCACCAAAGCAGCATGGGTGGTGCATGGCAGTGACGGTCTGGACGAGCTGACCATCACCGGAAATTCCAGCGTTGTCGCGCTTAAAAATGGTGAAATCACCGAATTTGAGGTATCGCCTTCTGATGCCGATCTGCCAACCACTATACTTGATGATATAAAAGGAGGCAGCCCAGAAACCAATGCCAGCGCGCTTATCGAAGCAATTTCCGGCGTCGAAAGCCCCTATCGCAACGCCGTGGTCTACAATGCCGCTGCCGGTCTGGTAATTGCCGAAAAAGTAGATAATCTCAAAGACGGAGCAAAACTGGCAAAGGAAGCTATAGATTCCGGCAAAGCCCACTCCATCCTTAAAAAACTGGTTGATGTGAGTAATTCGTCTATGCGAGCATAAACCATGACCGACATATTAGCAAAAATATGTGAAGATAAGCTTGAACACATAAAAAGCTGCAAATTAAAAGTTCTGCAGTCGGTTTTGCTGGAAAAAATAAAAACTCAGGAAAAACCGCGTGGCTTTAAGCAGGCACTGATAAAAACAATAGCGCGAGATAAACCCGCTCTGATTGCCGAAATAAAAAAAGCCTCACCCAGCAAAGGTTTGATCCGCGCTGATTTTGCTCCTGCCAATCTTGCCAAAGACTATGAATCTGGCGGCGCAACCTGCCTTTCGGTGCTTACCGACAAACCCTATTTTCAAGGCAGTGATGAGTATTTAATTGCCGCAAGGAGCGCGGTTTCCCTTCCTGTCCTACGTAAAGATTTCATGCTCGACAGCTACCAGATAACCGAAGCCCGCGCACTCGGTGCCGATTGCATTTTGTTGATTATGGCGGCACTTTCTGATGCTCAGGCGCAGGAATTGGAAATAGCCGCGAGCGAGCTGGGCATGGATACTTTGGTAGAAATTCATAACAAGGAAGAGCTGGAACGCGCCCTTGCCATCAATCCTAATAACACCGGTAAAATCATCGGTATCAATAACCGCAATCTGAAAACCATGGAAATATCCCTTGCTACCTCCGAAGAACTCTCAAAATCAATTCCGGGGGAATATATCGGCGTTTGTGAAAGCGGAATTTCAACTCCCGCTGATATTGCGCGAATGCGTGCTTGCGGATTGCATGCCTTTCTGGTTGGCGAATCTCTGATGCGCGAAGCGGATGTCACCAAAGCCACCAAAACTCTCTTGTCATTATGACCCGCAGACTCTGGCAGGATTTTGCTAACGTACGTTCACAAACTTTCGTGGGTGATCTGGTTTCTGCTGCCCACGACATCGCACCAGACGAGCTGGTGGATATGTCCCTTCACCCACGGGAAAGTATAATAACCTGCCTCGCCTACGCACAGGACGAGCTAATATATAATGATAAAAATCAAATTGTTGCAGTGGGTAGCGAATCCTATGCATTAACTCCGCGTGAGCAGCGCGTGAACAAATTCGGGCTGACTTACAAGCGCGATGCCAAGTTTCTGCTCCATAAAACCCTTGCCACTATCGTCGTCCACGCTGCTGATTATTTATACAAAACCCATGGCTGGCGCACAGTATTATATGATGGTCTGCGTACAGTGGACGGCGCGTTTAGAATATATAATCTGGCAACCGATGCCGACCTCGCATCCGGCATCCTCGCCCTGCCCGGTCAGAGCGCGCATAATAAAGGGCTCGCCGTTGACAGCATGATGATTGATGAGAAATGTTGCGAAATCGAAATGGGCGGACATTTTGACCACCTCGATATGTCAACTAATATGCGCTATTATAACGGTGATAAAATCTCACAAACTGCCAAGAAAAACCGCCTGATTCGTGAGGCAGCTTTCCTGCGCTCTGCCTTCGCGCAAGACCTTTTAATTGCCCCGCTACGCAATGAATTCTGGGATGACCGCCTGCCCGAGAACCGTGAAGATTTATGGCGGGTGTTAGATAGTGCCGCCCGCTGCATAGGTCTCGAATATTCAGTGAAAAATAAAACCAGCTGGAATTACGCAGATTTTCTTACAAACTGGCAAAAAATCTTTGCCGGACATGAAGGGAAAATCATGGAAACCATAGGTTTTGAAATGCCCCCACTGGAGGAAAAACCGGAATTTTACCACGGCAACTACCACCCGATTTATGACAGGGAGTTAATTTGACATTTCCCTAGCGTAGATTATCTTAAATACATGAAAAACCTCATAACGATCATACTGTTACTAATTTCCAGCACTGCTCATGCCGAGGAAATCGACCCCAAATTTTTCAAAAGCTGGCTTACGTTAAGCGACCTTCTGCAGTCAAAAGGAATCATTCCCTCCGCGCCGAGCTGGGCAGCGATCATCCCAATGTGCCTGCCGCTGAAAAAAAGCGAGGATGAAACTGATTATAACCGTTGCCTGTATGAAAAAACCATGGATGAACTTCAGTGGCCAGTTGATTACAAATATTGCAAAACTCAAGCAGAAATTGAGTATAACAGGGAATATACCAATTATGTGGAACAGCAGAACCAGCGCATGCCGCAAAAGGTAACAATAACTGAGAAAAACGGAACAACACGCGTAATCGAATATCCAGCCCTACCGGTAACACCGCTGCATTTCAACCCTCCTAGGGATAAAATAAATTATTTTCAGGATTGTATGATGCAGGAAAAACTCTGGAACAATTCTGAACGCTGGGCAATGGGCAGGCGTAAGCCGGAGAAAGAAGTAATTAAGCAAGCAACGCCTTAACTTGTCTTGCCAATTTATCCATTTCATCACCAGTCATAGGTGGGCAGAGCTTCATCATTTCGGCAAAGCGCGCCGGCTTGGTGTTTTCATGTCCTTCAAGCTTAATTATGGTGACAGGTTTGCCGGTGGCGAAAGCCTCACTCATCATATTCACCGAGTCATTGGTAACTATTATTTCATCGGCACAGGCGAGCAGCCCCATATAAGGATTTTCACCTTTTCCATCATAAATATAAACATTTTTATTATCCGCAAACGCGCTCTTTAAAGCCGTAATATTTTCCGCGCCAGTCCTCCGCGAAGGAGTTATCAGCAACGAACCTTTAGTAGTGGAAATCCATTCCCGCAAATCGACAATTAAAGTCTCCATCCTATCTCTGGTTAGTTTGTATTTATTGGTTGAACCGCCAACCAGAACCGCAATATGCGGACGCGGATAATCTGCAAAATGCGGTGCAAATACTTCGCAAGCAGCACCAAGAACCTCAGCACTTATGCTATGCAGCGCGAAACGAGTTTTAATAACATTATCGCCCGTAATTCTGTCATGCTCCATCGCCACCACCACATCAAAATTCTCAGGCGACATTTGCGGATCTTGAATATGCACGGCTTTAATATCAGGCTGCGATTTTTTTATAGCAGCCGCAACCAGAGCTGCCTTCCGCCCGCAACTTATTATTATTTTTGGCTGTGTCATCCACGCCTTTTTCGTCATCCCCGCCTCGAGCGGGGATCTTAGAGCACATGACAAAACAAAGCCTAGCAACCACCCGTCATAAAAAATATTCGGCAGCCAGGCCCAAGGTTTTTTAAGAGCAATAACTTTCATTTCCGGCTGCAAATCCATAGCCAGAGCCAGCGCGCGTACCTGCGCCACCATGCCCGCGCTACCATCGGTAACGCCCCAACAAATTGTCATATAATTCCCTTGGACTTAAAGGAAAAACACTCCTTCGCGCTGATAATAACATGGTCATGCACCTCGATACCAAGCGGCTTCGCCATGCTGATAATCGTTCTGGTAATATTAATATCTTCTTTGCTGGGATTTACATCACCACTCGGATGGTTATGCACCAGAATAATGCTCGATGCACCCAGCTCCAAAGCCCGTTTCACCACTTCACGCGGATAAATCGGTGTGTGGTTAATCGTGCCTTGCTGCTGACGTTCATCGGCGATTAATTCCAACCGGTTATTTAAAAACAAAATATGGAAAACTTCATTCTGATTATGCCCGATATGCAGGCGCAGATAATCCAGCAACTGCGTCCAGCTTTTCACAACTGTTTTGGCAGCAATCTCCTCTTTAAGCAGCCTTTCCGCTGCGTGGCGCGTAACTTTTATGGCAACCACCGCCGCCTCATTCACCCCTTCAACCTTAAGCAATTCGGCAGGTTGCGCGTGCAGCACCTTGGCAAAACTTCCAAACGCCGCGAGCAGTGACTTGGCAAGAGGCTTGACATCGCCAAGTGGCTTGGCAGGAAATAATATAAGCTCCAGCATTTCATAATCAGCAAATGAGGTCGGATCATTATTCAAAAAACGTTCGCGCAGACGCTTGCGATGCCCGGTATAATGTGGCTTGGCTATAGGTCTGTCCGAGATAATTTCTGGTATTGTTTCGCTAGTCATTACAAAGGCAAATACGAGTTTAACACCCGCGCACTATAACAAATACTTAGTATATTTACGATAGGTAATTAGATTTTTCTCTGGGAATAGCAGCAACCAGTGTTGATGTGGGTGATACAGGTTGCGCTCTTGATGCGTCTGCAACTTCAAACTTAGGGGAGTTTAAATCGCTCCTAATTAAACTCTCTTCTTTTAGCTCTCTTCCATTAATAAAATTCATAAGCGCATCAACATTTTCACGTTTAATCAGCTTATGAGTTTCATTGCCTGAAGTTATATTTTCAATTACTAAATCAAAATTTCTATCAAGTTCTCTTGTACGATTATCGCTAAAAATCTTGGAAATTGTTACAACACCATCAACAGACCTACCTTCATTACTAGGAAGAATAGAGCGAGATTGCCCAGTAGTACCAGCACCAACAAAGATAGCTTCTAATTCATTTTTTGAATTTAAAACAGCTATTCCAATATGCTTTCCATCCCCTATATTTGTTCTTGGTAGTTTATCTCTTGCTATGCCCCAATCGTCAATTTCAGACATACCTTCTAAAATAACAAGGCGGTGACCATCATCAGTTTTAGTCGCTTCTAGCTTCTTAATACCATAATTGCTGTCGATATTATACACCGAGGCTCTGCCATCTTCTGAATCTTTAATGTGCTTTAAAGAATCAGGCTTTTTTATCAATGGCTTATCCATAACTTATCCTATTTCAATAGCTGGATTATTTTTGACGGAAGCAACCAGTGTTGGGGATTGATGCACAGTGGTATTTGCCACAGGAAGATTGGGAAAATCATTTTTTTCTACAATCTTTGCTAATGTAGCCTTACCCTTGCGTAACTCTTCAATAATCCCTTTGTCTTTTAATTTATTTTCAAAATCAGGATGATTTTTAATAGCATCAATCAAAGATATGGCACTGTCGTTTTCGATAGCTCCTTTGACTTTACCTTTAGCACTATCATCTTTTTTATCAAACTTAACGACAATAGGTTCCTTGAAAGTCAACACCCTATCATCTGGCAACTGAACTGCCGTAACTTCTAAATCACGATAATCGTAATCTCTTTTATAACCAGCAGCTTTTATAGATTGCCCGTCTAATGCAGTAATCTTTATTACTGCAGGAGCAATATCACTAATCCAACTACCAAATACGCTAAGCTTACTCTTAGCCACATCAAGAGCCTTTTTCGCTTCGGCTGACTCAAGCCCACTGCCCTCATGCATGGTATACACCAAGCCACCAATCTCTTTAACAGGATTTCCTTTTTGTTTGTCTTTCCTCGCCATAAAAATATCCTTCATTAAAAATAATAATGTATGTTTTTAACACACCTCCTATCAAGATAAAAATTAAGATTGTGTGACAGTCGCATCCAGAATTTTCTGGTTGCTATAAATATGGTATAACATATTGAAATATATAATTTGTCATCCCCGCCTCGCGCGGGGATCTAGAGCAAAAAACACCGCAGAGATTTGTCGCCCTGAATTCCGCATCAAGTGCGGGAATAGTCTGGATGATTCAGCCCCTTAGGCGAAGAGGTAAAAATCTCATAGCCAGTAGAGGTAACGGCTATAGTATGCTCAAACTGGGCGGAAAGCGATTTATCGCGGGTTGTCACCGTCCAGCCATCATGCCGGTTAAGTATGGTCTGGTAATCACCGACATTAATCATCGGCTCAACCGTGAAGAACATCCCCTCCTGCAACACTGGCGAATGTCCTTCTTCGTAATAATGCAAGATGCTCGGCGCGGTATGGAAAATCTTGCCAATGCCATGCCCACAATAATCACGCACCACCGAAAATCCGTGCTTTTCCGCGTAAGTTTGAATCGCCCTGCCAATGTCGCTTACCCGCGCGCCCGGCTTCACCTGCTCAATCCCCAGCATCATCGCCTCATAAGTAATCTGCGTCAGGCGTTGAGCCTTTATCGGCGGCTTACCGACAAAATACATGCGGCTAGTGTCGCCGTGCCAGCCATCAACAATTACAGTAACGTCAATATTTACAATATCGCCATCTTTAAGTTTAAGCCCACTGGGAATCCCGTGGCAGACCACATGGTTCACCGAGGTGCATATCGAGCGCGGAAACCCACGGTAATTAAGCGGAGCCGGAATAGCCCCCGCTCCCACAATCATCGCATGGCATAAATCATTAAGCTCCTGCGTGGTGACATTTGGCTTCACATGTTCACCAATCATATCCAGAACTTCCGCCGCCAAACGTCCGGCGCGACGCATTCCCGCATAATCATCACCGGAATGAACTATAATCTGCCTGCTATCTTCCACCAAAATTTTATCTCTTTCTATTTTCTGAATGATTCTGTAATTAATATAGTAGATTTAGCAAGGATATTATCACAGGATATTAACACTATGCAAACTACAAAATCCTGCCTCATCGTAATCGGCAACGAGATACTTTCCGGACGCACTCAGGACGAAAACATCAGATTTATCGGCTCATCACTTGGGGAAATCGGCATTTCCCTTGCTGAAGTCAGGGTTATCCCTGATGTTACCGCGACTATTGTGACCACGGTAAACCAGTGCCGCAGCGCATTTGACTATGTTTTCACCACCGGCGGAATCGGCCCCACCCATGACGATATAACGAGTGGCTCCATAGCGCAGGCGTTTAATGTGCCAATAATCCGCAATCCGGAAGCAGAAGCAATACTGGAAAAACATTATGGCAGGGATAAGTTAAATGCCGCCCGCCTTAAAATGGCTGAAATCCCCAAGGGCGCAAGGTTGATACATAATCCGGTAAGTGCCGCCCCCGGCTTTATAATGGAAAATGTGTATGTTATGGCTGGTGTACCCAGCATCATGCAGGCTATGTTTGATAATATCAAAGGTGAGCTTAAAGGCGGCGCGAAAATTCTCTCACGCACCATCACCATATACACAACGGAAGGCAACATCGCCGAAGGTCTAACCCAGATACAGAACCACTTTCCCGATGTTGAAATCGGCAGTTACCCGTTTGTAAAAAATCAGCGGCTCGGCACCAGCCTTGTCTGCCGTTCTTCCGATAAAAACCGGCTGGAAACATGTTATGACACACTTAAAGCTTTCCTGACCGAATTTAATACGGAAATAGCAGAAGAGTGATTGTGTCATCCCGAGCCCCGTGAATCCAGACCTCTGTCCTCTGACTACCCTTCCACCTCCTCAAACACCACCTGTTTGGTTTTGGCATTAAGTGAAAGCTTCAATTTCCCCTGAATAAGCAATTGCGCCTCGCGCCCGAACACATCATACCGCCAGCCCTGCAGAACATTAGTTTCACTTTTTCCTAGAGCAATTGCTTCCAGATCATCTTTACCGGCAAGCATGGAAGCGGCAATACCATGCACATCCGCTTTCACCTTCAACAAAAGCTGCAGCATAGCAACCAAGCTTACAACATTTTCCGGTGGTTTGCGCGATTTGCTGACCTGTGGCCATTCGGTTTGCGGCAATGCCAAAGCCCTCTCCACACAGGCAAAAATTTCCTCGGTTTTGCTTTTGGAAAGGTTTTTATCCATGCTCCTCATCCGCGTTAAATCCGCAGCTTTGCGCGGGATAGAAGAAGCAAGCTCCACCAGCGTTTCATCTTTGAGTATACGCCCACGCGGCACATCATTTTTGCGCGCTTCAACTTCCCGCCACTGCGCCAACTCGCGCAACACCGCCAGATGTTTAGGGCGCATCGTTCCATATTTCAAGCGCATCCATGCATTATGCGGTTCTATTTGATATAATGCCGGGTCGGTTAGCTGCGCGTGTTCCTCCGCGATCCACGAAACCCGCTCCGCCTTTTCTATCTGCGCCTTTATATGTTCATAGATAACCTGCAGATGCGTCACATCCGACAGTGCGTAATTAAGCTGCTTCTCGGAAAGCGGGCGCGCCGACCAATCGGTAAAGCGCGAGCTTTTATCCAGATCCTGTCCGACAATTTTATTAACCAGAGTTTCGTAGGAAACCGATTCGCCATAGCCACAAACCGAAGCGGCGATCTGCGTATCAAAAATATTGACTGGAATCGCTCCCGAGAGCAGGTAAAAAATCTCAATATCCTGACGGCAGGCATGAAAAACCTTAACCAGATCCGATTTATTCAACAGTTTGAATACTGGTTTTAAGTCTATATTTTCGGAAAGCGGATCAATAACCGCCGCGTGCTGCCCGCCTGCAATCTGCACCAGGCAGAGCTTAGGAAAATAGGTCTTGTCGCGGATAAATTCAGTATCCACAGTTACATACTCACCATCTTCCACTTGCGAGCAAAACTTGTTTAATTCTGATTGTGTAGTTATAAGATTCATGGGTGCTTTATAGAACAAAACGCCAGAATTGCCAGCCACTTTCATAAAATAATGATTTATTCTTAATTTATCAGTTGGTTTAATGATAAATCATGATATATTAACATCCATTAAGAGGAGCTGTTATGGCAAAAACCCATGAACCGAACATTAGCTATTACCGCTGGGAAGGCGATGCCTGTCGCCTCATTGAAGATGAAAATGGCAGAATAACCGCCGATATATACCGTGCCGGTCGCGGTCATCTCCCAATTAGCGAATCAGACATATTATACAACGGCGTGGGCATCAGCGAAGAAGAATATAAAGAGCTGGTTTTAGAAGAAATAGCATTAAAGAAGAATAAAAACTAGGAATTATGACAACAGAAGTAAAGATAGCAAAACCAAGAACCGCTAAATCATTTGCTGGTTTGTGGAACAATTCCGGTGAAGATACAGTAATTAATGGAAATGCTGAGCTTCCTGACATGTATAGACGTCAGAACCGTTTGGTCGGTCAGGTTCTTGATGCCTGCATAATCCTACATGTATACGAACAGTTGAAACAAGGTAATGATTTTGATTCATTAGAAAAGCTTCTTCCTAAAAAATTTTCTAAAGAAGAATTTGCTGAATTAGCAAAAACAACTGATGATAAAAAACTACATAGACTTGTGGAAATGGCTAAGGAAAAGAAACCAGTAGAGCAATTAAAAAACCATAGACTTTTGGTAACTAAAAAAGACTGGCAAAATTACACAACAGCATTTCGCGAATATCTTTGGGAGTCAATTAAACGCGAAGAAAAGATAAAAGACCTGCCTGGAAGCCATGATGCGGTCACTAATCCTGCCGAGCCTATTATGCCTGAAGACCCAAGGATAATTGCCGTTAATGAAAAAATCAAACCTACTATCCAGTTACTAAATTGTGGTCCAAAAGCCCATAAAGCAATAGATAAAAAAGCAAAAAGAAAAGGAAGCGACATCAGCGAACTGCGCGACATAAACCGCGTTGGTGTTTTGCCAACCAAACTGGAATATGCCAAAGATTTCATAAAGATTATGGAATTATTAAATCCAGATAAAGCGATAACTGATAAAGAAGATGGACATAAAATAATCCCACGTCTTTATGAAGAACAACCGGAAGTTCGACTGAATGGTTATTATAACCAGAAATTATTTGTGGCGCAGGATAGATGCCTTGAACGTGATAAGATAACCAGAGGCAATGAAGGCACTGTTGCCGAAATTAAAATAGTGCCCGCGGCAATGCATGTTGCTGAAAAATTATCAGCAGCCATCAAACAAGTTCTCAACATGTTTGATGGCGACAAGATATACATTTCTGATAATCCGGCTGATGTCGCACAGATTCAAGAAAATCGCAGAGAATTAGAAAAAGAACTGGCAAAGCAGAAACCGGCATTTACAGCCATAGCTAAAAAAAATGATCTCGAACACTACGTAGATAAATGGCCAAAATTTGATAAGAAAAAAGAAAACGACCCCAAAACATACAAAAAATTAAAGAATGATCTTATCGAGCTTGCCACTGAAATTCATGTTGATGCGATGCTCAACGAACACAGAACATGGAAAGAGGAATATTTAAGAACAGCAATAATACAGAAATTAAGTAGAGACCCAAAGAAAAATGGGCATATAAACGGTCAACTGCCAACTGATATTACGCTTACCGACCGCCTTGGAAAAAGCTGGCTAGAAAGAATAGCAGAGTCAGGACATCTTGATCTAAAACAAATCGAAAAAGAAGTTAAGATTGAGATGGGTCTTAGCAAACCAAAACAAGCGCAAGCCCACTCACGATAATAATTCCTCTTGAATAAATATCTGTTTAGTCGTGTAATCAGAACATGACTAAATCTCCAGACAAAAATAGAAGCTTCCTTTCCGGACATATGATTCTGGTCATTGCCGCGCTGATTGCAATTATTATCCATCTTATATTACCTGAAGGAAAATGGCGGGATGCTCCCCTGCTCGCCGTGATAGCAACCGGCTCCTTCCCCATCCTCTGGCAGATAATCAAAAAGCTCATCAATCTAGATTTAGGCGCGGATATACTCGCCGCCATCGCCCTCATCACCGCCACTATACTTGGTGAATATCTCGCTGCCGTTCTTATAATCATCATGCTCGCTGGCGGGCAGGAGCTAGAGAATTACGCCATGCGCAAAGCATCATCAGTGCTTGCCGCCCTTGCTAAGCGTATGCCCACCATCGCCCACAGAAAAATTGGCGATAAAATTGAGGAAATCTCCATAGCCAATATAAAAATAGGCGATTTGATTGTTGTCTCACCTCATGAAACCTGTCCGGTTGATGGTGTGGTGGTGGATGGTCACAGCACCATGGATGAATCATATTTAACTGGCGAGCCATACCGCGTTTCCAAAGCCAAAGGTGCTGCGGTTTTATCCGGCGCAATCAATGGCGAATCAGTTCTGACCATACAGGCCGACAAGCTTCCTTCTGATTCGCGCTATGCCAAAATCATGGAAGTGATGCAGGATGCCGAACAGAAACGCCCGAATCTGCGTCGGCTTGGTGACCAGATTGGAGCAATATTTGCCCCCATTGCTCTAATCCTGGCAATAGCTTCCTGGTGGATAACCGGCGATGCCACACGTTTTCTGGCGGTGCTGGTGGTTGCCACTCCTTGCCCGCTTTTAATCGCGATTCCCATCACCATTATCAGTGCCATCTCCATGGCGGCTCGGCTGGGAATAATCATCAAAGACCCGACCGTACTTGAGCGTCTGCCCACCTGCAAAACCGCCATTTTTGATAAAACCGGAACACTTACTTACGGTAGACCGGAACTCACCGCAATCACCGTCGCGCCTGACGTAAATTCGAATGACATATTACAGCAGGCAGCAAGTCTGGAGCGTTATTCCAAACACCCGCTGGCACACGCTATTTTACAATCCGCTGAAAAAGCAAAACTAAATTTATTAGATGCACAGAGCGTATCGGAAAAAGCCGGAGCCGGTTTATCCGGCATAGTATCAGGCAAAGAAATTCGCATTACCAGCCGCAAAAAACTTTTGGATAATTCGCCGGAAGCAGAAACACAATTGCCTAAAATCAGTGCGGGACTGGAATGTGTTATATTAGCAGATGGAAAATATGCGGCAACTTTCCAATTTCGCGATGCGCCAAGGGAAGAAGGACATTCTTTTATCACCCATCTCGCGCCTAATCACCAGTTCAACAAAATCATGCTGGTTTCCGGTGATCGTGAATCCGAAGTTTCTTACCTCGCAGAGCGCATGGGTATTACCGAAACCCTGTCATCACAAACCCCGGAACAAAAGCTAATTCTAGTGCGGGCGGAAACCGCCAAAGCCCCAACCCTGTTCATGGGCGATGGCATTAACGATGCCCCTGCCCTTGCCGCCGCCACGGTTGGCATTGCCTTTGGGCAGGCAAGCAGCGTAACCGCCGAGGCAGCGGGTGCGGTAATAATGGAAAATAGTCTGGCAAAAGTTGATGAACTCATCCATATCAGTGAATCCATGCGCAGGATCGCCCTGCAAAGCGCGGTTGGTGGCATGATTCTTAGCGTAATCGGCATGGGAATGGCAGCAACCGGCAATCTCTCCCCCGTTGCCGGGGCAATAGCTCAGGAATTTATTGATATCATAGCCATTCTCTGGGCTTTGCGCCTCACCTGGCAGAAAAAAATCGAGTCGGATATTTAGCCACAAATCCCCTCTCCCTCTGGGAGAGGCAACCTTCTAAATCCCCTCTCCCTTTGGGAGAGGCAACCTTCTAATCCCCTCTCCCTTTGGGAGAGGGTTAGGGTGAGGGCATTTGTTAAAGTTTATCAACCATATTGCAATATTAATAATTTATGATAAAATGTCTTCCAGTGTAATTAGAAAATAAAATGCCAAACCCATGGAAGATAACAAAAAAGAAACGTTCGAAATTACAAAGGAAAATCCTGCAGTTCCTTACACAGCAACCCGTGAGCCTATCAACTACAAAGAAATTGAAGATAACAATCCTTTAAAATCTTATATACATAAACGCTATTTAGAGCAGGAGCTTGACATATTTTATGTAAATAAACTAAATGATATAGCAAAAGCAAAAAAGCTTGATATTGGAGATATTACTGAGGAAGATTTTGAGGAAGCACTTAAACATCTTGTTCCAAAAGAATTTAAAAAAGGGGACTCTTTCATGCTTGCGCGGGATGAGTCAATTTCCTATGAAGATTTTGAAGCTACTGCAAAAAAATTAGAAAACGTAAGCAAAAGTGATGTTTCTTTTGCAGAAATGCCAAGAATATTCATTCTCGCAGAACTCCCGCCTGAAACCACCAAAACCGGATTCATCCTTAGAAACATGCAAAATGCAATGGATTCCAGCTTTGCCAATTATTATCCTGTTATAGACACTGTTTTGTTCAGCGAAGAATATCTTAAGAAACACACTAAAGATGAAAATGAAGCTACATTTGGGCATGAATATGGGCATAGGCTAATTGATCATAGCGAAGGAGTAATATTTGCAAAATACGACTTAAAAAAACATGTTGCAATCATAGGTGAGGATTTATCAAAATGCGATCCATACAGCACTGCTGGAGATCCAGTTAAATGCAAAGAGCTTACGTCTAAGCTAACTAGGGACTTTGTAAATAATCAACGACATATTGTTGAGTTAGCCAAAATGGCAATTGACCGAGCAGAAGAAATCAAGGCAGACAGGTACGCTGCATTGGCTGGCTATGCAACTCCTCTGACTACAGTTGTAATGAAACAATATTTAGGGCATTCTCCAAAAAATACCCATCCAGCAACAGATGAGCGCGTGGCACTTATTAAGGCAGTAGAAGAAAATCCTGCTGCTGCCAGAGCAGAACTTAAAAAAGAACTGGAAGCACTTAAGGGATATAGATCCGCATACGCCAATTCCGATGATTATGAGTTGAAAAACCCGCTGTCAACAGGAGCAGTTCCAACCTCCGAACAACATAGATAATGGTCGAATCACGAACATCTGTTTTTTCTCCGACCTGATCCATACTAATTTCCCTCTGGTATTTTCCTTACACTTGTTGCAGCAATTTCCGGCTGTTTGCACTGGATAACCATAATCCGGTTATGGGTGGTCATGGTTTTAGCGGTAGATCTTTTGGAATTTGAGTCAACGTCGGTAACAGTTCCTGATTCGCCGGTCACTTCCAGCACGTCATAACCCAGCTCTTCACAGATGCTTCCGGCTTTCTGGTAGCATACCCCCCAGTTTCTATCAATTCCTGAACAATTAATTGCGTAACCGCGTTTACCGTCAGCCGTGTAGATTCTAGAATTTCCTGCTCCCCCACAGCCCATTAACAGGGAAACAGGCAGTAAAATAAGATATTTTCTTGATAAAACCATAAAAATCCTCAATAATTATATTTCGCAATGCAGCATTTTGTTAACTTTCAGAGTCCGAATATCCTATAAAAAAACTAAAAAAACAATCATAATGTTAATGGTTTCACAAAATTGTAATAACTATTTTCGATTTTTTATGTTATATTCATATTGTTTATAGCTTAACTTGTGACTCAAAAAATTTTAGATAAGGTTCGATTTATGGCAGATTCCGAAGGCAAAACATCAGCTTACGATAGCTTAACTACTGAACAAAGGAAAATAGTTGATAATGCAGTGGAGACTTTGGGTAATTTATCCGCCAGAAATAACGCGCCATATGATAGAAAAGGTGTAAGGGATTACATTATGAAAGCTTCGGAGAAAGACCCACATTTCTTCGAGTCTATCGAAGTCACACAGCCGTCAACCTCATCTATTCCACGTAAAATTGGAACTGACACTAACTCTATAAATGTATAGAACTACCGGAAAAATATGGGGCGAGTGACGGGACTCGAACCCGCGACATCCAGAATCACAATCTGGCACTCTAACCAACTGAGCTACACCCGCCATAATAAGTCATTAAGAAGGCATTAGGCAATAAGCAATAGATGGCTAAAAGTCAATAAAATATTAGCAGAAAGCACTAAAACTCTTAAATATTCTGTAAATTACTAAAACTCGCTGGTGTGAGGCAAGCGCGCAGCAATGAGCATTTTTTAAAAAGTTTAGCGTACATATTAGTACGTGACTTTTTAAAAAATGGTTATTGCAAGCAGATTGTCCGCACCAGTAGAGTTTAGTGTGTTGCTGAGAAATGCGCCTTAAGATGCTGCGCCACATTAGCCGACACGAACGATGATATATCACCACCAAGACGCGCTATCTGTTTTACAAACCGTGACGAGATAAAATGCGTATCCTCTGACGCTGTGAGGAACACCGTCTCCACATCCGGTTTCATTCGCGCGTTCATACATGCCATCTGGAATTCATTTTCAAAATCCGACACTGCACGCAAACCACGAAATATTACATTAGCTCCAACCTCTTCGGCAAAATTCACCAGCAATCCGGAAAAAGTTTTCACCTGCACGCGGTGTGCATCATTGCCCAGAACAAGCAGATCCTCCTCCACCAACCGCCCGCGCATGGCAAGATCAAACACCGGCTCTTTGCCGGTATCAAGCGCGACGGCGACAATCAGCCGGTCAGTCACATGCAACGCACGCTTAATAATATCCATATGTCCAACAGTCACCGGATCAAAAGTTCCCGGATAAATAGCGGTTCTCATCCTTCATAACCTCCAGTTAAAGAAAATGCTCTGACAATTTATAGCAGATATGCTACTGCTTTTACAAATATGAAAATCTAAAAATTTAAACAGACAATCTTTTTTCCCATACTAAAAAATAATTGATAAAAAACTAAAATAATTTTCTTGCCTAACTTATCCAAATATATTCTATCATAGCAATGTAGGAAAAAAATTCCCTGTATTAAGAGATTATAAATCTTTCTCTGTTTAACATGGGAATATCGTTTGTTTGATAGCTATAAAAACAGGGTAAAGAGTCGGAGAAACTGGTATCTATGGAAGCAGTAATGGACAGCATGAAGGGTTTTGGTAATTTACGTATTAGATTATTGATTGGTGCCGGCGTAATTTTATTGGGATTTTTTATGATGATGGCGTTTCGCATGTCGAACGCGGGCATGTCCCCTATTTACACAGGTCTTTCCATGGATGACAGCGCGAAAATCGTCGCTGAGCTGGAAAAAGACGGTATTCCATATGAATTATCAGCGGGCGGATCACAAGTTTCCGTCCCTTCTGATAAAGTTCTGCGCCTGCGCCTTACCATGGCGGAACAAGGTATCCCTTCCGGCGGCTCAATAGTCGGTTATGAGATTTTTGATCGTTCCGAAAGCTTCGGCAGTTCAAATTTTGTGATGAATGTAAACGCGATGCGCGCTTTGGAAGGCGAGCTGGCACGTACCATATCATCTATAAACGGCGTTGATACAGTGCGCGTTCATCTGGTAGTTCCCAAACGCGAACTTTTTACTCGCGAGAAAGAAAAACCAAGCGCATCGGTTGCTATCAAAATGCGTGGTGGAAGTTCTCTTGAATCTCAGGAAGTGAATGCAATAACTCATTTGATTGCTTCGGCAGTACCATCTCTTGAACCGTCAAAAGTAACAATCATAGACAGCCGTGGTAAACTTCTGGCACGTGGCGATGGCAACGATAGTGTCGGTGGCATGGCGAATAATCAAACCGAATATAAGGTAGCCTACGAAACCCGTACCCAACATGCTTTGGAAGATTTATTGGAAAAGGTGATCGGTGTTGGCAAAGTACGCGTGCAGGTCACTGCTGATATTAATTTCGACCGGATAGTAACCAATTCCGAAAAATACGATCCGGACGGACAGGTAGCACGCTCTGTCCAGTCAAACACCCAGAAAGAAAATGCGACCGATAAAACCGGCAAGGATAATGTAACCGTCGGAAACAACCTGCCACAAGGGGCAAGCGGAGGAGAAGGAGCATCAAACAGCAATAAACTAGTTGAGCAGACCGATGAAACCACTAACTTTGAAATATCAAAAACCGTTCAGAACCACATAAAGGAATCCGGCAACGTAAACAAACTTTCCATAGCCGTACTCGTTGATGGAACTTATTCTGGAGAAGAGAACACTGCCGAAAACTATAAACCCCGCAGTGAAGATGAATTAAAACAGCTTAGGGCATTGGTAAGTTCTGCTATCGGCTATGACGAAAAACGCGGTGACAAAATAGAATTGGTCAATATGCGCTTCACTCAGGATTCACTGAATCTTGTCGAGGAATCATTCTTTGAAAAATTCAAGCTGGAAATACAATCTATTACTCAGACTCTTATCATTTCTGTGGTTGCCATACTTGCCATATTGCTGGTGCTGCGCCCTGCTGTCTCAAAAATGGCAAGACAAGTGCAACCGCCTAGCGAGCGTATCGCTGGCGAAATGGCAATGCTGCAGGATGGCGCACCGTCAGGGCGTATAGCCAGTGGTGATATTGGCGATGGAGGTGGCGCGCCGTCTGGTGGTTTTGAAACCTCGCCGACAGATGAAATAATTAATGTGGCAAATATCAAAGGCGGGATGAAATCCTCATCCATGTCAAAAATAAATGAAATTGTTGAAAAATATCCGGAAGAAACTATGGGTGTGCTTCGTCAGTGGATTTTAAAACAATCATAACCACATCACGCAACTACGATTTACGAACTACGAACTACGATAATAAGGTAAACATATGGCGGCACCTCCTAAAGATAACAAAGATGACTTCCGGAAAATGGGTGGTCCGCAAAAGGCGGCTATGTTTCTTATGGCTATTGGCGAAGAGAGTGCCATCAAATTATTTGCCTTGATGGATGATGACGAAATCAGGGAAGTTTCCAATATAATGTCCACTCTTGGGCAAGTAAATTCTGATGTTGTCGAAAGACTATTTCATGATTTTGCCGATCAGGTTTCAGCTTCCGGCGCATTAGTTGGTAACTACGATTCCACAGAACGCCTATTGGTAAAAGCTCTTGGTAAAAATCGCGTTGATGGCATCATGGAAGAAATACGTGGTCCTGCCGGACGCACCACATGGGACAAGCTAGGCAATGTAAGCGAAGAAATTCTCGCCAATTTCCTGAAAAATGAATATCCGCAGACAATCGCCGTGGTTCTTTCCAAAATCCGCGCAGACCACGCCGCGCGCGTGCTAATGAATCTTCCCGAGGAACTGACCGTGGAAGTTATAGTGCGCATGCTTTCAATGGAAACTGTAAAAAAAGATGTAATGGATGGTATCGAAAAAACCCTGCGTATGGAATTCATGAGCAATCTTGCCAAACGTCAGTCAACTGATAGCTTCGAGATGATTGCTGAAATATTCAATAATTTTGATCGCACCGCCGAAGGCAAATTCATGGGTAAATTAGAAGAACGCAATGCCGAGTCAGCCGAAAAGGTAAGAGCCTTGATGTTTACCTTCGAAGACCTGATAAAAATCAACGGTGCAGGCATACAGGTATTACTCCGCACCGTTGATAAAGCCAAACTCGGAATTGCACTTAAAGGTGCTTCCGATGCCATAAAAGATTTATTCTTAAGTAATATGTCGGAACGCGCTGGGAAAATTATGCGCGAGGAAATGGAAGGCATGGGGCCAGTGCGAATTAAGGACGTGGATGAAGCACAGATGCTCGTAGTCGGTGTTGCAAAAGATCTGGCAGGAAAAGGCGAAATTATGATTTCCAGCGATAGTGCTGGCGAACAGCTAGTATATTAGGAATGAGCGTAATTATGGCTATTTTAATCACGAATCACGAATCACGAATCACGATTAAGGTTGCCTCATGCTGATTTCACCACTAACTTTCAAAGAATTTGAACCAGGAATCGCTGGTAAGGAAGTCCGCAAAAAACCTTTTGCCAACCAGAAAAAAACAGAAGAACCGGAAGCCCCTCCGCCTCCGCCAACTTTCAGCGAAGAAGAACTGCGAGCAGCCGAGCGTGATGCCTATCAGCGTGGGTTTCTTGATGGCACTAAAGAAGGGCACGCCACCGCCCAGAGCGAACATAGTGAAGTCGAGCGCATCTTGATGGAAGGACTGGAAAATTTTGTGCAAAGCATAGCTCCTATATTTGAGCAATATAAAAACCACTGCCAGCAGCTAAAGCAGGATATGCCGCCCCTCGCCCTGTCAATAGCGAAGAAAGTTGCAACCGATTCCCTGTCACAACCCGCGCAGTCCATAATAGAATCAGCAGCAAAACAATGTACGGAGATAATGGTAAATGAGCCGCAAGTAACAGTCACAGTTAATTCCAGGCTGGCTGATATTCTTTCAGAAAAATTGAAGCAATTGAGACAGCGTGAAAAAACCACTTCTCATATTTCAGTCGTAGCGGATGACAATATAGTTTTAAACAATTACCATATTGAGTGGAAAAACGGCAGTCTGGAACGTTCGACAGAAAAATTATGGCAACAGATAGATAAAGCAATAGACAATATGCTGGCGGCAATAGCAAATGAACCACCGGAGCAGCTTGATTTATTAAATAAAAAAGTCGTACAATAAACATTAGAGAACCCTAGTTAAGGAGAATTTATGGCTGAAGAAGTTTCTGGTTTTGGTGAAAGTGCCAATCCTGATAGTTTAAGTTTAGAGACAGTTTATGATATTCCGGTGCAGATTACCGTAGTACTCGGTAGAACCAGCATGCAGGTTAATCAGCTCCTTAAACTTGGTCGTGGCGCAGTTATAGAGCTTGACCAGAAAGTCGGAGAACCGATAGATATTTTTGTCAACAACCGCCTGGTGGCTCGCGGAGAAGTAGTTGTTGTTGAGGATAGAATCGGCGTAACCATGACAGAAATTATAAAGACGGATAAACATTAGCTGCAATCCTGTGAGACACATCAGTGTCTGCACAGGATCTGTGCATAATTGATAAATATCCTGTGCAATTGCTTTGCAATTGCACAGGATTGGGGGAAAATATGAGGCTACTAATCATCGGAGAACTATACGGACAGCTAGGCACAGCAAGCACAATAGCCAAATCACGCGGTGCCAAAGTGGCGCATGTAGCCGATATTGAAGGAGCAATGAATGCCCTGCGTAATGGTCAGGGTGCTGATCTTATCATGGTTGAAGTGCGCGAAGACATTGAAAAGCTGGTGACCATGCTGATGCGCGAACGCTTTAACCTGATGGTTATCGCCTGCGGTCTGGATACCGACAAAGACGCTGCCGTAAAAGCCATAAAATCCGGCGCGAAAGAATATATCCCGCTACCTCCGGATGAAGAGCTGATAGCCGCCGTTCTCGAAGCCATAACCGAAGAAATAAAATCCATAATTTACGCCGATCCGGCAACCGCTAAAGTAATTTCCCTTGCCGAGCAGATTGCCCCAAGCGATGCCAGCATTTTAATCACCGGCGAATCCGGAACCGGAAAAGAAGTAATTGCCCGTTATATTCACCGCAAAAGCAAGCGTGCCAACCACCCGATGATCTGCGTCAATTGCGCGGCAATACCGGAAGCCTTGCTGGAAGCCGAATTATTCGGTCATGAAAAAGGCGCGTTCACCGGCGCAATCGCAAGACGAATCGGCAAGTTTGAAGAAGCAGATGGTGGAACAATTTTGCTTGATGAAATCAGCGAAATGGATTTACGCCTGCAGTCGAAATTGCTGCGGGTTTTGCAGGAACGTGAAGTTGATAGGGTCGGTGGCAGTAAACCGGTAAAGGTCAATATCCGCGTTCTGGCAACTTCCAACCGCAATATGCAGGAAGAGGTAAAAAAAGGCACATTCCGTGAGGATTTATATTTCCGCCTCAATGTAATCAGCCTGAACATGCCTTCTTTGCGCGATCGCAAGGAAGATATTAAGCCACTTTCTGAGCATTTTATTGAGAAATATTCTAAAGCCAACGGCATTTCAGTCAGAAAACTAACTGATGCGGCGATGAACAAATTACTGGCTTATAACTGGTCAGGAAATGTACGCGAACTTGAAAACACCATGCATCGCAGCGTCCTGCTCGCCAGTGGCAACGCCATAGATGCCGAAGCGATTTATTTAAGCGGCGCGCCGGAGGAAGAAAAAACTCCTGTCCAAGCCCCTAGTCCCCAGCACCTAGCACCTAATAACAACCCCCTCGTTGGTCGTTCATTGGAAAATGTTGAACAGGAGCTGATAATAGACACTCTTAGCTATTGCCTCGGCAACCGCACCCACGCCGCCAATATCCTCGGAATCTCAATCCGCACCTTGCGCAACAAACTAAAAGCCTATGGCGAAAATGGTCTGAGTGTTCCTCCAGCCGTTGGAGACGAATAATGAGGATTCAGGATTCGGGATTCAGGATTCAGGAAAGTAAGAATGATAAATTCTTACTTATTTCTTCCCTGACCTCCGAATCCCGAATCCCGCCCCCTGTTTTGCAAGGCAAAACCCATGGCTGAAACCGGAGCAACAACCACAGCAGGCAAAGCAGGAGCGACCAACTGGACTGGTGAAATAAACGCCATGATGCGGCGCAAGGACATCTATTTTGCGGTTGGCATTATAGCGATACTCGTGGTTTTAATTTTACCATTACCCACTTTCCTGCTCGATTTTTTCCTTGGCATATCCATCACCCTTTCAGTCATTATCCTGATGACGGTCTTGTTCGTGGAAAAGCCTCTGCACCTTAGCTCTTTCCCCACTATCCTGCTCATTGTCACCATGCTCAGGCTTTCGCTCAACATCGCCTCCACTCGTTTGATTTTAGCGCATGGACATGAGGGAACAGGAGCCGCCGGGCATGTAATTCAGGCATTTGGCGGTTTTGTAATGGGCGGCTCGGTGGTTATCGGCGTGATTATTTTCGGCATACTCACCATCATCAATTTCGTGGTAATAACCAAAGGTTCCGGTCGTATCGCCGAAGTATCGGCCCGCTTTTCATTAGACGCGATGCCCGGCAAGCAAATGGCAATTGATGCCGATTTATCGGCAGGCCTTATCACCGAAGAAGCTGCCAAACTCCGGCGCAAGGAAATTGAAGATGAGAGCAATTTTTTTGGCTCGATGGATGGTGCCAGCAAGTTCGTGCGCGGTGATGCCATTGCTGGCTTGCTTATCACCTTCATTAACTTCATTGCCGGTATAATAATCGGAGTAGCGCAGAAAGACCTGCCCTTTAACGAAGCCCTTAATCACTACACAGCACTAACCGTTGGTGATGGCCTGGTTTCGCAGATTCCAGCCCTCATTGTCTCCACCGCCGCCGGTATTCTGGTTACAAAATCCGGTGTCGCCGGTTCAGCGGAAAAAGCGGTACTCGGTCAGCTCAGCCGTCATCCGGCAGCAATGGGTATAACTTCAGTGTTTTTATTCATCATGGCTTTGTTGCCCGGCATCCCTTTTGCTCCATTTTTTGTCCTTTCCGCTATAACCGGCTTTGCTTCCTATTACATGTTTAAAAACCCACAAATGATAAACCCCAAAACCGGTGAGGCATATTCAGCAAAAGACGCTCCCAAACTTCTGGAAAATCAGAATAAGGATGGCACGGAAGCCAAAGCACAGGAAGAACAGCCCGCCGACTTCCTACAGATTGACAGCCTCCGCCTTGAGCTTGGCTATGGTTTGCTGCCACTCATCAATTACCAGAAAGGTCACCGCCTCACTGAACAAATTAAGGCTTTGCGTCGCCAGATGGCGCGTGAACTTGGCTTTATTATTCCTTCCGTGCGCATTCAGGATAATATGCAGCTCCCACCCAACACTTATGTGGTGAAGGTAAAGGAAATCGAAGCAGCGCGTGGCGACATTCGCCCTGATATGTTACTCGTTATGAATCCAAGCGGTGGTAAAATAACTCTGCCCGGCGAAGAAACCACCGAGCCGACTTTCGGCCTTCCGGCGATGTGGATTAACGAGTCAGCCCGTGAGGAAGCTCTGTTCCGTAATTTCACCGTGGTTGACCCGCCAACCGTTATCACCACCCACCTCACCGAAGTCATCAAAGACAATATGTCTGAGTTGCTATCATATGCCGAAACCCAGAAACTGCTCGATGACCTCGGCAAGACCCAGCAAAAGCTGGTGTCCGAAACTATCCCGTCGCAAATCAGCGTCGGCGGTGTGCAGCGCGTATTGCAGAATCTCCTGCGTGAACTGGTTTCCATCCGCGATCTTTCCACCATTATTGAAGCAATCGCCGAAGCCTCACGCAGCACACAGAATATCAGTATGATAAGCGAGCATGTCCGCAGTCGTCTTGCCCGCCAGATAAGCCATGGACAAACCACAGAAGCTGGATATATCCCCATCATCGCCATGTCGGCTGGCTGGGAGCAGACTTTTGTTGAAGCACTAAGTGGCTCCGGTGATGACAAAACCCTGTCAATGGCACCAAGCCGGATCCAGGAATTTATAGGCAGTGTCCGCAGCAATTTTGATAAAATGGCGATGCAGGGTGAAAGTCCGGTGCTGCTCACCAGTCCGGCAATTCGTCCCTATGTGCGTTCCATTGTTGAACGTTTCCGCCCATCAACAGTGGTAATGTCGCAGAACGAAATTTACATGAAAGCACGGATTAAAACTCTGGGGCAGATATGATAATCAGTGGTCAGTGGTCAGTGGTCAGTTATCAGTTTAGCAATACTCTTTTTTTCCTGACAACTGACAACCGACAACTGATAACTAGTCTCATGAGGAACTCATGAGGCTGCGCACCTTCACCGCCACCGACATGCCGGCTGCAATGCAGATGGTGCGTGATGCGCTCGGCGATGATGCGATTATTCTTAACACCAAACCCGGCGAAAACTATGTAACCGTTACCGCCGCGATTGAGGAGGATGCACCTCCGTCATTGCGAGGAGGCATAGCCGACGTGGCAATCCAGAAAAACAAAGGCTGGATTGCTTCACCACAAGAAAGAATTGTGGTTCGCAATGACGACCAACTAATTTCCGACATAAAATTCGAACTGCAGAACACTCTGCGCTTCCATAATCTTCCGGAAATACTGGTAGCAAAATTACTGCAAAAAATAACCATCAACGATTTTAACGAAATTATAGAAAAATATCGTGGTTCTGATGAGTTATTCCGCCCTGCCCTGGAAAGGCTGCTTGCCCGCAATTTTGTTTTTGAACCTCTGCGCTTTTCCACAAATGATATGCGGATAATGCTGATTGGCACGCCCGGGATAGGAAAAACTCTGACCATAGCCAAACTGGCTACCAAACTGGCTATGGGCAAACAATCACTTGTAGTGATCACCACCGATACCAACCGCGCAGGCGGCATTGAGCAGCTCTCAGCCTTCACTTCAATTCTGAATGTAGAATTACAGGTGGCGGAAACCCTAAAGGAACTTCAGGAAATCACTATATCTATACCAATAAAAACCCGTGTCCTGATCGATACCCCCGGTTGTTCGCCATATGACCATAAGGAGTTTGCGGAATTGAAAAATATTGCCAGTATAGAAAATGTAGAACCGATATTAGTTATGCCAGCGGGCGGTGATAGCCTGGAAGCGATAGACATGTTGGAAATCTTCAGCGAGATAAGAATACGCCGCTTGCTCATCACCAGATGTGATACCACACGGCGTTTCGGAGGAATTATGGCAGCAGCACTTACTCACGGCCTCAGCTTCTGCAATATAAGCCGTAGTGGCAGCATTACCGATACATTACTAGCACTGGAACCGGGATTACTGGCGCAAATGTTGCTAAGATATAGAACGTAAATAATAAATTAAAGGATGTAATATGAGTGAAACCAGACAGAATTTAATTGCAGTAGCTTCCGGCAAGGGTGGAGTTGGCAAAACCTGGCTTTCCGTCACCCTCGCCCATCTGATAGCCCGTTCTGGTCGCAGCGTGTTATTATTTGATGGCGATATTGGTCTTGCCAATGTCGATGTCCAGCTTGGTCTTACACCTGGGCGTGATTTGAGCAGCGTACTTTCCGGCCGCAGCACTCTTAAAGAAGCGGTAACGCATTACGCCGAAGGTGGCTTTGACATAATCGCCGGACGCTCCGGTTCAGCCTCGCTTGCCACCATGCCGCTGGAAAAACTGGCAACCATCGCGGGTGCGCTACGCGTCATGCAGAATGATTATGATTTTGTGATTATCGATCTCGGAGCCGGCATCGAGCAGCATGTGCAATATCTGGCGGGACTAGCCTCACGCTGCCTTGTGGTGCTTACCGATGAGCCAACCTCACTCACCGATGCTTACGCTTTCATAAAAATCACGCAAGGTAACAAGCCAGCGCCGGAAATTGGCATTGTGGTGAATCAGGCAGCAACCCAGAAAGAAGGTGATGCCACCTATCAGGCGATTAATAAAGCCTGCAATAATTTTCTTGGCATGTCGCCGCCACTGATGGGTATAATCCGCCGTGATAATAAGGTAAAAGACAGCATCCGCAGCCAGAAATCCCTGCTCATCAAAGCCCCGCATTCCACCGCCGCCACCGATGCCGCCCTTATTTCAATAAAACTGATGCAGAGATAGATAATAGGTTATTGTCATACCGAGCTTGCCGAGGTATCTTCTCTTCTGTCATACCGCCGTATGGCGGTATCCGGTTTATAATTTTAGTTGTATTTTGTGCCAGACCCCGCAATAAATGCGGGGTGACAAGCTTATTATTTATGGAAAAACTATGACTAAGAAAAAACCAAAACTTATAAAATGGGATTCTGCAAAATATCTTAAAACGGAAATTGCTAAAGTTCATAGAACTATTACCCGTGCGCGTGATTTATGGTCGATCTCCGTCTCATAACCATCCTCCCACCGCAGCCGGTGCAAGGTGTGCAGCAGCCACAGGTTACCGGCAACCAGTCAGGGCAGGTTACAGTTGCCACACTTCCGGTAGGCTCGGTTTTAAGCGGGTTTATCATCAACCGCGACAGCAGTGGCAACCCGGTACTACGTACCGAAAAAGGCGATATAATTTTTTCCAGCAATTTTTTCCTGAAAATCGGCAGCGAAATCACCATCCGTATTGAACAAAGCGCGGGTAGCAATACAGCCCATATACTCTCGGTTAATGGACAAGATCCGGAAATAGCCGTGCAACAATCCGGCTTCACGCCGGAACCTGAAGTTATAGTCAGCGAAAATCTACGAAAACCCGCACCAACAATCACAAATCCAACAAATGCCGGCGCAACGACTGTAACATCAGCTCAATCTTCCTCCCCTACAATCACCATTACCGGAACTATAATCTCTCCTGTCACTACCCAAGCCGACGCGAAAACTTCCGGCATTAATCAAAATAGCTTCGCACCTGCCAACACGATACTTCCAAACGGATCACAATTATCTCTTAAAATAGTTGATATCTCAAAACCGGCACCAATAATATCACCAGTTACAAACTCCTCAGGGCAGCAAACACAATCTCTCACGCCATCACCAACATCACCACCAACCCAGCAACCAAATACATCTAATCCAATATCTACCCCATATGCTACTTACGCCAAAAATTCCGCCACAATCCCTTATCCATCCGGGAATACCGGAGCTTTGCCGACCCAGCAACCACCTAGCCAGACATCAGCACCATTACCCACGAATTTAACATCCGCACCTCAGACCGGACAACAAATCGTCGCAACAGTAATCAGCAATGATCCAAACGGCGAAGCAATTGTGCAAACCCCACTTGGCATAATCCGCCTGCAGGCAGGAACGCAACTTCCGATAGGAAGCCATGTAACCTTTGAAATCGCACAAATCCAAACCCCGGAAGAACTGGCCTATACTAATAACCAGCAACTAGTAACTAGTAACTATACGACCCCCGCCCCACTCACCCAGCTTGCCAGAACTCCCGGCGCACTTTCTAATATTTTTACCTTAATTTCCGGTCTGCAAACAAATGATGCCCTTAATTTTATAAATAATAATATTCCAACAATCACCAGGCCACCATTCGGACAAAACCCAAATGAAAGTACCGGCCAGAATAATATACTGACATCGCTTTTCCGATTTGCTGCGACGTTAAAAAGCGGTGATTTCCGCGAATGGCTGGGACGTGGAAATACAAAATGGCTGGAAGACAATGGTCATGAAAATCTGCTGAAAAAAGCCGAAGGCGAATTTATGTCCCTCGCCCGCCAGTTTGTTGATGTACCGCCGCGTAGCTGGCAATCGCTGTTTTTCCCGATAGCAATTGCTGGAGAATTGCAACAGACCCGCTTGTTTGTTAAGCGCGATCGCAAACAAAAGGAAAATAACGGAAATGTAACTAGTGAAGAAAATACCCGTTTCGTGCTGGAGATGGATTTATCACAGCTTGGCGAAATGCAGATGGATGGCTTTGTCCGCAACCACAGCAATAATGTTCAATTTGACCTTATAATCCGCAGCTTAACCAAGTTTTCTCAAGAAATTGAAAATGATATATTGAATATATACAACAATATCGGCGAACTAACAGGCTATAAAGGCAGCCTGTCATTTCAGACAGTAAAAGAATTCACCGTAAATCCCATGGAAGAAATTATAAAAGATAATCATGAGAATGTGATTATTTAGCCAGCCTTCGTCATCCTGTGGATAGGCGACAGCCTATAGCACAGGATCTGTTCACAATTTGCTGAGATCCTGTGCAGTCGCTTCGCGCCTCACAGGATGACACCAATCCTAAAACCCGCTCGGGCAAACTTCATCGCAAACACATAGCCCATATCATTTATTATTTATAGCAATGACCAACTCCACCACCAGTGCCACCACCCGGAATAAAGCCACCGCCACTATCTGGTGGGAATAAAGGAGGAGTGCCAGCAGTGCCAGGTGTAGATCCATGTTCGAACGCACCTATATCATAGCCTGCTCCTACTGGGCGTGCGCCAGCTTGATAGTCGCCCGTCACTTGTGACAGGGTAATTCCCTTATCAATGGCAGGTGAAGATGCCTGTAGTTTGAAATCAGGAGAGCCAGAAAACGTGGATGCCGCACCCAAAAACTGTGGTTCGGCTGTGAAATTTCCGGATTGAGTGTAGTGAACTCCCTCGGTTCCGTTAGGACCGAACATGCGCTTGGCCCCCGCCCCGGATTCATAAAATAAGTTGTTATTAATAACATGCCCTGTTCCCTCAGAACCAAGGCTTACAAAACTAACGCCATTGGTGCTACTGCCAGGCATTTTTGTACCGTTCTCGTAGAAAATATTATTGATAATTTTGTTATTCGTCGCCCATTGTTGCCATAGGACAACGGCAGGACCATAGTGCTGATAGGCAATTGTGTTATTGGCAATAAGCCAGCCTGACGCTCCAGCAAAACTTTCGTGTGCCCCCCTCTTTCCATGCTTTCCGTCTGGACCAGCTCCACCATATAGCTCCATAAACCACGGATAACCTGCCACCTGAATACCGTTGCTAAGGTTGTCGTAGACAAGGTTGTTTGTGATTACATAATTAGACCCTGTGATGTACATGCCATGATCTTTGTTACAGCTATATTCATTGCCACCGGTGACTCCAGCTGCAATATCCGCTGCGCAGCCAGCAAAATGACCATTGTGAGTAATGCGGTTGCGGTTAATGAAAACATTTCTCATATTACCAAGAATTCCGTTAGCTTTACTATGGTGTATCCAGTTTCCCTGGATAACCACGTTAAATACACTATTTAGACGCATTCCATTCAGGCAGTTACGGATTTCAAAACCTTCTATAGTGATATCACCCATAGGAACTTCGGTTATGTCTCCGTCAGCATGCGTCATTCTGCCAGTACTTTCGACAAAAACCCCATGATAAGCATAATTAGTAGAACTGCAGTCAATAACCGGCAATTCGCCAACTACACCAAGGAGCTTGGTGTTGGATTTCTTTATATGGATATTTCGGGTTTCATTATATACCCCGCCATGAACATACACCGTATCCCCTTCACTCAACCGGCTGACCGCATAGGCAATTGTCCTAAACGGTGCAGCCTGAGATCCATTGTTTGAATCATTGCCCGTTGTCGCTACATAATAATCACCGGCATGAGCAGATACGGACAGTAACGGGCTAAGCACCAGTGCTGCTATCAGTATGAGAAGCGATGAGAGCTTTTTAGAGTGGGGGGGGGGAGAATCTAACATAACTGGAAGTCATAAAATGTTACCCGCAAATTTAGAGGAATACTCAACACAATACCCGTCCATTATATTATTACTTAAGTGTTAATGCAATGGTTAGTTGTATAAATGCGGTGTGAAAAATTCCAAAAAACTTTCCACTTCCGGAACAATTATCGATAATTCATTCTGCTATTACCATGCCACATTATGCAGAGATGGAAATCTTCTAATCAATAAAATTCGCGAAAGGGTAATAGATAGCTGATTATTGACATGATTATTTATAGTTTAGGATATATCTTATTTTTCTTGAGATATTTCCTGTTTTATGTAATGTATGCATTCCTAACCATTTAAGAATATCAATAAAAATCAAGCAATGAAATTAAGAAAAAAGGTCGAAACAATCTCCATATAGATAACAAACAACCATCGGTTTTTAGATAAGAAAATTGATAAATAATACATAATACTTTGTCATTTAATTAACAGTAAAAGTTAAGGATTGTAAAATGCCAAAAGATAGCCACACCCCTCCACACCATGATTCTCAAAGTTATTCACATAAAAAAACCTCCTCAGAATCTCTGATATGGCTGGAAAAAGCCATGGGCAACGCCTGCGGAGAAACGGCTTTATGGGTAGCAGTCATCACTCAGGCTATGATGGACGCGCTGAGCCGCTGCAAAAAATCTGAATCAATATATAGCAAACAAGAGGCTATACGCTGGCTCACAGGTAACAGCAAAGACTTTAATGATGTCTGCCTGTGCGCTGGAATGAACCCGGATTATGTACGGCGCAAGGCAAAAAAAATAATAGCTTCACCCAGGAATTGGCGCGCAGAAGCCGGGAAAGGCAGCCGTTATCATGAACGTAAAAAATACCGGGAAAAGCAGCGAACCAAAGCTGAAAAACCTGAAAATAGCACGAATTCTAAGGCTCAGATCATCATGCTACCAAATCTCCAGAATATTTTAAAAATATAAAATAATAATAATATGAGAAAAACACCATCTGACACTCCCTTGACAAACCCTAAAATATTAAGCTTTTCCCGTCGCCGTGGTCGTCCAAAAATTAATCGTCCGATGCTGGATACAGGAACGCCAGAAACCGTAATGAAAAGGCTGCAAGGAATCACTACAGAAGCATTGGATATATGCCTGGAGAAAGAAATCATTACCCAGCATCAACACTGGTGCGGCATGCACCTGCGCTGGCTATATACTTTACGTTATGGCGTTCCGAGTGTGCGCGCAACCAACCTGTCCGACATAGAGAATCATGAATCCAAATCATCCGATTATGAAGACCCGCTATGGCGTGCAGCCCGTGAAAAAGAATATAATGATGCGGTGAATATGCTCACCAAATCCGGATATTCATTATTATTAATAAATTTATGTGTATATAACGATCTTCCCCGCCTTTTCCCCGTCCAGACCGGTAAATCCACAGAATACAAGGAAATAACAGAGAAAATAAGCTCTGGCCTTAATATTCTTATAAAATTATGGAAAAAATAAAACTGACATAAATCTGACACAATTCTATGCTAAACTCCTAAACAGTTGCTGCATTTATTGTTTATTAAGTAAATAATTATAGAATTATAAGCTGTTAGCATAGCAACTTATTTATAATCTCTGTCGAAGCAAAACAGCCATAGTAGAGATTATGAACAAGTTTAAGGAGGATTAAGGAGAGGTTATGTCAAGTTCAAGCCGTCTGCAATCAGACCCCGTGTTTCAGGGTCTCACACGCCCAACTATGATTCTGGGTGTCAGCTTCTATTATTTCGTATTTAATGCCGGAACTAATCTTATAGCGTTTATTAATACATCGAATTTCGTATTTATAATGGTATCTGGTCCAATTATTCATCTTATGGGTTACTATCTTTGTATGAAAGAACCACGCGCGGTTGAAATGTTCGTGCTTAAAGTAAATAAGGGATTTAAGTGCATTAATAAAAATTTTCATGGTCAAAGAAATTCTTATGATCCTTATTAAATTATGGTATATGGGAAATTATGAATATGAAAATATTACGTCGCAGAACTAAAAAAGCAGCATATGCTGCCATTGAGGTCTCTCAATCTGAGTTTATTCCATATCAATACCATTGGGATAAGGCTACTATTTACACTAAAAAAAGAGAGTTTATCCAGATCATAAAGGTTGAAGGTTTCTCGTTTGAAACTGCCGATGATGAAGATGTGGACATGAAGAAAATGGTTCGTAATTCGCTGCTGAAAAGTATGGCGGAAGGATCATGTTCCGTATGGTTTCACACTATAAGACTTCGCCAGAGTTCCTATCCTGCCGGAAAACAACCTCCTGGCTTTGCTTCCCAACTAGATAAACAATGGCACGCGAAACACCATGATAAAGATTCTTACATAAATGAGCTTTATATAAGTGTGGTCAGAAAAGCCGGCATCAAGAATTTACCAAAACTAGGAAAGATATTAGGCAAAAATGAAGAAATGGCAAAACTTGCGGAAGTGCGTGCCATGCGTGAGGCGCAAAAAGAGCTTACAGAATCAGTAAACCGCATTATTTCCACTATGAAAGATTATGGGGCACGCCTGCTCACCACTTATGAAAATGAAAATGGTATCTTCTCTGAGCCAATGGAATTTTTGAGCAAGATTATCAACGGTGGAAATAGTTCGCCAATGCGCTGCGCCCCCTATGACCTAGCAAAATATTTATCAAAAAATCGCCTTTATTTCGGTAGTAGCGTAATTGAAATATCTGGTGGCCCCAGAAAACGTTATGCGGCAATAGTTGCCATCAAGGAATATGGACCAGCCACCGCCGCCGGTTTCATGGATAGCTTCCTGCAGCTACCATTTGAATTCATAATTTCACAATCATACCAGTTTTCCGATCGCAGTGCTAAAATCGGTGCGATGCAACGCCGTCAGAACCGAATGATTAACGCACAGGATAAAGCTATTTCACAAATCGCCGAAATCAGCGATGCACTCGATATGGCAACCAGCGGTCACGTAGCATTTGGTCAACACCAACTTAGTGTTATGTGCTTCGAGGAAGATTTAGCAAAGCTGGAAAACGTAGCTTCCATGGCGATAGCCGAGCTGGTTAACGTAGGCATCAATCCGGTGCGTGAAAAAATGATTATGGAGCAGACATTCTGGGCGCAACTGCCTGGTAATTTTGATTTTATTGCTCGCGGTTCTGACATAACCACAATGAATCTGGCAAGTTTTGCTTCAATGCATAACTATCCGACCGGAAGAATCGATGGCAACCATTGGGGTAATGCCGTAACCGTGTTTGAAACCACTTCTGGAACTCCGTACTTCTTCAATTTTCATGCCCGTGACGTTGGTCATTCAACCGTTATTGGGCCAACCGGTTCCGGTAAAACAGTGCTGCTCAATTTCTTATGTACCCAAGCGCAAAAATTCAATTGTCGCATTTTCTTCTTTGATAAAGATCGCGGCGCGGAAATATTCCTGCGCGCTATTGGTGGAAAATACAGTATCATCGAACCAAGTGAAAGTTGCGGATTTAACCCTCTGCAACTGCCGGATACAGCTGAGAACCGAACGTTCATCACAGAATGGTTACGCACACTGGTTACAGTGAATGATGATTCTTTCTCTTCCGCCGATATGGAAAGAATAGAAAGCGCGGTAATCGGTAATTATAAACTGGCAAAAAAAGACCGTATGCTCCGCAATGTCGCTCCATTCTTCGGTATGGAAGGCCCTGGAACAATAGCCAGCCGCCTGAAAATGTGGCATTCCAACACAGCGTATAGCGGTCTGTTTGATAATGAAGAGGATATAATTGATTTCAGTCTGGGTAATGCTTTTGGCTTTGAAATGGGAGAAGTTCTACGCGATAAGGCAAGCCTTGGTCCGGTACTATTATACCTTTTCCACCGTATCAACCTATCACTTGACGGCACCCCTACCATCATCGTACTCGACGAAGCATGGGCACTCATTGACAATAAAATATTCGCCGAACGCATCAAAGATTGGCTGAAAACACTGCGTAAATTAAATGGTATGGTAATATTTGCCACCCAAAGCGTTGAAGATGCTGCCAATAGCTCCATCAGCGCAACGCTTATTCAGCAGACAGCAACCCAGATATTCCTGCCAAATTCTAAAGCAACCGAAGCTTACCGCACCGCGTTTATGGTGACCGAGCGTGAATTTAACTTGCTACAGACAACCGACCCATCAAGCCGTTTCTTCTTGGTAAAACAAGGTAAGGATGCTGTTGTAGCACGTATTGACTTATCCGGCATGGATGAAATCGTGAATGTTCTTTCAGCACGCGCCGAGACAATCGTAATATTAGATGAAGTACGCAAAAAATATGGGGATTCTCCGGATGCGTGGATGCCACAATTTCAGAAGCAGGTAAAAGCAGATAAAGAAAAGATAGCTGTTAAAGATGCAAAAAAGTAACAAAAGTTTTATAGCTTCGTTGGTACTGCTTATTGTTTTATTGGGCGGTATTTTTTTGCCTTTTGTTGCATCAGCCTATGTAATACCCCAATTTAAACCTCAGGATAATACCGAAGTTAGGGAAGCTAATGGTATGATTACCAATCATATCTGCCCGAACACCGGCTCCACCAATTTAAGTGACGGGCTGGTGGTTCGTATTATTCCCTGCATCCGCGATATAGTGGTATATGCCACTAGTCAGATTATGGATGAAGTGATTACCCATGTTGCGGATGTTTTTGCAGTACTTTTTTCTCTGGCAGTAGTAATATTCGGTATATCAGTGGTCACCGGACATACACCAAGTTTTTCACAAGGCGGTATAATTCTGGCAATAAAAATAGCTGCCATTATCATGTTCGCGCACAATTTCAATGGCATGTACTCCCCACTTCTTAATGCATTGGAAGAACTGCTTAATATTATGGCAAAACCGGCAATTGTAGCATTTGATAAAGGAGGTCCATGGAATAGGGTAAGTGGCACTACTGACGCTATACTAATATGTAAATACGGCACATTCCAAGCCAGTGAAACCAATATAATGAATATATGGAACCTTATTGATTGCTATATTGATGTGATTCTTGGTGGAATTTTTTCTACAACAACCCTGAAAATGGGTTTTCTTGGTTTTGTTATTGGGGCTTTATTGTCAAATACTATTGGATTATTCGTTGGTTTTGTCGGGTTGTATATACTCGCCAACGCCTTGATGACCATATTCCGCACAGTTTATATCTTCCTTACTTCCTACGTTGCCTTTTCCTTCATGGTACTTATTTCTGTTATTTTTATTCCTACCATACTGTTCCAAAGTACAAAACGGTTCTTTGATGGCTGGCTGCGTATCACCATCAGTTTCCTTTTGCAGCCAGTATTTGTTTTCGGTTATCTGATAATGTTTCTGGTAGCTATTAATATCACTATATTTAACGGAAAACACTCTCTGTATTATGCTATTGCCGGGGAAGATTCGCAGAACCGAAATCCAAGCAATCCTGGCGTTGTAAACGGGAATTTTTATATTGGCGAATGGCTGGAAAATGTCGGAGCATATAAAGAAGATTTAGCCCTTAAAGATTTGGCAAGGATAAGTTCCTCAGAAACCAATGATCAGTTGGACAAAACACTGAAGGACACTAAACTTCAAGGTATGCAGTTCAGTCGTTCCAAGGAAGCAGAACCACATGACACATTACTTGGCAGACTACTTGATGATGTCAGCAAAATGAATTTCTTTGAGATAGGCATTCCAGTAACAGTTATTGACTGGGAATGGTTGGCAAAAGCCAGAAATCTGGAGAGATGGAATGAAATACAATATATGCCTTATAGTACTGACGCAGAAAAAGCAGCCAAAGCCGCAGCAATTGCAAAATTCTATCTGGATTATAAGATATCCGTATTGCTTGCCTTATTGATGGCTGCAATTATGATATACATATTTTACTCGCTAATAGAATATCTGCCGTTTATCGGAACAGCGACACTGGGAGATGGCGGGATATTACCATTTGGCGCAGGGCATCTTACTCCTCCCGGTGCAAATATTCTGGGGAGATCGCGATGAAGGCACTCAGAAAAATAGCAGCATTTTCTATTATAGCTCTTGCTATATTTACCATAAGTGTCTTCCTGCACCCTCAACAACCATTGGCGGCTGACGCAAAAACAGCTGATTTTACGGTATTTAATCCAGGAACATATGAATGTAAAATGCTACCTGGGCAGCTGGTGGAAGCACTTATTGATTGTATAAGAACGCCGGTGAAGGCAGTAGTTTTAAAGCCGGATAATGGCACTGAAAATATTGGTTTGCTGGCTTTCATTTCCAAATACATGGCTAAATTTCTTATTCTTGTCACCATTCTTGCCATAGTAATATTTGGTCTGAAAGTATTTAACGTAAGAAATAATCCATATACAGTCGGAGTAGGTTTATTGATAAAAATCGGCATAGCTTTTATTCTTCTTAATAACCTTGGTGGATTTGCTACAAAATTGTTCGATGTATTCGATGAACTGGTAAACCTTGGTAATAATGGTGGCGTATCAATATGGAAACAGATTGATCTGTTCATGAGTGAATTATTTGGTTTTGTGACTGATTCGCCTGATGATATAGAAAAAGGCATAGTAACCTTGCTTAACGGTGCTATTTTTTCCAAAAGCCTTGGAGTAATGCTAAGTATTGTAGGTGTTTTTGCTATCGGCAGCGTAATAATGTTTATATTACAGTCAATGTACCTGTATCTTTCTTCTTTTATCAGTTTTGCCTTCCTCCTTGCCATTTCTCCAATATTTATATTATTTTTTGTATTCAATTACACCGAACGCTTCTTTTCCAAATGGTTTGAGCTGCTACTTGCTGCTATATTAACACCGATGCTCATGTTCGCTTTCCTTGGTATATTCCTTGACACTGCATCGCCTGGTAGCACTGAGACCACTCCTGGAATCATCAGGCAAGCTGTCGATAGAGTCTTTGAGGCACTTGGAAATGGCGATAAAGCAGAAGGTCAGAATTACGCAAAAAGATGCCTGACCCCATCTAAACCACTGGCAGGTTCGTATTTGCTGCCAACCGATTCCAACATGATAGACAAGCTGGCATGCCCTCCTCCCCTGCTTGTGTGCGACGAGCGTGATAAAAATAATTCTGCCGTGCAGACATGGCTTAACCCATACCTGTTCAAAAGCTTTAACTACATGCCCTTTACCGTCGTAACACTTGATTGTGGAGACAAAGATCAGGATATAAAGAGAAATGTATATCTGGCACTGTTAACGCTGTTTCTATACGTGGCTTTTATTAACTCGATGCTCCACAAGATACCGGAAATTGCAAGCGATATTGCCAACGGCGTGAGTGTTGGCGTATCACATGTATCAACGCCGGTAATGGGTATTTTGAAATCGTTAAAGTAAGTAATTATAAATTAATTAAATGGTATTATTTATGAAAAATATAAAGAGCATTTTAGGTTTTATCAGGCCAGCCAACGCCAAATTGTTTGCTATTTTTATACTGACATTTCTTGTGGCATTTTCCGTTTTATCTGTTGATAACAATGCCAGTGCAGCTTCACAATGCACCGTTGGTAGTGATGGTCAAACCACTCCAGAGTTTGTGATTCAGGTAAATTCACTGGTAAAAGATATAATCATGAAAGTAACGCTGAGGCTCTTTGCTATTTCCGAAATGATGTACAGTAAAATTATCTCCACCCCCGGTTATTTCACCCTAATTCCCCTTACTGTAAGCTTGTTTTTAGCGATTTACGGCATACTGTTTGTCACCGGCATGGCTCAGATAAAGCTATATGACTTCGTTATCATGCTTATTAAAATAGGTATTATTTTCATGTTATTCACCCCAACTGCATGGCTTTTTTTCAGCAATAATGTCGTCAGGTTTTTTAATGAAGGCACAATTGAGCTGATAAATTACTTTACAAAAACATCAAATATCCACCCCGCCGTTGCTGATATTCCAGTAATAGGCCCGGTTATTAAACAAGCTTTAGCCGCAACAATGGCATTTTCTGCCATTGACAGTGCTATTAATAAACTTTTCTCCAGCCAGATGTTCGTAATATTAATGGCAGCGGCATCCTCGGAAAAATATGGCTTATTAATGGGTGCCATAATGGCTTTATCCCTATGGTTATGTTTAATGTCATTGTTGACCGCAGTTTGGGTTTATATCATGTCGCTGATAATGAAAACTCTTCTCTTTGGTCTGGCACCCATTTTCATTCCGACTATATTATTTAAAAGAACCCGCCATTTATTCGATAACTGGCTCAATCAGATAGTAAGTGCTTCACTGCAACCGGTGTTGTTGTTTATCTTCTTCATATTTTTCGTGCAGCTCATGGAAAACTCAATTGACAATATATTAGCCCATCCCGTTTGTTGGACGAAGCTGAACAGTGGCTGGCGCGGTACGCCTATGGACTGGTATTACTGGCGATTTGCTAAATATGATAGCACTAATGGCTGGATGCCAAACCCTGATGAGCAAAAAGCGTTCCCGATACCTATTATTCATATCCTGACATTCCTGCTGGTTGCTGAACTGGCAAACCGCTTTAACAAGGTTGTGATACAGATAGCGCAGCAGATATCACAGGCTAGCGTGAGTCTTGCCTATGAAGGAGGCGGATTGCTTCAATCCGCTATGGGTGGATTTACCCGGAATAAACGGAGTACATTTGGCTTCGGCAATAATCCTAGTTCGTAATATTGATGCAGGATATTATATATGAATTGATAATTGGTTGGCTGGATCTTGCCCAGTCGCTATGTTATTTTTTTGTGATATTCTCCTTGCTGGCTATCATCATGCCCTGCAACAAAGATCAGCCGATATTTCACAAGGGTATGCTAACCGATATACTTTACGGGATGGTCATCCCCATATTCTCTAAATTTGTTACAATATTTCTTTTAAGTGCTGGTTTTGGGCTGATTTTTTTTAACACCCCTCCTGATGAAATGGATAAATATATCGGCAACGGCTATGGTTACCCGGCAACCCTGCCTTTATGGCTGCAGGCAGCGATAGTCTTTTTCCTTTCGGACATCTACCTGTATTGGGCGCACCGTTTTTTCCATACTTCTTCAATGTGGAAATGGCATGCTATTCACCATTCTTCAAAAACTGTTGATTGGCTTTCCGCATATCGCTTTCATCCTGTAAACGCCTGGCTTTCCTTTAATCTGGTGAACGTAATCATGCTGATGATTGGTTTTTCTCCTGAGTCCATAACTGTCATGGGCTTTTTCAATGTGGCATATTCCTATATGGTACATGCCAACCTGAACTGGACATTTGGCCCATTTCGCTATGTGTTTGCCAGCCCAGTATTCCACCGTTGGCATCACACCACCCAGAAAGAAGGTCTGGACAAAAATTTTGCTCCCACCTTCCCTTTTCTGGATATTATGTTTGGAACATTCTATATGCCCAAAGGCAAACTTCCGGAGCATTATGGGATAAAAGGCGTTGATATGCCGGAATCATTTATTGGTCAGCTAGTCTGGCCGTTCCGGCAGTAAGCAAAATCCTGACGAAAGTCGGGATCCAGTATAGCGGTTCACGTTTAATTAGCGTCATTCTCAAATTCCCTCTCCCTCTGGGACGAGGCGCAACATACATGTTGCGGGGTGATGGCTAGTGTGATGGCTAGGGTCTACAGCCCACTGCTGGAATAAAAAAAAGCCCTCATCCCATCCTTCTCCCAAAGGGAGAAGGAGTCGCATCTCATTAACTGCCTTTACCACGTTTACCACGCTTATCACGAATACCACGTTTTATTAATTAACCATTCAGTAACTTATCAATATCATCATTACTCAGCGGAGTTTCAGCAGCAGCTTGACTTGCAGCAGCAGTTTGCTCTTCAGACACTTCGGTATTCTCTGCTGGCTCTTGCATAGCTTTCTCAGTAACAACATTATCAACCGCTATGATCTGATTCTGGGTAATAATAGGAAGCACCGCCTGATTAAGATGGATAACATTATCTCCCAGCGGATCATGGCGTTTTATTTTATAAACATTCTGATTACCGCACATGGCAATTGCCTCAAGTGCCGACCCAGCTTCAACCAGTTGAAAATTTTTATAATCACTGTAAATGCGATAAACAGTCGCAGCAGAAATCTGCATATCCCTGCGCGGAATTATCAGCTCTTCAAAAGGTTCTTCGTTCTGTTTCATAATATCCCCAAATACAAATTTACTGATATAATTATAACATAAAATCGCTAATCAGGGGAAAAATATAGAGAAAATTTTATCTTTCTCCTTAAAGCATTTTCCTATATTCGCGTTATACCGCCGGCGAAAATTTGGTTTTCGAGAACCGGAACGCAAGCGTACGTTTAAGTACGTGCGTACCGGAAGCGCAGAAAACCAGATTTGCAGCAAGGTATAATGCGAATTAATATGCTTTCCAGCGCATTACCCCAAACAGATGCGAAACCTGTCCATCATCATATCCTAGGGGTACTATGCAAGTTCTGTACCGAACATTCATGTGATGAGAATTAACAAACTCACCTTCATCGATAACAGGATGTTTTTCATTGAGAACTTCATCTATTTTTTTTATGTTGGGTACGCGCGTAGAGGAAAGCAAACGCAGTGCCATGTCAGGATTACTGGCATCATCCCCAAACGCACTAACGAGGGCAGTACCCATATAGCTGTAGCGATAACCAATACGCTTCACAACATCATCAAGGCTGATCAGAAAACAATAATCCCAAATATCAGCAATTTCTTCAGGATCAATATCGCTCTCATGCGGGAATTCACGTCCCCTACATATCTTCTTCCAATAGTTAAGCAACTGGTCATGACAACGATGGTGCAGATCAGCTCCTTCTGTATTATGTGAACTGCACTGCCCCGATTTATTTTCTGTCATAATCCCCCGACATAGTTACATAATTATTATTGCAATAACCAAGCTACAGATACTCTTTTAACTAACGCACTGTCAAATATATAAAAATATTTTTGTCATCTAACGTCTAACTCTCGCTCTATACTCTTGAACATTTTTATTATGTTGTCCAAGAGTGCTGGCGAAACTATGCCCGCCATTTCCAGTAGCTACAAAATAGAGCTCATTTGTCTCCAGTGGGTGTAAAACCGCTTCAATAGCCTCTCTGCTGGGATTTGCTATCGGCTCAGGCGGCAACGCATCAATCACATAAGTGTTATATGCCGACGGAGTTTTTAAATCATTGATGGTAAGAGCCCGCCCCAGCGGTTGATTCCCGTTAAGTTTTTCCAGACCGTAAACTGTGGTAGGGTCAGATTGCAGCTTCATGCCAATCCGCAAACGGTTTATAAAAACCGCCGCCACCCGCGAGCGTTCATCCGGAACTCCGGTTTCTTTTTCTACAATCGAGGCAAGCACCAATGCTTCTTTTTTAGAAGCAAGAGGCAGCTTCTCGCTACGTTTTTCCCATAATTCATCCAGAGTTTTTTTCATTTTTTCCTGCATCCGCGAAATCAGAGCGGAACGATTATCACCATAAGTAAAATGATAGGTTTCTGGAAACAGGCTGCCTTCTTCGATATTTTTTGGCACTTCCCCAGCAAGGCTGTTATCCGCATTCATCAATGCAACAATTTCACGGACATTCAACCCTTCAGCAATGGTAATTTTACGCACCACCACTTTTCCATCAACCAGCATCTGCAACGCTTCCCGCGGCGAGATAGCAGGAGAAAAATTATATTCTCCAGCTTTAATGCGCTGCGCATCACCACTCGCGTAAGCAATCATCTTGAAAAATAAGGGATAGGCTATAACATCATTCTCTGCCAGAATATCCACGCTCTTGGAAAAGCCACTTCCCCGTGGAAGAACTACATTGGTTTCCTGCTCCAAACTTCCTGGCGAAGTAAAATCCTGCCACGCGAAAGAAACCACAGCAGCCACAGACACTATTAAAATAAAAAAAATACTAAGGAACTTCCGCAAAATATGATCCTTTTTAGGGTCGTAAATCGTAGTCGTAGATACGAAATTACTAACTACTAACTACTAACTACGAAATTACACCTGCTTAAACACCAGCGAAGAGTTCGTCCCGCCGAAACCAAATGAATTCGAAAGTACCGCGCGGATTTTGCGTTTTTTAGCGGTGTGTGCCACCAGATCCAAATCACAGCCTTCTGATGGGTCATCTAAATTTAATGTTGGTGGAGCAATCTGGTCACGGATTGCAAGTATAGAGAAAATCGCTTCAACCGCACCCGCCGCACCGAGCAAATGCCCGATAGCCGATTTGGTAGATGACATGGAAAGTTTATAAGCCGCATCGCCAAACAGGTTTTTCACTGCCTGTAATTCCAGCTCATCGCCAAGCGGAGTGGATGTTCCGTGCGCGTTGATATAATCAATATCTTCAGGGTTTAACTGGGCGCGTTTCAGTGCCGCCGCCATCGCCCGCCCTGCCCCTTCATGCTGCGGAGCTGGCGCAGTTATGTGATAGGCATCACCAGATAAACCATAGCCAACCACTTCCGCGTAAATTTTCGCGCCACGTTTTTTCGCATGTTCGTATTCTTCCAGCACCACAACGCCAGCACCCTCGCCCATAACAAAACCATCACGTCCTTTATCCCATGGGCGCGATGCCTTAGTCGGAGTGTCATTAAAGCCTGTTGAAAGCGCGCGCGCTGCTGCAAAACCAGCAAGTCCGATGCGGCAAATTGTCGCTTCTGCGCCACCAGCCAGCATAATATCAGCATCGCCGAATTGAATGAGCCGCGAAGCATCACCAATTGCGTGCGCGCCAGTGGAACAGGCAGTTACAACTGAATGGTTAGGGCCTTTAAAACCATATTTAATGGAAATCTGTCCAGAAGCCAAATTTATAAGTGCAGCAGGAATGAAAAACGGGCTGACGCGACGCGGGCCTTTTTCCTTCATCATCAGCACAGTTTCTTCAATAATATGCAGCCCGCCAATACCAGAACCGATCATAACCCCAGTACGCAAGCCAGTTTCTTCATCCACCGCTGTGAGCCCAGCATCTTCTACTGCCTGAGTCGCTGCCCCAAAAGCAAAATGGATAAAATCATCCATTTTTTTCTGCTCTTTCGGTTCAATGTAATTATCAGCGTTAAACTGCCCAGCTTCCGTGCCACGCACCACCTGCCCAGCAACCCGCGCTGGCAGATCCGACACGTCACAATGGGTAATATTTACCAGCCCCGAACGCGAAGAAATAATCCCGTCCCACGACTGCTCAACCCCGCAACCAAGCGGAGTAACCAGACCAAGACCAGTGACTACAACTCTTCTCATGCAAAGAAATGAAGATTACGCAGCTTTTGCGTGCTGTTGAATATAATTTACTGCATCCTGCAGGCTGAGGATTTTTTCAGCAGCATCATCAGGTATTTCAATGTTAAACTCTTCTTCAAACGCCATGACCAGCTCAACGGTATCCAGACTATCAGCACCGAGGTCATCAATAAAGCTTGCTTCCATAACAGCTTTAGCTTCATCCACACCCAGATGTTCAACAACGATTTTTTTTACTCGTTCAGCAATATCACTCATGATGTTTTTCCTTCGTTAGTTAACACATACAAAATCCATAGATGGAATTTTGTTACCTGATTATTAAACAAAATCTATAAAACAAATTCTGTTTATTAAATTGCATATAGAGTCGCGAACAATAATCATCAAAACTTAAACGTCAATATTAAAGTACATATTAAGCAAATAATCTTTTATTTATTCCCTACCCAATTACCATAACTCATTGTCTATTACTACAAAAAAGTGGGTTACGGGACTAGTGATTAGGCAAGCGGGAAGTAGGAAATAAATAGTCAAAATCCCCAAATCCCACATCCCCAATGCCTCATCCCATGTACAAACCACCGTTAATATGCAGCGTCTGCCCGGTAATATAAGATGCCGAGTCACTCGCCAGATATAATGCCCCGGCTGCTATATCCTCCGCCGCGCCCATCCGCCCAAGCGGAATATTCTGATTAATCCGTGCCTTCTGCTCATCATTTAGGGCATCGGTCATATTGGTTGCAATAAACCCGGGAGCAATACAATTAATGGTTATCCCGCGTGATGCCACTTCCTGCGCCAACGATTTCGCCATGCCAGTCAGCCCGGCTTTGGAAGCGCAATAATTCGCCTGTCCGGGATTCCCTGTCCAGCCTACCACCGATGTTATAAAAATAATCCTGCCGGCACGGCGTTTAAGCATCCCTTTAATTGCAGCGCGGGCAAGGCGGAAACTGGCGGTCAGGTTAATATCAATTACCTGCTGCCACTCCTCATCTTTCATCCGTAGCGCGAGATTATCCTTAGTGACTCCAGCATTGCAAACCAGAATATCGAGACCCTCAAGTTTCGCCTCAGCATCTTTTATAAGGGCATCAACATTGGCAAGTTGCGATAAATCACAGGCGATGGGAACAACTCCCGCGCCCAATTCTGCCGCAAAGCCATCAAGCTTTTCCTGACTGCTACCAGAAATTGCAAGGCTCGCGCCAGCAGAGTAAAAACCCTTGGCAATCGCCCCACCAATACCACCAGTTGCACCAGTTACCAGTGCTTTTTTGTTTGTAAGATTGAATGTCATTTTTGCCTCGTGATTAGTGATTCGGGATTCGGGATTCGAAAATTTCTTACCGAAACACGAATCCCGAAACACGAATCTCGATTATTATTCTACTTTCGAAAATGCTTCCAGATCCGCAATCGTCCCAATATTCATCGCTTCCACAGTTGGAGCTATGCGTTTCATAAGTCCGGCAAGAACCTTGCCTGCGCCAACTTCTATCACCCGCGTTACACCCTGCGCCGCCAGATATTCCATTGATTCGCGCCAACGCACCACACCTGTCACTTGGTCAACCAGCAATTCGCGTAAAATAGCCGGGTCAGTTTCCGCCTTTGCCGTAACGTTGGTGACTATTGGAACTAAAGGATTATTAAATTTCGCCGCAGAAAGAGCATCAGCCATGATTCCTGATGCCGGTGCCATAAGGGCACAGTGGAATGGCGCGCTTACTTCCAGCAAAACCGCCCGCTTTGCTCCTTTATCCTTGGCTATTAAAATTGCGCGGTCAATCGCCGTGCGTGTTCCACTAATAACCACCTGCCCTGGTGCATTGTCATTGGCAACGCTGCAAACCTCTTCACCCGCTGCTTCACTTGCAATTTCTTCTGCAACTTCGCGGTCAATCCCGATTAAAGCCGCCATTGCCCCACCGCCATCATGAACGCAACGTTGCATGGCAACCCCGCGCACACGCAGCAACCTTGCAGTTTCAGTAAGCCCAAGCACGCCAGCAGCGCAAAGCGCAGAATATTCGCCGAGGGAATGTCCGGCAGCAAATGCAGCTTGTTTTTGTATATCAAAACCAAATTCCGATTGCAAAACCCTGAATGCCGCAATTGAAGTCGCCATAATTGCCGGCTGGGCGTTCTCTGTTAAAGTCAATACATCTTGCGGACCGGAAAATATGATATCTGAGAAATCTTCAGACAGCGCGTTATCCACTTCCTCAAAAACCGCGCGGGCAACCGGAAAATTATCAGCCAGTTCTTTTCCCATACCAACAATCTGTGATCCCTGCCCCGGAAATAATAATGCTTTTTTCATATCTCGTCCTTTTTTAACTATTTTTGCAGCCATATCCAAAAATTCCTAGAAATATGATTATTAAAACTATTTATAGCATATGGCAACCTACTTCTTCTCACCCCCTCATCCAACGTCTTGTCATACCAGAAGCCAATTTTCCCCATTAGTGTAAAGAATGGCTAGGAAAATTGAGCTGTCTGGTATCCAGTTTTCTTTATACTGGATGCCAGCCCTATAAATTATAGTTATTATTTAATAGTTACGGTCGCTTCGCAGCGAAAAATAAAGCCTTTGGCGGTCTTTCGGACTCGATTTTTATAGTAATTCTGTATAACAAACTATTATAAAGAATTACTATAAATACATAAAACCATATGATTTTTAATGATTATTCAAAAAAACTTGTTCGTTACAATTACAACCAACTATTTTGCTTGCAATAACAAAAAAAAACACTATAGGTTATAGCCCTTTTAAATATTATACATATAGCGTTTTGCTATGAAAATTGCAGGAGTTTAAGTCACTATGCCATTGTACGAAAGCACTTTTATAACCCGTCAGGATTTGTCCCGTCAGGACGTAAGCAAACTTACTGAAAATATGAGTGCTATTGTAGCGCAAGGCGGTGGAAAAGTCGTTAAAGACGAATATTGGGGTCTGCGTAACCTCGCTTATAAAATCAATAAAAGCCGTAAAGGCCATTATGTGATGCTGGCGATAGATGCTCCGGCACCGGCAGTAAAAGAAATGGAACGCAATCTCAGCCACAATGAAGATGTTATACGTATGTTGACCATACGTGTTGATGCTTTGGAAGATGGTCCTTCTGCCATGATGCAGCAGTCACGCGCGCGCGAAGATGGTGTTGCAGAAAATGATAATGCTCCTGAAGTAGAAGCTGACGTTGATGTCAGCAACGAAATTATAAATTAAACCTGAAATACGTGAGTTATTTGATATGAACATGGAACGTGAACGCCCTCAAGAAAACGCAGCCGCTGGTCGCAAAGTATTTTTCCGTCGCAAGAAAACTTGCCCGCTGACTGGTGCCAATGCCCCTAAGATCGATTATAAAGACGTGAAATTGCTACAGCGTTTCATCTCTGAGCGTGGAAAAATTCTGCCAAGCCGTATCACTTCCGTATCGCACAAAAAGCAACGCGGCCTTGCTCAGGCAATCAAACGCGCACGTAATCTTGCTTTGCTTGCTTTCGTCGTACAATAACTCTACGTCATTCCCGTTCTATCTTGTTTAAAAAATCGGCTGGAGATTCTTCGGCTGTAAGGTTAAGCCGTGCCGTTAGCAGGAATGACAACTCTAAATCCCATCTTTGCCACGACTTATGGCAGCGATACCAGTGCGGCAGATTTCGATTAAACCAATCGGGCGCATTAATTCGATGAATTCATCAAGCTTTGCGGATTCACCAGTGAGTTCAAACACAAAACTTTCAGTGGTTGAATCAATCACACGCGCGCGGAAAACATCGGCAATCCTGAGGGCTTCAACCCGCTTGTCACCTTCGCCCACTACTTTTACCAGAGCCAGCTCACGCTCAACATGCTCACCTTCAACGGTCAGATCATGCACCTTGTAAACCGGAATCATTTTTTCTAGAAGTTTTTTTATCTGCTCAATCACCATTTCCGTGCCGGAGGTGACAATCGTGATGCGCGAACGTTTGCTGCCATGTTCGACTTCAGCCACAGTAAGGCTCTCAATGTTATAACCACGACCAGAAAACAGGCCAATCACCCGTGCCAGCACGCCAAATTCATTATCCACCAGCACAGCAAGCGTGTGCCGTCTTTTAACGTCAGTTACTGTAGGTATGTCGTAAACTATGTCTTTCATGTGTCCTAAACCAGATTCTTATTAAGTTTCGCGCTGCCATCGGCGGGGCTTAGCAGCAGTTCATAATGCGCCGCGCCCGCGGGAATCATCGGGTAGACGTTTTCGTTTTGATCAACCAGCATATCAACAATAACCGGGCCTTTATGAGCGATCATTTCTTCGATTGTGGCATCCACGTTTTCCACTTTTTCGCAGCGCAGACCTTTCATTCCGTAGGCTTCGGCGAGCTTCACAAAATCAGGCAGCGAGTCCATATATGATTCGCTATAGCGGTTGCCATGGAACATTTCCTGCCACTGGCGCACCATGCCCATATAGCGATTATTAAGGATGAAGATTTTCAACGGCAAGCGATATTGCATGATGGTGGAAAGCTCCTGAATATTCATCAGCACCGAGGCTTCGCCAGTCACGCAGACCACTAAATCTTCTGGATGCGCGATCTGCACGCCGACTGCGGAAGGCACGCCGTAACCCATTGTGCCAAGACCGCCGGAAGTCAACCAGCGATGCGGTTTCTCCTGCGTCATAAACTGCGCCGCCCACATCTGATGTTGTCCAACATCGGTGGTGACAAAAGTTGTATGTTTCTTGGTGAGCGCGTTTAGCCTGTCCAGCGCGTATTGCGGTTTTATTATTTTATCGCCCTGCGTATAAGAAAAGCTTTTCTTTTCGCGCCAGCCCTCGATTTTATTCCACCAGCCCTTCAGGTCATTTTTTGGTTTTTGTTTTTTCCAAAGTTCCAACATTTTTTCAATAACCAGGCCAGCATCACCAACAATCGGAACATGCACGCGCACGTTTTTATTGATGGAAGAAGGGTCGATATCGACATGGATTTTTTTGGAATTTACCGAGAAAGCATCAAGCCTGCCAGTCACGCGGTCATCAAAACGCGCACCGATATTTATCATCACGTCGCACTCAGCCATGCACATATTGGCTTCAAGCGAGCCGTGCATCCCGAGCATTCCCACGAATTGTTTGTCAGTGCCAGAAAACGCGCCAAGCCCCATTAAGGTGTTGGTGCAGGGAAAGCCGGTGAGATGCACCAGTTCGGTGAGCAAAGCGCAGGCTTTTTCGCCAGAATTTATCACGCCGCCGCCAACATAAAAAATAGGCTGTTTGGCGGTTGCCATAAGTGCTACGGCCTTTTCCACCTGTGCCATGTCGGGCTCGCTTTTAGGGTGGTAAGACGGGCGGTTTATCTCGATTTTTTCGCCGTAACTGCCCATCTGGTTCATGACGTTCTTTGGAATATCAATTACCACTGGCCCAGGGCGACCAGTGCGGGCAACGTGGAAGGCTTCGTGCATTATATGTGCGAGGTCGTTTATATCGCGCACCAGATAGTTATGTTTAGTGCATGAACGAGTAATTCCGGTGGTATCGGCCTCCTGAAAAGCATCGGAGCCGATCAGGTGGGTCGGCACTTGCCCAGTGATGCACACTAGCGGGATGGAATCGAGCATGGCATCGGTAAGACCGGTTACGGCGTTGGTTGCGCCCGGGCCAGAAGTTACGAGCACCACACCGACTTTGCCAGTGGAGCGGGCATAGCCTTCAGCGGCGTGGGTTGCGGCCTGTTCATGGCGTACGAGAATATGGCGCAGTTGATTTTGCTTAAACAGCGCGTCATAAACTGGAAGAACCGCTCCACCCGGATAGCCAAATATCACGTCAACACCCTCATTAATAAGGGCTTTGACTATAATTTCCGAACCCATCATTTCGGTCGTTACTTGTTGTGGGGGAATAGTCTTTACCTGTTTCATGCCTTGCCCGTTTAGTTCAATTCTTTTGTCATTGCGAGGGAGCATCGCGACCGTGGCAATCCATCTTACAAAACTGGATTGCTTAGTCACACTTAGTGTTCCTCGCAATGACGAGTGAAAAGGGAATAACGCTAACGTTTTTAGCGGTTTAGGTCAATAGGGATGTTGGGGTTTTTGTCATACTGTGAGGCGCAGAGCGACTGCACAGTATGACGATGCAACAAATCAGCGTTGGTGTGTGCCGTTAGATGAGCCTACGTGACGGCGATTTTTTTTTGCTCTTTCAGTAAAATTCCTGGCATCTTCTTGTTCTCTCGCTTTCTGTTCAAATTCTTTGGCAAACTCTTTGCGAACATCATCACTTGCTTTTGTCAGCAAGTGATTAAATATTTTTAATTCATCACCGAACAATCTTGCAAGACCGCCTGGAGCTTCTTGATGTACGATATCGGCGGCGCGCAGATGTTCTATTTTTATTGATTTCTTTGTGGCTAAATTTTTAACCGCTTTTACATTTTTTGCCTGAATAGCCAGCATCAATTCATCTGGTTTTGTTGTGTCGGTCATAGGATTATTTCCGCATTTGTTGATTTGATGGTGAAACCAGCGTCAGCACAGTCTTTGCTCTAGTTGGCGGCTCCTTATCAGCAATCATAGTAGCAATTTCATTAGCTATTATTTGATTGCCTAATGTGAAAGCAGGAAGGTTGGCATTTTCAATGGTTTTATGATTAGCCTTCGTAATTAAAATTTTAAGTATCTTGCGCTGGTCATCAATTTTATCGGATTTATCAATATCAAATTTAGCGTAATTACTGACCGCCGCCTGCAAATGTTTTTCCGTTATCAATGCCTCACTGGCAAGGTCTTTTACTGTAGTTATGTCAGTATTATTAATGGCATCTAATAACCCCGTTTCCTTTTTATCTGCAATTTGATCTTTTGCATCTTCGATTGTTTGAAGTGATGGAGCAGCATAAGCTAGCATATTCTTTATCTCATCTAGTTGATAACTTCCTGGGGCTTTTTCACAATTTTGAAATGCCTGCACCAGATGTCGAATTTCTACTTTGAGTGGATTTTTTTCTCTTGTAACCAATTCTTTCACTAATTCCATGTTTTTGGCAATTATCGGCTTATCTCCAGCAATTGCCGCCTCATTCACAGCATTAATTGCCTCTAGTAATTCATCTGGCTTTGTTGTGTCGGTCATAAAATTCTTTCTATGTTTGGTATTGTGTTATAAATCTACACGCTGTGTTTTTTCTGTTCTTTCAGCTCAGCCTGCAAGCGACTTAGCAAGGAGTGTGCATGAGAAAATGGTTCTCGTGCTTCAGGGTTTTTCTTCAATAGCTCTATATGTTCATCTCTAATAAATGAATTTTTTCCGTCTGGATCTAGCATATTGGCTGCTGTACAGCAATTTCCCTCTATTATATGTTTCATCAATAAATTAGGCTTCTCAGCTAGCACCTCTTCTAAACCTTGCATAAAAATTCCTTTCTTAAATTCCTAATGATGATTGTTGATTTGTTCTATAACGCGATTGAAATCTGTTTGGGTTTTCGTCTCCTGATAGATCTTTTATGCGTTCTTCTATTTCGACTATAACGCGAGGCATACGATTATCTTCTGCCATTTGCTTGGCAGTTTTATGATTATAATATACATGAGTTTCACATTGCAACTGTCCGGAGGTGGTTGCTTTTCTTATAAGGTTTATAGCTACTATATCTTCACCATTTTGTATTGCCTCATGAAGCGGGGTGTAACCATGTGTGTCCCGATGAAATAATTGCTCGGAAGTTACACCTGCCTTATTTATGAGATCAATTGCGATTATTGTGTTGTGGGTTGAAATTGCATAATGCAATACGTTCTTTCCTAATGTTTCATCTGGCTCAAATAGTTTCTCGGCAGAATATTGTTTGATTAATTTTGTTGCTTTTTTCCTGTATTCTTGCCTTTCTTCTTCTGTATGCTTACTTCCAGAAAGTGTTTCGTCTGTTTCTGTCAGAAGATTTATCACTTGTTGTGATACTGCTTCCTCTTTTTTAAATTCTTCTTTTGTTTTCCAAATAGCGTTCATAAAGTTATTATCTTAGTATTTCCAGTTTGTTTAACTAATAAAATACTTTAACAAATCCAGAGAAAATGTAATGTTAAGATATTGTGACAATTATATTATCGTTGTTATGCAGGTGATTATTGTGTCATCCCGCACTTGATGCGGGATCCAGAGCCACGAGTTCTGTTAGTGGTTTTTGCATTAGATCCACGCCAATTCTTTCAAACAAGGTTGGGCGGAATGACAAAAACGCTATTGAGTTATTCATATATTTTGTTACAATCATTATGTTGTAATCTTGGTTATGGAGGATTTATGAATCATTCTATGAGTTCTGGTGGGTTTGCTCTTGCAGAAGGTGTGTTTGCTGATGATGTAGCAAATTCCAAAAAAATGAAAATGTTGTTTATGCTGATAGCTGCTTTCGTGCTTTACAGCGATTTTTATGCTCCTGCTGTATCGGTTGGGCATTGCGCTGCTATTTCCGCACAATAATCCTTTGTTTTAATTTTTTTTCTGTTTATCTTGTATCAATAATCAATTGATAACCGGTTGGCGTTATTATGGTCGCAGTGCTTTCCAAAGATATGACAGAGAAGTCCTTAATCGAAAAACTTGAGGATACGCCGTATCGTCAGGCTCCTTCTAATATCGAGGCGGAGCAGGCGTTGCTTGGTGCTTTGCTGGTGAATAACGAAGCCTTGCAATATATCGGTGATCAGCTGCGCGCCGAGCATTTTTATGAGCCGTTGCATTCACGCATTTTTGAGGCAATCCAGAAATTCAATGATAAGGGGCTGATTGCTAATCCGGTTACGCTGCGTCATTATTTCGATCAAGACGAGGCACTGGCGGATATTGGTGGTGGCGCGTATCTGATAAAGCTGGCTGCTGCTGCGGTTACAGTGATAAATATCAGCGATTATAGCAAGATGATTTATGATCTGGCACTGAAGCGGCAGCTTATCAATATCGGTGAAGATATGGTGAATAATGCCTATACTCACCAGATCGACACACTCGCCACGCATCAGATTGAGGAAGCGGAACAGAAGCTGTTCAATATGTCGATTGAAGGCAGCGGTGACCGTGGCTTTCGCGCTATCCGCCATTCGCTGGTGAAGGCGATTGAGCAGACTGACCACGCGCTGCGCCATAGCCAGCACTTGGTTGGTATTACTACCGGACTGAATGATATGGATAAAATGCTGGGTGGGCTTAAACGCTCGGATTTGCTGATTCTTGCCGGACGACCGTCTATGGGGAAAACCGCGCTGGCGGTTAATATGGCGTATAATGCCGGTATTTATCTTGCAAAAAAAGCTAAGGCTGATGGTTTGACCGCGAAAGAGGCAGGAAGCGTTGGTTTTTTCTCGCTGGAAATGTCGGCAGAGCAGCTATCCACGCGTATGCTGTCCAGCGCGAGCAGGCTTAATTCCTATAGCATTTTAAACGGCAAGATTTCTGCTGAGGAATTCGCGCATCTGGTACGGGTGAGTAATGAAATGTCGCAGATGCCGTTTTTTATTGATGACACGCCCGCGCTTTCCATTGCTGGGTTGCGCACGCGCGCGCGGCGTTTGCACCGGATGAATAATCTTAAGGTGCTAGTAGTAGATTATCTGCAACTGGTGCGCGGTAGTTCGGCATCATCACAGAATAACCGCGTGCAGGAAGTTTCGGAAATTACGCAGGGGCTTAAGGCTATCGCCAAGGAGCTGGATATTCCGGTAATCGCCCTGTCGCAGCTATCACGCGCGGTGGAGCAACGCGAAAATAAACGCCCGTTGCTTTCGGATTTGCGTGAATCAGGCTCTATCGAGCAGGACGCGGACGTGGTTATGTTCATTTACCGTGAGGAATATTATCTGTCACGCGAACAGCCAAAAGAAGGCACGCCGGAACACGCCACCTGGATGATGGAAATGGATCGCGCCATGAATGTAGCCGAGGTTATCATTGCCAAGCATCGTAACGGTGCGATTGGTGACGTTAAACTGCGCTTTGATGCGAGTCTTACTCAGTTTGAGAATCTGGCTGAGGGGTATTAGAGCCTGTTCATAATCTCTACTATGCTAGTCAAACGCTTTGTTTTTTGCGCTTCCGCTACGCATGTACCAAACGTACATTTGCGTTGCGGTTCTCAAAAACTGCGCTTGTTGTCACAGCCTAGCGAGATTATGAACAGGCTCTTAGTAGGATTCAGGAATTGGCGGCGGGATTTCTTACCTTGACTTTATATTTTTTGTGGGTACAATTATTAATATGAAAAATTGGTATGATCAGGAGAAAAACCAAGAAAATATTGCTAAACATGGAATTTCTTTTGATGACATTGCAGAATTTGAACTGGAAAACGCCTTTACAAAAATTGATAATCGCTTTGATTATGGTGAAGTTCGCTATGTAAGTTATGGTTTGAAGGGTAACCGTCTGCATGTTTTAGTATGGACTGAAAGAAATGGAGAAGTCAGACCTATCAGTTTTCGTAAGGCTAATATGAAGGAAAGAAAACGCTATGAAAAAATATAAGAAAGCTCCAGACCAGCATAAACCGCTAACCGATGCAGAATGGAAGTCAATGGGCAAAATAATGCATGGCATAGATGAATTGCCGGAATCAGCACGCAATGCAGCTGCGCGTCTGCGCGGAAGACCAAAGGTTTTAGAGCCAAAGCAGCATATAAATATCAGGCTTGATGCACATCTGGTTGAGCATTTGCGTTCAACCGGCAGTGGTTGGCAAACCAGGTTGAATGATTTCCTGAATAAATCGGTGGAGCAAGGTCTGGTATAGATTTACTCTATCATTCGTGACGCATGACCCATGAAAATATTTCGCTTGCGGTCTAGTGAATTAGCCAGCAGTGCCTAGTGATATTCAGATTTCCCTCTTGATTTGATGTATACTATATGTTACATTGATGTAATGTATAGTATACAGCGTTATGTAGATGCTAAAGGTAATGAACTCATCACTGAGTGGCTTATAGGGCTACGTGATGATAAGGCAGTTTTTCGTATTGCTGCCCGTTTAGAGCAAATCCGGCATGGTAATTTCGGGGATTGCAAACCTGTTGGTAATAGTGTTTGGGAATTACGTATAGACATTGGTGCTGGATACCGAATTTATTATAGCATTACTGGGAAGGATATTGTTCTGCTGCTGGTAGGTGGTGATAAACGCAGGCAAAAGCAGGATATCAAGAAAGCTATTAGTTGTTTGAATGATTATAACAGGAGAAAATAATGAAAAATCAACAAGACGATTTTGACATGTGGATAGCTAAAATAATAGCTAAACGCCCCAATTTTGCCAGCGAATATCTTGAAGCCACTCTGGAAGAATACAAAGAATTTAAAGACAGTAAGGCTATCTTGGGCGCATTAAAACAAATAGCTCTCGCTCAGGGGATTGGTCGTATTGCTGAGCGTGCTGGAATTCCCCGCGTTACAATTTCCCGCGCTTTATCTGAAAAAGGTAATCCGCGTATGGATACTTTCATGTCTATCATTGATGCTATGGGGTTGAACATTTCTTTTTCTGTACAGCATAACAAATAAAATTTAGTATTTTATGATGACGCTTTTCCCCACACTCGAAGTTAATGTTTCCGCCTTACGCTCCAACTATAGCTTGCTGAAAAATCACCATGCCGGAAATTCCATCGCGGCGGTGGTGAAGGCTAATGCCTATGGGCTTGGAGTTGGCGAGGTTGGCGTTGCCTTGTGGGCGGAGGGTTGCCGTGATTTTTTTGCGGCGACGCTGGAGGAAGGAATCGAGCTGCGTAAGCTTCTCCCCGAAGTTAGAATAGGTGTGTTTCAAGGGCTGTTTTCCGGTGAGGAGCAGGAATTTTCCTATCACCGACTCACGCCGGTTTTAAATGATATTTCGCAGGTGGAACGGTTTGTGAAATCTGAGCTGCGCCATACGAGCAAGAATATCATGGTGCATGTTGATAGCGGGATGACGCGGCTGGGGCTTTGCGAGAGTGATTTGGAAAATCCGTTTATTGCCAAGTTGCAGGGTTTTGGTCCGGTGTTGGTGCTTTCGCATCTTGCCTGCGCCAATGCGCCAGCACATCCCAAAAATTCTGAGCAACTGGAAAGATTCCAGTCCGCGCTTAAATATTTTCCAGATGCCAAAGCCAGCCTTGCTAATTCGGCAGGTGTTTTTCTGCCAGCGGAATTTCATTTTGATATTGCCCGCCCAGGCTGCGCCCTTTATGGCATTAATCCGGCGGATGGCAAAAACCCGATGCAGCATGTGGCGACATTATCGGCACCGATTTTGCAGATACGTGAGCTAGACCGTGATGAAACGGTGGGGTATGGAGCAACTGCATCAATGAGTAAGGGCGGGCGCATTGCCATTGCCGCTCTGGGCTATGCGGATGGCTATTTCCGTAGCTTAAGTAATCAGGGGTTCGTCTATGTAGCAGGACATAAAGCACCGCTGCTCGGGCGGGTGTCGATGGATATGGTGGCAATTAATGTATCCGCTATTCCACCGCAGGAAATCGGCGAAAACAGCCGCGCCGAGTTTATAAATGAGTTGCAGACGGTGGATGATATAGCGACACAGTGCGGCACTATTGGCTATGAGATTTTTACGCGCATCGGCAGACGGGTTAAGAGGGTGTATAAGTGAGTCATCCTGTGGGACACGAAATGTCAGCACAGGATCTGGGTATAATTGAGAAAAATCCTGCGCTGTGGCTATGCCGCCCGCAGGATTGCGGCATGATAACACCCTATAAAATAACTATAATATAATTGTCATCATATCTTAACTTGTAATATCCCCTAGGAAAATTGATAATTCTTGAAGTTTTAATTGATTTCTTATGGGGAACAAAATGGCTGGTCTTGCAAAACGAAGTGATTCAGAAATATTGGCAGATGATATTAAAAATCAAAATTTGCATACCATTTATGCCAAGCCTGAAATAATAACAGCCAGTCACCTTAAATTGGCTAGGGAGAAGCATAATCAAACTTTACATAGAGCCCCTGTGGAAGAATTAGAACGTGCATCCCGGATATTGGAAAAGTTAATTAAGAATGCGCGCCTTGCTGTATTGCAAGAAGCAGCTACAAATCCGGAATATCAAAAAGTTGCTGGATTAGCCGGAGATGTTCACACAGAACTGCAACGTCGGGAAAAATTAGAAATGAAAAATAATTTTGCTTCCAAATACAGGGATGCAAAGGATTTTCTTCAAGGACATTTGTTTCGATAAGTTTAATAAGGATAAAGTATGTCAGAGTTTACTATTAGACCATTTGGAACAAGAAAAGAACGTGAGATATTGTCGATAGCTATCAATTCCAGAGATCTGCAATTGGCTTCTGACTATACAAGACCTGATATAATAACACCACAACATATCGAATTGGCTAAGGAAGTAATTAATGACGCGAATGGCAAGCCAAGTTCTGTAATCTGGGCAGAGCGTCTGATATATAAAAAATTGCTTGATAATGCTGACACTAAAGTTCTTCAGGTGGTTCTGGATAGAGTTGAGAAGGCATCCAGACAGGTTGATGGTCTGGCTCATGAAGTTTATAATGAGATTGAACAAAGGAAATTGTCAGATGCAATTAAGGTTGGAGATGTAGAAAAAGTTAAGTCTTACACTGCATCTACGGCAATAAACCCGGTAATAAATTATGAACATCTGAGATTAGCGGAAGAAAAATACAAACAGGAGATGGGTACTAACAGAAAATTTACCGAAACTTCCGACAATGCTGTTCAGATATTTAAAGCTTTAATCGGAGCAGCTAGAACATCAGTTTTGCAGGAGGCTGCTTGTTGTGATTCGTCAGAATTAGGCTTTCTTTCTCAGAAATTGATTAAAGATGAATTGGTCATAAGGGAAAATAAGAGAGGAAGGCATGTATTGGACAAGGTTATGTCTGATAAACGTGGAAGGTAATATAATTTTAAAAATTCTTTATGGGGGATAATATGGGCGATAATGTAAGTAAGAACGGAAGTTTGACAGAAGATGCACAAGAATTGCTACAACGTCTGGAAAAGGTAAAAAATACACACACTAATGCTTTGCGTAAAGCTCCTGATAATGCGCAAGCTAATGAGGTAAAAACAGCATATCGAACATTAGCAACATTGCTTCAGAACGCTGATATTAAATCCTTAAAGGAAGTTGCTGGCAATACTCGGGTTGAAGGGCTTTCTGATAACATTAAGCAAGAGCTCCAACGTCGTGAACAATTCGTAAAAAAAGACAGTTTTGTTTCCAGACATGAGAGCAAATCGCTTGCTTTGATTGGTGCTGAACTTCAAGAGCGACAGAAAAAAGCAGATAGAGATCAGACATATAAGTCTAGTCCATCTGAAGCAACCGTAGGTGTACGCTAAATTTTTAGTAAAATTTCACTGGATTACGCAGCGTCAGCTTCAACGCGGACTATATCCAGCTTAACATTAGCAATAACTTCCGGATGCAGGATGACACGCACCGGATATTCGCCAATAGTTTTGATAATGGTGGTCTGGATAATCTGGCTCTTCGGTACAACATGACCGGCTTCTTTCAAAGCATCCGCTATATCGCGCACGGTAACCGAACCATAAAGCTTGCCTTCCTGACTCGCCTGACGAATAAGCTTTACGCTGATGCCTTCGACCTTTTTAGCCAGAACTTCAGCTTCCTTGCGGGCAGCGTTATTTTTTTCTTCAATGATGTGGCGGCGTTCTTCAAAAATCTTTTTATTTTCTTCAGTAGCGCGCAGGGCTTTTTTCATTGGGATAAGGAAATTACGACCATAGCCGTTACGCACTTTTACAGTTTCACCAATAGCACCCAAGCGGGCAATGCGTTCTAGCAAAATAACTTCCATGATCAATTCTCCTTACGAGTTCAAATTTTTATTTGTTACCTAAATTTGGGAGCTAGTTTCTAGACGAACTTCCACCAGATGACAAGTGTTTGTTTAATATTTTTATATGATTCCACATGCCTATACCGACTACCACCATTGCCGGCCAAAAGGTTATTATCGCAATAAAATAGCAAATAAATATAAAAAACATACTGTTAATAACTTTTGTGGCGTTGCTGTTCAATATCGCTGCTCCCAGAAAGAAATATGGTATCAGCAATATGAAAAGCGATGATTTTCCTAGAAAATTCATTGATTCTCCGCCTATTATCGAGGCAAGGCCGCAGATACCCATTAATGTCAGTAACCAATGCGGCATTGGGAAAATATGTATTGTAAAATCAGGGCGTACTGCCATATTTTTTTTAAACAGGGTGTAATTGACGAACCAGGCACAGCCAAACATCAAAAAACACCATAGCCAAGCCATTGAACTACAAAGAATGAATGCAAGATACATTGGCGAAATAGTAGCAGGAATTTCATATTTACTGTCTAGCTCGGCAATAACATCTTTTGCCATATTGGCAATAAACTGTGGCAGGTTTGTATCCTGAGTAGCGAATATGGCGGTGGCTACGGCAAGTAGCATACAGCCGTAAAGTGCCAGATTTACTGTAATTAAGCCGGTAGGATACCACAAGGTCATAGTGGCTGCCGGTGAATCAATTTTTATGTTACGCAGTGCCAGATGGCAAACATACCAGCAGGGCAAGGCAAATACAAAAAAATACATCGCGGCAGGGGATAAAGCCCCTCCGCTGAAAAGAAATATGGGGATTACGGCAAGTACGCCGGATTCAAGTGCTAGTTTAGGGTTTTTGCTAAGCCCCAGAGAAAATAGCGGGATGATGGAAACGAACATCAGAATAAAATCTAAATTATTGACAGCAATAATTAGAAATATAACTGACGAGAGTAGCGCGCTGAGAAAAATAGCGGGAAACTGTTTTGACATAATTCCTGTGTGACCTCAATATATAGTTATTTCAAAACAGAAGTTGATTGTTAAGCGACAATATAACGGAGGTTACGTATGGGCAAGCAAGAACTACTATGCCGCCCTCACCTTCTCCAACTCCAGCAGCTTCTTCTTCAGCGGCAACCCGCCACCAAACCCCGTAAGCGCGCCCGATGCGCCGATAACCCGGTGGCAGGGTATAATAATCATCAGCGGATTGCGCCCATTGGCAGCCCCAACTGCGCGCGCTTTCTTAGCGTCACCAACACGCGCAGCCTGCTGCCCATAAGAAATCGTTTCGCCATAAGGAATTTTCTGCAATTGCCGCCACGCATTTATTTGAAACACGCTGCCCTGCATATCAAGCTTCAAGTCAAATTCCTTGCGCTTTCCTGCAAAATATTCGCCAAGCTGTTTTTCAGCTTTGAGTAAAAGCAGATGATTATTATCCTCCACCAATTCATTTCCCGCGTCACGGAAATTGTTCTGCGAATAAACGCCAGAAATTCCACGGTCAGAAGCAACGAGTTGTAACTTCCCCACTGGCGACGAATAAAATTTATAATAAGAAATATTCATGTCTTGCATAAATCACCTCTAAAGTTGTGGCGACGTCACCGAATCCTGAATAGTCTCATAAGCCGGTTCAATAGCCGTAGCATCAGTAGTTACATTTTGCCCACTATTTCCCTTAACTTCCGGCGGAACCGAGACAAAAACCGGATTCAGATTCTCCAGCTTTTTTTCCACAGGAAAATTTTGATTATCAGCGCGTAGTGGCATCAGTTTCATAGTAGCCGGTGTTGGCGGTGCAGCACCCTCCCCCTGATAAGCAACCAGCTTATTTTCCCATCCCGGCATCTGGTCGCGGTAACACAATATATCCTGCAAAACACGGTAACAATAGCGAGTGGGCATCGGTTGTTTAGCCGTGCTCGGCAGTGGTGTTATCCACCACTCGCGCACACGATCATTGGTGCGCTTTATGCTATCACGCACATTATCAGCAACGCGCATGGCATTTTTAGTAACGTTAGCTTCAACCTGCTTTGCATCTTTTTTTGCCTGCTCTTTGACAACTTCCTTATCCTGTTCGAAATGCGTACAGGAGCAAAGCAATAGTAAACTGAAAACAATTAATACTCTATGCAATTAAAAGCTCCTTATTCATCCACTATGCTCATATCACAGTAATAATAGTATGCCAATTTTTGAAGCAAAAATCCTATCAGGCATCAACAGGAATAGCTCCATTTGGTGTCATGCTGTCAATTGCCGTCGGAAGATGTTCCGCAAGTTTTTCTGATATTTGATTTTCTGATATGCCAAGTTTCTTTGCCAATTCTGAAATAACACCAGAACCCAGAACTTGCGAAATCTGGCTTGGATTAACCGCCTGATTAGCACCTGTTCCAATCCATGATTGAACAACACTACCCAAACCGCCTTTTTCAAACTGGCTGGCTATGCCTTCAATGCCACCGTGTTTTTTAATAACTTCACTTACAAGTGATGTAACTCCGGCACTTACCAATCCGCCTAAAACTCCGTCTAAAATACTCATAAGATCTCCCTGTTTAAATTAATTTCTGCGCGCATATTTCATAATCACGCGTCACGAAGACAGGATATAAAGCAAAATCCATGCCGTTTCCAGAAGATTATTGTCATCCTGTGGATTGCAAAGCAATAGCACAGGATCTGTTATAATTATGCTGAGATCCTGTGCAGTCGCCTCGCGCCTCACAGGATGACAAGGAACTAAACCCCAACCCCAACAGTCGGTGCTTCCTGATGTTGCAGAGCTTCAACAAAACCTTTTGCAGAACTACCATTCTTAGACTCAACCAGTTTCTGCACTCTTTTTTCCACCCTGTGTGCAAATCCTCTATCTCCCACATCGGCAGATGTAACAATTCTGTTCATCTCATCTCTTAGCACTTCCGGATCATTACTATCGTCAATTTCCTTCGGCATTTTCCCTTTTTTAGCACCACTGGTCACCCACATAACCGACGCGGTTATTACGGTAAAAATAGAATCAAGAATAGCCAGCTTTGTCCAGCGACCAATCCGCCCGTTTTCTTTGAATCCTTTGCCTCCGGTTACAAATTTAACTGCATTGTTAATGTGCCTGAACGCAGTTGTTTCAATATAATTTTTCCCACCCTGAATTTTTTTGTCATAATTTATTTTTGTCCAGCCAAGATCAACTATTTCTGGATCAAGCAATGTTTTTTGCTTAAAAATTTTGTCTAAAACAAAACCGGCTCCCACCACTGAAACTGTTCCAAGAAGCCGACGCTTTATTAGATTGCCAGCACTTTGTTTTGGCTGCTCTTTTTCAATGTGTATTTCTTCCGGCGTTTTTTTATGTCCATCCGGCGCAGTTTGATCCACTCCCAGCTTATCATTTAACCAATGAACAATCTTACGTTTATTATCCTCAAGATATTTCAATGGGAACAATAGAATACTACCGCCTGTAAGCAATGAAAGGCTTTCATAGCCAACCCTGGTGTTATTATGCACCATTCTTTCAATAGCTTCTTTATTAGGATTCTTACTCAAAGACTTGAGAACATTACTAACATGCTTAGTTGTTCCACTAATACTGTAATCAAGACCTTTGCGCCAGAAACCCTTACCGTTTATGGCAATGTCCGCCATAACCACAGAAAGACCTAGGTTTACCCAGTAGTTTAGCCCTTTATAGGTAACCCAGTTAAACACCTTTTCACCCTTGCTCATCACCGGTTTAGACCTCGGTGCGACGGCAACATCAGGGGCTGCTTCTTTTTCTGGTTCTTTAGCCGTTTCTTTCTGTACAGAAACCTCTTTTTGCGGGGTATTGGAAGAATTCTGGTCAGATTTTGGCTCACTGGAATTCGGCTCAGCAGCAACAGCAACGCCCGCTTGCGATTGCGGCAACGCTTCACTAATTACGCCATTTTCCTGTTGTTTATCAGCCATTTACCTATTCAAACTATATTTTAAACACACTTCCACATATATTAACATACTAAATATACAACAAAATCTGGGAAAATTATATTACGATTTCGTGAAGAATAATATTACAGGAAAATCCTTGTAACAAAAAAGACCTGCGATAATAATAACATATTGTAATATATAGAAATTATCTGTGGCGTGGATTTCTCATTTCTATAAGAGAGTACCATGCCTGCCATTTTATGAAAGGCAACGCAAAAACAGCGCGGTCAACTGCCGAAGTTATTTTCAAAATGCCATCACCCAGCTTGCTATCGCGCAGTGGCACTGAAAGCAGACTGAACAAGCCATAAAATTTCAATTCAACATCGGCAAAATAACGCTTCGCTATCTCCATGTCCTTTTTAAGCAGCGGATGTTCATCAATCGTGCGCGCATCCGGTGTCATTTTCCGGTACGAATTAAAAAGCCTGTTATGTCCGAGCGGTTCCCAGAATAGCGCAGTTCCATTCGGGCGCAGCACTCTGGCAATCTCAGAAAAAGAACTTTCAATATCCAGATGGTGGATAATCCCGCGACCAAAAACCATATCAAAACTGGCATCAGGAAAATCCATTTTTTCTGCGTTCATCACCAGGAATTTTGTATTATTTATATTTTCTGTTGCCGATTTTTTATCTCCAAGCGAAACCGCAACATCCGAAATATCAATGCCCGTTACCGCCTTTGCAACGCCAGCAACTTTATGCGCCATCGGGTAACTACCGCAGCCATATTCCAGAACCTCAGAATCCTTTGCAAGCTGCATCAGCCTTTGGTCAAAAGCTTGCGAGCCATCTTTTATAGCCGCGTAATATTTGCCCTGAGCATCGCGGTTTTCCTCACTAAAACGCGTATTATGAAATTCGCGTTCACGCTCAATCCGGTCATCAAACTTGGGTTTCAACATAGACAATCCATCAACAAAACATCTTGAGCCTAATGCGTTATCACTGCACCTTCACCATCAGTTTTCGCCAAGGCAGCAGCTGCGGCAGCTTTCGGCTCGGTCCATTCAATCGATTCTGGCATCCGCACCAATGCTTCCTTCAGAACATCATCCACGGTTGAAACCGGAATAATCTTAAGTTCCTTTTTCACATTGTCGGGAATTTCCTCAAGGTCTTTGACGTTTTCCTGCGGAATCAGAACCGTGGTTATGCCACCGCGCAAAGCCGCCAGCAGCTTTTCTTTCAGCCCGCCAATGCCAAGCACCCGCCCGCGCAAAGTCACCTCTCCGGTCATCGCCACATTTTTTCTTACAGGAATTCCGGTAAGCACTGAAACAATCGCGGTAGTCATACCGATACCCGCCGAAGGACCATCTTTCGGGGTTGCCCCTTCCGGAACGTGGACGTGTATGTCTTTATTCTGAAATGTCGGAGGAATTATACCAAAATCCAGCGAGCGCGAACGCACGTAAGAAATCGCTGCCTGCACCGACTCCTGCATCACGCTGCCAAGTTTACCGGTAATCGAAGTTTTACCCTTGCCCGGCATTGTCACCGCCTCAATCACCAGCAGATCCCCGCCAACTTCCGTCCATGCCAAGCCTGTGACCATACCCACAAGATCCACTTTTTCCGCCTCACCATACGTATAGCGACGCACACCGGCGAATTTGCCCAGATTACTCGCCGTAACTTTCACCGCGTTTTTGCCTTTCAGAAGAATATCTTTCACCGCTTTACGCGTCATGTTGGCAATTTCGCGCTCTAAATTACGCACGCCGGATTCGCGGGTATAATAGCGGATAGTCTCGCGCAGAGCCTCATCGGAAATTGACCACTCAGTCTTTTTCAAGCCGTGGCTTTTCACCTGTTTTGGAATCAAATATTGCTTAGCAATATTCAGTTTTTCATCTTCGGTATAACCTGGAATCCGGATAATTTCGAGACGGTCAAGCAAAGGCCGCGGCATATTATATGAGTTGGCAGTTGCGATAAACATCACATCTGACAAATCATAATCCAGTTCCAGATAATGATCGTTGAAATTTTTGTTCTGTTCCGGATCTAGCACCTCAAGCAGAGCAGCAGCCGGATCGCCCCGTGAATCCGCGCCCATCTTATCAATTTCATCAAGCAGGATAAGTGGATTGCTGGATTTAGCTTTTTTCATAGATTGAATAATTTTACCCGGCATCGAACCGATATAAGTTCTGCGATGCCCGCGGATCTCAGCTTCATCACGCACGCCACCCAGCGAGATGCGAACAAAGTTACGACCAGTCGCCCGCGCAATGGATTTAGCAAGTGAAGTTTTACCCACACCCGGAGGGCCAACTATACACAAAACCTGCCCCTTAACCTGCTTAGTGCGCTGCTGCACCGCCAGATATTCCAGCGTGCGGTCTTTCACTTTTTCCAGACCGTAATGATCCTGATCCAGAATCTTCTGCGCATGTTTCAAATCACTGATAATCCGCGTTGGTTTTTTCCACGGAGTAGAAATAATCCAGTCCAGATAATTGCGGATAACCGAGGCTTCTGCCGACATAGGACTCATCGAGCGCAACTTCTTCAGCTCGGCAAAAGCCTTTTCTTTTCCTTCTTTCGACAGACGTAATTTTTTGATTTTTTCTTCCAGTTCGCCAAATTCATCCTTACCGTCTTCGCCCTCGCCCAGCTCCTTCTGAATCGCTTTCATCTGCTCATTCAGGTAATATTCGCGCTGGGTTTTTTCCATCTGCCTTTTCACCCGTGAACGAATGCGGCGTTCGGTATTCAGCACCGAAATCTCATTTTCCATCAGCGTAAAAATATGCTCAAGACGCTCAGTCACGTTCAGCATTTCCAGAATCTTCTGCTTTTCAGGAATATCAACCGACATATGCGCGGCGATAGTATCGGCAAGCAGGCTTGGATTAGTTATTTTGCTTACAGTTCCCAAGGTTTCCGGCTGGATTTTCTTATTAAGCTTCACATATTGCTCAAACTGCCCCAGAACCGTGCGGAACATCGCTTCTGATTCGTCCTTATTGCCGGCTTCTTCCGCCGCCAGCTCTGCCATCACCTGAAAATAATCATGATTATTGAGGAATTCGGTAATCTTGGCACGGGCAACGCCCTCCACCAGCACTTTCACTGTGCCGTCCGGCAGGCGCAGCAGCTGCAGAATATTACCAATAGTGCCAACTCGGTAAACGTCAACCTCACGCGGGTCATCAACCCCGCCATTTTTCTGGGTTACCAACAATATCTTACCACCACGGCGCACCACCTCCTCCAAAGCACGCACCGACTTTTCGCGCCCGACAAAAAGCGGGACAACCATCGATGGGAAAACAACAATATCGCGCAGTGGCAGAATCGGGAAAATATTAGACATGGGTTTGCTTTGCATAGTATCCGATATATTTGTTATAGGTTTTATTACAGATTACTTATTTATAGGAATATATATAGAAAAAAATTATTATGTAATTAGTTATAACTTCTTCTTGATATTTAGTTCTAATATAATAGAACTGGCACTCTATTACTAGGGGCAAGTAGTAAAAAGTTATGAGTGCTGAGTGCTAAGCAGGAAAAAATTGTTTTAATACATAATATTAACCTGATTACTCATTACTCAGCACTTTAAACTCCCTACTCATTTGCGGATGTGGCGGAATTGGTAGACGCACTAGATTTAGGTTCTAGCGCCGCGAGGCGTGGGGGTTCAAGTCCCTCCATCCGCACCAGCCTTCGCACTACGTGCTTCGGCTGGCTTACGCCAGTAAGCCTGCTGAACACATTAGGAGAAGGCTGCGCTACGAAGCTTGAGTGTAACGAAAGCGAAGGAGGGCTATCACCATGTATTATGTTTACATACTACGTAGCGTCAACTTCCCGAAGCAAACTTACCGAGGATATACAGAGGATATACAGAGGATTTAAAAGCTCGTATAAAGGCTCATAATGCAGGTAAATCAACACATACAGCTAAGTATCTACCATGAGAATTGGTAAGTTATCATGCATTTGCTGACCAACAAAAAGCCCGTGAATTTGAACATTATCTAAAGACTGGATCAGGGAAAGCCTTCGCCAATAAACGGCTATTATAAACTTTTCCTATGCATTCTTAAAAATATGAAATAATCATATAGCTTGTCAGCAAACTTATAAACTTAGAGCGTTTTTATTTTATCAAGGACATTTTATACTCAAAGCAGTTCAAGAATTGGCTAGACAACCGAGACGAAGTGTAGAAAAACTACACGAGTCGAAGGTTAACAACGCCAATTCTTGAAATGAGAAGAGTGTATGCAGGAAAAATTAAATAGCCCAAGCAAGATTCATTTTATAGCAATAGGACTTTTTGCTTTTTCAATGATTGCCATACAGATCCTTGCCACCCGTATTTTCAGCGTTGTATTTTATTACCATTTTGCTTTTGCCGGAATTACGCTCGCCATGCTTGGGCTTACCGTTGGTGCATTCAAAGTATATTACAAGCCTTCGCGCTTCACTTCTTCCACTGTTGATGAAGAATGTGGGAAGCACGCATTATACTCAGCAATTTCAATAGTAATTGCTACTTTGGGAATGGTTGATATTGCCGGTCGCCTCACTACGCTGGCAGACAGTTACACTGGCTCTCTAGCAGAGACAATAAGAATATTCGGTGGCCTGTTGCTTATATCCGGACCTTTCTTCCTATGCAGCAGCTTTGTTGCCATAGGTGTGTGTGTCACATTATTGCTCACCTATTTCCCATCACACACCAGTCGCCTGTATGCCGTGGATCTGGTAAGTGCTGCCCTTGGCTGCATATTAATGATTGTAATGCTGAAATTTTTTGATCCGGTAAGCGTCATTTTATTATTAGCAAGCTTACTGTCCATATTTGGTTGGAAACTAGCTAAAGAAAAACTATCTTCTTTCAAAGTCAAGATGTTCTATTCTGTAATTATATTGTTCTTTTCTTTATTCACCGTACAATCATATTCTTATGTAACAGGCAACCCGATATTCCACCTACGCATTGCCAAACTCAGTATTCTTGAAAAATTTGATTTTGAACGCTGGAACAGCTTCACGCATGTGGGTGTATACCAAACACAAAATTCCAGACCATTTGAATGGGGATTCAGTGAGAAGTTTGATGAAAAGAATCATGAATTGATTGAACAAAAAAAACTGGTGATAGATGGAAGCGCAGGAACCATTCTCACAAAATTTGATGGTGATTTGGATAAAGTAAATTTCCTGAAATATGATGTTATCAATTCCGGTTATCATCTGCGCGATATAAACCACACGGCAATTATTGGTGTCGGAGGTGGCAGGGATGTTCTTTCGGCTCTTGTGTTTGGTGTCAGGAAAATCACTGGTATCGAAATCAACCCCTCAATTTTTGAAGCACTGAACAAGGTATATGCTGATTTTACCGGCAAACTTTATTCCTATGAAGAGATAGAGATGGTTAACGCGGAAGCAAGGAGTTATATAAGCTCGCATGACGTAAGCTACGACATGATACAAATCTCACTGATTGATACATGGGCAGCAACAGCCGCTGGTGGTCTTGCTCTTTCCGAAAACAAACTTTACACTAAAGAAGCCTGGGTTGATTTTTTCAAACATTTAAATGAAAATGGAATGCTCAGCGTTTCCCGCTGGTTTATGGCTGACAAACATCACGGCGAGTTATATCGCCTTCTTTCCCTTGCAACGGACAGCCTGAAAGAAATCGCGCCTGATGCTGATATCCGAAATCACGTTATAGTGCTTAATAATTATGGCGGGATTATCAACATGCTGATTAGTAAATCAGCCTTCACTCCTGATGAAATAGCAAAAACCGCAGAATTTGCCGAAACCTATGGTTTTAATATGCTCATCACCCCAACTAAAGATTTTGATGACATTTCCAAGACTATACTTTCCGGCAACGCTTCTAAAACTTTCTATGACTCATTACCACTTGATGTAACCACCACCACCGATGACCGTCCGTTCTTTTTTAATATGACACGGTTCAGGAATATATTTTCACCATTAGAAGGCGAAGATAATGCCGCCAATAACGCTGCCACTTATGTATTAGCAACCCTCGCCGCTATAGTATTTTCCTATCTTACCTACGCTGTAATCTGGCCTATGTTTAATCTATATAGAGCAAAGCGTCAGGAGTTCAAAAATGCGCAACCATACATCGCCTATTTCACACTAATCGGTCTTGGATTCATGTTCATTGAAATGTCACTTATGCAGTGGCTGACTATTTTCCTGGGACATCCGGTATATGGCTTATCAGTTATTTTATTCACGCTGCTATTATTCAGTGGCATAGGTAGTTACACTGTGCGCTCACATAATTTATCCAGAAGCGCGTACATTATCCGTCCATTATTACTCTGTATATCCATCGCAACAACCTTATGGTTAGTTCATAATTACCGCATGGAATTGCATCATCATAATACCGAGATGCGGATATTATTCTCGGTCTTATTGTTAATTCCAGTGAGTTTGTTTTTGGGTATGATGTTCCCACTGGGAGTAGCAGCGGCAAAAAAACAACACGCCGAACTGTTGCCGTGGTTCTGGGCTTTAAATGGCGCAGCCTCGGTATTTGCCAGCATTTTCTCGGTAATAATCTCAATGAGCTATGGTGCCAGCATAAGCTACTGCTTTGGGCTATTATGCTATATTCTGTGCTTTTTCATCTGCCTGCACCTAAGCAGGAAGTTTTAGTAATATCCTCGTCATTGCGAGCATTTTTATAAAAAATGCGTGGCAACACAGGAAAACTGCCATCTACAACTCCAAATCCAGCTCTCCAAATCCAGTAAAATAATTTAATTTTTTTAACTAATTGTTAAACTACTTAACATATTATATGCATATGTAGATTAATTAGTTAATTTTATATTTATGGAGAATGTTATGTCGCATGATGCGATAAATTCCTGGGTTAATGGCGCGAAGGCAGCAAAGCCTGATCTGAGCAACGCCGCCAAGTCAGCAGCTATTCAGGTTGTAAGACGCACCCAGGCGCAGGCGCGTGGCAATCTGATAATGGATATTGCTGAGAGAATCCGTCCGCACCTGCTCAAAATGTTTGATGGTGTACGCGACGAAAACGGAATGTTGATGCAGCCGGCGCATGTGCGTGGAATCGCCCTGAACATGGCGCAGAAAATAGCTAAAGAACAAGAAATAAAAGTAGAATTAAAAAATTAGAAGAAACAACGGGAGTGGAACAATGTCTATAACAGAACAAGGACTTGGAGAATATTTAAAGCAAGTCGTCGATCCTAATATTCTTAGTCAAATTTCCAAGGGAGCAATGGAAGAAGGGCTTAAGGGAATGGCAAACATCCTTAATCAACCACAACCGCAACAAACCCGTGGAGCTGGACATAGCCGATAGAATTTAATAAATTTCTGTGACTAGAAATCATAAAACCCGCCGTAAATGGTGGGTTTTTTGTTCCCTTTATATACGTATGTAACAAAAACTTAACGTGCATTATTGACATATTTTGTTATACTTTAATGGCATAATAAATATTTATACGGAATTGTAATATGGAAACTAAACCTCCCCAAGAACCAGAAATTCAAATGCCTAGAGATCAAATAACCGCAGATTTAAGTGGGAAAAAGCCTATTGCACCTAAAGAATTAGGGTTTAACACTCCCGACAGCAAATATGCAACACGTGAGTTTGCTAAAAAAATAGAAGGAAAGGACTTGGTTATAGTACGAAAAGACGGCAGCCGAGTAATTTATACTGCAGAACGTATAGCTGAAGAAGCTGAAAACATAGAAAAAAATCCCGAAAAGCAAAAAATTACCAAATTTCTTATAATGCAATCTTTAGTATCCAGCGCAATGGATGGAAAAATCCAGGAACTAGGCAGTCGAGGCACAACCCCAAGCAACCCTGGACGCACTCGCTAATTCCTATCTGCAATTAATAAAAAACCCGCCGTAAATGGCGGGTTTTTTTATCATATTATGTCATCTCGAACGAATGTGAGATATCTTTGCAATTATTTTTATAATGGCAAGATTCCTCGACAAGCTCGGAATGACAAACTAAGCCATTTCGTTAGCGTGCATATGCGAATCAGAAATATTTTCTGGATCTTTCAGAACATATCCCCTGCCCCACACGGTTTCGATATAGTTTTCACCGCCAGCAGCTGACGCTAATTTTTTGCGCAGTTTGCAAACGAACACGTCGATAATTTTCAGCTCCGGCTCATCAATCCCGCCATAAAGATGGTTAAGGAACATTTCCTTGGTAAGGGTCGTGCCTTTACGCAGGGAAAGAAGCTCAAGAATACTGTATTCCTTAGAGGTCAAGTGCAATGCTTTGCCATCAACTTCGATAGAACGCGTATCAAGATTAACTGAAAGCTTGCCGGTACGGATAATAGATTCGCTATGACCTTTGGAACGGCGGACAATCGCCTGAATACGAGCGATAAGTTCACCTTTGTTGAAAGGTTTGGTCAGATAATCATCCGCGCCATAACCCAGCCCTTTAATCTTCTGGTCAGGACCAGACAAACCGGACAAAATCAAGATTGGCGTAGTCACGCGGGCAGCACGGAAACGGCGCAGCACCTCATAACCATCAATATCCGGCAACATAAGATCCAGGATTATTATATCATAATCATATAGTTTACCAATCTCCAACCCCTCTTCGCCAAGCTGAGTAGTATCGCAAATGATCCCCTCAGAGGCCAACGACAATTCAATCGCCTTAGCGGTTGAGGAATCATCTTCTACCAATAATACACGCATCTTGAGTCCCCCCTAATTTTATTAACAAATCGTTAAATTATTAATTTATAGTTAAGCACAAAAAAAACATTACTACAACTATTTATTCTGTAATTTACTCAACAAAAACTCTATAGTGCTGAAAAACCACCTTTTCAAATTTAACACTGCAACCTTTGTATGTGAATCCTCTTATGATGTCAATTAAGAAAGACTAGGTAATAAAAATGCAGCTTGAAGAAATAAATAACATACAGGAAGTTACAGTAACTGGCGTTGTCGTCGCCGTACTCGGCATGCTCATCGAATGTGCGGGGATTGAAAGGCTGCTCAGCGTTGGTGCGCGTTGCAGCATAATCGGCACGCGGGGTTTAAGCGGAACACAACCATCAGTTGCCGCCGAGGTAGTTGGCTTCCGTGATAATCGGGCATTATTAATGCCTTTTGGCAGCATTGAAGGTATAGGGCCAGGGGCAAGGGTAATAATAGAGGAAAATGCCAGTGTCTGTTACCCCAGCGATGGCTGGCTGGGGCGGGTAATCAATGCTATGGGCGAGCCGGTAGACGGCAAAGGCCCTTTACGTATGGGTACAAAGCCTTATCCACTGCGAGCGGAAGCACCATCAGCGCATGAGCGGATGCGAGTTCGGGGCAAGCTCAATATGGGCGTGCGGGGCATGAACACTTTCCTGAGCTGCTGCCGTGGTCAGCGTATGGGTATTTTCGCCGGTTCTGGCGTAGGAAAATCGATTTTAATGTCGATGTTGGCAAGAAATTCGCAGGCAGATATCAACGTTATTGGGTTAATTGGTGAACGCTCCCGCGAGTTGCAGGAGTTCATTGAGGATGATTTAGGTGAAGAAGGGCTGAAACGTTCAGTTATAATTGTGGCGACATCCAGCGAATACGCGCTTCTACGCCGGCAATCCGCCTATCTCACCATGTCGGTTGCCGAGTATTTCCGCGATACTGGGCGCGATGTTTTATGCCTGATGGATAGCGTAACCCGTTTTGCCATGGCGCAGCGCGAGATCGGCCTTTCCGCAGGCGAACCACCAACCAGCAAAGGCTACACTCCAACCGTATTTGCCGAACTTCCCAAGCTTCTGGAACGTGCCGGTCCCGGAAAAGCCGGACAGGGCAGCATCACCGGACTTTTTACCGTATTAGTTGAGGGCGATGACACTAACGAGCCAGTATCCGACACAGTGCGCGGGATTCTCGACGGACATATTATTTTAGACCGGGCAATAGCCCAGCGCGGACGCTTCCCAGCAGTTAATATCTTAAAGAGCGTATCGCGTACGATGCCAGATTGCAACACTGAGCAAGAAAATGCATTAGTGCAGGTCGCCCGTCGCCTGCTTTCAACTTATGATGACATGGCGGAGATGATTCGCCTCGGGGCATACCGCAAAGGCTCAGATTCAACAGTCGATCAGGCAATCCAGTATTATCCGGCACTTGAGGATTTCCTGCGCCAGCGCAAAGATGAAAAAACCACGCTCGATGAAGGCTATGACCAACTCGCCAAGCTGCTGGGAATCGCCAATTGGCGGGGGTAGCATTACCTCTTGCGGGGTGAGAGGTATGTTTCGTAGTTGCGTAATTCGTAGTTGCGTAAATCGTATTAATCATGCGTCAAATGTTGAAATAATAAATTATCACTAGAAGGAAAAATTATGGCAAAATTATTAAAAAATCCGCATCCTGGAGATATATTAAAGTATGAGTTTCTCGATGAATTAGCCATGAGTCAGAATGCGCTGGCTGATGCAATAAATGTTCCGCGCAACCGTATCCACGCAATTGTAAAAGGCACTCGCGATATAACCGCTGACACTGACTTGCGCCTATGCAAATTTTTTAGGCTTTCCGAAGGTTATTTCCTGCGCCTGCAAAACGCTTTTGATACATTGGAAGCAAAGCGTAAAATCTCCGCGCAAATTGCAAAAATAACCCCAATTACAAACTCCGAGCAAAGAACTGGTGCTTAACTCGCCAAGCTACTGGGAATCGCCAATTGGCGGAGGTAGAATAAAAATAATCATTGATATTGGGATATATTTGCTGTAGCATAAATTATGAAAATTCAGTTTGATGACATAAAAAACGCCATGAATATCGAAAAACATGGATTTTCATTGGATGCATTTGAATTGTTGGATATGTCGTCTGCTATTTTTCATGAAGATAAGCGCAAGGAATATGGTGAAAAGCGTATAAGGGTTTACGCATTATTACGGGGGAGACTTTGTACTGCCGTATTCACACCGCGTGATAACGGTTATCGCATCATCAGCTTTCGTAAGGCAAATGCTAAAGAAAGAAAAAAATATGAAAAAGAAGCCTAAAAAAATAATACTTACTGGTTTAGATAAAGATGGTGTTCCTGATAGCGAAACACCGGAATGGACAACAGCCCAATTCCGTACAGCGAAACGAGGAATTGATGGTTTGTCTGAGCTAATTGGAGAAGAGGCAGTAAAACCACTTCGGAAAGTTGGGCGACCAAAATCAGCATCCCCAAAACGTAATGGAACACTGCGTCTGGCTGGTGATCTATGGGAACAAATCAAAGCTTCTGGGCGAGGTTATAATTCGCGTGTCGAGAATGTTCTGCGTGAAGCGGTTGAGCGCGGAAAAATATAGGTCATCTATCTTCCAAGATTCAGAACAGGGGCTGACTCTTTGTCTGATGTCATCACAATCAAAAGACTATTGATAAGCTCGGCTCTTTTATCATCAGAAATTTTTATATCACTCTTACTTTGGAAATGCTTCATCACTTCGTCAATAATGGCAAGGGCATTCTCCACCATATATTGCCGTGCCTGAAAAATCGCCACAGCCTGCTGGCGTTTGAGCATGGCAGACGCAATTTCCGGTGAATAGGCAAGATGGGTTAGTTTTATATCTTCAATAATAATCCCTGCCACAGCAAGTTTATCCTGCAGCATTTCCTTTAATTTTGCAGCAACTTCATCAATATTACCACGCAGCGACGTTTCTTTCTCCGAATCATAAGGATAATGCGCTGCCAGCGTACGAATAGCCATGTCACTCTGATTGGCAAGGAAACTTTTGTAATTATCAATATTCAGCGATGCCTGTGCTGAATCAATCACCCGCCACACCACTATCGCGCCAATCTCAATAGGGTTGCCATTGAGATCATTAACCTTCAAATGATCCGTGACAAAATTGGTGAGTTTCAGCGAAACAGTTTTTTTCACGCTAAGCGGTATCGTGAATAGAAAGCCATTTTGTTTTATTGTGCCTATGTATTTTCCAAAAAACGTAATCACCTTTGCTTCATTAGGAGAAACTATGGTAAATCCGGTTAGGCACAAAACAACAATAATAATGACGGGAATCAATAGCGGTTTGACTGTAGACGCTGAGAATACAAGCATCGCGGCTAATATAAAAAACCACAAAAATCCATTGGAGCATACGGCTGGTTTATCTGTTATCTGTTGCATATGATCCCTTTCGCAATAATTTCTCACTTGTCGTGATTTTAGAACTATATTTTGAAAATAATACAAAAATCGTATAAAGCATAACGGCTGGTTACTATAGCAATACTCCGAATCTGGCATAGACTGGAAGATAAATAAACAATGAAAACCCTAGACACACTGATCCGCCTGCACAAGCGCACACTCGATGAATTGCGCCGCAATATGGTGTCGTTGGAAAACCAGAAAAGCCAGTTGCAACAGGCAATAGTGAATCTGCAGAAAGACCTTGATAAAGAAATTCTGCTTGCTGGCGAACAGCCGGAAATGTCGCATTTTTTTGGCGAGTTTGCCAAAAGGATAAAAAACCGTCAGGATAATCTGCGCGATGAGATTCGCTCACTTGACGTGAAAATAACCGAGCTTAACGGCAAAATTTTTGAAGCATTTGCCGAACTGAAAAAATATGAAATCGCCAGAGAAAATGCTAAACAACGCGCGCGCGAAGCCGAAAACCGCAAGGAAACTATAATGCTTGATGAAATCGCCGCCCAGCAATTCCTGAAAAAGCAGTCAGAGGCGTAGGATATAGCTAAAAAATATTACCGCGACCTATATCCAGGCTGGTTTTCTCTTTGTGGATGGAATGCATCGTTTAACTGAGAGACTATAGAATAATGATCCGTATCTATCGACATTAAAGCCCGACTCTTGATTCCACTAATATTATTCTCTCTTATAAGCTCCGCTTTAACTGCTTCTCTATCTCTTTTGTCAGATGGCTTAATACCCGCTGCATTTTCTCTATCCCTACCATAAAACTTAATATCAATATATTTATCTATGTATTTATTATCAATAGCCGAACCGACTTTCTCATATTTTTCATTAGGCTTAAGTTTATCCCATTCCTTCAATTCTTCCAATTTTATATTCATTTTCCTTATAAAATCTAACTGGCTCTTTGAACCTTCCAGATCTTTCAATATTCCATCATATCGTTCAGTTGGTATTCCTTTATATTTATATTTTTCTTCTATAGCCCGCGTAATTTTATTAATTTTCTCAGCAGGCTTAAGTTTATTCCACTTCTTCAATTCTTCCAGTTCCAATTCATGTTTGTCTACAAAACGCTCAAGCGTATCAAGCCTCAGATTATTACACAATCTCAATTCTTTAAATGCTTCATGATATTCTTTCTCATATTCATTCAGCTTATTTTTTCTTCCTTCAGTATATTGTTTTTCCTCATCCAATGCCCTCTCCAGTAGCTGGGCAGGACTACGATTAGCAAGCACGCTCTTCAAATAATCACTGGGATTTTTTGGGTCATATTTCACGCCTGATAAATCAGCCGGAGGATTATTAACTAGGGTTCTGCTTACTATAAACTCAATCAACACCTTATGCCCATCAGGCAGGGAATTATATTTGGCAATATTAGAACCTGTTTTTTCTTTAGCAATCATAAAATAACCCTTTGTTTATCATATTTGTTTTTGAGACATCCTGATACTAACACAACAAAGAAATAATAATTGTTAAAGTTTTTTGAAGGTTCATGTGCAAGTTTATTACAATAGCAACATATTGATTTTACTAAATAGTGCCGCCAACAATAACTAACGCAAACCCCTGCGACTCGGCAAATCATCGCGGTGGACATAGGCATTAAGCAGCAAGCCTATCGCAAACACGCTGGAAAGCATGATACTCCCGCCATATGACATCAGCGGCAACGGAACTCCCACCACCGGAAGCAACCCCATGACCATACCACAATTAATCAAAATGTGAATAAATAAAAGAGCGACCACTCCAGCCGCCACCATTGCCCCAAAAGTACTGCGGCTGCGTAAGCTCACCAGCATCCCCGCGCCGAGCAGCAGCATATATAACAGCAGTAAAGTTATACTGCCGAAAAATCCGAATTCTTCTGCGAACATTGTAAAAATAAAATCGGTATGTTTTTCCGGCAGGAAATTAAGCTGGCTTTGCGATCCTTGCAGATAACCTTTGCCGAGCAGCCCGCCTGAGCCAATAGCAATCATCGACTGCAAAATATTATATCCGGCTCCCAGCGGATCTTGCTGCGGATCCAGAAAAGTCAGCACCCGTCTCTTCTGATAGGAATGCATAAAATGCCACAGCACAGGTGTTGCAGAAACCACAGCGAGTATCCCACCTATAAAATATCGCCATTTCACTCCGGCAAGAAAACACATGACAAGCCCAACCACCACCATGATGGTGGTAGTGCCAAGATTCGGCTGACGTAAAATAAAAAACGCTGGAAGTGCAACAATCATAAGCGGAATAATGAGAAAAGTAACACGCCTTACGTCATTCTGGTGACTGTTATGAAAATACCGCGCCAGCACCAGAATAACCGCCAGCTTCATAAATTCCGATGGCTGCAGGTTGAACCCGCCAAGCTTTACCCAGCGTTGCGCTCCCATCCCGATATGTCCGGCAACATCCACAGCCACAAGCACCAGCAGACACAGGAAATATATGATATAGGCATAATCCAGCAAAACCCGCATCGGCAGCACGGCAATAACCAGCATAACAACAAAGGCAACGCTAAAACGGGTAAATTGCTGCGAAAAATAAATCGCGCCATCTTCCCCACCTGCGGAATACATCATGGCAAGACCAATGCCGGCAATCATGCTCATGATAAGCACGATAAACCAGTTTATTTCCATAAGCTTTAATAACGGGCTTTTTATGGCTGAATGTTGAGAACGACGACGCATAGAAGTTTTTATAAACTATTTTTTTTTGCTTGTCATCCCGAGCGTAGCCGAGGGATCTTGTCAAAACAAAGGCCTCTCGACAAGCTCGAGGTGACAAAACTTCCCTAATCCCTAATCCCTAATCCCTAATCCCTATTTCTACAACCTCCTGATACTCAACTTCTCAAAGCTCTGCCTGCGTTTCCAATCGAGATATTGCGTGAGCGCGTCGACCTGATCATCATGCGCGCCCCCTGGAAAAGAAAAAAGTTCCGCCTCAAAATCAGCAAGCCATTTTGCCTGTGCAGGCAACAGCAGTTTTCCCGCTTCAATCATCGCCGAAACCGCAGCGAACCGTGAAATTTTGTCAGATTTCGGATTAATTCCAAGCAGTGGCAGATGACTTTCCCGCTTCACATCCTGTAGTAATTGCTGCCCGCTCGCCTTATCCTCCAGCAAAATCACATTCGGTTTAAATTCCTCCGCTAATCTATAAAACATTTTCTTTAAATCCGGATATTCAAGGCGTACCACCCGCGCATCGTGCAGATAACTTCGCCCATCGGCTTCAACAAAAGTCAGGCAGACGCTCGCGTCATTATGCGCCCCGCTTTTAATCGCCGTGTCCCAGCTTTGCACAATATAATCAAAAACCTCCGGCAAATTTGTATAGCGCGCCAGCCAATTTCTTTTTATCATACCCCCATCTTCAGGCTGCGGATTTTGTTGATACTGTGCAGCAAAGGCACTGCTTCCCAGTTCAATTTTTGCCCGTTCAATCAGAAACATATTCTCACGCTCTGGATGCAGCAATTCCCCAGCTTCACGAATTTTTGTCACAGCTTTAAAACTATATTTTTTTTGCTGCATGGAAACCGCAGGCAGGCAGAGATGCTCCCACCCGCCTTTTGCCAATAAATATCCGCTTAAATCCTCGCTGTGCAGACGTTGCATGACCAGAACAATCACCCCTTTTTTCTTGTTATCAAGGCGGGTTGCAAATGTATTATCAAACCAGCTATTGACACGCGTCCGCCAGTTTTTATTCATTGCCTGCGCCGGACTGATAGGATCGTCAATAATCAGGAAATTACCGCCCTCGCCTATCACACTCGCGCCCACCGAGCTTGCCATACGGAAACCGCGCTGCGTGGTCACAAATTTTTGTTTCTGGTTCTGCTCACGTGTCAGCTTTACTTCCGGAAATATATTCTGATACCACGGACTGGAAATAAGCAACCGCGAATCAACCGAATGTTTTATGCTGAGTGATGCAGCGTAACTCGCGGCAATAATCCGCGCTTTGGGATTATGCCCTAAAATCCACGCTGGCCATGCCACACTGACACACACCGATTTCAGCGAGCGCGGTGGTATATTGATAATCAGGCGGGTAATTTGTGCTTTGCGGGCAGCTTCCAGATATTCGGCGATTAAATTAATATGCCAGTTCGACAAGAATTCCGTGCCCGGATCAACAGTCTCCAAAGTTTTTCCAATAAATGTTGGAAAATCACACTCTATCAGCTCGTCATACCACAAAGGCATTGCTCATACCTTTGCTTCTTCTGCTTTTTGTCTTTCGACAAAATCTTTTACCAGCGCGATATCAAATTCAGAAAGACCATCGTGAATATTTTTTTCCGGATCATCAGCAACATCATCCGCGCTTTCATCACCAAACATGGCAAGCAGCTCTGCAAGAACCACCAAATTTTCAGCAATGGATAATTTGTTTCCAAACAAAAGTTCATTGGATGCTTTTAAATCCACAATTTTATCCTTCTTTGCAACGTTTATAAGCTCAATCCTTGCTTCGATGATAACCAGCAATTTGCGGGTGATACTGCGTAAATGTTCGGATCTGTCATATTGCAGTTTTATAATTTTCTTCGCCATATAGACCAAGAATAACTGCAGCATAAATGGTCAGGAAGTGGGTATTTTTGTATTGTCATCCCCGCCCAACCTTGTTTGAAAGAATTGGCGGGGATCTAAAGCAAAAATCACTGTAGATAACACTTATTTTGCAGCCCGCCCCCGCCCCACCAGCCATAAAAAACCGGCGGGGATGCTGGCGACAATAGCAAGCAGCCCGATCTGGATTGAAAGGGTTAGTGCGGCTTCCTGCGGCACTCCGATAAGACCTAAGAAAAACACCATCGCTGCCTCGCGCAGACCCCAGCCACCAATGGAAATCGGAATAATCGAAATCAGCAGCACCCACGGAATAAGTGTGAGGCAATCTATGAACGAAACTGGATTGCCAAGGCTTTCCGCCAGTATATAAGCCGTCATGCAAAAGCTGGCATGTGAAATTATTGCATAGAAAAGTGAGCATAAACCAGCCTTAGGGCGCGCCATCACCGTGCGGATATTTTGCAGCAGAAACTCCATCCATTGCAATTTTTTCAAAAATTTGCTGCGGATAATTATTTTATCCATATGAAATAAAACCCACAGTCCGAATGCAACCAGCAGGAAATAAGCTGGCGTAATCAGCCACGCGCTGATGCCAATATAACCCGCAAGAATTGGCATGGTAAACCCGCCCATAACCCCAAGCGCGAGCAGCGCGATCATCCGGTCAATCACCACCGAACTGATAGCCAGTGGCAACGGCACATGCTCGGCTTTTATCAGCCACACCCGCACCACATCGCCACCCACAGTCCCCGGCAGGCAGCAATTAAAAAATACGCTGATATAAAAAAACTTAAATACACGGAGATACGATATAACCTGCGCCCCCGCACCGGCAATAGCTGCCATAATCACCCGCCAGCGCACCGCCCCCAGGGCAACCTGCACCATGAAGAAAAAACTTGCTCCTATAAACGCCATATGGTTCTGTCCGCGCAGCATTTTTTCAATTTCCTGCATATCCACACCCTGCGCCACAAGCCAGAAAACAAGCAGCATCAAGGCTATTTTTGCTAGTAAGGAGAGGCTTTTGGAATATTTGGAAATGGACATAAGCGTAATTCGTACCTCGTAATTAGTAATTCGTGAAGAACTAATTTACACTTTACGAATTACGAGGTACGAATTACGCTATCTACCAATAGTTTACATTGGTAACTTTTTGATTGACAGGCTCACCATATAGTTTACACTGGTATCTATGCAGACAATAATAGAATTTGGTGATTTTTATAAAAATTCTTTGAAACTCCTTGGGGTGGATGGACATGAAGAATTGGTAAGCTTCATAGCGTGTAATCCCAAAGCCGGAGATATAATTCAAGGAACAGGTGGATTTAGAAAACTGCGCTTCAAACGTTCTGGTATTGGTAAGAGCGGAGGAGCTAGAATAATCTATTTTTTTTATACCCCAAATAAACCAATAATGCTGTTTATGATTATGCAAAGAATGAAATGGATAATCTTACCAGCAGTCAGAAAAACTGGCTCAATAAACAATCAAAAATACTGAAAGGAGACTAAAAATTATGGATAAAAAATCTTTTGAGAAACTTATGAAAAGCGTACAGCAGGCTGTTGATTACGCCCAAGGTAAACCTGTTGATAATATTCGTGAATATGTCGTTCATGTTCCCAAAAAAGTAAATGTAAAAAAAATCCGTAAAAAGCTTTGCATGACGCAAAAATCTTTCGCCGAAACTTTTGGATTTTCTTTGCAATCCGTTAAATATTGGGAATCTGATAGACGCGAGCCAGAAGCCGCTGCAAAGGTTTTACTTAATACTATTGCCTACAGCCCAGAAACCGTGATATTGGCGAATAGATAAACCACAACTTTACTAACTACAAACTACTAAACTACGAGATTTAAATGTGCGGAATAATTGGTATCACAGGTAAAAGGCAAGCTGCTCCACTCATCTTAAGCGGTTTAAAACAGCTTGAATATCGCGGCTATGATTCGGCGGGCATCGCCACCGTAATCGGTGGTGATATTTCCTGCGTGCGCGCTAGTGGCAAACTCGTTAACCTCGAAACGCAGCTAGCTAAAACCCCACTCGACGGAATAATCGGCATTGGGCATACGCGCTGGGCAACGCACGGTGCGCCCAACGAAACCAACGCTCATCCGCATACGACTAAGAAAGTTGCAGTGGTTCATAACGGAATTATCGAAAATTTTCGTGAGCTACGTGAGGAATTATCTGGGCTTGGTTATAAATTTTCCAGCCAGACTGATACTGAAGTTGTGCCAGTTCTGGTCACACATTTTCTCGATAAAGGCTTATCTCCAGAAAACGCTGTTTCCGCTACTCTGAAACGGTTGCATGGTGCTTACGCCCTTGCATTTATCTTCACGCAGCAACCCGACCTTCTGATTGCAGCCCGCAGCGGCCCACCGCTTGCCGTTGGTTATGGTGACGGTGAAATGTTCATCGGCTCAGATGCTATTGCACTTGCTCAGCTAACCTCGCGTATTTCCTATCTGGAAGATGGCGACTGGGCGGTGCTGACACCAAATTCCGTGATATTCTACGATGCAAATGATAAGGTGGTGGAGCGCAAAATAATCCAGTCCGGTTATAATATCGGCTCGGTCGGCAAAGATAATTACAGCCACTACATGAAAAAAGAAATTCATGACCAGCCAGCCGTGGTTGGCGAAGCTCTCAAAATGTTTATAAATCCAGTAACGCTGGATATAAACCTGCCCGCTCTCACTTTTGATTTAGCGAGCATAGAACGCATCCAGATTATCGCCTGCGGCACTTCCTATTATTCAGCGAATGTCGCTAAATACTGGCTGGAATCATTGGCAAAAATCCCTGTCGAAATTGATATTGCCTCGGAATACCGCTACCGCAGTCCGGTGGTCGATAAAAAAGGTTTGACCATCGTAATTTCACAGTCCGGAGAAACCGCTGATACTCTGGCGGTTCTGCGTTTTGTAAAGCCAATTCACCCTGTCCTTGCCATAGTGAATGTTCCTGAAAGCAGCATCGCCCGCGAAGCAACGAGCGTTCTATACACCTACGCAGGGCCAGAAATCGGCGTTGCCTCCACCAAAGCTTTCACCACCCAGCTTGCAACCCTTGCCTGCTTCACCATCGCCCTCGCCAAAACCCGTAAAACCATTGACGGCGCGCGCGCGCAGGAGCTATGCAAATTGCTGCTGGAAGTTCCAACGCAAATGTCCGACATCCTTATGCTGGACAATCAAATAAACGCACTGGCGCACAACCTCACCCATGCCCGCGACATGCTCTATATCGGGCGCGGCACGAGCTACGCTATAGCGATGGAAGGCGCGCTGAAGATGAAAGAAATTTCCTATATCCACGCCGAAGCCTACGCTGCCGGTGAACTTAAGCACGGACCAATCGCCTTGATTGACGAGAAAATGCCAGTGATCGTTCTCGCGCCATCCGATGCGCTATTTGAAAAAACTGCCTCCAACCTGCAGGAAGCGGCAGCGCGTGGCGGCAAAATAATCCTAATAAGCGATGAAAAAGGTATTGATAACATGGGCGATATCGTCACCGCCAGCATTAAACTACCAACCGCCGATACCTTCGTCACCCCCCTGCTCTACAGTCTGCCAGTGCAGCTCCTATCCTACCATGTGGCAGTGCTGAAAGGCACCGATGTTGACCAACCCCGCAACCTCGCTAAGTCGGTTACGGTGGAGTAGAGTCCACCTTGCCATACCCGCACCTCTCTCCGTCATTGCGAGCAACTGCAAGGAGCGTGGCAATCCAGAAAATTCTAGCACAAAAACTGGATTGCATCGTTACGCTCGAAATGATAAAGTGAAATCATTATAATTCAATATATTACCGCCTTCACACGCAACCAATCCAATTTTTCACAAAATTGTAACAATAATTTACTATTTTCACGTGTTAAAATGAACTACATAACCTTAACATTTTAATATATATCTTTATAAAATTACCTATGGCAAATGTCACAGAAAAAGAAATTCATGATGCAGAAATAAATACTTCTTTTCTCAGCGGAAATGGGCTGGCAATACGCTTGGTTATACTGGATGCAGTACAGCGTTATCACACAGCAGAGGAGAGAGGAGACCTTTCTCCACAGGAGAAAAAAGACTTGATTATACAGCTAACAAAAGATGCCGCCCGCGGAGCAAAAGACGGCATATTTATTGGTACTTGGCCCATTAAATTCGATCTAACTTTAACCCCGGCACAAAAGGAACTCACAGCACGGGCATATGAGAAGTTTTTTGGAAGCAAAAACGCTGAACAAATTGCCGATTTCATAGATGACGAGAAGCTAATAGGAATAATTAAAAAAATGCCTCCCATTAAAGGCAAGAATGCTGATGAGCTTATGAACGAAGCTTCAAAAATCTCAAAGGATCAACAAAAAAGCGAGAGTCCGCTTAATATGTCTGAACTTTATAAAAGCAAGGATATTTTCGAGGAAGTAGCTAAAAAACATGGAATATTGTATGCTAAAAAAGATGGCGTTGAACAAAAACTTGGAGACTATATGGAGGCTGCAATAAAAGAGGTAAAAACAGAAATTACCGCAAAACTGAAAAATAGCCCCGCAATAGACTGGCAGAGTTTTAATCATGCTCAACCATTAACACCACTACCAACAAGATCTAACATTGCCCCATCCACCGGCAGGAATTATACCGTATAACACTACCAAAAATCCCTCCTGCAGGATTATCATTAATAATCAACATATTAGCAATATATCAGCAACCGCCGACCATTTTTCACAAAATTGTAACAATAATTTACTAATCTCTTGTGTTATTATCGGGCGATAACTTAAATTTTAAGGAATTTTTATGGCAGAAAAACAAACAGCAAAATCAGATACCCCAAAGTTTGATAAACTTCCAAAGGAAGAGCAGACTCTGATTAATAATATTATAAGCTCTGAGAGAATAGTGGAAATATATCAGCATCCAGAAAAAAGGGGCGAAAAATATCGTGATAGTGAAGAACATAAGAAACATGTCATAGAGCGCAAAGAAACGTTTGCAGATTTCTCAAAATCCGACCTGCAAGCAATTTTTAAAATAACAGAAACTTTACGCGCAACAGAAACATCTAAATGCGTGGATAGTAACTACAGCGCACCTTGCCCTACTCCTCCGTCACCACCGCTTGTTCCTGGTTCAGACGGCAGATATACCAGAGGATAAATTATGACTGATAACAAAGCATCTGAAACTGAATATGATTTTCGTGAATATTATAGACAGCAAAGAATTGACAAATTAATGGCATTAGAAGAGGACTTGGCGTCCAAACAAGGTGAAGATAAATATCATCAATATCTTGACGATTCCGCCCATTCTATTTTGAAGTGCAACGGTTAAAAATTTCCTGAGGTGTTTTCCAC